>Ga0209211_10001393_pt1 | contig 45896 bp, 46 predicted proteins | sample RifGroA2_FD_183992 | JGI IMG/M metagenome (GOLD analysis project Ga0209211, IMG submission 183992) | Groundwater microbial communities from Rifle, Colorado, USA - Groundwater A2 (SPAdes) (version 2) | ecosystem: Environmental > Aquatic > Deep subsurface > Groundwater | place: Rifle, Colorado...
CGTAAGTTTACGAGCCGTTTTGAGTTATACCGGAATTCCGTGCCATGTTTCGCATTTTCTAGTTCCGCTTGTTTGCGGTTTATCTGGCATGAATTTCAGAAAAGTCAATGATCCAAAAGTGCGGATGATTTTAAATCCGTGCTTTTTATAGTATTTCCTTACAATGCACTTACGGTGGACAGCAACAGTTAATTCGTTTTCTTTAATATACGCAATTACTTTTTTACCAATTCCCAGATTACGCATTTCTGGCATGAGGTAGCACGAAACAAAATCATCCTTTGTGTTATGGACCAGAACGCCGACAATATGAACTGAGTGAAAAATCGGCATGAGTTTGAGGTGGTCTGGCCATTTTTCATCACTATCAAGATAACCAATTTTCACAAGATGTTCATGATAAGATTTCCAAACTTCCTGCCATTCTTTTTCAATTTCATTCAAGCCATTAAAAGTAAAACCAAGCAGGTATCCATGATCAATAAGCTTGATGGCAAAAGAATCATTTTTTATCACTTTGATAATTTCCAAACCTTCTTCTAATGATCCGCAAGGATACGGAAAATTAGTTATGGCATCTGGAATTACAATTCCATCATGAAAATGGAACAGCCCGACAATATCAGGATTATGCTTGTAGATCAAAGCATGAACAGCGGAATCAATTGATGGCTTTCGTTCACCAAAATAGTGATTGATCTTCTGGTTTAGATCAGTTTCCACATTTATGAATTCTCTTGGTTTAACATCATTCTTTATAACGCGGCGCGGCGTAATCCAGAAATTTCCGCCTTGGCCGCGATGAGAAATATTTCCATTGGTATCAGGCAAAAGATTCATGGACTGAACAAGTCGAATGAATTTTGTTGCCTGTTCAAACAGAAGATCGCCAAACGAACTTTCTTTAAACGGTGAAATCTGCAAGCTTTTAAACCAAGTTACCAAATATCTTTTCAGAACAAAATCCACGAGTTTCCGCGCCACTTCGGTTTTTGTTCCGGAAATCGGAATCACTCCGCCTTCAGGCGTGATGACCAGAATCGGATGCACGCCGTCTTTGATTGTGGCAAGATCATTTGCCACGACTAAGTTCAAGCAATAGTCCTGCAACTGTTTTCTTGCCACTCGAATCAACTCTTCGCGCGTCACACCGGTCAAAAGTTTGAATCCGACAAGAAATGTTTCCACTCCAAACTGCTTGCGAAAACCAGCTAAGAGTTTTGGAGTTTTGTGGCAACGAATGACAAGTTCATCAACCTTACCCGAATCAATCTTTCCGTCTTCCGGAGTAGGGGAGAAGTCAGCTACGGCAGCACTCATGAAAAGAATGTTTGGTTTTTCAATTTTACCAAGTACTTCGGCCAAGTCGGCAGTGGAATCAAATTCACTGATATTGAGCCGTTTTCGATCTTCATCTGTGGCAATGAATTTGGCAAGCAACTTGCTTGCCACCAAGTTTGTATCGACATTTTTCTCGGCAAGCGCCCGCGCAATTTCCAAACCAAATTTTCCGCTTGAGGTATTGGAGATATAGCGCACGCTGTCAATTGGTTCACGAGTGCCACCGGCAGTGACAACCGCATTGATTCGTTTGGTCATTTTATTTTTCCTTTTCATGATTTTTTTTCGTTCTTAAAATCTTAAGATCTTAAGATTTTAAGAACTGTTTTAGAGATGAAGTTCGGACAATGGTTTCCAAATCCGCAAGCGCACCAACGCCAGTATCACCGCATGCCAACTTTTTTTCAATTGGCAGAACAACGGTAAAATTTGGATACCATTTACCAATAGTTTCAAGATGCGTGTTAGTAGCCGGATGCTGCCACATCTTGGTATTCATGGCTGGAGCAATGATCAATGGTTTTTCCAAGTCCATGGCGCGAGCAACACTCGTCAAAAGATTATCAACCATTCCAAGCGCAAGTTTGGCAAGTGTATTTGCTGTGCATGGTGCGACAAGTAAAACATCCGCCCATTTAGCAAGCTCAATATGCAGTACTTCGTCATTTTTAAGATACCGAGATCCTGGCCATTCGTGTGACTCAGTAATGACTTCAATTGGAATCTGTTTTGGGTGGAAGAAATAAAGAGCTTTGTCAGTGGCTACTACTTTGACTTCATGACCGGCATCAATCAACATTTCCACAAGTTTTGGGGTAAGAGTCGCGGCAACACTACCGGTAGTTCCAAGCAGGATTTTCATTTTTTACCTTCTTTCTTTTTGGGTTTTTAATAGAATGATACATATTATACGAATCACGAACAAAGTACGAACATTCCGAACAGAAACTGTACTGTCTAACTTTATTCACGATCGTGAAGTTTTATGGACAGTTTCAAATCCGGATTTTTTCAATTGTCAATGATCTATTATTTAGAAATTGGATGTTTAGAAAATTGAAATTGGAAATGAATGCGGACAGATTTAAAACTAATTTCCAGTTTCTAATTTCTATAAGAGACTGCTGCAAAACTTCATTTTCATGCTAAATTTCATTCCCTGAACCTGTCGAAGGGGTAATGGTTTGACAAGCTCACCACATGAATTTAGCTAGATCCAAATAGGCCTTCGACAAGCTCAGGCACTATTTGAGAGTTTTGCATGGTCTCATAACTAATTTTCAATCTCCAAACAGCTAATTTCTTTCGTGCCGGGGTGATTTTCCCTCATCAAAAACTGTACATCCGCTTTGATGAGGTTCCTCGCACTACAGCTTACAGCTTATGGCTTACGGTTCAATGATCTACTATCAGAATATCCCTTATCCACAGTTATTACAATGTGTGTTTATAACGATAGTATGACACTGTTGTTTATAAGCTAAAATAAGCAGTAATAAATTACGAAGTGGTATTGACAAATAATTTAAATATAATATACTGTGTATATATGAATAAAGTCTATGATATACTTAAATCTATAGGGTTCACGGAAACAGAGACCAAAATATACCTAATTGGATTAGGTTACTCTTCTCTTGGTGTGAGCGAATTGGTTAAACAAACACAAATTAAGCGCACGACAGTTTATCACGCGCTTGATACTTTAATGCAAAAAGGTTTGGTGGCTAAAAAGGGGATTGGTAGCCGGATGGTTTTTAGTATGATCAAACCGGAACAAATTGAAAAACTGGTTGATGAGAAAATTGCCTTGCTTGAAAAACAAAAAACAGCTTTGGAAGAAATTGTTCCTTTTTTGACACAAAAAACCAGTCAAAAAGAATCACAGGTTCGTGTTTCGCATTTTGAAGGTTTGGAAGGAATAAAAATGGTGGTGGAAGAAGCCTTGTATTGCAAATCCAGAAAATGGGATATTATTGCGCCAGGAAAAAACTTTTTTTCTGAGTTTGACAAGCAGTACGCGCAATATTTTTTAGAAACTAGAAAAAAGCGTGAAATTATGGCGCGGTCGCTTTGGGAAGAGGTGCGAGCAAGAGAACTAAATGCAATTGAGCGTGCTTCTAGAAATCCTAAAATTTTGCCAGCAATAATGCGAGGAAAATTTCAATCCGTGATTATTTTGTTTGATGATAAAGTGGCATTTATTTCGTCATTAAAAGAATTATCCGCAGTTTTAATTCAATCTCAAGAATTACATAATACTATGGCCGCGCTTTTTGAAGGGTTGTGGTCAATAAGCAAAGATTATCCAAAGAATGTATAGTTTTTCTTTCTAAAAACGCGATCTTTGCGTGTTTTCCTGCGGTGCTCGTTCAAGGTACATTCGAAGTACCTCTCACTTTGCTCCTCGGTCCAACACGCAAATCTCATCGTTTTTAGAAAGAAATCCATAAATATATAATTTATGAAATTAATATATAAAAATTCCTCTCAACTTTCTGATAAAGAAATTTTAAAAATTGCTAAACCTTTAAAAAATTATGTAACCCATCTTCAAAAAGTGGCGAAAGAAAATAATTATGAAGCTTGGGAAAGTTCAATAAATTTGTCATTTGATAAAAATCTGGCTGAAGCAGTTACGGATCTAGTGCAAAGAAAAGTTTCTGATGAACTTCAATATGTAGTAGTGGTGGGAATTGGCGGATCTAATTTGGGAACCAAGGCAATTTATGATTGCCAACATGGCCACTTTGATTTATTGGAAGAATCTCGTTTTCCAAAAATGATTTTTGTTGATACGACTGATGGCGAATACGCGGAAAAATTGGAAAAACTTATTAAAACATTGAATAATCCGCATGAATTATTGGTTAATGTAGTTTGCAAATCCGGCACAACTACGGAAGTAATTGCTAATGCAGAATTTATTTTAAAAGTATTGGTAGAATATTTCGGCGATGAAGCTTTTTCACGAGTAGTGGTTACAGCTGATAATGAATCAGATCTTTATAAATTAGCCGAAGAAAAGGGGATTGATGTTTTAGAAATTCCAAAAAAAGTTGGTGGAAGATTTTCAGTTTTATCCGCAGTTGGACTTTTTCCATTGGCAGCTGTTGGTATTGACGTTGATAATCTTAGAGAAGGTGCTCGTGAAATTAGAAAAGCTTGTTTAGATGAAGATGTTTTAAAAAATCCAGCCATAATTTCTGCGGCAATTTTATTTTCACATTATAAAGCCGGTAAAATTATAAATGATAATTTTGTTTTTAATCCAAAACTGGAATCTCTTGGAAAATGGTATCGACAATTGATGGGGGAAAGCATTGGAAAAAATAGTGTTGGATTTTTTCCTACGGTTTCAGTTGGTTCAATAGATTTGCATTCAGTTGGGCAGTTATATTTAGGTGATTCAAAAAATCAAATAACAACTTTTATTTACAGTGAATCATCTTCTAAAGCCGGTGTTTCTAAAAATCAAATTTTTCCGGAGTTGATAAAAGGAATTAAGGGCAAGTCGTTTGCAGAAATTACAGAAGCAATTTTTAAAGGAGTTAAAGTGGCTTACGTAAAACACGAAATTCCGTTTATGGAAGTTGAATTGGAAAATTTGGAAACCAGTTCAGTCGGAGAATTCTTGCAATTTAAAATGATGGAAATGATGTACTTGGCAAAATTGTTGGATGTAAATGCCTTTGACCAGCCGAATGTTGAGTCGTATAAGGCTGAGGTAAGAAAGATTTTATAAAATTAAAATAAGCAAAAAATGGCGCAACAATGCGCCATTTTTGGTTTCTAAGCCACTTGACAAAAAGACTAAAATATGTTAAAGTGCGATATTCTGGTCTTTGCAAAAAAAGGAGGAGAAAATGAATAATAGAGATAAAGAAATCATGCGCATCCTAGATAGTGCAACAAAGTATCCTTCGATTGAAACTTTTCATGTGCTTGGTAAGGATGGTCGTCTTGTAAAAGAACTCACCGGTTCCGGTAAGAATCTGAATTCGTTTACTGGCGTACCCATTTTTACTGAGAAAGTCAATGGTCTAAACACGAGAGTGTTGCATTTTTATGCAGGTTTGTTTGGTGGTCCTGATCCTTGGGATTGGATTATTGGTTCACGTGATATGTTTTTGACTGCTCGGAATGATCGTGTACCAAATCCAGCACATGGAATTGTTGAGTACCTGGAAGAAGAAGCTGAACGTCTTTTTTGTGTTGAAGTGGAAAGCACTTCTTTGGTTGTTATCTATCGTGAAATTTATGGCGGAAACCTGACTAAGGCTTCGTGTAACTACACTCATGATGGTTCGATTGGAGATCGGGTATTTGATGTTCAATTGTTTAACCGTGACGAATTGCGCGAAATCTGTAAAATGCCAATTGAAAGGGTTTCTGCTTTGCGGGAAAGCGGAGAACTTCCCGGTCGTTGGATGAATGATCATGAACTGGATCAATTTTGTAAGATGTATAATTTGACAAGAGTGCCGGTTTTGTCTCCGGTTACGCTGTCCGGTCCACCAACAGATCTTCGAGAAGCCTATGATTGGCTATTATGCCAAATCGCACATACTAAGGTAGCTCTCGGTTCGGATAAAGGCGGTGATACTGAAGGAGTGGTGGTAAGAACTCCAGATCGCCGAGCAATTGTAAAGCTGCGTTTTGAAAATTACGCACGTACGTTTCAAAAGTAAATTCCAAAGGAGCCGCCTGCCGACTCCTTTTTTTGTTTGGGATTTGGGTTTGTGGCGGGTGGTTCGCCCTCATCAAAAAATGTAGCTCAGGTCTTTAGACCTGAGACGTCCTCAAACCTAAAGGTTTGAGCTACATCTCGTTGGCGGGGTGCCATGTAAAAACCCTCGCGGGTTCACGTGGCAAGCAAGACCCCGCCCCACTCTTACAAGCTAATTCCCAACTCCTCAATCCTAAGTCCTATTTTATAAAAATTCCCCGCACCGTGTAGGTGCGGGGGAAGAGGTTAGATTTCAATTGTGTCGATGAAAAAAAGCCAAGTGCTGGCTACTGCATCCGACGGCATGCGCCAGTCGCCGCGCTGGGAGAGCGCGACTGAACCAACTTTGGGTCCGTCAGGCGCAGCATTGCGTTTGAACTGTGCCGCAAAGAAACGCTTGTAAAAAACTTTGAGCCACTTTATGATAGTCTCTTTTGAATGATCATCCTTGAAAGCAATGCTTGCAAGGAAGAAAATCTTTTTCGGACAAAAACCGTTTCTCAACAGATGGAACAAGAAAAAGTCGTGAAGTTCGTACGGACCGATTTTATCCTCGGTCTTCTGGGTAATCTCTGTACCATCAGTCGGTTCAAGTTCCGGGCTGATCGGGGTATCAACAATATCCCGAAGGATTGTTGAAACACCTGCGCCGAGTTCGCCTTTTTCCGCAACCCAAGCCACCACGTATTTGACGAGCGTTTTGGGAACGCCGGCATTTACATTGTACATGCTCATCTGGTCGCCGTTGTAAGTACACCAGCCAAGCGCGGTTTCGGAAAGATCACCGGTTCCGAGTACAAACCCAAGATCCATGAGAATCTGAGTGCGCTCACGAGCCTGCGCGTTTTCGCAAATCACGCAATTCTTGTGCGGCAAACCATCTTCCGAGTGACCAATGTCAACTAGGTGACGGCTTACAGCATCACGAATAGAAATTTCTCGGAAAGTGACGCCGAGAGCTTTGATCAAAGCAACTGCGTTACGATATGTGCGATCCGATGTTCCAAAACCCGGCATAGTGATTGCCAGGATGCCCTTACGATTCCAACCCAGCATGTCAAAAACACGGACTGCAACAAGCAGTGCTAAGGTTGAGTCAAGTCCGCCGGAAACACCAAGCACTACATTGTGCGAACCGGTCATTGTTTCCAAGTGTTCCAGTCGTCGAGCAAGCCCAGCACACTGGATGTCAAACACTTCATTGCACCGCGCGTCCCGGGTTGCCGGATTGCTGGGTACGAATGGATGTTTTTCTACGTAGCGAGCAAGTTCAATCTGTTCATAGTTCGTCTCTTCGAGACGAACTTCAACAGTTCTGTACTCTTTGGTTTTCTGCGCCACTGCCTGGCCATAACTGCTCGTCATCATGCGTTCACGAACCAGACGTTCAACGTCAATGTCAGCAAAGATGAGACTCGGATTCCGGTCAAAACGCTTGTTCTCGAGAAGAAGGTGACCGTTTTCCGCAATCATGGCATGTCCGTCAAAGACCACATCTCCGGTTGATTCGTGAACACCACAAGATGTGTAAACATATGCGGCGAGGTTGCGCGCGGAGTTGTTTTTTACCAACTCACGCCGGTAGTCTGCTTTAGCCACGACAATGTTTGACGCGGACAAATTCACGAGCACTGTGACACCGGCAAGAGCGTGATATGAAGACTGGGGAATTGGCATCCAAAGATCTTCGCAAATCTCGACGCCAATTTTCAGGTTGGGGTTATTTGCCACACTAATCAAGATATCTGTGCCAATCGGAATATCATGAAAATTCAAGATGGAAATAGTTTTGCTTTTCAGATGATTTGCCGGAGCAAACCACCGGCCTTCATAAAACTCTTTGTAGTTCGGGATGTGATATTTTGGAACAATGGCGAGGATTTTTCCTCGGTGGCAAACCGCAGCAACGTTGAACAACTGATTGTCCACGCCAAGCGGCAAACCGACCATGGAAATTACATCCATGTTTTCAGTTCCAACCACAAATTCCTCAAGAGCTTCAAGGGCACTGCTCTGTAAATGAAGGTCATTGAAAAGATCGCCGCAAGTGTAGCCAGTGATACCGAGTTCTGGAAAAACCAGAATTTTAACCTGCTTCTCGGCAGCATCGCGAGCAAGCGCGATCATTTCAAAGATATTATCCATTGGACAGGCAACGTGCGTTTTAGGCACAGCCGCACCAACACGGACTAAGCCGTAATTGTTCATTTTTTCCTCCTTGTTGTATAATCATCTGAAGGATGATTTTATTTGGTTTTTAATTGTCAAAGTTCTTCAATGCAACCTTTCTAAAGCAACTGATATTATTCATTAAGGAGAGGGGTTGAACAATATCAGAAACTTTAGAAAGGGGACAAGCGGCGGTAAAACCGCTTGTCCAGCCGGTATCATAGCATAGGGCATGATACCGGATGAGAAAGGTTTTTATTTTTTAACCTGGTCCTGATCGATCAGAATTACTCCGACATCGAGCAACCGTTGACGCATTGCCTCGGCGCTACCAGTTGGGTAATTGACTGAGGCAGTGGCATCTTGAACCACGAAAACAGTGAAACCTTCTTTAGCAAGATCGAAAGCAGTGAGTCCAACGCAGTAGTCAAAAGCCAAACCCCAGACAAAAATTCGTATGATTTTATTATGACGCAAAATCTCGGTCAAACCGGTAGATGCGCCCAGAGCGTCTTTGACCGCGCTGTAAGAATCAACGCGCGGATCTTGCCCTTTGACAATAATCGCGCGGTAGCCGTACTCTAACAGATCGGGTGAAACTCGTGTCCGTTGCGAATCAGGCAGACCATGTGGCTGCCAAGCCATCTGCGAACCGATTTTGTGCAGATACCACTTGAGATAGTAGATACTGAACTGGGTATGAGGTGCCAGATTTTTTTTTGTCCAATCGGCGACTAGTTCCGGCGTAAGCAGTGTGCCATTTTTTACACCGATGTAAGAATCAGCGCGCGAGATATGCCCCAAAGGATGTTCATCTTCGCTGAAATAGATTTTTGTTGGACGGAATTTTTGCATCAGCATTTTGCCAACCGGGATGATCAAATTACCTCCGGGAACCGGCAATTCGCCATTTGGAAAAAAGGTTTCAGTCGGATCAACACCAAGACAAGCGTCGTTCGGGTATACTTTATAGATTTCTTTCATGTTTTCTCCTTGCCACGTGGCCACACGAAGTGGCTTTACGTGGCTTTTTTTGTTTGAGACCATTCTCTAATTCGCGCGAACCCCGTAGAACGGGGCAGGTAGGCGAATAGTTTACTCTGCTACTGTGCGTTTTACTTTTTGCACTTCCAGAAGCAACTCGTCGTTGTTATACCGAGGCCGGTGAATCTCCTGCCAAGTATTGGACGAGCGCGCAGTGTCCCACGGACAAACCGATTTCATCCAACCAAGATGTGCTGTCAGTCGTCCTGTTTTCGGATTGCGGCGCGTGTAGTGCAAAATCTGGCAATTGTAGATGTGATCTTTTGGATCATCGGATTCTTCGAGTTCATGGAATTTCTGAGTGGTAATGCGCTCGAGCCTTGTCCGAAATCCCCACATCACTTCACCGTGGCAAACAATGACCACGCGCTTGTCCGTGCATTCGCGATGAAGCGTGGACAAAATCCAGAGCAGGCGTGCCATCATGTCAGCGAGCGATTCGCCATTCGGCGGCCGCCAGAGCAAGAAACTTGCTTGGCGTTTTTCCAACGCTTTGCTGAAAAGATTTTTGCGCTTGTCATCCGGCATAACATCGAGGTCACCCCAGTCACGTTCGCGCAACAGAACTTCGCGATACCACAAGGCACAGGGAAGTCCAAGAAGCGCGGCCGTTTCCATGGCACGAATATATTCTGAAGTGTAGTGCCGGTCAAATGGCGATGATTTTGGAGTAGTCTTTTTAAAAGACACACCTACGGGAACGTACAAGCAATTTTCCATAATCCATTTACCGGCAGAAATTGCCTGCTCGCGGCCGCGATCAGACAGACGCCATGAAGAACTATGTCTCTCCAAAAAACCTTTTGTGAAATGACGGTTGTCGCCTTTTCTCGAAAGACGATTAGCGACATTTCCCTCAGATTCGCCGTGACGAACAAGAATCAGATCAATAGGCATGGTCATGATTTTTCTCCTTTTTTGTAAAGAACATTTTTGTATTTTATTTTTTTAGGCTTTAAACAAATCTCTAATTCGTGCGAACTCCGTAGAACGGGGCAGGTAGGCGAATAGTTTTTTGTTGTAAAGACCTTTCCTTTATTTTTCAATGTAGGGCGGGGTCTTGCACCCCGCCACTCAAAAACAAGGGAAAGGGTGGAGAAAATATTTTCTCCACCAAAGATGGTTGTCAAGTCATGCTGTTATTTGTTTTCGTACAAGTTCTGGATGAGTTTGCATCCATTTTTGAACATGCCAGAGCTGTCCACAACCGCCGCCAATATCATCTTGTCCAGCTGGGTCAAACATCCGCACGGAAAAATTTCTAACCAATAAAAGTTCCATAAAATCAGCCACCAATTCGCGTTGTCTTTTATGTGCTGCGGAAACAGTTTCGTCGCTTTCGCAAATGACTGAAAGCGTTGCTTCCCAAATTGACGGATTAAAAAACGTGGTCAGTCGATCAGCATCGGCTTCTGTGTTGTTTCGCGTGTGAACGCAGTAGTTGAAAAATGGATGCCGTTCTGTGGCTTGATACCACAGTGTGCCTTCATAAGCAATCATACTCAAAGAAAGTTTGTGACGAAAAGGGATCAGAATATTGCGTGCTTCATCTGTGCTTTCATGTACAGAAAACTGAAGGCCGACAGACGGAATTTCACATGAAAGATCACGCAGACGGGAATAGTCTGTGTTTGGCGCGGAAGTACTGATAAGCAATGAAGCGTTTGGAAATTTCCCATGAAGAGTTCTAATTGCTTTTTCCAGTTCTTTGAAATTGAGCATTGGCTCGCCCATACTCATGAACATAATTTGCAGTTTTTTTACTACAGTGGTATCAATTTTGTGGTCATGAAAAATATGTTCAACTTGAGCAATAATCTCGTCATGTCCAAGTGAACGTACAAAAGATTTTCCAGTTCCGCAGAAAGAGCAGCCAATTGGACATCCGCTTTGTGTTGAACAACAAATTACTGTCCGGTTTTCAAAGGTTGGGTATCGGTACAAAACCGCTTCCGCAATAGCAGGTGATCTATCTCCGCCAAATTCAAAGATATATTTGAAAACCCTGGTATCTTTTGAATCAAGACGCGTCGCTTGATTGATAGACATTTTTTCTCCTTTTGTATTTTATTTTTTTGGTCTATAAACAAATCTCTAATTCGCGCGAATAGGCGAATAGTTTTTTGTTGTAAAGACCTTTCTTGAAGCGCTTTTTGTTATTCTGATGGGTGTAGCTCAAACCTTCAGGTTTGAGAACGTCTCAGATCTAAAGATCTGAGCTACTTCCCAACGAGTGAGAGAAGTCGGAAGTTTACTTCCAGACTTCCGAGCGAGGCAGGGAAGGAAGGGTTGTTCCTCATTATCCCCTACACCATCATATTAAAAAGCAGTTCAAGAAAGTGGTGAAGGAGGGGAGTTACCCCACCTTCACCAGAGGAGAAATTTTTGCTAATAGCCCAGTGTAAAGATCTCTACCAGATATCCATCAGGTGTTGGTGGAAGAACTCAAGTTGGTATCTTCGCTTAGTTTGATGATCTCTACCGGATACCCTTCGAGTGTTGTTGGAATCTTCGCTCGTTGGTATTTGGAAGGGAACTTACTTACATACACACAGATTCTGTTTGTACCACCAGGTTGAACTTGTACCACGCAACTTGGTCTAAAAAGAATTTTCTTATGCTTTATGATTGCATCTCTGGGTGAAATTTTTCCTTCGAGTTTACGCGCTTCCACCCTGCTACACCAGATGAGATTTGTAGAATAACCCTCAAGGCGAAAAGGTATTTCCATAATTTCAGGTACAGTAGTCCTTTTGAAGATATAGAGACGGATACATCTCCTGCCTCTGCCAACAGTATGAATGCACCGGTGTGCTTTCATAAGTCTTTTGGCGTGCTTTTTCACAGCTTTTTCGAGCGTCATTTGGCCTCCTTATGGCTTATAGCTCGTGACTCTATCGCAGAGATCCCTCACCCTCGTAGGAATATGCGTCACAACAGTTCGGGACGACAGTGTAATATATGGCCTTATGGCTTACAGCTCTACTCCTTATTCTATGGCTTATATCTTACAGCTTAAGACTTGCAGCTTTCTACACCACACACTCTTTCGAATCCGTATTGGTGTAACCGAAGACTCTTTTGAATCGCTCAACAACTTTAGCCGGACCCATGGCTTTGGCCAAGTTGTCAGACAGTTTTACAAGCGGTTTACCGTTTGCTTCCACTGCTTTTACCACAAGCGAAAGCGTGTCAAAACCAACGTCGTTTGTGAGGTTCGTACCCCAGCCAAACGTAACATTGATTCGACCTTTGAAGTGTTCAGCAAGTTTCACAATGGTGAAAACATCCAGACCATCGCTGAACACAATGAGCTTGGTCATGGGGTCAATTCCATGGCTCTTGTAGAACTTGATTGCTTGCTCGCCAAACTCAATCGGATCACCGGAGTCCTGGCGCAGTCCCTTCCACTTTTCCGCCTGTTCCTTGGTCATGTCCTCAAAAAAGAACTTGGAACCAAAGGTGTCAGTCAAAGCAATGGAGAGCGGCGCTCCGTAAAGATTCCACCAGTCTTCCAACACTCGGTTGTGGGATCCACGGAGTTCCTCATCACTTCCGCAATAGATGCCGGAGTAAACCATGTCAAGCTCGTGTGCAAAAGTGCCAATTGGTTTGAGGTCAAACTTCATGGCAAAATACACGTTGGATGTTCCGATAAGCTGTCCGGGTACTGTGGCTTTGAGCACCTGGATAACGAGTTCCTGCCACTCATGGCTGAAGCGCCGGCGTGTCCCAAACTCAATGAAAGTGATGTATGAATTCGCGCGCAGAATATCAATCTTGCTTACCAGTCGGTGCAAGCCTTCGATGAAAACATCAGCCTCTGAAAATCCGCGGCGCTTCATCATCTCTCGATAGTAAAGTTCGTTTACAATGGAGAGAATCAGAGTTTCCCAGAGAATTACTACTGGCCACGGCCCCTTGGTTTCAATCTTCAGCTGATCACCAACAACCTCAACAGTCACTTCCGGGAGTGCTAGATTGGTCAACCACTTTAGAAATTTCTCGCAAAACATTCCTTTCGGAATATACTTGCTTTTGCGGAGATAGGCAATTTCTTCTGGTCGGAAACGAAGTTTGCGAACCATTTCAATCTGATGTCGCACTTCAGCAGCATCAACAATTTTTGAGAGAGCTACTTTGATAGTGCGATTTTTAAACGCATAGCGCACCAGCACCATACGATGCAATAGAAACGCAAACTGACACATGGTCAGCTTGTAGAAGTCCAGATCTAGGAGTGATCGAATGATTCTCATTTTCCACCCCCTTTGGTTTAGTGTTTGATTTCCCGCAAAAACCACTGCACGACAGCAAAGCAAGACATGCTGTCAAAGGTCATGTGTTCTAGGCTGTGGACCGGAACACGCACTCGCGTGATAGCTTCGTGCTTACCAACGCCACGAACATGCTCTCCATCTTCAATCTGCTCTGGCCTTACTTCAGCGTAAAGCAGATATGAACGTTCAGTCAGAATTCCAGGCGATAGCGCCAAAGGCTCGCCACCATTTAGAATCTGGATGTCTCCCTCGTGAAGGTCAACACCAAATTCTTCTTTGGCTTCGGCAATTGCCAAGGCTTTGATGCCAAGCTTTTTGTCAAACCGTCCAGCCACGCATTCTGTAATGCGACCGGTTGGGTTGCGATCGCTCACCATTGGTCGGCGTTCTTGCGAAACAAGTAGTACCACGCCGTTTACAACATCGTGCAGTAGCACCACAACAGAATCACTAGAACGCACGACTTCAATGCCATCAGCATGTTTTTCAACTTTGACAAAGCCGTCGTGAACACGTTTTGGATTTTTAGTTTCCATTTTTTCTCCTTGCCACGTGGCCACGCGAAGTGGCTTTACGTGGCTCATTACGTGAACCCGCGAGGGTTTTTACGTGGCTTTTTGTTTTTTAAAGACCAATTTTTCATTTGCGAATGTAGCTCAAACCTTTAGGTTTGAGAACGTCTCAAGTCTAAAGACTTGAGCTACATTTATTAATATTCCATCCTGAATGCAGTGAAGGATCTTGTGAATTTGTGGCGGGGCACAAGGCCCCCGCCCTACATGGCAACGTTCGTAATGTTCGTACCATGTTCGTAGTTCGTATAATATGTATCTTACATCTTAAATCTACAACCTATAACCTAAAACCTTCTCTTTCACAGCCACCAAGCCAATGCTTAGAAGCTCTGAAAGTCCCATCAGCGCGCGTTCGCGCTGATGGGATAAAATTACTTAGACAACGTTGTCAGGTTGAGGAGGTTCAAGGATGTCATCATGATCAAAAATCAAACAATTAGGTGAATCAGTTTTAACTTCAGTGATGACACAAGGTTTTCCATCCAAACAACAATCATCTAACCCCTGAGGTTCAAGCTTTGTCTTGAGAATTTGGCGAGCTTGTTCCTCATCTTGAGCAACAATGACTGCCATGATTACTCCGTATATAGGTGTCTGCTTACCAAAACCCATACAAGTAAAAACTTTCATCTTTCCTCCTTTTTATTTTTACCTTCCATTCCCAAACATCATCTGCGCATGTTTCTCAGCCAGATCACGACCAGGATGCATCATGATCTCAACCGAAGCAACATGACTTCGACGGATGCGCATTTTTCGCGCCTTTGGAGTCAGAAGATAGGAATCAATCACCGCCTGCTGGGCTCGACGATATGGCTCAAGCACTGTCAATTCAACCGTAGAATTGATGGAGATTGGACCAGAAACAAGTGGCAGACTTAGACGACCGCCAAGAGCGGTAAGTACAAGCTCATGAGCAGTCGCCACCTGGGGCGTGGCACCAGCGTTCACGGCATAACCAGTTGAACCGGCAGCAGTGGAAACAAGAATGCCGTCGCCACGATACCTTTCCATCCTCACCTGTCCATCAATTTTGATCTGGGTGTGCGCGGTCTGGAGCGGACTGCACTTATGTGTGATCCAAACTCCATTTTTTGAAACACGAACCGGACGATTTTTTCCTCTGGATCTTTCGAGCCATGCATCGTTGAACCCATACATTGCCCAGATGTTTCCAAAAGTATCTTCAGCCTCAACATAGAGTAGGGGAAGCTGGTGGATGCGATAGTCAGTGTACTCCGGATGACGAGACCCAAGAACATCGTTGATGTTGTTGAGCAGGTATCCGTAGTGTCCGGTATTCACACCAAGAATTGGCAAACGATATCGCCAATATTTTCTAATGCACTCCAACATAAAACCATCGCCGCCAGACACCACGATGATGTCCGCGTTTCGAAGCGGCACAGACTTGAACTTCTTAACGATTTTCCGCGCGCGCGGATTTCCTCGATCAACCACTACATGAACCTGAAGTCCTTTGTCCGGAGTGTAATTGTAACGAGTAGTGCGCGGTGCGGAGCGTCCGGTGTAGAGCGAGTAGCGCTCAATATACGCCTTGATTTCCGGCGTAACCAGACCGTCAATAAGAAGATTCTTGAAAACCCGCTCACGGATTTCACTGCTTGAACCCGGGTACTTAGGACTGATTACCACCGAATGTGGTGGCAAATCATCTGGATTCAAATCATAGCCATCCCGCAATACCACCGCAAAGTTAAGATCTTTCCAAATCTTTTTGCCGTGTTTCCATTGGCGCTGAATCTGTGACTTACCATCTCTTCCACCAATGACAAGGTCTGAACCAACGACATGGTAGATTTCGCCACGGCTCTCATACCTTATCTCTAGGTTATGAGTGCGCGTAAAAGTTGCCTGCTCGAGGTCAAACAAATCCACTTCAATATTTAGATTTCCGCGAAAAGCCATATCACACATGCTCGCGCGATGCGTGGGATCAATATTGTTCGCCGACTTTTTGTCTGGTCTAGGTCCACACGGAACTACAACTACCTTGTCAAATTCCTTAACCAAGGCTTTCGCAATCGCGCGATGGTGCACGCCAGGCGGATCAAAACTACCACCGAAAATAGCAATTCTGTTTTTCATTTTTTCTCCTTGTTTTAAAGATCAATTTTGATTAGCAGATGTAGCTCAGGTCTTTAGACCTGAGACGTCCTCAAACCTAAAGGTTTGAGCTACATCTTGGACAACGAATTTTTTCGTTCCAAAATCATTCTGACATTCTCAAGAATATTGGAATGATTTTTAAACCAAATTTTTTTATCCTTAAACCTAAATATTTCACGCTTACATTTTGCAATTCAATAAAAATTTGGGAAACAAAGGCGTGTTGAAACGCCTTTGTTTCCGTAAGAGATCGCTAGGGTACCCGTGGTATTAGTGCCTCAACAATATAATGAAGTTCTTTTGGGATTCCTATTTTTTCAGCACGAGTACAAGAACAGTTGCAGATATCAAATTTCTCACCTGGTTTCGCAGTGAAATAGCTGATGTGAATTCTTTCGTCCACACAAACAGTCAATTTTTCCCCGCCTGTTTGTTCATGACTTCTCTTGATAACCTTACCAGTGTAAATTTTACTTTCATTCATTTTGGGTGTCCTTTCCTAGTTTGCCCGATCTTTTCTCGGTCCTCTTTTTTCCCGAAGAATTTTTTCCACTACATCGGGCAGAACCCACAAAGGTTCGGTTTCTCGAATTGTTTCCGGCGGATATTCAATGACCATTGGCTCCGGTTCATTTTCTCGATCATCACGCGGATCACGAGGTGGGGTACTCATTTGTTCTCCTTTATTTTTTAAAGACTTATTGTTCAACTGTAAGCCGTAAGCCTTAAGCTATAAGAAAGAAAATCTTAATTCTCTTTCTTATGACTTACAGCTTATGACTTACAGCTTATGACTTACAGCTTATGGCTTACAGCTTATGGCTTCATAGCTACTCACTAAACATCCAATTATAGCATAAATAGGCTATTTTGTCAACCTTTAAATTGTTAAGTTTCTTTGATTTTTTAAATGGCTAAATTTAGTAAATTATTTAATAAAAAGTTTATGATAGTCATTACAAATTTTTTGTGCTTAAAATGATGATAAAATCTAATTTTGTAGGATTTGTACTCTGATCTTGACAAAAAATCAAAATTGTGCTATACTTATTTTGATGCTTAGCAAGAATCGCGCAGGCGATGCGTGGGTGCCCACGTTTGATTGCCTTGCAGTTGTATCTATACACAAGCCACCTTGTGGATACGACACGCGTCCGTGTAAAAAATTTACCGAATCGCGTGCCACGTAAGACCGCCCCACATCCTGTTGGGGCGGTCTTTCTTTTGTTTGATATGGTATTCGTTACGAACCTACGAATGTGCGACCCGGCTTTTATTCGTTGGTTCGTAGCAATTCGTAATTTCGTAACGAATATTACCTTCATTCCACTTGACAATTTTATATTTTTATTGTAGTGTTGTTCAGAAAGGAGGGGATATGGCAAAAGATTCTCAAAGATCAACTGATTTGCATGAAATTGATAGAGAGCAAGAGAAAACGACGGATATTTGTTGCCAAAATCGTTTTGCATTTTGTAGTAATCCGGCAAGACCTGGTAGTCTATTCTGTTCTGATGAATGTGATCGTCAAGATCAATTTTCACAAACAATGACTACCGAACTTTCTTCTTTCTAACTGACCACTCTGGTCGGTTTTTTTGTTAGGAAAGGAAATGTATACGAACTACGAACAAGGTACGAACATTACGAACAAAGATTGTTTATTACGAGGCTGAGCCTCGTGTAGGGCGGGGAACCTCTTCAAAATATATTTAAATATTCTTGTTCTCCTGAGAATGGCATGTGTTGCGAGGGAGAACTACCAACACTCAAAATTAAAAATTTTAAATTCAAAATTTTTATCTTTTCCAAACCATCAATTTATTAATGACTTAGAAAAAAAGGGGAGAACCGATTGGTTCTCCCCAAAGAAGCTTTAGCAGATCAAAGATTGCTTTTGCTTAATATTACGGCGTGCCAAAACCGCCGGCCGCGGTCTGACTGAAACTTCCGGCGTTCTGACTTGCCCGTACTGCCGACCGGCTGAACATCTGGAAAGCCTTGCGGATTTCCGATGGAGTTTTGGAAGGAGTGAGAATCCATTCGTCGCGAATTCCCATCTCGCGGAAGACCCGACGGAAGTCAGTCTGTCCGCCATCATCAAAGCCCATGGCGGCAATGATGTGAGTTTCCTCCTTGAGCATGTCTTCAACCAGTTTCTTGACTGTATGTGCTTTAGCTCGCACAGAATGCAGATCCGCACCATCAGTCATGATGAGTGTACAAGTGCGAACCGGTACACCAGCGTCAACAAATTCCTGTGCTTTGGCAAGAACCGTGCCAAGCAGTACGACTGTCTGGTCGTAAAGCGGCGTACCCAAATTTGGATCATAGTTATGAGTGTCCATATTCGGAACCTGGTCAAGATTTGAATACGGATACAACACATCGCCATTCAGATAGCGATTGTGAACCAGGATACTGTCTCTCGTTGTTTTTCTTGTGTCCTTGAGTGCATCAATGACCAAGTTGTGGCCATCGCGCACCGCCTGGCTGTTGCCGGCAAAACGCATGGATCCGGAATCATCCGGCATCATCGTGACAAGTGTCACTTCGCTTGCCTGGACATTTTCGGCTGTGACACCAAGTCCGGCCTGGATCTGGGCGCCGAGATCTGGAACAGAAAGCGCCTGCAAGGAAGCGGCGGACAGAGTGCCATCTTTCTTTGCGCTCTGAAAAAGCGCGCTTACATTAACTGTGGATTTGCTCATTTTTTTTCCTTTCATGATTTTGGTCAAAACTAAGTTTTGACCAAGGTGGTTGGATTTTTAAGTTTTGGACGGGCTTTTTTACCTAGAAAATGGATTGGGGTGACGTGACATTCGGGCCACGTCACCCCGCTCCAATTAGGCCGCCAAGGAGGCGAGCCCGTCCCAATTCTCGATCGGGGTTGTGGACTTCACCACATGCATCCCCGCGTCACGGAAACGCTTCAACGCCGCTTCAGCTTCGGAAGTGAAGTCAGCGTAAAATCCACCCTGACCATCTGGGACTGCAACCGAAGACATGCAGTCTTCAAGAATGTAGACCTTCTTGGCAAGCTCCGGATCCTGAGTCTTAATCTCGTCAAGCAGATCGTCGATTGAACTCTTGACGCAGTGGCTTGCGGCCTGGCCGGCAATGACCATGACATCAGCCTTGAGCAAGGTTTCAATGAAACGCGTGTTCTTCTGGGCCAGAGGATTTCCATCATGGGTCAAAAGAACTTCTGGGCGAAGGACAGAGTAGTTCTCAGTCAGGATGTTGCCACCCTTGACCTCGCACCAGGAATTCGCGCCACGCGTAAAGGAATGAAACATCCGCGCCTCGTGAATCACGCCAGCAAGCGCATGACCTGTGCTACCGAGAATGCAGTGCGCTGGCCAGAGGTAAAGCATATACTTGCCAGCCTTGGCAAGTTCCTGGCAGTAGAAAGTGACCTGCTTCAGAAGCCAAGGATAATTGCCATTGCAAATCCAATTTGCAAGCGCCGGATTCGGACGTACACTTTCGTGAATCACCTTACCTGCGAGATCCTTGTTGACGAGGCGGCCATTACCATCCACGCCAATCAAGGTGTGAGGGGAAAGTGGCTTGCCATCATCAGTGATCCAGAACGGAGCAAAGAAGATCTGGAACGCGAAGTGCGTATCCAAAGTGGTCGTGATGTCCGAAATCCAGGACAGATTGCGATAGATGAATTCCGCAGTACGGCGGTTGTCATCCATGGCGCCAGTGCCGCTCCGACCACCGACATAGAGCGTTCCTTCCGGGAAGCAGAAGTCGCGCTGTGCGTCGATCAAAAGCAGGTGAATCTTGAGCCGGTCAGTGCTTGACGGCTTAATGCCATACCGAGCAATCCACTTGACCGCCTCATCAAACAATGTCTGCTGGTTCGGATCAAAGCGGAAATCCTTGGCATTCGCGGGGTTGAAGAAAGCGGGGATCGGAAGCTCTTTGCGTGCCATTGTACTTTTCCTTTCTGCTGTGTCCGAAACCGAGTTTCGGACGTTGGGTTGCTCGCACTTTTTGTGCGATTGTCTGCCATCGATTCATAGTTGGTGTAGCTCAGGTCTAGAGATCTGAGACATTCTCAAACCTGAAGGTTTGAGCTACATCCGTAATTTAAACCTCATCGCCTCGCCCTACCCACTAACTACTACCTGCTACCTACTAGCTCTTCAACTAATCTTCAGTAGTGAAATCTCCTTTCGACTCACAACGTAAATTCCATCTTTGCCAGGATGAAGCTCACTATGCTCGTCAACATAAGTTTCCGTATCCGGGAACTCTCTTGTTACTTGCAGGTTGGAACCAATGGCTTCAACCCGCACAATTCCATCATCAGTCGCGACAAGCAAGAAATTAAGAGCTGCACATTTTCCGCGGATTGAACCAAGCCAATTACCATCGCCCTCACTAGCTTCAGCCTGTGCCTCAATTTTTCCATCATGCTTCACCAAGAAGCACTGATGGCGTGTTTTTCCCGCTTCACGAGAAGCCAGGAAAAACCAAGTGCAGTCGTTGCCAAAAACACAAGTGGCATCAGTAATCTGACCACGAATCACGGGAAGTTTTACCGAGTCGTTAATTCCACGAACCTCAGGATTAAACACAAAGGCTTGCGAAAGATTACCAGCTCGATAAAAACCAAATCCCATTTTGCGTCCAACCCAGAAAACTGTTTGGTGAGAGAGCACATCACCAATTGCTTCCTGACCCAGTGTGCCGTCTTTCCAAATCTTTCCATCTTTAACCCAGAATTTTCCGTTTTCATTCGCGTCAAACATTGGAAGTTTTCCAAAATGTCCAACCGGAATCTGTGATACGCCGTTATCATGATCAATTGTGACGAGTGTAGAATCTTTGCCAAGCAATGTCTTTTTCCCGGAAATTCGGAAACGAATAGCCGGGTCAAGATCGCCTGGTGCAACCACACTTCCATCTTCACGTTTGAACTTTCCATCTTCATGGTAAAGCCAGAGAAGTTTTCCTTCTTGGTAAGCGGCACGGAGAATTACTCCTGAAGTTTTGAAAAAGCGTGTGGAGGTAACCTTACCAGTAACTCTGGTTACGGATTTGACTACTCCGGGCATTGCGCAATTTGGACAAGCGCTTCTCGCGTGTTCAGTTCCACAGTTTGTGCAAGTTGTAAAACGCAACCCCTCAATTAAATTTGAAGGAAAAATATTGCGCAGATCTTTTTCAAAAACTTTATGAAAGTAATCAAGAAGATCGTCTGGCAAAACACCGTATGGAATTGCGGGCTTAGGGTAGCGGACATCGGCATTAAAAACAGTGATTCGGTGCAGTGGACGTTCATCATGCGGAATGCGTTTTTTAACATCTTTAGGGCGGTAAACTCCGCCATAAGGATGAACAAAAAGCAATGACTGCATGAACATGATGGCAAAAGCATACCAATCAGAATTGCTTGTGTGCGGTTTCAGTAGTTCTAAACTGGTTTTATGCGGATTGCACAAAAGCGGATCAACAAATTTCGCGGTGAAAACCTTGGTCAAGAATGGTCCAAACTGGAAACTGTCGGCATCAATGATGTAGGCATCAGAGTTGCAAACTAGGATGTTGAGATCGTTGAAATCTCCAACCACAACTTGAGCTTTGTGAATTCCTTCCACTGTAGTCCAAAGATCTTTAAAGATTTTTAGAACTACGGCGTTTGGAATTCCAGCTTGCCGAAAAGATCGGTCACCATAGCTCATAAGCACTTCCGCGTTTGATACAAGCGGCATAACATATCCCACAATTTTCCGACCGCCGGCATCGGTTAAAAGTCTCTGCGGTACCACTACATGCGGCGGAAGATTTCGCGGAAAAGCCGGAAGTTTTTTCTGGTGCTCGCAGATTCTTTCTTCCGCGCCTTTTTGTTCATGAGGTTCGCCGGAAAGATCCGGATGATTTACATCTTTGAAAACCTTGGCCGCCAAATTGCCACCAATGTCAAAGATGTCTGCTTCGCCTCCCTTGCCAATTGATGACGTTGGAGTGAGACGAAGACGTTTACCGTCTAGATAGACGTCCATGGCTTACTCCTTTTTGGTGTTAGAGTATGTAGGGCGGGGTCTTGTACCCCGCCACGAGAGTAGGTAGTAAAATCCCAAATCACAAGCACCAAACTACAAACAATATCAAAATTCCAATGACCGAAATTACAAACAAATTCGTCGCTACCCATTCCCACACCGCCGAATAACCACGATCGTGGTGTCGTCGGCAAGATGCCCATTTTCTTTACTGACTTTTCTTGCTTCCCAATTAATTTGTGAAAGATCACGATTGATGAGAAACAAACGCCGGCGTACCATGTCTGGATTTTTAAAGTAGCGGTCCTCTTCCCAAAATTGCGAAACCGGACCAACTGATTCTTCTTTTCCTGGCATTTTTTTATTCTCTGCCCTAATTAGATCATCCAATCCATCAGTAGCCAGAAGAATAGAATTGACTTCATCAATCCATTCAATGTTGTGAATTTGGAATCGGAGAAGACTAGGATCCGCGTCTTTCAATGATGTCTCTACCAAGTTGTAGGCAAGATACGGTGGTTCATTGTTTGGAAACGGACCAATTTTATTTGGCTTACCGTTTACATAAACATGACCATCACCAATCCCAAAAGTCACCACCGAATTTCCACTGATCACAACACCAATAAGTGTGAAAAGGAAAAAGTCATTCACTGTTTCAGATTTGCTACCACCCATTGCTTTGAAGCAACAAGTGAGCATTTCTAAACATTGGTTTTGAACAAGATTCCAGAATTCTGGGTAAATAGGGGACAGGTGTTCATATTCCGGGTCATACAAAATTTTATAGATTGTTTGACAAACAATCTTAACTCCAAATTTTGCACCAACTTCGCTATGCTTACTGCTCCCGCAACCATCAGCCACGACAGCAATTAAAACATCATCTGTTTTAATCCAAGTCCAAGCATCTTGATTATTTTTTTCAATATGCTTGTGATCTCGGCCAGTGACTGACCCGCCAGTAATTTCAAATTGATTTAGCATTTTTTCACCTTTTTTTGTTAAATTGTAATGAACGTGTATTTCTTACACTTACCAAGGTGTAAAAAAATTTCTTTGATCTGGACAATTAAATTAATTGTGTAGGGCGGGGTCTTGCACCCCGCCACGAATTTAATTATCCAGAAAAAGATCCGAGCCTCTAATACCTCCCTTTAAGAAGCTCGGATTATTCGGTGGCGCGCACCGGAGACAAGTTATAGCAAAGGACTAATCAAGGATCCTGTTTTAAGAGCAACTGTAATAGTTACTGCTGTACCAGAATTAAATTCAAGCGCGTCTTCCGGAACGCCGTCAGAAAAGACCACGCCTCCTTCCGGCATTTCCGAGACGATCTTGAGTTTTCTTTGCGTAGTGATCCGTCCAAAGACCAAAGATGTGTCAGTGTATTTTGATGGAAAGGGTTCGCGTACTGCGAACAAGAGATAATTTTCATTCCATTGAAATGGAACTGTTTTATCTGCACCTTTACCCTCAACACACTGGCCTGATTCGAGCGCAATTTTATTTGCGCCTTTAATAACCGAACTCATCCATCCGCTTGAACCGACTCCGGTTGAAATCAGTACACCACTGGATGATTGGTGAAAACTTTTACCGCAATAAGTAATGGAGTAATAGGCTGACACCTGATCGCGCCGGCCGATCAAAAAATCATTAACCGCATAAAGCGTTTGTCCATCATTAGTTTCTGCTTTGGCAAGCGTGATGGAGTCAATTTTATATTGACCATTAATGATTTTAGGCAGCAACTCGGCAACGCTTTCTGGCGCAAAACGCATCAATATTCCATCGATACGTTTGGGGTCAGGGTTGATTGCCAGGATCGGCTGTCCATCAAGATACTTCACGGTATTAGCACACAAGCCTTCTGGACCAACGACAATCACGAGATCATCTTTGCGAAACAGAAAGTTTGGAAGCATTTCCCGTGAAACACTCATTTTTGGCAGTGAAACAGTAGCACAAACCTTCATTACTGTTTCCAGTGCGTTTTTATAAGTCGCGTGTTTTGCTTCATATTCTTTGTATGAAGTTCCACGACGCTCAAGATAAAAGCGCACCTGGCCGCGTGATTGATGCCGCCTCAGCAAGTCTTCAAGCTCGGTCGGCTTTGTAACGACCACGATACGCGAGAACATGAGACTTACCTTTGGGACTTGTGGCCACTGCTCATGTTTTGAACAGCAGTCAGGAAATCAGGAGTCAGATTGAACTGACCAACCCGGCCAGAAGTGGCAATTTCCTTGATGCCAAGCGCGAGAATCATTCCGCTGTCCATAGCATTGTACGGCGCCAAGCGTTTTTCCGTTGCTTCGGCTTCGGCCACGGCCTGGGAAATCAAGTTGGCATTGCTTGCCTCGATGAGCTCCTTGCGCCGCTTCTCGAGTTTTTCCGCGGTGTCAGCTTCGTACTCGCGAAGCGAACGGTCGCTTTTTGCAGCATCCATCCGACGATCAGCAATCGCCTTGTCGGCTTCAGCAAGCATACGTTCGCGCGCTTCTGCTTCAAGCGCCCGGCGCAAATCCGGATTAGCCGGTTTAACTCCAGTGATGAAAAGCTTCACCACCTTTACACCCAAATCAGTAAAAGTTAGAGGGTTTTCTGATACTGCTTTCAAAACTGTCTTTTCCAAGTCAGCAATTTCAGCCAGAACAGTCTTGAGATCCTTGCCAATTACCTCACGTCGGACAAAAGTCTGCAACGCATGAGCAACTTCCTCGCCAACTTTTTCCGGATCATCAGAAAGATAATCGCCGGTATTCGGATCAATCGAGTAATCGCGCCGGACAAGAATATTGGCAATATCAAGGCGAACTTCAATTTCGCCCTGAACGCAGACATCCTGTCCGTCTTTGGTCAGCTCGTTGAAAACAAAGGTGACCGGAAGATCAGTAGTGGAAACTCGAGCAAGCGTCGTACGTGGTCCGACAAAGAACCAGCGTCCAACACCTTCGGCTTTTTTTTGACCAGCCACGAATTTCACCAGGTGGTCAGTCGGGGGAGCCTTGTAAAAACAGAATGGGAGCTTCATTTTTTCTTTCCTTTCTTTTGGGGGTGTAGGGGATTGGGTTAACTGATTGAAATTATATTTTTGCTTTTCTCCTTTACCTTGTTAGAAGTTTAAACTTCTAACAAGGTTTGCTATTTAGTTGTAATGAACAATTTAGAAACTATATCCAAATGGACGGACTGAAATTAAAAGGGGATTGCTGGGATTCCTCCTCCTGCTTTCAATTTCAGTCCATTCATTTGCATATAGTGTATATATTACACTAAGTAAAAGGTACTTTTTTAGGGTCGCTCTGATATACAGAACGGCCCTCCTCTCCATTTAGAAATTAGATGTTTAGAAAATAGAAATTGGTAAAGCTATAATTGCCGTAGCTCAGGTCTTTAGACCTGAGACGTTCTCAAACCTGAAGGTTTGAGCTACGCTTACAAGCACTAATTTCTCCGCCACAGGCGGGGAGCCTATGGCTGATAATCTCCAAACAGCTAATTTCTCTTTCTGCCCCTCTGCCGACTCTTTTCTCTTTTCTTTGCTTACAATTACCCAATTACTTAATTACTCAATTACACAATTTTCATCTTTATTCTTTTCTCTTTTCTGCGCCCCTAAAACCTATAACCTACAACCTATTTACAATATCTCCACAATTCTTTGTTTTTTTGTTTTAAATCGATAAAGCGCTGCCGGTCGATGTGCACCACGCATTGCTTTTGTACCAATTGATTCAATCAAATTCAAGGCTAATATTTTTTTTCTAAAATTTCTTTTATCCAGTTGATCACCTAAGATTGCTTCGTATACTTCTTGCAATTCAGTTAAGGAAAAGTGAGAGGGGAGCAGTGACCAAACAACATTGGTATATTCTATTTTCCATTCCAATCTTTGTTTTGCGTATTTTGCAATTTCATCATGATCATAAGCAAGTTTTGGCAAGTCTTTAAATTTACACCATTTTACATCAAAATATCGCTTCAAAGTCCGCAACTTCATTTCCGAATTTGGCATCAGAGCGAAGTAAGAAACAGAAATTACTCTTCCAAACGGATCTCGGCTTGCTTTCCCAAAAGTATATAACTGTTCAAGATAAACATCAGAAACTCCGGTTTCTTCTTTTAAAATTCGCACTGCGGCCTTATCAATATCTTCTCCGGTACGAATTAAACCTCCAGGCAAGGCCCATAAATTAGTATACGGTTTCTTTTTCATCTGAATAAGTAAAATATGCAATTCACCGCTAATAATTGTGAAAATTACGTTATCCACAGCCACTTTTACGCTTTGTTTGGATGGGTGTTTTTTGGCTTTATTCTGCACCATATTCTTAATTTATGAATGGATACTTAGTGTACTATATACACATAGTAACATACCCAAAAAAGCTTGTCAAGAGGGTAAAAAAAGTAGGTAGTAGTTAGTAGGTAGTGGGTAGTAAAATTTCAAGGCAAGTAGGGCGGGGCATGAATGAACGAGGGAGCAAACTGCTTTGCTCCCGAGATCATTCAGGCGGGTTTTCCGATGTTCCCGTGCTGGGTAACTCAGGGAACCGGAAAACCCGGGAAACCTCATCAAAATAGATGCACAGTTTTTGATGAGGGAAGATTACCCCGCCAGCGGGCGGTTTGGAATTTTACTAAGCGCCTTATTTTAATTGTAAAAAATTTAAAAATAAGATACACTATAGCCATGTATATTCATATTCAAGCCAAGCCGAAGTCAAAAAAAGAAAGCATTGAAAAACTGGATGAAAGCCATTACAAGGTTTCTGTAAAAGAAATTCCGGAAAAAAATAAAGCTAATCAAGCAATTATAAAAGCACTGGCTGAATATTTTAATGTCGCAAAATCTGAAATAAAAATAATCTCCGGCCACACGAGCCGGCAGAAAATTGTAGATATTGACAAAAAATAAAATAAATGTTAGAATGTCTAATTCACCTTTAAAAAGAAAGGGAAAAACATGAAACTAGTCTTTGCAACTCATAATCAAGGCAAGCTTAAAGAAATGCGAGATCTTTTAAGCGATCTTAATATTGAAGTTGTAAGTGCAGATGAAGCTGGAGTATATGAAGATGTAATCGAAGACGGCACGACCTTTAAAGCCAATGCCTTAAAAAAAGCCAGATTTGTCGGAGAACAAACCGGCGAATGGGCCGTGGCAGATGATTCCGGAATTTGCATTGATGCTTTGGATGGTGAACCGGGGGTGTATTCCGCACGCTGGGCCGGAGATCGAGCAAGTGTAATTGACCACACCCTTGCTAAAATGAAAAAAGTGCCGGTAAAAAACCGTGGTGCGCATTTTGTTTCCACATTAGCACTTTTTTCACCTGATGGTTTGTACTGGATATTTGAAGGCCAAGTTTCCGGACATATTACTTTGGAACCACGAGGTAAAAATCGGCCAGGCTTGCCTTATGATTTGATCTTTGTACCCGAAGGATATGATAAGACTTTTGCAGAAATGTCTGATGAACAAAAAAATAGTTTGAGCCATCGCGGCAACGCCTTTGCCAAACTCAAGATATTTTTGCAAAATTATAATAAATAATTTCATCGATCAGAGGGCTTCGGCCCTCTTTTTTGTGACTAAATTCACTTTACGTTTTTCTTTATTTATGTTACGTTAAAAAGGTATGCAAACAAAGAATTGGGAAGACAAATTAAAAGAAGGTGGCTACACGCCCATGCATAGCCATCATGATGGCCCTGATTTTGAGTATCCTGAGCATGAACATCCGGTTGATATGGCGCACGTAATCCTTGAAGGAAGCATGACTATTTGGATAAATAATGAAAAAATTACTGTGGTTAAAGGACAAATAATTCGAATTCCAAAATCGTGTCCGCATTGTGTTCAAGTAGGCGCAGAGGGCTGTACTTACGTAAACGCCGTGCGTATATAATTAATTAATAAAAACCTGTTTTCTTGTTGAAAGCAGATTATTTATACAAAAATATGAATCGAATATCAATTTTTTTAATTGTTTTAGTTATTTTGTTTATTGGTGGTTATGCTTGGCAAAAATATAGTAATCGTTCCATTGAACCTACTAACGAATCAACCGAAATAAATAATGAAGTAAGTGGTAATATTGCTAATCAAAATTTAACAAATCAAGAACCTGATCAAAATAATGATATGAAAGAAAAATTTATCCCGCAGGCACCAGTCTTGCCAGCTATAATCCTTCCAAATGGTTCACATGTTGTCACTGTTAATACAAACAAAGGAATGATAAAGTTTGAAACTTATGACAAGGATGCACCGCTAACTGTTACAAATTTTATAAATTTAGCCGAAGGCGGTTATTATAATGGTTTAATATTCCATCGAGTTATTAAAGGATTTATGATTCAAGGCGGCGATCCAACCGGTACTGGCTCGGGCGATCCAGGTTATCGTTTTGCTGATGAGTTGAACCAAAATACTGAAAGCTATAAAAACGGTTATAAAAAAGGCATCGTTGCTATGGCTAATGCCGGTTCAAACACCAATGGTAGCCAATTTTTTATCATGACTGAAACTTATCCCTTGCCAAATAATTACACAATTTTCGGAAATGTTATTGAGGGTCAGGAAATAGTTGATGCAATTGCCAATGTCACAACTGGCACTGCTGATCGTCCAGTGGATGATGTAATCATGGAAAAAGTGACGGTTGAAATTAAATAAAAAAAATTATGGAAATTCAAGTACAGAAAGGGGATTTAGAAAATTTTAAATGCGATGCTTTGATTATTAATTTATTTCAAGGTGTTACAAATCTATCCGGAGGAACCGGATCAGTGGACAAAGCTCTGGAAGGACTTGTAAGTAAAATAATTAAAGAAGATAAGTTTGAAGGAAAAGAAGGTCAGATATTCAGTTTTAGAACTTTGGGAAAATTATCCGCAAAGCATGTAATTGTTGTTGGTTTGGGAAATAAAAAAGATTTTAAAACAGAAAACATTCGACGCGTGGCGGCTTTGAGCATTAAAAAAGCAAAAGAACTTGGCGTGCGAACTATTGGAAGCATTGTGCATGGCACTGGAATTGGAGATATTGCGCCGCATAGCACTGCCCAAGCAATAGTTGAAGGCACAATGTTGGCAGATTATAGTTTTAAAAAATTTAAAAAAGCCGATGCAAAAAAAGAAGCTCAACAAGGGATCAAAATTTTTACTTTAATTGAAAATGACGCGCGAAAAATTAAAGCCACACAACAAGGCGTTGAGGATGGCTTGACTACATCTTTAGGAACTATTTTTGCCCGCGACTTGGTAAACGAACCATCACTTCATATGACTCCGGTCGAACTTGTAGAAAAAGCAAAACAAATTGCAAAAAGTTCTAAAGGAAAAATACGAATAAAAGTTTATGACAAAGTAGGGCTTGAAAAAATGAAAGCCGGTGGAATTTTGGGCGTGGCCATGGGTTCAGATCATCCACCATATATGGTGCACATGACTTGGAAACCGCAAAATGCAAAGAAAAAAATTGCCTTGGTCGGAAAAGCAATTACTTTTGATTCCGGCGGACTTTCTTTAAAACCGTCGAATGTGATGGAGATGATGAAGCTTGATATGGCTGGCGCGGCAAGCGTGCTTGGTGCATTTTCCGTTTTAACAAGAATAAAACCGCAAGCTGAAATACATGGAATTTTTGCCGCTTGTGAAAACATGCCTTCGGGAAAAGCTTATCGACCCGGAGATATTTTGGAAACAAGCAGTGGTAAAACGATTGAGGTTTTGAATACTGATGCGGAAGGTCGCATCACTCTAGCAGATTCTCTACACTATGCCACAAAATTAAAACCGGATTGTATTATTGATTTAGCAACATTAACCGGCGCTTGCATGGTTGGTTTGGGTGATTATTGTGCCGGCATCATGGGCAATAACAATAAATTGATTGATAAAATTCTTGATGCGGCAGACAAAACAGGGGAAGCTTTGTGGAAACTACCATTGCCAAAAGAATACCATCAATTAATTGATAGTAAATTTGCTGATATGAAAAATATTGGCGGAAAATATGGCGGCGCTTTGACGGCCGGACTTTTCTTGCAAGAATTCGTCGGCGAAATACCTTGGGCGCATATTGATTTAGCCGGTCCATCATTTGCAGAAATTGAATATGTCCCGTACATACCGCTCGGCGGTTCTGGTTATGGCGTAAGAACTTTGTTAGAATTTATTAAAAGTTTATAGTTTATAGTGGGTAGTTTATAGTAAAATATGAGTTTAAAGTCTTATGAAAATTTAATAGTATGGCAAAAATCAATGGATCTTGTTATTATGATATATGAAATAACTAACAAGTTTCCTGATTGTGAAAAATATGGATTAACGACACAGATGCGAAGAGCGGCCATTTCGATTCCCTCTAATATAGCGGAAGGAAGCAAAAGAAGCACCCGAAAAGATTTTCGGTATTTCATTAATACTGCTTATGGCTCTGGCGCAGAGCTTGAAACACAAATAAAAATTACTGAACGTCTTTGTTATGTTAAAAGTAAAGATTTAGAAAAAATTGATAATAATTTAAATGAAGTAATGAAAATGTTAAATAAATTAAGTTCCAAATTAAAAATTTTACCAACTACTCACTATAAACTACCAACTAATCACTAACTAATTATGACCCAAAAAATCTTGATCTATTCCACCCCAACCTGCCCATGGTGTAAAAAAGCAAAAGACTTTTTTACTGAAAAAGGTATTAAATTTACTAATATTGATGTTGATGCGGATGTTAAAGCGGCGGAAGAAATGGTAAAAAAGACCGGGCAAATGGGCGTGCCGGTTATAGATATTGACGGAGAAATAATAATTGGTTTTGATCAAGAAAAAATTGAAAAAATTCTTGGAGTTTAAATTGTGAATTTAAAAAAGTCGTGAATTTTTATCACGGCTTTTTTAGTAATCAGTATATAACTCACCTTTGTACTTTTCCCACCTCCGCTACGGCTTCGGTGGACAAGCGCGCGAAAAGTACAAACATCTACTGAACCATTGGCGCCAAAAGTTCAGTAACAAAAATCATCGGCTAATTCGTGCGAATTAGCCGATGGTCAAAAAATCAAATTATTTTTATTTTTAACCAAGCCGATTTTCCACAGTATTCCAATCAACCGCTGCCATAAAAGCATTTATATAATCAGCACGCTTCATTCCATAGTCCAAAATAAATGCGTGTTCAAACACATCCATAACAAGCAAGGGAGTAGCGCCAACCAAGTGTCCGGCATCATGTTCATTTACCCAAGTGTTAAATAATCGGTCGCCGGTTTGATCATAAGCCAAAATTGCCCAGCCAATACCTCTTGATGAACCGGTAGCAATAAAATCTTTTTTCCAATTTTCAAAACTGCCAAATTCTAAATTTATTTTATTAGCAAGTTTGCCACCTTCATTAAAAGAAGAGCTGTCTTTTGAAAGATTTGCAAAATACAATTCATGCAATCTCATACCATTGAATTCCCAGCCAAACCGACGTTTTAATTCTGCGTATTCTGGCGTGCCCAGCTCAAGCATTTTTAATTTTTCAGAAAAGGTATTGGTATTTTTGACGTATCCTTGATATAAGCCAAAATGAGTATTGAGCAAATTATCACTAAACCCTTGCATTCCAATAAGTTGTTCAAAATTTTTCGCTTCGTACATATATAAAAATATTATTTTAAGTAAACTTATTATATCATATAAACTGTATAAATCTCAAACTATAAACAATTTAGAAATTTAAATTACCCGGAACATAGCATTGACAAAAAATCAGTAATAAGTTAATCTAAGCTATTGATTTGTTCATTCAAAATACAAAGGAGATGACTAAAATGGCTGAAGAACAAGACACAATTACAGATTCTCAGATTGCAGAATTGCAAGAAATTAATAAAGAATTTGTGAAACGGCGTGGATTTGGTCTTGGTGAGGCAATGAAGACTTTACTTCAAGGCTTTCGAGAAATGCTTGATTCTGATTATGGCGGGGTACAAGACCCCGCCCTACGTACACTTGTTCAAGACGATGGCAATGACCCGTATGAGCCAGATGAAACTGGGGAAGAAAATCCGGTTCCAGAATCCCAAGCTGGTATTATAGCCAAAGCACGCCAGCAGGAAATTCAAGGATTCTTCAATAATAATGGTCTTGGACACATTAAAGTTCCTGTGCCTAATGTTTCAAGTGATGAATTCATGGAACATCGTGTCGGACATGAACAAATGCTTTTCTTCCGTCCAGCCACAAAAGATCTTTCTTATGAAAACTTTATGAAAGCATTTGGACAAGGAAACCATTGGACAGTCACGGATGAAGTAGGAAGAGCTGAGATTGATTGGGAACCAACCCCACAAGGTTATTGGTTCTGGGCTGAAGTTCAAGAAAAATGTCCCAGACTAGGCACTTCTTGGAACGATCTTACCAACAAACTCAATTTTCATCTTCTTTCTCTTGAAGAGTATGTTATTGTCTGGCACACTCACAAAACTCTTACCAATACTATGTTTGACAAGGACACATTGTCGTGGCTTCGGACAAGACATCATCAGGCTAAAGACCTTTTTAATGCTTTGCACGCTACTGGGAGGGATGACAAGGTCAATGTCAACAGGTATTGGTATCTTGCGGGGTCCTATGGCAATGGGGGCGGTCGTTGCGCGGAAGTGACCAAATTCTAAAATGAAAACTGCATCTTTCTTTCTTAAAACTTTTTGATCTTTTTGCCTCTTGTCCCACGCACCACTCGTGCGCGGGATTTTTGTTATGTAAAATATTTCGTTACGAAACTACGAATTGCCACGAATCTACGAATGCGCGACCTTGCATGCCATACTGGTCAAAACTGAGTTTTGACCACATATTGACAAACTAAACCAATAATGATAATCTCATATCTACACAAAAGGAGGGGAAAATGATTTATCGTTCCAAGACCAAGCAGCCTGATTCGGAAATTCCGACTTTTGATGACGTCTGTGGGAAAATAAGGGTTCTTACAAGTGCCAAAGAAACAGATAAAATCAATCTCGTGGAAGTAGTGGCAAACAAACCAGCGATGTGTCATTTTCACCGTAAAACAACAGAAATCTATTACGTTGTTGAAGGTGAAGGTTGGGTTCGCATCAGTGGTCGTGCACATGGCATCAAACACGGATCCAGAGTGATCATCCAACCGGGAGATTGCCATCAGCTATTGCCAAAGAGCGGATCTACTCTCAAGGTGCTTGTCATGGCAGCGCCGGCTTGGCAAAAAACGGATGAATTCAAGTGCGAAGAGCATAATCCGTAGTTTTCATCTACCTCCAACCAAACAAGGCTGGAGGTTTTTTTATTTTTATGCTAAAGTGAGGGCAGTAAACCATATTTGGGAAGTACAGATAAAATTTTGAATAATGAATTTTGAATTTAGAATAAATTTCTAATGATTTAATTTCTAAACATAATGTTTCAAAATTTATTCAAAATTAAAAATTAGAAATTAAAAATTTCCAGTTAGACATTACTGATTTATCTGATATGAAGCACATCATTGCACATTATCACGAAATAATTTTGAAAGGAAAAAACCGTTCACGTTTTGAAGAACGGCTGGCTTCTAATATAAAAAATAAAATAACTGCGGTAAAAATTTCCAACACCACTCATCGTGAAGGAAGAATTATTGTAGAATTTGAAAAAGACCTGACTGATCAAGAGTTTTTAAAAATTAAAGAACAGTTATCAAAAATTTTTGGCATCACTTCATTTTTACCAATGGAAACCGCCGAGCCAACCATTGAATCAATAATAAAGACTGCTGAAGAAATTTTTAATAATGCCAAAGGCAGTTTTGCAATTCGTACCAAACGAAGCAATAAAAAATTTCCTCACACTTCAGAAAAAACCAATGCTTTGGTTGGCAAAGCCATACAAGATAAATTTGGAAATCCGGTTGATCTTTCCAATCCGGAAAATACGCTTTTTATAGAAATTCTTGAAAAAAAGGTTTATCTCGGAATGAACCGATTTAAAGGCTTGGGCGGATTGCCCGGAGGAATTTCCGGAAAAGTTATAGCAATGTTATCCGGCGGAATTGATTCTCCAGTCGCCGCTTGGAAATTGGCAAAACGCGGTTGCGAAGTGGTGTTTGTGCATTTTCACAGCTACCCACACACATCAAAAGCTTCAATTAATAAAGTAAAAGAATTGGCAAAAATTATAAGCGAATATCAAGGAAAATCAAAAATATATTTAGTTCCTTTTGCCGAAGTTCAGCGCGAGGTTGTAATGAAGACAATTCCAAAATATCGCGTTTTGTTATATCGGCGACTGATGGTAAAAATTGCTGATGCTATTGCAAAAAAAGAAAAGGCCTTGGCACTTGTAACCGGAGAAAGCGTTGGTCAAGTTGCTTCTCAAACTCTTCCGAATTTGCAAGTTACAGAAGATACGGCTTCTTTGCCGATTTTTCGACCATTGATCGGTGAAGATAAAGAAGATATTATAAATCTGGCCAAACAAATCAATACTTATGAAACTTCAATAATTCCACATGATGATTGTTGCACTTTATTTATTCCAAAAAATCCGGCCACCGGCGCTAATTTGGAAATTGTAAAAAAAGAAGAAGAAAAATTAGATGTGGAAAATTTAATTAAAACTGCAATTAAAAATAGTGAGATTGAAAAAATATGAAACTTTATATTGTTGCAACACCAATTGGAAATTTAGAAGATTTTTCATTGCGTGCGCAACGTATTTTAAATGAAGTTGATTTTATTGCGTGCGAAGATACACGAGTGACAAAAAAACTCACGGACCATTTTAATATTCAAAAATCATTAATTTCTTTTCATGCCCAAAGTTCAGCTGTAAAAATGAAGGAAATATTGGATTTGTTGCAAGAGGGGAATGATCTCGCCCTTGTTTCTGATGCCGGTACGCCAGGGATTAATGATCCGGGCGGAAAATTAATTGAAGAAGCTCTTAAACTTTTTGGTGATGAGATTAGTATTATTCCTATTCCCGGACCATCAGCCTTAACAACTATTTTATCAATTTCCGGATTTCCAGCGGAACACTTTACTTACTTGGGTTTTCCACCAAATAAAAAAGGGAGAGAAAAATTTTTCAAAAATATTGCTCAAACTGAAGAAACTGCGGTGTTTTTGGAATCAACTTATCGAATTATAAAAGCGTTGGAAACTTTAAAAGAACTGATGCCGAATCGAAAAATTGTTGTAGGCAGAGAACTGACAAAATTATATGAATCAGTTTATCGAGGAACATCAGAAGAAGTTTTAGAAAAAATTAAAAAAGGTTCTACTAAAGGAGAGTTTGTGGTTGTTTTGTCTCCAATAAAATAAAAATAAAGGGTCTGTTTCCAAATAGGCTTTTGAGTTGAAATTTTCATTTTTGGAAGGCAGAATCGCTTAATAAATTTTGAAGGCTTACTTGAAAAGTAAGTCAAGAAATTTTTAAGCGATTATGACCAAAAAATGGAGATTTCAACCAAAATGCTATTTGGAAACAGACCCGTAAATAAAAGAAGCTCGACCACACAGGTCGTCCAATCGACGTCAGGGGGGGAACGGCGATGAACAATGTCTGTATGTCGAGCTTCAAGCGAGTTTTTGCTGAAATAACGAAAAAGAACTTCTTGTGGATACTTTAACACGACCTTAAAGTCTTGTCAAGGGCAGTGGGGAAATACAGGGAATAGAGCCATAAGCTGTAAGCTATAAGCCATAGAAATCCGAAATAAATTCTAATGATCAAAAAAATCCCATCCTTAGTGCGAGTGGATTTTTTTACGGGATTGTGGCGGGGTGCAAGACCCCGCCCTACCTTACTTACTCAGGACAAATTTATTTTGAATTTCTTAGCCTAAAAAACTAAGAAGCTAAAAACCTACAACCTCTCTACTCTCTTTGCAACGATCTTACAATTACTGTATTATTAGACTATATGAACAAATTCTATATAACCACCCCGATTTATTACGTTAATGATAAACCGCATATTGGTCATGCTTACACCACAATCGTAGCTGATGTTTTGGCTCGATATTGGCGTTTGCGTGGCAGTGAAGTAATTTTTTTAACAGGAACAGATGAAAACAGCCAAAAAAATGTTGAAGCTGCGGAAAAAGCCGGCGAAGAAGTCAAGTCTTACATTGATCGAATGAGCGCTGTCTGGCAAGAAACTTGGGATTCTCTTGGATTAACCAATGATGATTTCATCAGAACAACGGAAGATCGACATCACAAAGCTGTGGAAGAATTTTGGAAACGAGTGGAAAAATCCGGTGATATTTATCTTGGAAAATATGAAGGCTGGTATTGCGTTGGCTGCGAAGCTTTTGTTATTGAAAGTGAATTGAATAATGGAAATTGTCCAATTCATAAAAAACCAGCTGAACGCTACGAGCAAGAAAATTTCTTTTTCAAACTTACAAAATATCGCGAAGCATTATTAAAATACATTGAAGAAAATCCGTATTTTATCCAACCGGTTGCTCGTCGAAATGAAATCACAAATTATATTAAAGACTTCATGCAAGATGTCAGTATTTCGCGTCAAAGTACAAAATGGGGAATTCCGGTTCCAGCTACGGAATTAACCACTAAAGATGATAAAAACAAAACTCAGGCAATCTATGTTTGGTTTGACGCTTTAATAAATTATTTAAGCGGTGTTGGTTTTGGCACAGATGAAAAAAAGTTTGAAAAATTCTGGCCGGCAGATTTGCATCTTGTGGGAAAAGATATTATTAAATTTCACTGTGCGCTTTGGCCGGCAATGTTAATGAGTGCCAAACTTGAGTTACCAAAACATGTTTTTGCTCATGGTTTTTTTACCATCAATGGTGACAAAATTTCCAAATCACTTGGAAATGCTATTGATCCGGTGGAACTGGCTAATGAATATGGTATTGACGCTATTCGTTATTATTTATTAAAAGACATCCATTTTGGCGAAGATGGCGATTTTTCCAATGAACGTTTAAAAGCGCGCTATGAAAACGAACTGGCTAATGATTTAGGAAATTTGTTGCACCGTGTTCTTTCTATGACGGAAAAATACACCGAAGGAAAAATTCCGGCCAAATCAAATGGTGAAATTAAAACTTGGAATGATTATGACCAAGCTCTGGAAGAATTTCGGCTTCATGATTCTCTCGAAGCAGTTTGGTCAGTAATTCGTGATGCTAATAAATTGATTGAACAATCAAAGCCTTGGGAATTGGCAAAAACTGATCTAAAAAAACTCAATGAAATTTTATATAATCTTTTAGAAACTCTCCGTCATGTTGGCTGGATGCTTTTGCCAATTATGCCAGAAACCGCGCAAAAAATACTAAATTCTCTTGGTTTGGATGAAGCGGAATTGAAAAAAACTTACGAACAGGCAAAAGAGTGGGGCGGATTGCCAGAAAATGGTATAATAATGAAAGGCGAACCATTGTTTCCTAAAAAGGGGAGTTTGTAGTGAGTAGTGAATAGAGCTATAAGCCATAAGCTGTAAGTCGTAAGCTGTAAGCCATAGAAATTCCAAGCATCAAATTACAAACCTGTCGCTATAGACAAACAAATTCGAAGCACGAAATCCGAAATACCTGCCTGCCGGCAGGCAGGCGAAACAAATCCAAAATTCAAATTTTCAAATAACCAAAACTTTATCTCAAGTTCTTAAGAACATGAGATAAAGAAATAATCAAAATTAAAAATCCGTTTTAAACATTTGTATATTGAACATTAGAATTTGTTTCGGATTTTTATGGCTTATAGCTTACAGCTTATGGCTTTACTCATCTTTAATCTTTAACCTTAAATCTTTAATCTTTTTTATATGATCAACGCCGACATTATTCTCTTAATTATATTAGGTGGTTTTGTGCTTTACGGACTTTGGTTCGGACTCATTCAAACACTAGGCGGATTGGTTGGAGTAATTGTGGGTTCATTGCTTGCCAGTCGTATGTATATACCTATTGCGGCTTGGATCACTGATATTTTTGGCGTTGGTGAAAATTTATCTAAAGTAATTGCTTTCATTATTATTTTTGTAATAATCCAGCGCTTAGTTGGATTTATTTTTTACCTAGTAGATCGAATTTTCAAATTCATTTCTATTATTCCATTTTTAAAAAGTTTGAATCGTTTAGCCGGCGCAGTACTTGGATTTATTGAAGGTGCTTTGGTAATCGGCGCGATTCTTTTCTTTGTGGCGCAATATCCAATCAGCGAAACAATTGAAAATTCCTTGCAAGAATCACAAGTTGCCAACAGACTAGTTCGAAGTTACCGAGTTCTATCTCCATTACTTCCGCAAGAATTGCGCGATTTTGATCCATCCGATTATTTTCACATTCCGCTTCCGGAAGAAGTTCGCGGTGCAATTGAAAGTGCTGCAAACCGCGCCCGCGAAGCCGGCGAAACAGTAAACGGATTAATTAATTCACCTGAGGAAACTAGATAAACAAATACAAGAAGCTTCTTAGGTTCTTAGCTTGTAGCTTCTTAGAAAAATTCATCTTCCTAAAAAGCTAAAAACCTAATAAGCTAAGAAGCTACCTATGATGCCTTATCCCCAATACATTGATACGCATTCGCACCTCAATCATCCCTCATTCAAAGGGGATTGGTTTGATATTGCACAGCGGGCAGTTGCAAATGATGTTTGGATGATAATTGTCGGATATGACTATGAATCTAGCCGGCGGGCAGTTGAAATGGCGGAACATTTTCCGATTGGCGTTTACGCTTCAGTTGGCGTGCATCCTCGTTTTATTTCCGGAAATAGGGGAATGGATAGTTTTGAAAAAATTGTAAAACATCCAAAAGTGGTGGCAATTGGCGAAACCGGTTTGGATTTTACCATGCCGCAAGAATCGCATTATCCGCAAAGAATAATGTTTGAACGTTTTATTCGCTTGGCGCAAGAAAACAGATTGCCTTTAATTTTACAAGATCATGATGCGCATGAATCCATAGTTTCACATTTAAAAGAAAATAAAGTTCGTAACCCAGGAGCGGAAATTGAAGGACTGGTTCATCATTTTAAAGGTAATATCGATCATGCCGCGCGTTATAAATTACATGGATTCATACCAACCATCACCAATCTTTTAGTCCAAAGCCATGTTCATGATAATAAACTGAATAATTTTGCGGATAATGATTTTGTTGTTGAGTCAGAGTGCGTTCATTTGGTTGATGATGAAATGACCCGCAGTCGTCCGGATCCGCAATATCTTGCAAATTCAATTGATTCATTAGCTGCTTCGCGTGGTATTCCATCGAAGGAATTTAGCCAGCTAGTCCGAAAAAATGCTCTGAGACTTTTTCCGAAAATTATACATTCAATGTGTGTAGGAAGCAGGGAGTTTTTAAGTTAAAAAGTAGGGCGGGGCCTTGCACCCCGCCTCTTTAAAATATAAATTCCAAATTACAATATACAAATTACAAACAATTTCAAAATAACAAACCCTAACATGATGGTCAAAATTCCAAACAAATTTGTCGTCCTAGACTGTTATGTTGTTCCGCCATACAAATTAGTAGGGCGGGGCCTGAATGAACGAGGGAGCAAACTGCTTTGCTCCCGAGATCATTCAGGCGGGTTTTGGAATGTTGCCGTACTGGGTCGGACAGGCAACCCCGAAACCCGGGGAACCTCATCAAAATAGATGCACAGTTTTTGATGAGGGCAACCCCGCCATTAAGTAGATAGTAGTTAGTAGGTAGTGAGTAGAAAAAACAAAATAAAACCATCGCAAAATTGCGAGGGTTTTTAAGTTATGTAAATTACCCTACATACATTTGACAAAATTATACTCTCATGCTAAAGTTGGCTATTGAACATTTACAAAAAAACACAAAAAGCCACGTAAAGAACTTGAGTCCCACGTGGCTTGCCACGTGAACCCGCAAGGGTTTTTACGTGGCAAGGAGTAAAAACATGGCTGAAGATAATGAAGATGATCGGATTACCGACGAGCAAATCAAACAACTTAGAAGAATTGAAGATATTCGCAAATCAAAAGGATTGTCTGGCTACAAGGATGCTTTTGAATATCTTTTGTCTGGATTCATGAAACAAGAAAATCTGACCCAAGAAGATCTGGTTGAAGCAAAACCGCCTGATCCCGATGTTGTTGGTGAAATGACTGTTGGGGACAGAACTTATGAAATTCTTAGTATTTTTCACGAAGATGAGGATCGCTTAGATGGTTTTACAATAGAAAGACGTGTCCAAGAAATGAAGGCAAATGTTGGCAAAGAAGAGGGATGTTATATTATTGAACACAAGTATGATATTCCGAGAAACATTATGTCACGTTTTAAATACATTTTTTTTATTGATTGGAGAGAGCGAGAATACCCTGGCAGTATTGCATACCTCAAAGAAGAACCTTATAGCGGTGTACGTGCTCAAGAGTTTGGAGACTTCACTTCAACTTTTTGGTTAGGTGGTTGTGTCCTCCGTCGCAAAGCATAGTTAAGGAGGGCAGTGTAATGGACAATAAAGAAAGACTGCGCAGCCAACTTGTTGAATATCGTGAAAAAATTAGCGGGCTGGAAATGAGGTCTTATCCAAGTAAGGATGGACCAAAAATGCAAATCATTTTGCAGGACTCAAACGGCAACGTCCTTAATACTTGGGAAGATGATCTAATTCGCGGTTTCCGCAACTTGCGCAGTACCGACCTTATCGAAGAAATCATCAAAGATATCTTTGGCGAAGACGCAATTCTCGAATCCGAACTTGATGCATTTGAATTTCGATGCATTATCCAAAATAAAAAGTAGGGCAAAAAACATTTTTTGATAAGAAAAAACTATTCACCAGTGTCGTCCCGAACTACTGTAACGAACATTCTCATCTATACAAGCTCTTGTCTTTGTTTCTTTGTTCTTCTGTTTCTCAGTTTCTCTGTTACCCAATGGTGAGGGATCTCTGCGAAAAAACCGCTAGTTAAAATTCCAACCCAAATCAAAGTCACAAATCCAAAAATCAAAAAGGGGAGTACATGCTCGACACCGAAAGACTGCGTGCAAAACTGCAAATGCTCGGCACGGTTGAAGCTTTAGAAGTTTCTTGGCTTCTAACCGGAGAATCCGGTTTGTATGTGCACCGACTTCACGAACCATGTACTTGCGGAGGAAAAGTCTATTGTTTGTATGCCGACTGGAGCAGTGAAGACTGTGATGAATACCGGCAGTATGCTCACGTCTGCACTGATTGTTGGGAAATTTCCTTCCATCGCTCCGAACGTGCAAACGGAGAATCTAAGGCTGATCCTCAAAAAGCAAGCTGTCCATTCTGCCGTCATGAGTGGGCGAGTGTGAAACAAATTCTTGATCAGATGCTAAAGGAAAAAGAAAGCCCGGAAGGTACTCTTCCAACTGGAGAATTTGCCACAGTGTCTCAAGCCGCTATCCCGTAATTTTCTTCATCCTAACCGAACAGCTAGAACTGTTCGGTTTTTTTGATACGTAGGAATATTTCGTTACGAAACTACGAATACCCACGAATCTACGAATGAAGAGAGAGACACTGGCTGTGCATTTTTTTTATTTTCCTCTATAGGGCAATTCGCACGAATTTGCCTATTGTCTCCCCAAGGTTCGACCTACATAGGTCGAACCTCTGTAATTATCCACACTCTTCCTCTCGTCTCTTAGAGACGAGATTCAATAATTAGCTAAATTTAGTAAAACTGATACCCCTAAAGCTTGACAAAATTGCTATTTTGTGATATAATATAATGTCTTGTATATAAAATACATGTGTTTTTTTGACAATCAACCTTTAACATGACCACGTAAAAGCCTTTGGGGGCTCACGTGGCAAGGAGAAAAAATGATTCTTTTCGGACTTCTCGCAGTTCCGCTCATCATCGGTCTTGTTGGTTTGATTTTCGGAAAGGGCTTCATTACCTGGCGGGAATTCATTTGCCAGGAAGCTGTTGTCATTGTGCTCATCCTTAGTGCATACTTTGCCGGTCGACAATACCAGATGTCTTCTACAGAGATCTGGAGTGGTCGAATTGCACAAAAGGGAAAAGACAGCGTTCATTGCTGTCATTCATATGAGTGCAACTGCACGACTGATTCCAAAGGCAACAGAAGTTGTCAGACGTGCTACGAGCACTTTTCAGATGTTGAGTGGTTTGCCAAAACCACTAACAACGAAACTGTGTATTCAAACAGTTGCAATCCACCATACTCTTCAGCCCCCAGTCGTTGGGAACAGATCGTGGTCGGGGAACCGACAGCAGTTGAACACTCATACGACAACTACCTCAAGGCAGTTGATAGTACTGTGCTCATTCGTAAGGGTGTTGCTCAGAAGTTTCCGGGCGCGCTTCCGGGGTATCCGGATGTCTATGATCACTATCGCGTGAGAAGGGTGCTCACAGTGGGAGCCAATGTTCCTGATGTTGTTGGTCTGAACAAGAAACTCGACGAGATGAACGCTGATCTTGGCCGAGCCAAGCAAGTGAACATGATGCTGATTGTTACAAACCAATCTGACCAGTTTTACGTAGAAGGTCTGCGTGAACACTGGAAGGGCGGGGAAAAAAACGATCTCGTTGTGGTCATTGGCGCGCCGGATTTTCCCAAGATTGCTTGGGCTGACGTCATGTCTTGGACTGATGCAGAAGAAGTCAAGCTCGGAATTCGCAATAAAATTCTCGAGCTTGGCACTTTTGACGGCAATGCAGTTCTGGATATTGTGAAAGTCGAGGTTTCTACCAAGTTCGTAAGAAAGCAGATGAAAGACTTTGAATACCTCAAGGCAAGCATTGAGCCACCTTCGTGGATTCTTTGGTTGACCTTTTTCCTCAGTGTCGCGGCTTCGATTGGAATGGGAATCTATTTCTACAGAAATGATCTGTTCCAAACTGATCGTTTTGCGCGGAGAATCTCAAATTCACGAACAGACGATCTGTATGGAATCCATACTTTTGGACGGGTCGGTGGTTATCGACACAGAGATCCTTTTGAAAGCAATAATGTGTTCAAGCTGACTAGACGTCCTGGTAGACGTTTCTAAAAAACCAACCACAAACAGAAAGAAAAGGAGAAAAGAAATGAGCAAGGGATTGATCGTTGTACTGGCAGTTGTTGGAGTGATCTTCATTATGGGTATCACACTCGTTGGAAGCTTCTTTGGCTTCCGGACAGCGAGTGTGACGTTCGAGAACAACATCCCTTCGCAGTACAACAAGGCGAAGAACAGCCACTCCACGCACTTCAACAAGATCAAGGAGATGGCTCAGATTCCGGCAATGTATGTCGAGGATCTGAAGAAGCTCTATGATGGAGCCATGGGTGGCCGTTATGGGGCTGATGGATCCAAGGCACTGATGCAGTGGATCCAGGAACAGAATCCGAACCTTGACGCGAGCCTGTACACAAAAATTCAGGCCGCGATCGAGGCCGGACGAAATTCCTTTAATGCTGACCAGGATCAGCTGGTTGCCATGAAGGAGGCGTACTGGACGCACCTGGATGGCACATCGGCACTGTTCTGGAATAGTTTCCTCGGATTCCCGCGCATCAAGTGCGGTTATCCTCATGGAAACGGCCCGGATGACTATAAGATCATTCTGGCAGTCGAGACCACGAAGGCGTTCGAGACTGGCGTAGATACGCCAGTCGAGCTTCGTCCGCACTAGTTTCCACGACCCCACCATCTACGGATGGCGGGGTTTTTAAATTAGATTAAAGATTTAAGGTTAAAGATTAAAGATATAGTTTATACGAACTACGAACAAAATACGAAAATTACGAACAAAGATTTAAGAATAAGTAGCGCGGGGGCTTGTCCCCCGCAACGAAACAACACATAAAATGCTGCGCTACTTTTACCATCCTGAGCGCGAGCGAAGGATCTCGCGAGATTGTGGCGGGCGCCCCATGTATGACTTACAACTTATGACTTACGGCTTCACACACTCTTTTCGTTCCCACCCCTTTTATACTTGATACTTTATACTTGATACTTACACAACCTATCCACTCCCTATTTCCTACTCCCAACTCTCTATTTTGAGACCACTGCAAAACTCCAAAATAGTGTCTGAGCCTGTCGAAGACCTATTTAGATTTAGCCAAATTTTATCCCTTCGACTAACTCAGGGAATAAAATTTGGCACGAAAAGGGAGTTTTGCAACGGTCTCCTATAATCAACTTGACAATTTTAAATTATCATGCTAAGGTTGACTGTTGTACATTTACAAAAACCACGTAAAGCCACTTCGTGTGGCTACGTGGCAAGGGAGAAAAAATATGGCTGACAACGACCTAGTTACAGATGAACAGATCAGACTACTGCGAAAAATTGAGGCTGTCCGCAAACTAAGAGGGGCGCCTGGTTACAAGGAAATTATAGATTTTCTTTTGTCAGGCTTGCTCGAAAAAGAAGGCTTGACCATCGAGGATCTTGAACATTTTCAAATCAAACAAAAATCATTTGCTGAACTTTTGGCTGACTGTAAACTGGATGTTGTTAATCCAATGTTTAATGAAGCCGGATGGCCGCTTGAACCAGTTGAGCCGTATGAAAATGAATGGGAGCTAAATGATGAGCGTGTTTTTGAAAATACTGTAACTATTGAGCAGGGTCTTAATCTGCTAGGTGAAATGAGTACTGATGGTCATGTGCGTTGCCCAAATGGATCACGCCAAGCCATGGAATGGCTTGCTAAAAATCCGGACAAACAGTTGGATTATCCAATTATTCTGCCAGTTCTTCAACGCAACAGCACTGAAAAAATCGTACCGATTTTTATGAGCCGTCATGAAGCTGGTGGAAAAATAAAACGTCTACTGGTCACGGGCAGACTGGACACTAAAGTTTATTCCAGCTGCCGCTGGCTTATCTTGCGCAAACGAACCAAATAATCTGAATGGAGGTCAAAATGGAATTAGGACTTAGAATGGTTCCGTGTCACAGACTGGAACTTAGACAAACTTTAAGACTAGTAGCTCTCAGTGCTGATGCGCCACCAGAAGCTGCAAGGGGAGCAGCAGGTTTGGCCACTGCTGATGAAATCCTTAAAAGATTAGGTGTCCCCGGACTTCTAATCGGCGGAATTGCCAGAAAATCTTGGACCGCTAAAACCAAATCTTCTGTTTTTAGTAGCAAGGATGTTGACGTAATGGTTCTGTCATTTGATCCATGGAAACACCCTGAACGTTTTGAAGGCGGTGTTGACTGGTGGATGACCAACCATCCTGATGTTGGTCCAACCAATGGTAATGGAGTTGAACTGATTTATTCAGCAACCCCACTTTATCCACTGCCACCAGGGCTTCATGTTGCACCGGCAACACTTTTGTGGGATTGGCGCGAGCAGGAACAAGAAGCCTTTCGTGGTAAAAAAATGGTTACAAATGTTCGAAGACCTGACCAAATCCACAAAACTTCACTGGTCTACAACTATCCCATTTGTCTAGAATATAAACTGCGTTCTTTTTTTACCGACCCCTCAAGATGGGCTTAAATAGGGGTCATACGCAATTTAACGGGACTTGATAAATAAGCTGTGATAATAATTACTAATTTTTAAGGTTTTGTTTCATGAATAACTACCTAAAATTAGCAAAA
>Ga0209211_10001395_pt1 | contig 45853 bp, 50 predicted proteins | sample RifGroA2_FD_183992 | JGI IMG/M metagenome (GOLD analysis project Ga0209211, IMG submission 183992) | Groundwater microbial communities from Rifle, Colorado, USA - Groundwater A2 (SPAdes) (version 2) | ecosystem: Environmental > Aquatic > Deep subsurface > Groundwater | place: Rifle, Colorado...
TTTTAATTCCAACAGTATTTGGAACATTAAACCATACTTCTATAGTGGTTTGATTATTGATAATAGTTGCATTTCCAGCATTAATATAATCATCACCATCAAACTCAAAAGCCCTACTTAATTTTCCAGTTGAATTTGGCCCCTTTATACTTCCATCACTGTGATTGACATAAGCAGTTCCGTTATTACCTCTTCCAGACCAGTCATAAACAAGGCTGTCATTCTCGCCTACACTTGAATCATTATCAAAATGCATTAAAAGAACATTTCCAGTCATGTTTGCCCCGCCAGAAACAGTTTCAACTGCCTGATTGCTTGGCAGCTCCTCGCCATAAGGCAATTCCTCGCTCCAGCTTATGCTGCCCCATGTTGCATTAACGCCAGCATCAAAGGTGGCATTCCATGTTCCTGAAGAATGATAAAGAAGGCCTTTTTGGAAATGGCTTAGGATTTCTGCTGCATTAAGGCTTCTGTTGTAGATTGCTACTTCGTCAATTGTACCATTGAAAGGATACCACCAGCCTTGAGGAAAATTTGGATTTTCATCATAAGGAACCACATCCATTCCAATAGTAACATTTGTACCTAGGTTTTCAAGAACTCCTGAAAAGGTTGATGAACGGGTATTACTAACATTAATACCATTTATATAACAAGCTACATCTGTTCCGTCCCATGTTCCTGCAACGTGATACCACTTGTTTTGCTCCAAATATTCATTTGTTGGGTTTTGGCATTTTTCCGTATTATTAAGGTAGAAAGTTATACCGCCACTATTAGCTACATGTAAAGCAAAGGGCCTTCCAAGGGTTCTGTCATATTTTGAAATTATTGCTTGTGTGGAGCCAGTTGTTGAATTAGTGAATTTAATCCATGCTTCTAAAGTTAAAGCAGTAGTCAGATTAAGACTATTTGAATGGAGTATTTTAATAAAATCGTCACTACCATCAAAATCTAAAGTTCCACCAAATTTGCCATTTGTAGTAAATTGTGGTCCTGTTTCTGAAAGATTAGCCCAGGCAGTCCCATTATTCCCAGCACCAGAATAATCGTAAACAACATACCCTTCTGAATTGTTATAGTTTTCACCAACAGTTGTATCATTATTAAAGTGCATCAGCAGGACAGTATTTGTATCGGCGCTTAGCTCCCTATTAGTTGATAAATTCTCAGTCTGGTTAGTGGAATTATCCAAACTTAGCATTATCAAGCCAGTTGCATTAGAAGTTATGTTGTAATAACTGCCGGAATCAAAATCAGCCTGTGTTGTCCACGTCTTAGAGCCAGTCACATTCTCATAATAACCGCCGGCATAAGCTGTAAAGTGAGTTACTGTAAAAGTTATTGTATCAATATTGTCAATAAATTGAATATCTGTTTTCTCCCAACCATTAATACAGCTAAATGAATTGATATCAAAATCAGGGCAATAAACTATTGCATTAACATCCCCTTTCTTGGCTAATGTAACTTCTGCATTGTCTATTAAGATATTGCCAGCAACAGCAAATACGTTTGTTTTTACCTCATCATCCAAGCTATCATCAATATAAGCGTCTAATTCCTTTATCTCATCTAAATTTTTTATATTTTTAATCTTTGCTTCAGACTTCTTCCCTTTTGCCTTTTCAGGCAAAGAGCTCAAATTTAAGTCATAATTTCCTTCCTCATTCTTTTCCAGCTTGTAATGCCCTATTTTTTTATTTTTTTTGTCTTTTAAATTGATAGTAATATTTTCTGCAGTTATGTTTGTGACATTTAATATAGAATATTTTATGTTATTCAAAGTCAAAACAGAGTTATTAACCTCTATGATTAGTTTATAGACGCTTTCATTAAAGCCAGATAATAAGCAGCTTTCAATGCATATATCATTAAAGCTAATCTCCTCAAAATAGTATTTGGCATCTAATCCAGCTGAATTGCTAGTTATAATTTCTGCGTATAGCTCATTTGGGTCTAAAGAAACATTATAATAAACAATCTGTGCTGTTATTGTATTGTTTAGTGCAGCCCCATATCTTCCATAAGAGCTGTAAAATATCTCTTTCCAGTCAGCTGTCTTTGCTGGCAAACCAACAAAAGCGCAGCATTCGCTGTTGCCATAGCACCTGAATTCAGATGCCCTGTTCTCTTTGCTGTAAGTTTCCCATCTTGTACACAGCTTTGACTCATCAGCCTGCCAATTAAAAGCTGTGTTTTCAACTGTAAAGTCTATTACACCATTTGTTGTTTCTATTCCGTCATCATCTGCATCAAAAGCTGTTCCGGCTTTATAGCTTAAGTTTATTATTATTGTTTTGTTTATTATTGGTATAGTTTCTATTGATTCGTTTATTATTGATTCATTAGTTATTGTTTGATTAATTGTTTCATTGTTATTGTTTTGATTTATTGATTGATTCGTTTCACTGATTACTAAATTATCAGCTATTGATTCATTTACTATTGTTTCATTCAGAACAGCAAAGCCCGTTACTAAATTGCCGGATTCGCCTAATAACCCGGAATCAAATATTAAATATGCCTTATTATTATGCTCAATATATACCCTAGCTGAGCCATTAGTTGTTATAGCTCCCTCTAATCTTATGCTTTTTAAATCTCCCGAATTCTGCAAAAACCAGTAATATTCCCTGCTGCTGTCAGCTACTAAATTGATATCATCTGTATAATTAACTTCCCTGCTTAGGGATATATAGCCGGTTATTGTTGGCTTAAAATAAAAAAGAGTGGACATTATCAAAATAAAAACCAAGAATAATGGTGTTGTTTTAGCCAGATTTTCTCTTATTATAAACCCGTTAATCAGCTTTTGAACAAATAATTCATCATAGCCATAGATAATTAATCCTTTTTTTATATTTTCAAGAGTGTAACCTCTTTCTAAATTATCTTTAACATACTTTTTTAAGCTTCTTTTTATGTTTAAAGCGATTTTAAACCCTCTTTTCCGAAAATTTTAAATATTCAGCCATATTAATACTTACAATGTAAGTAAAATATTCCTCAAACTGCCTAAATATACTTACATTGTAAGTATAATTTATAAATTTTACGCTAAAATAAGCCTTTTTATGCTTTTTAACCAGAAACAAAGCTTTTTTAAACCTCAACAGGATTTCCAAAAATAAAAATGCAGCTGATGGAAGAAAACAACTGGAAAAGCCTTATTGAAAGCATTAAAACAGATTTTGACAGCTTGGAAACCAACAAAGAGAGGTCAAAAAGAATCCTAAAAGAAAAAATAATCAATGCAATTAAAAAAAATGCAGTGAATAATTGCGGAGTGCTTTTCTCCGGTGGTGTTGACAGCACATTAATAGCATTTATTCTAAAAAAACTAAACCTAAATTTCACATGCTACTCTGTTGGCCTGGAAAACGCCCAGGATCTTGAATTTGCAGAAAAAGCAGCTTCTGCCTTAAGCCTTAACCTAAAAACAAGAGTAATAACCCCTGAAGAATTTGAACAAATAATAAAAAAAGTCACTAAAATACTAAACGAGCCGGATGTAACAAAAGTAGGCGTTGGCTCTGTTTTATATGCTGCTGCTTCACTGGCCAAGCAGGACAGCATTAATGTCTTATTCTCAGGCTTGGGCTCAGAGGAGATATTTGCCGGCTATGAAAGGCATTTGGAAGCATTAAACAAAGGCTTTGCAGTATTGCATGAAGAATGCTTTAATGGCCTTAAAAACATGTGGCAGAGAGACTTAAAAAGGGATTTTTTAATAGCCAAAAATCTTGGTATAGAATTAAAAGCCCCGTTTCTGGATTTAGAAGTTATCAAAGCAGCCATGAGCATCCACCCAATGCACAAAATAGACAAAAACACCAAAAAAATAATCTTAAGGGAAATAGCAGAAGAATTAGGGTTGCCGAAAGATATTGCGCAAAGGCCGAAAAAAGCAGCGCAGTACGGCTCTAATTTTACTAAAGGCATTGATAAATTAGCATCTAAGAACGGCTTTAAATTAAAAAGAGATTATCTGAAACATTTAGTTGATATGCAGCTCTAAAATATCCCCGTCCAAAAGCACCTTATCCAGTCTCCTAAACCCTTGCCCAGGAAACTTGGCTGATTTGCCCCATACTCGTGCAAATTTAAATTTTTCAACAAAATCCTTGTGCAATTTTAAGCAAATATCCTTTATAGTGCTGCCTTCAAACATAATCATCGGCTCTTCCATATCTGCTTTCTTGTTTACCTCTTTCAAAAAAATTCTTATAAATCCCATCTTATCAAATATTGCCTCTCTTAGCTCTTCTAAATGCTCGCCCTTCTCAGCAGAGATAACTGCGTCAGGCCTTATCTCCATGCATATTTTCTTTAATGTTTCATTATCTAACAGGTCCATCTTTGTGATAACTGTAAGTGCTTTTGTATAAACCCTGGTGTCCTCAATAACATCAATCAGCTGGTCAATATCAATATCATCCCTTACAAGTATATCTGCATTGTTAAGCCCCATTTCCCGGGCAATATCAATGATAGTCTGCTCATCAATCTTGGTAAGCCTGACAGCAATTCCTACGCTTACCCCTCCCCGCTCCTTCTTTGTGATATGGACATCCGGCTTTTTTTGGTTAATCCTGATCCCACTGTCAAAGATTTCCTGTAACAGGGCCTTGTAATGCTGGGGGGATAAAGCATCGATCAAGATAAGTATCAAATCAGCATTTCTGAGCATGCCTAAAACCTCTTTGCCCCTGCCCCTGCCGGCAGCTGCTCCCGAAACAACACCCGGCACATCTATGATTTGTATATGCGCATGCTTATAATTCATTACTCCTGGAACTGCGGATAAAGTGGTAAAAGAATACGCAGCAACATCTGACCTGGCATTTGTTAATTTATTCAGCAAAGTGGATTTGCCAACCGAGGGAAACCCCAAAAGAACAACAGAGCCATCCCCTGTTTTCCTTACTGTAAACCTGTCATCGCCTTTGGCTTTGCCAACAGCAGCCCTTTTCTCTGCCATATCCTTGAGCATTGCCAGCTTGGCCTTCATCAAGCCAATCGCATGCTGGGTTTTCTTGTTATATTTTGTTTGGCTGATCTCCTCTTCAAGGGCCTTTATCTTCTCTCCCCTTGTTTGCTCCTTCCTCTCGGTAAGCTGAACTGTCTTCTTCCTGCCGATTTTCACTCCCTGTTTTCCTGGCATGGGTTACCATCAATAATAATCTCTTTATAAATATAGTGGTGGAACTATAGCAAAAAACAAAACAAGAGAAACCTTTTTATATTAGTATCAACAGAATTTTGTTTAGATGGTGCAGTACATAGAAGGCATATTAAAAATAGCAAACCTGTTTTTGGCAGTAGTGGCAGGAATCATAGCATTGACTCTTTTTAAGGCATCAAAAAAGCAGCTTGCGCCATGGAGAATCCTGATTATTGCCCTAATATTTTTTGCTGTACAGGAAATCCTGGGCGCATTAAGGGCTTTTAATATCTACGAATCGCCTTATCTTACTCATATTATACCAACTGCAATACTGGGATTATTGATTTTTGCATTAGTTTTGCAGATAAATGTAAAAAAATAAAAATGGCAGCAATTCAATGTCCGCTTGGTGAAAGTTTAGGGCTGGTAGCCCCTTATTACAACCTTGCATTAGTTATAATTGTGATTATTCTGTTTATCCGGCTATTCAAAACACATGATAAAAAAACTTATATTGAGCCTTGGAAATTCCTGTTTTTTGCAATATCTGTGTTTGTTTTGGAAGAGCTGCTGACCATATTAAAAGACAGCGGGATTGTAAGCATACCTAGGATTACCAATTCTGTTTTTGAAATGGTAATAATCACTTCATTTATTTACATGCTGCTATTGCAGAAAGAATATCTTAAAAAGAAAAGATGAGCAAAAAAGCATTATCCCCGTTGGTTGCCACTGTTTTGCTGGTTATATTCGCCCTAGTTATAGGGACAATAACAATGAACTGGGGCAAGGCGTATGTGGAAAAGGCTGGAGATGAAAAAGCCCCTGCTTCTATTTTAGTCCGTGTTTCCAGCCTGGATGACCCGCTCAAGGTCCTGCAGATAAAGTATATTACGGGAGAGATAAGCAAAGAAGAATATTTTGAAAAAGAGAAAGAGTTGTTTAAGAGCTGATCTTTTCCAATAAGGAAACTATATTCCATATCTGTGTTCTTGTATAAGACTGTATATTTGTGTCATCAGCTATTTCATCAAGCTCATTTAAGGCCTTGTTTATCCTTATCGACAGGTCAGTCTTCCCATTTAATATATCCATTGTATTCTGAATTCTTATTTTTACGTTCTTTGGCACAGTTGAGTCTTTCTGCAATTCTTCCAAGCCCCCCATTATCTCACCAATCTGCTTCTCTTTCATTTTTCCTTTTTTATCTTCTCCATTACTTCTGCCTGCATCTTTGCTGCTTTCTCTTTTATCTGGGTTTCCTGTTTTTCTAGGGTTTTTATTCTTAATTTTAATGTTTCCTTTTTTGACTCAAGCTCATTGTTTAGGTTTCCCTTTTCAGCTGCAACCATTATGTTGCCGACTATTTTATAAGCCTCATTTGTTTTTTCCAATTCGCTTAAAGCAGAGTCTATCTCCATAAGCTGCGCCTGGAACTGCTGCTTTTGCATCAGCACATTCTGCATGCTTTGCTCAAAAAGCTGCAATTGGGCTATCTTCTGCTCTGTTTCGTTTTCAGCCATTTTTACCTTGCCTTTACAATTGTTACGACGCTTCTTGGCTTAAACAGCATCTTGCTTCCGCAATAAGGGCACCTTATTTTCTTCTTTAGATAGTCCTCTGAAACCTTTTTATTGCAGTCAAAGCACCTGTATTCAACCATTTTTATACCTCACTTTCATTTTTTTCTTCTTTTTGCTCTGAAACTTTCTCTGGTAGCTCCTTCTCTTCCTTAAAAGTTATCTTCTTTTTTATAGAATAAGCCTTGCCGGAAAATTTTGCGCCGCATTTCCTGCATTGCCATATGCCCAAAGCAAGCCTTTTGACTGTAGTATAATTGCAGTAAGGGCATTTATGCTTCTTCCTTTGCTCCAGCTCTATCTTTCCAAATCTCTCCTTTACTGTCCTTCCATACCTTGCTCCAAACCTTTTTATAGAGCCGTATCTTATTTTTTCTGCCATTTTTAAAGTGGGGCTACCCGGACATTCAGTATTAGCTTTGCTAAGTGCCTTTGAACCGGGGTCTCCCGCTTTCTTGCATAGTCCCAAAGCGGAAAGGATGATCCAAGCTACCCCATAGCGTAATGCCATGCAGCCAGGCTGCATAATCCCATCCTAGGGGTAACCTTTTCATACTGATTATTGCCTCTGATTTTTAAATTTATCGGTAAAACAGTAAGCGACACAAAATATAGGGCAAATAATATGTCGCTTACTATCTTAGAAGACGACACAAATGCCTGATAAGTAATGTCGTCTTCTATAAACAATTATTTATATCAAATTGCACTCAGATGCCTGGATACAGGCAAACTTTTATAAATGTCAGAAACTTTCCACCGATCTAAGGCTGGTGGCTGAAAGCTAATCACAATCAAGATGACGGAAAGTTTCTGAGCATGCTCAAAAACCACCTGAATAATGTTAGCTACGCTACAAGCATGCCACCCATCTATGATTGGTGGTTTTTGACACAAAAAGCCTTTTTTTATAATAAAATGGGCCTGACTGAAAAACAGAAACACGACTTGAAAAAGTTCATTAAGCAGCTGGAATCATATAGAAGGACCCATACAGAGCTTATCTCTGTCTATATACCCCAGGACTATGATTTAAATAAGGTAACTAACCATCTAAACCAGGAGCAGGGCACAGCTTCTAACATAAAAAGCACTTCAACACGGAACAATGTTATAACTGCTCTGGAAAAGATGATGCAGCATTTGAAAATATTTAAGAGAACGCCGCCAAATGGCTTGGCTGTCTTTTCCGGCAATGTTGCCGAAAGAGAGGGCGTAGAGGATTTTGAAGTATTAAGCATAGAGACGCCTGTGCCATTAAAAACAAGGATTTACAGGTGTGACAAGGAATTCCAGCTCGATATATTGAGGGATATGCTTGAAGTAAAGGATGTTTATGGTTTGGTTGTCATAGACAGAAGAGATGCAATTATAGCCCATTTGAAAGGAAAGGCAATAGTGCCTTTATTGAAAACCCATTCGCATGTACCGGGCAAGTTCAGGGCAGGCGGCCAGTCATCAGTCAGGTTTGCCAGGCTGAGGGAAGGCGCAGCAAAAGAGCATTACAAAAAAGTAGGGGATTATATGAAAGATCAGTTTTTGGGAGACAAAAAACTTAAGGGTATAATTGTAGGCGGCCCGGGGCCAACCAAATACGAGTTTATAGATGGTGGCCATATAACAAATGAAGTCAAAAAAAAGATAATCGCAATTAAGGACTTAAGTTATACTGATGAGTTTGGCCTACAGGAGCTGGTTGACAAAAGCCAGGATGTGCTGGCAAAAGAGGAGATTACAGCGGAAAAGAAGATTATGGCAAACTTTTTTGAGTCATTGGCAAAAACACCCCAGATGGTTTCTTATGGTCATGACGAGGTTATGCGCAACCTCAAGATAGGCGCTGTTGGCACGCTTCTGTTGTCAGAGGAGCTGGAAGATGAAAAGATAGAGGAGTTTGAGAACGAGGCAAAAAAAGTAGGCGCAACAGTTGAGCTTATATCTACCGAAACAAGGGAAGGTGTCCAGCTAAGGGAGATTGGCAAGGTTGCTGCTATTTTAAGGTATGAAGTAAGGCAGTAAAAATAGCCAAAATAAACCCAACATTTATCAATAAATCCAGCTTTCTTTTCTCCATGTTTAAACAGGCAATTAATGAGTTATACAGCAATTTTCCTTACGAACATTATTTAAAATACTCTGCAAAATTCAAGCCGTACCGGGCAAATGTCAGGTTAATTGCAGATAAAATCCAATTCGGTTTGTCAAAAAAATGGAAAACAGTTTCTAAAGAAATCCAAATTGGCCTAATCCAGGAATTATTGTTAAAAATTCTAAAAAATAAATTAAAGCCGTTAAGAACAACCACCCAAAATATAGAGCTTTATAATATCTTCATGAAAAAGATTCATTTGGGCATACCAAAAACAGAGACAGACCCTATTCTGGACGAATCATTTAACCGGGTAAATGAAAATTATTTTTTGGGCCTGATTGAAAAGCCAAACCTGGCATGGCATGATTCTTCCCATAGGCTGGGTTCTTATGAATACGGCTCTGATACAATCTCAATAAGCAATAATCTGATAAGCGCATCAAAAGAGATTCTGGACTATGTGATGTATCACGAGATACTGCACAAGAAGCATAAATTTGAAAATAGAAAAGGAAGGAATTACCATCACACAGCAAAATTCAGGAATGATGAAAGGAAATTTGAAAACTGGGAAAAGATTGAAAGGGAATTAAAGAATATCAATCAAAAAAGATTGTTTGGGTTATTTTAAAAAACAGTTAAGTTTAAATATAGGGGCGCTTTTCCAGAAATCATCATTTTGGCCAAAATGGGGGGATATAAATGAGTAACAAATTATTGCCATTAGCTGCTATGGAAAAGATACTAAAAAATGCAGGCGCAGAGAGGGTTTCTGACAGTGCAAAGACTGCATTAAAAAGCGTTGTTGAGGAGATTGCAGATGGCATTGCTGCAAAAGCAATAAAGCTTGCAACCCATGCCGGGAGAAAGACAGTCAAGGCAGGCGACATTAAGCTGGCTGCTAAGGAGTAATTGCAGGTGATTTTATGAGCACAAAACCAGTAACCGTTTCTTCTTTGAAAAAGGGCTCTTATGTTGTTTTAGAGGATGCTGCCTGCGTTGTTACTGACGTCCAGGTTTCAAGGCCTGGCAAGCATGGCCATGCCAAAGTCCGCTTAACCGGCGTTGGCATTATAGACAACAAAAAGAGGGAAGTTGTAATGCCGGGCCATGGCAGCTTGTTGGTGCCTATAATCGAGAAAAAGTCAGCGCAGGTTTTGTCTGTACAGGGCGATATGGCAAATGTTATGGATGCTGAAACCTATGAAACATTTGACTTAAAAATACCTGACGAGCTGAAAGGCAAGGTTGTTGGGGGCTGCTCTGTTCTTTACTGGACAATCCTGAAGGACAAGGCAATGAAACAGGTAAAGGGTGCTGAGTAATGGTTAAATTTCCGGAAGCAGATATGAGGTTATTCAAGAATGTGTTTGTCTGCAAAAGCTGCTCTGCAAAGATAAAGGCGCAGAACATCAAAATAGCGCAGGGCAAGTTACATTGCAGAGGATGCGGCGGAAAGTCATTCAGGCCCATCAGGAAGAAATAGCAAGATTTAAAAACATTCTCCCTTCTTATCATTCAAAATGAACATCCAAGATATAATTGCTTTGATATTCTTCGCTTTATTGATTTTATATATTTTCATAAATAGAAAAAAGATGGAGTTTGTCAAGTTTCTCTTTCCTTTATTTTACCTTGTCAAATACAAGACAAAAAAAGGCTTAGGCTTGATGCAAAATATAGCCAAAAGGTTTCCTAAATCATTAAGATTTATTGGCTATCTTGGCATCGTAATCGGGTTTATTGGGATGATTTATACATCATGGGAATTAATAAGGATCACATATATGATTTTCGCAAAGCCAGCAGCCATACCAGTTGGCGGCGGTGTTGTTTTGCCATTCAAGGCTAAAGGAGTCTTCTATGTGCCGTTCTTTTACTGGATAATATCAATAGTTATTATAGCCTCTGTCCATGAATTATCTCATGGTATAATGGCAATGGCGCATAAAATAAAAATCCAGTACTCAGGCGCCGGCTTTGGCGGATTGTTGTTTATATTAATTCCTTTCGCATTTGTCCAGCCGGATGAAAAGCAATTGTTAAAGAAAAAAAACAAAGAAAAGCTTTCTGTATTTGCTGCTGGCCCTTTTGCCAATATAGCATTAGGCCTGATTTTCTTGGCTGTATTAATCTGGGTGGCAGCACCAATAACCAATGCAATGATGGAGCTTTCAGGCATAAAAGTGACTGGTTTTGTTGAGGGAAAAGAAAAATATCCTGCAGAGATTGTCGGCATCGCAAAGGGAGAAGTTATCAGAGAGATCAGCAATACGCCAGTGAGGTCACTTGACACATTCTCTGGAATCCTGCAGAATAAATCGCCGGGAGATAAAATTTTTGTGTTAACAGACAAAGGCAGCTATAATATCACCCTGGCTAAAAACCCTGAAAACGAAAGCAAAGCCTATTTGGGAATTTACCTTCAGCAGGATGAGAAAATAAAAGAGTCAGTTAAAGAAAGATTCGGCCCTTATATCCCTTCTTTTATAATCTGGCTGGTTGGCTTGGTTTTTATACTATTTTTCCTTAACCTTGCAATCGGCCTCTTTAACCTTATCCCTATATTTGTAACAGACGGCGCATTAATGGTTAGAACAGCGCTTGAAAAGTTCTTTCCAAAGGAGAAGGCATTTAATATATGGAAAGCAATAAATATTTTCTTTTTATTCTTATTATTCATCAATCTGGCATTTGGCTTTATTAGATAATTACTTGTGTCTTAAATTCAGTTCTCTTGCTGCCTTTACTGCATCCAGCCTTTTGACAACAGTTGTATGGGGGGCAGTTTTAACAATCTCAGGGTCAGAATTAGCTTCGTCCTTAATCTTAATCATTGTCTCTATAAAGCTATCCATGGTTTCCTTGCTTTCTGTTTCATTGGGCTCTATCATTATAGCCCCATGGACTATTAATGGAAAATATATTGTTGGTGGATGAAATCCATAATCCAGCAGCCTTTTGGCAATATCAGTTGTTGTAACATCATTAGGCATCCCTTCATCAGAAAGTACAAATTCATGCTTGCATAGCCAGTCATAAGGCAGCTTAAAATATTTTTTTAATTTTTCCTTCATATAATTAGCATTCAAGACAGCGTTTTCAGCAACAGCTTTTAAGCCATCAGCGCCAATTGATTTGATGTAGCTATATGCCCTTACCATAATGCCGAAATTGCCATAAAATGCCTTTACCTTTCCGATAGATTTTTTATTTTTATAGTTTAATTTATAGTTTTCATTGGTTTTTTCAACTATAGGTATTGGTAAATACTCTTTTAAAAATTCCTTAACACCTACTGGACCAGCTCCTGGCCCACCACAGCCATGCGGAGTTGAAAATGTTTTATGAAGATTTAAGTGCAGGACATCAACGCCAAAATCAGCTGGCTTTGCTATGCCAAGCAGCGCATTCATATTTGCTCCGTCCATATAAACTAAACTGCCATTATCATGTACTAATTTGGTTATCTCTAAAATCTGCTCTTCAAAAATTCCCAGCGTGTTTGGTATGGTAAGCATAATTGCCGCAACATCTTTTGTCAGCTCTTTCTTTAGTTCTTCGATATTAACCTGGCCTTTTTCATTTGAATGGACAGTTATAGTTGTAAAGCCGCACATAGTTGAAGAAGCAGGGTTTGTCCCGTGAGAGCTGTCAGGCGTTATTATGATATTCCTTTTCTCCTTTTTATCCTCAAAATATTTTTTTATAATCATCAGGCCGGTTAACTCGCCATGAGCTCCAGCAGCAGGCTGCAAAGTAAATTTGTTCATCCCGGTTATCTCGCAAAGCATCTCGTTCAATTCATACATCAATTGCAATGCTCCTTGATTATGTGGGGAATAAGGATGCAATAAAGCAAATCCCTCAAGCCTCGCTATATCCTCATTAACTTTAGGATTATACTTCATTGTGCAGCTTCCCAAAGGATAAAATCCGTTATCAACCCCAAAATTACGCCTAGACAAAGCAGTATAGTGCCTTATAATTGTAACCTCATCAACTTCTGGCAGGTTTAATTCATTCCTCAAAAATCCATTAGGAATCAAATTATCTTTTTTAGGAACATCTAAATTAGGCAATTCACTTCCTATTCTCCCTTCTTTACTCTTTTCAAAGATTAGCTGCATTCTTTATCTCCTACAAAATTTTATTTTTGTAGGTGCCAGAAATTTTTAATTTCTCAGCACCCCTGCTAACTCATCCATCTCCTCTCTTGTGTTCATCTCAGTAACACATAACAATAAAGAATCTTTATCCAACAAATATCCTGCAACAAAACCCTTTTTCAATAATTTTTTATAAACCTTCTTGGCATCCTTAACATTAACAGCAAACTCATTATAAAAGGTTTTATCATACACTAATCCAAAACCAGCTTCCTTTAATTTACCAGCCAAATAATGCGCCTTTTGCAGGTTTAATTCTGCCAGTCTTTTCAGATTTTTTCCCAGTGTTGCCAGATAAACAGTGGCAGCCAAAGCGCACAAAGCCTCATTCGAGCATATGTTAGAGCTTGCTTTCTCCCTCCTTATATGCTGCTCTCTTGCCTGCAATGTTAGGAGATAACCCTTCTTTCCTTCGCTGTCAACGGTTGCTCCAACAATTCTTCCTGGTAAATGCCTCATATACTTTTCTTTTGCAGCCATTATACCTAGATAAGGCCCGCCAAAGTTAACAGCATTGCCAAAGCTTTGGCCTTCCCCCACAAAAATATCGGCCCCGCACCCTCCTGGAGAGCATAATATGCCTAAAGATGTCGGCTCAATAACAGCAACAACAAAAATTGCCCCTTTATCATGGACTATCTTTTCTATCTCTTTTAAATCCTCAACGCAGCCAAAAAAATTAGGGCTTTGTATCAGAACAGCTGCTGTCTTGTCTGTAACTTTATTCCTTATCTCATCAAGGCATGAGCAGCCATTATCGCATTTTATATCGACTATCTTAAAGCCATGCGCATTGCAGTAAGTCCTGACAACCTGCCCGTATTCAGGGTGTATTGTTTCCGGAACAATTATCTCATTTCTGTGAGTGATATTAACCGCCATTATGCAGCTTTCAGCCAAAGCGCTTGCTCCGTCATACATAGAAGCATTGGCAACATCCATTCCGGTTAAATTGCAAATCATTGTCTGGTATTCATAAACGGCCTGCAATATTCCCTGGGAAATCTCCGGCTGGTAGGGCGTATAAGCAGTATAAAACTCAGATCTGCCAATAATGTGGCTCACAACAGAAGGGACAAAATGATTATAAGCGCCTGCTCCCAAAAAACTGGTTGTTATTTTATTATTTTCGCCTAATTTTCTAAGCTCGTTTTTTAATTCAATTTCTGATAAGCCTTTTGGTAAATTCAGGCTTTTTATTAAAACATCTTTGGGTATGTCCTTGAAAAGCTCGGAAACAGAGTTTACACCTACCTCTCTTAGCATCTCTTCCCTTTGCTTGTTTGTATTAGGGATGAATCGCATAGTCAGGAACTAATGTTTTTCTTTGGCAAATTTATCATACTCTGCTGCAGGCATTAAGCTGTCCAGCTCCTTTTTGTTTTCAATCTTTATCTTCACCATCCACCCCTTGCCATAAGGCTCCTTATTGATCAGCTCAGGTGAATCTGCTAATTCTTTATTCGCTTCCATTATTTCCCCGGAAACCGGGGCAAAGATATCAGAAACGCTTTTTACGCTTTCAACAACAGCCATTGGCTTGGACTGCGTGGCATGCTTTCCTTTCTCAGGCAATTCTATAAACACAATATCTGTCAGTTGTTTTTGCGCAAAATCAGTTATTCCGACAGTTGCTATATTTCCTTCAGCCTTAACCCATTCATGCTCTTTGCTGTATTTTAAGTCTTTAGGATTTTCCATTTGCATCACCTTTGTTTTATTTTCTTTTTTTATACACCTATTACTTTTTACCCCCGTTGTACCTATAAAAAGGCCTTTTAACAATAACCGCTTTATAAAGCTTATCCCTGATTTTGATTTCTATTCCATTTCCAACTTTTGCATTTCCTATTTCAATCATGCCTAATCCTATCCCTTTATTAAATGTTGGGGACATTGTCCCACTTGTTACATAACCAACTTTCCTGTTGCCTTTAAAAATTTCATAGCCATTCCTCGGAACAGCCTTGTCTGTCATCTCAAAGGCCATAAGTAATCTTTTAGCCCCTTCCGTTTTTTGCTTTATCAGCGCTTCTTTTCCAACAAAATTATCTTTGTTGTCAACAACAAAACTTATCCCGGCTTCAATTGGAGTTATGCTGTCATCTAATTCATGGCTGTATAAGCTGTAACATGCTTCCAGCCTTAAAGTGTCTCTTGCGCCTAGGCCAACTGGCTTAATTCCAGATTCTTTCCCCACAGTTAACAATCTATTCCATATTTCCACTGCCTTGTTTACGCCAAAATAAATTTCAAAGCCGTCCTCTGCTGTATAGCCTGTCCTTGATATAATTGCATTTACACCATCTACCTCAGCCTCAATAAAACAAAATCTCCCTAAACTCCTTAAATCCGCTTTAGTCATCTTCTGTAAAATATCTTTGGCATTTGGTCCCTGCAAATCCAGTTTTGCCAGCTCTTTTCTTTTGTCTCTTATAGCCGCATCAAAGCCAGATGAACATTTTTTAATCCAGCCTAAATCCTTCTCAACAGTGCCTGCATTAACAACCAGCATATATTTATTATCACCAAAACAGTAAACAGTCAGGTCATCAACTGTTCCCCCATTTTCATTGCACATAACGCAATAAACAATGCTTCCTTTTGTTAGCTTGCTGATGTCAGCTGTAACCAGCTTTTGCACCAGCCTGAATGCATCATCTCCTTCTATCATAATTTCGCCCATATGGCATATATCAAACAATCCGGCCTTTGTCCTTGTCGTTATATGCTCATCTATAACATTAGTGTAAAAAACAGGCATCAGCCAGCCTCCAAACTCCACCATTCTTGCCCCTAGTTTGATATGCTCTTCATAAAGCGGCGTTTTCTTTATCTCCATCCCAAACCGAAAAATTTCCGCTATTTAAAAAGATTGTTATAAAAGAGGATATATTTACCAAACCCTATCTCCTTTTCTTATAACCAAATAATCTCCTATCGCCAGAAAATCAATCCCATTTCCCTCTTGCCATGATTTTAGATAAGTATCAATCGCCTGTTCTGGAGTACACACAATTGGTTCTTTAATATTAAAAGACGTATTAACAAGAACAGGAACACCAGTATAATCGTTAAAATGTCTTAAAAGCGTATGCAATCTTTCATTTGATTGTTGATTTACTACCTGAACTCTACCCGTATTATCATAATGTGTCACGGCAGGTATTTGACCAATCTTTGAAGGTTGAACATCATAAGCAAAAAGCATCCATTGATCCGATACACTTCCGCCTCTTGGTCTCACAAACCATTCATCTACTTTATCTTCTAAGACAACTGGTGCAAGAGGTCTAAACCATTCCCTTCCTTTTATCTGCTGACTGACTCTTGAAAGCATTTCACTTCTTCTTGGATCAGCAAAAATACTTCTATTCCCTAGTGCTCGTGGACCAAATTCCATTCTTCCTTGGAACCAAGCAACAACACTACCTTGGCTGAGAAGATATGCGGTAGTTTTTTCAATATCTGGAACATGAACATAATCTATTTCTCGAGTTCTCTCTTTTAAACTGGATTTTATATCTTTCCCAGAAAATTCAGGCCCTAAATATGGTGTATTTAATGGTACTCTATCTTTACCATCGCAAAAGTTAAAATGAGCATATAACGCTGCACCTACTGCTGTTCCCATATCATTTGCACCAGGAAAAACAAAGATATTTTCAAAAGGACCATTCTTTAAGAGGTAACTATTAGAAGTACAATTAAGAGCAACACCGCCGGCTCTGCATAAATTTTTACTTCCGGTTATTCTATAAAGTCTTTTTGATAAGCCTAAAAGAACTTCATTTGTAATTTTCTGTAATCCTGCGGCAAAGTCCATATGATCCTGCGTAATTGCCTCACCTTCTTTTCTTGATTTTATTCCAAAAATACCCCCATATCTATCATGTGCGCCATTTCTAAATTGCAATACTTTTCCATCTACTGTGAGTCTACCTTCGTCGTCATAATGAACAAATTCTCTAAATTTGGAATAAAATCTTTCAGGATTTCCATAAGATGCCAGAGCCATTACAGTGCCTGCTCCATATTCTGGCATACCACTAAGCAAAAAATTTAGGAAACCTGATGCTTTAGTCCAAAGAAAACCAATTGAGTTCGGATATTCTCCTTCTTCCTTAATCAATGCTATTTGATTTCCTCGTCCATGCGCAAGAGCAACGCTTCCGAATTCACCAATTCCATCTGTTGTTAGGATTGCTGCTTCCTCAAATGGCGATGGATAAAAAGCACTTGCCGCATGACTCATTTGATGAGGAATCCAATGGAATCTATCTCTTGGCAGACTGTATCTTGCTTCTAAGATGAAAGGTGTTTTTAAGAGACCTTCATAAAAAGTTCTTTCTCCAGTTCTGCTTCCCCAATCCCCTTCAGTTACAGCATCTTCTAAGCCAACATTCCTTACGTACCTTTGAATTGGGTCAAAAGAATTTCCAACAGCCATGATTTCTCCTTGTAAACCTTGTAAGCTGTAATCTAATGCTTGAAATGGAAGCTCATCTGTGTTACTAACTAAAGCTGATTTTCCATGCTTCTTTCTATTAAAACGTTCTTCTTCAACAGCTGAAATAATTTGACCATCACGGACAACTGCAACAGCAGGTTCATGATAAGCCGAATTTATCCCTAAGACACATTTATCGCTCATGAGTTTCCTCCTTGTTTGATTTAATTTACTTACTCATTAGTTGTAACTACTAGCTATTTAAATGTTATTCCCCCCCTATGGCGGAATAATTAGAAAGGTTTATAAGCAGAGCCTAATTAATTATGTACATGAACACCGAAATACTAGAACAAATTGGCTTTACAAAAGGGGAAATTAGGGTATATTTGGCTTTGTTAGAGCTAGGAGAAACTACAACGGGCCCCGTAATAGAGAAATCAAGAATAACGGGTTCTAAGGTATATGAGATATTGGATAGGCTAATAAAAAAGGGATTAGTTAGCTATATAACCAAAGAAAAAACAAGATATTTTCAACCTGCTTCTCCTAAGAGGATACTAGACTACATCAGCCAAAGAGAAATTGAGCTTGAAAATAAGAAAGTAGAGATAGAAAAGGTTCTTCCAGAATTAGAGCTAAAGCTAAAAGAGAAAGAAAAAGTCCAATCTTCTCATATTTACGAAGGTTACGAAGGTATAAAAACTGTATTCAATTTAATTCTTGAGATACTAAACCCAAATGAAGAATACCTAGCCTTTACATTAGGAGAAGAATTAAAACAGAAAAATGTTATTCTACTTTTAAAAAATTACCATATAAAAAGAATCCAAAAGAAGATAAAAGTAAAGATTATAGCTAATGAAAAAGACAAGCCCATTTTCGAAAAAGAATTAAAAAATTTAAAATATTTAGAAGTAAAATATTATAAAAATCCTGTTCCTTTAGGTATCTTTATTTTTAAAGATTATATCGCTACTTTTACCTTCAAAGAAAAACCAACTGCTTTTTTAATAAAAAGCGAACAGATAGCTGATTCTTATAAAGATTTCTTTTATTCTTTGTGGAATGCTTCTAAATCTTAATAAAGATTTTTATACTAGCATTTAATCCCCTCTTGGTATGATAACCATAATTTTGATAGAGCCAGAAACACCCGGCAACATAGGCGCAATAGCAAGGTCTATGAAAAACTTTGATTTTGAAAGATTGGTTTTAATCAGCCCAAAATGCAATCACTTGAGCAAGGAAGCGCTGGACAGGGCAACCCATGCAAAAGAAATACTGAAAAATGCATTAGTCAAAGATTTTTCTTATCTTAAAGAATTTGATTATTTGATAGCAACCACCTCGCAGATAGGCACAGATTATAATATACCCAGAAGCCCAATAACACCTGAGCAATTAGCAGAAAAACTTGCAAAAATTAACCTTAAAAATCTAAACATAGGAATATTAATAGGCAGAGAAGGCATAGGCTTAAAAAACAAGGAAATCTTAATGGCTGATTTTGTTGTTACAATACCAAGCTCTAAAAGCTACCCCACCCTAAACGCAGCACATGCAGCAACTGTCTTACTTTATGAAATATTCAAGAAACTGGGCAAAAACAAAGTTAGTGAGCATATAATATTCGCAACAAAAACCGAAAAGGAGATCATATTAAAAAAGATAGACAATATTCTAAACAAGCTGGAGTTTGCAACCAAAGGGAAAAAAGAAACCCAGATAAAGATATGGAAGAGACTGATAGGAAAATCGTTTCTAACCAAAAGGGAAGCATTTGCTTTAATGGGTTTTTTAAGAAAGCTGGAATAGGTTTTCTTTTGGGCAGCTTTTCTTTTTTAAAGAAAAGGTGCTGGCAGACGAGTTACTTAATTTATTTTCAAAATTATTATTTATTCTTCATTAAAATTGATTTAGAACAATTATTTTTTCTTATCTAAATACTTCTTTACCCTCTCGTTACCGATGGGCTTTGCATTCGGCCCCAAAGCATAGTATATCTTCTCAACCTCAGAGCCCCAGCTGAAATCGCCTTTTTCTTTCTCTATCTTATCAACCTTAAACTCACCCAATGCAACGCCTTTCTTCAGATGATAATAAACAGACCTCATCGTAGCAGCAGGGAAAACAGATTTGTACACTCCATATATGGCATAGCCATAGCCTTTTTTCATGAAATAGAGAATTTCAACAATATTCTGCCTTATCTGGCTTTGAACTGGTCTTCCTCTTGCCATAAAGCTGCAAATCTGCGTTTATTTAAATAATTTTTGTCAATATTGAAATGTCAGAAACGCCAAAGGCGTTTCTGAGCATGCTCAAGAACCACCCTGATGCTGTGAATGATAGCAACATTCCATCATTCTCTGAATGGTGGTTCTTGACAAAAAGTAACAACAGATATAGGATAACAGCGATATATTTAAATACAAGAAAGCCCGCAATCAGCATATGGTCGATGTAAGAAAGATAATAATCATTTTTGTCATAGCAGTTCTTTTTGCTGTGCTTGTATTTGCAGTTATAGAAGCAGTTTACCCCCAGCCTAAATGGGAGGATTACTGCAAAAGCAGGGCTTACCCGACAGAGAAGCAGTGCATAACAGGAAATGTCTGCCCTGAAATAAACGTTAGTGAAACAGACAGGAAAGCATGTGATGATAAAAAAGGATATATTGAATATACTGATTATGATTCCAATAACTGCCCGGCAAAATATGAGTGCAACATATGCCAGAATGAATTTAACCTTGCCCAGGAAAAGCATCAGAGGTATGTATTTTACATATCAGCAATCCTGTCATTAATTGCTGTATTCATCGGCATGTATCTGCCAGCAAAAACAAACACATTAAATGAGTGGATTGGCACTGGCTTTATGCTTGGCGGCACATTTGCATTATTCTTCGGCACATTAACTTCATTTATGTCCCTTGACAGGTATGCAAGGCCAATAGTTATCTTTCTGGAATTGGCTTTGGTTATTTTTATAGCTTACAGGAAAATAGGGAACTTAAGGGAAGACAAAAAGAAATAATTTTTATACTATGTTCTATTCCACTTTAGCATGAGATATATCTTTTTATTGTCAAAAGAAGACCTCAAACTGGCAAAAGAAGAGGCATTGTATTTATTTGATGCTAGAAAATTTAAGTTAGTAAGCAATCTGTTATTTTTGGATTTGGGCAGTATAAAACAGGCTGATAGACTAGCCTATACCCACGATATCTGCCAACTGCTTTTTGAATGCAAAATTAATGATTTAATAGAAAATATGAAAAGTTTTGATTGGAATTCTGTCTACAAAGGCAGTTTTTGCCTAAGGATTAATGGCAAATCCAGTTATAAAGAAAAAGGCTTAGCAGGATATATATGGGAAAAATTAAAAAAGCCAAAAGTAAGCTTGGAAAGCCCAAAAACATTGATTGAATTGTTTTTCATTAAAAACAGAGTTTATTGCGGATTATTATTAAAAAAAATAAGAAAAGATTTCCACCTGAGAAAAGCCCATTTAAGGCCGGAGCTTCACCCAACAAGCCTGCATCCAAGACTAGCCCGCTGTTTAGCCAACCTAACAGGAGCAAAAAAAGGCTCTGTAATAGCTGACCCTTTCTGCGGCGCAGGCGGAATTTTAATAGAGGCTGCTTTAGCAGGATTAAAGCCGGTTGGCTATGATTTATATGATATGATGATAAGGAGAGCAAAGACCAATTTGGATTATTACAAAATAAAGAACTATAAATTAGTCAACAAAGACGCCTTAAAAATAAAGAGAAAATATGACTATATTGCAACAGACCCGCCTTACGGATTAAACACATCAATCTGGATAAGAAAAAACAACAAAAACGAAAAAATATCATTAAAAAAAGGGGATAAAAAGCAGATGATAAAAAACATTGAGTCATTTTATTTGCAATTCCTTAAAAACCTTAAAAAAATATTAAAAAAGAGGGCAGTTGTCATTTTCCCACATTATGTTGATTATAAAAAATTAATTAAGAAAGCTGGTTTTAAAATTGAGAAAGAGTTTTCGCAGTTTATACACAGAAGCTTGACGAGGAAGATTGTGGTTTTGGGTTCTTAACCAACCATAATCAACTTCTCTTGTGTAAAATAGCTTTTATAGCCACTTTTAATTGTTTATTAAAATAAGCCAATATTATCACGGCAACAATAATACTGATGATAAAGGCTATTTGTGGGTGTATGCCTATTACTACTGCATTTTCATAAACAAATTTACCTATGATAATTGCAAGAATTAAACCAATCACAGCATAACCAAATTCATTATCTGATTCACTCATTTTAGTTTATTTTCCTCTCATCTTCTTTTTATAAATTGTTGTTTATGCAGTTTTGTTTGTTATTGGCAAAGTGAGCAATCTAATTCACATTTAGGGCATTCTTCTGTTATTTTCTCATATTTTATGATAGGTGGACATGTTGTGCAATCAAGTTCACAAACAGGGCATTTCTTTATTTCTGGACAATTTCCTGTTATATTTACATATCTCACAATGGGTGGACAGGTAGTACAATCTAGTTCACATTCTTGGCATTTTTCTGTTGTTTTTTCAACAATCTGTGGACAAGTCGTGCAATCTAATCCTGGATACTCTTTTTTGATCCCTATTTCATCGTTATCGCAAATATTATTGTCATCTTTATCTACACAGCACTCTGTACCTACCCTAATATATGGTTTATTACAAATAACTAATTTATTCAGATCGTCAGGATTAATCTTGCTTAAATCTAGTTTAGATATGTCTACTTGTTCACACCCCGCCAAGATCAATATACTAACCAATAAAAATCCAATTAAAAGCGTTTCTTTCATTTTTACACCATACAAAATATTACATATCCAAAATGATTATTATTGACATTTAACCTATTTCAGTTATACTCATAATAAATGTATCACTTTTATTTAATTATCTCAATTCCGATAGTTATTTCATAGCTATCCTTAACAATTGAACCACCACTTCTAGTAACTTCATATTCAACCCTAACTTTTAAATTTTGTTCTCCACTTGTACTAGTATAACTCGATAATATTATTGGTATAAAAACCATTTGATCACCGACATCAGATAAAGGAGCATAGTCATATGGTAATCCCGTTGCTTCTCCAAGAAGTTGGTAATTTTCTGTTAAAACTTTTATATCAGTTATCTTAACTTGTTGTATATCACTACTTTCTTTTAATTTTATATCAAAATAAATTTGATTGTTGCTTAAATAAAATGGTTTTTTGTAATTGATTTTTGTCTCTAACAAAAAATCTGTGAATGCGTTTTCTGAAATAAGGTTAACATCTTTTTGTGCAGCCTCAGGAGCTTCAAAAGTCACTGTAACTATATCTAATAATTTTCCTGTCTTGTCATCATATAACTTTAAAACAAATATCTCTTGTTTAGAAATTGAACTAAGATAAGAGCCTGAAAATGAAGTTAGTGTTTTTGAAGCAATTCCTCCAGCACTAACCTTTAATTTATAACTTGCTCTAACTTTATTTTTAACACTCTCTTCATCATCATTATCATACCAGAAAACTTCAACTCTTGAATAAAGATCATCTCCTTTGTTACTTATTTTGTAGGTGATGCTTGTAACTTTAACACTTGGATGTTCACCAGTTGTACCGAGATTATCATTAGTAAACACAAGTTAAGCATCTATATTGCCCGTTATTACACCTTCTTTTTGTTCACATTTATAATTACTACATTCTTCATTAGCACCACAATCATTATCTGTAGTGCATTCAACCCCACATTTTCCTTTTATCTTACCTCTAAAATTCTTGTCTTTGCAACCATCACTTTTCATTAAGCATTCTGTATAATCAAAACCAGAACAACTATCAACACTACATTCATCAGTACATGTTTTTCTCCCTACAATAAAAAAGACAGTTCCTGCGTTTACCAAGCTAGAGAGGCCATCAGTTTCGTCATAAATAACTCTTATATCATCCCTAAACTGCGAACCAGCGCTAAGACCCCCTGTGCAGGGTATTGTAAAGGTTGCGCTAGAGCCTGATGTTAGTGACTGGGAGGCGGATAATGTGCATGCTGCGTGGTTGGTAAAATTAACCCCTGTAATTGTTAAGTCCTTTGCACCTGGGTTTTCTATCAGTAAAGTGATGCCTGTTGCGTCTGCCTTATAACTTTTACAATTTAATCCGGGGCTTAATATACAATTTTGTGATTGCACTTGTGATGGTTCCTGTACCTCTTCAGCAACAGATTCTTCAGATGTTACATCTTTAGTAGGTGTTGATAAAATCCCTTCATCTTTATCACATATCTTATTATCATTTTGGTCTAAACAACATTCTATCCCTACCCTGATATATGGTGTGTTACAAACAATGGCTTTTTCGGAAAGTCGTCCCAAATCCCCATCACTAACCTTACTTAGATCTAACCCCTGACAACCGGCTACAAAAATAATTCCAAGTAATAATAACCCAAATAGTATCTTTTTCATTTTCCCACCCCATAAAATGTCACATTATAGTCAAATTATTGTCTTTAAATATGGATTTCTTTATAAATTTTACGTATGAAAACATTAAAACAATTATACGCTTTCATAATTACAAGCAAACTAAGAAAATCGGTTTTAAATCTGCTCTACAAACATTCCACTTTAAGGCAGACGCCAATAGCCAAAAAATTAAAGAAAAAACAGCAAAACATCAGGTTAGTCTTGTTACAATTAGAAAAAGAGGGGCTGGTTGAATGCCTTACCCCTGAAAAGAAAGCCTGGAAAGTCTATGCTATTACTCAGCTAGGCAAAGATGTTGCTAGATATGTAAAGAAGTCACTTTAGAAAATAACTATCTCCTAGCAATACTGATTAACCCTTAATTTTTTATTAACAGCCTTTTCCAAAATCTCCTGCCTTTTTTCATGAACCCCAAAACCAATCTCATCACAGAATTTTCTTAGTTGTTTAGCGCCGATATAAATGCTCCACATATTTTCCCTCGTGGTTCTTAAATTGATCTTATATTCATAACCTAGAAACTTTAACAAACCAGCAAGATACTTTATTTCCTTCTCATTTCTCATCTCAATCCTTACATATCTGCTTTTGTTAAAGTAGGCTGTGCCTTCACCAATCATCATTCCTCTAATATAAGCTGCTGCTAGTTTTTTGTTATCCCTACATATTTCCTTAATAATACTTTCTAAAGCTAATATCAAATCAATAAGAATTGCTTGATCACAACAAATCCTATAAACAAAACCAGTTCTTTTTTTCCATTTGCATATTTGTGTTTTTATTCGAGAATCATCTAAATCAAAATAATCCTTTATATAATTATAATGTTCTTTAGTAAAAACCTTATTATAGGGTATTAGAACCTTAAAATAATAGCTGTTACCTGGAAAGTATTTAATTAACCAATTTTTGAAATGTTTTAAAACGGATAATTCTGAATTAGTAAATCTTACTTTTCTTGGTTTTGTATATCCATTAGAGCCATTATCACCTTCTGCAAAGTATAAAGCATAACTTTCAACAAATTCTTCATCTATTATAAGTTCTTTAGATAAAACTAGTTCTCTACGTGTATGTGAACCTCGAGCAAAGAAGGCTGAGATATGGTTAAAAAGTTCTTCTTTGGGTATACTAACATCTTGTATTATTTTTAGTAGTCTAATTAGTTTAAAATATTCATTAATCCCAAATTCATGCTCTAATGTAGTATAACATATCCTTAATTTCTGTAAATTAAATTGTTTTAAAGAACCATATTTCTGGATTATCTTCTCTTTTATGGTTCTAAGAAATGAATCATCTACTTTAACATGGACTATACTATTATCTATTAAAAAATTATAAGTATTTACTTTTATTACATCATTTTTCATGTTAATTTTTGTTGAATTCATTTGAAATCACCAAATTATAACCTTTATTTGGATTTCAAATCGAATGAAAACAAAGATTTGAAAAATAGCAATTATAAAGAAATACCATGTTTATATATTTTCCACCTAGATGTCCAGTGCCTAGTGGTCTATTTCTTAAGTCTTTTTTCCTCATTAAGCACAGTTAAAGTAGTCTTTATAGTGGCATCAGGAGCCACAGAAACAGAGTCTATCCCACAATGCACTAAAAATCTGGCAAACTCCGGAATTGAAGCTGCCTCGCCGCAAATCCCAATCTTCCGGTTATTCTTCTTGGCCTTGCTTATAACCAATCCAACCAGCTTCTTTACAGCCATATTCCTCTCGTCATAAATATGGCTCACTAATTCAGAATCCCTGTCCAAGCCTAAAGTAAGCTGCGTCAAATCATTTGTCCCGATTGAAAACCCATCAAATATCTCGCTGAAGTCATCTGCTAAGATAACATTGGAGGGTATTTCGCACATCACATAAACACCCAAGCCGTTCTTTCCCCTCTCCAACCCATTCTTCTTCATCTCAGCCAAAACCCTTTTCCCTTCCTCAACTGTCCTGCAGAAAGGAACCATCACTATTAAATTAGCCAAGCCCATCTCCTTTCTAACCTTCTTAATTGCCTTGCACTCAAGAGCAAAAGCATCTCTGTAATTCTCAGAATAATACCTGGAAGCCCCTCTCCACCCAATCATTGGATTGTCTTCCTTTGGCTCAAACTCTTTGCCGCCAATCAAATTGGCATACTCATTTGACTTAAAGTCAGAAAACCTTAAAATAACGGGCTTGGGATAGAAAGCAGCTGCAATAGTAGCAACACCTTGTGCTAGTTTATCTACAAAAAATTGAGTTTTATTTTTATAACCATATGTTAGTTCGTCTATTTTCTGTTTTATTTTTTTATCTCTTATTTTATTATAATTAATTAAAGCTTTAGGGTGTATCTTGATATACTCATTAATAATAAATTCCTCTCTAGCTAATCCAACCCCGTCATTAGGTATAAAGCTGAACTCAAATGCCTGCTCCGGATTTCCGACATTCATCATTATCTTTGTTTTGGGCCTTGGTATTTTCTTTAAGTCAGTCTTCATAATCTTAAATGGGACTAAACCGGAATAAACAAACCCTTCCTCGCCTTCTGCGCAGCTTACAGTTATTTTCTCTCCGGACTTTATTTTTTTAGTTGCATTAGTTGTGCCAACAATGCAAGGCAGACCTAATTCTCTAGAAATAATAGCTGCATGTGCTGTTCTTCCCCCGCGATTAGTAACTATTGCAGAAGCTATTTTCATTATAGGCTCCCAGTCCGGGTCTGTCATGTCAGTCACTAAAACCTGCCCTTTTCCAAACTTTCCAATTTGGTGCACGCTTTCAATTACATTTGCCATGCCCTGCCCTATCCTGTCGCCAACTGCTTTTCCAGCAGCCAAAACCTTTCCCTTTTCATTTATTTTATATTCCTCTAAAATTGTTTTGTCTCTCTGGCTCTGCACTGTTTCAGGCCTTGCCTGAACAATAAACAACTTGCCGCTTTTGCCGTCCTTAGCCCACTCCATGTCCATCGGCTTTTTGTAATGCTCTTCTATCAGGCAGGCCCATTTTGCTAACTGCAACACCTCACCATCATTCAAAACAAAAGAATTCCTCTCCTTTTCTGTCGTGCTTATATTTATGGTTGTCTTTTTGCCCTTGTGGTAAATCATTTTTATCTTTTTTGTTCCAATAGTTTTGCTTAATATTGGATTATGGCCCTGCTTTAAAGTTGGCTTGAAAATATAATACTCATCCGGGTTTACAGCTCCCTGAACAATATTTTCACCTAAGCCATAGCTTGCATTAATCAAAACAACATCTTTAAACCCTGTTTCCGTGTCAATGCTGAACATTACGCCAGAGCAGGCTAAATCGCTTCTTACCATCTTCTCAACGCCAATGCTCAAAGCAACCTTGAAATGGCTAAATTTTTTATCAACCCTGTAAGAAATTGCCCTGTTTGTGAATAAGCTTGCAAAGCACTTTTTACATGCAGTAAGCAACGCCTTCCCCCCCCTTATGTCTAAAAATGTCTCTTGCTGGCCTGCAAAACTGGCATCTGGCAGGTCTTCAGCTGTTGCAGAGCTTCTAACAGCAACATCAGTATCTTTTCCATATTTCCCGCATAATTTTTTATAAGCTTTCACTATCTCTTCCTGCAGCTCTTTTGGAAAATCAGCATTTAAAATAACCTCCCTTGCCTTTTTGCCCCTATCAGCTAAATCCTTGACATCAGACGTGTCCAAGCCAGAAAGAATTCGTTTAATATCATCTTTTATTTTCGCTTTTTCAAGCAGATAATTGTAAGCATAGGCTGTAACAGCAAATCCGTCAGGAACATTAACGCCCTTACTGGTCAGATTCCTGTACATCTCCCCCAAAGAGGCATTTTTTCCGCCAACTAAAGGGACATCTTTAATCCCAATCTCAGAAAACCACCTGATAAATTTGTTTTTATCCATCCATCTGCCTCTTTTTTATTAACTATTACCAAATATTTATATAAAGGTTTTGCTTTTGAGCTTATTTCAAGCTCTGCTTGAAAGTTTAAAAATTTAATAAATTTTTAAAAGCGAGGAAAACAAAACCTACGAATAGCGCGAAGCCATGAGTATGGTTTTGATTTTTATACTGTATGGAAGAGCTTTTAAGATATTGGCAACAATCTGGCTTAATAAAAGATAAAAAGCTGATTGAGGCATTTAAAAAAGTAGATAGGAGAAATTTCATAAGAAAAGAGAGTATGAATGAGGTTTATGGTGACTATCCGCTTCCAATCGGCTTTGGCCAGACAATATCCCAGCCAACAACAGTAATGCTAATGATAGAAGCCCTGGAGCTTAAAAAAACAGACAAGGTTCTGGAAGTTGGCGCTGGCTCAGGATGGTGCGCTGCCATTATGTCAAGATTATGCAAAAAAGTAATTACAACAGAGATAATTCCTGAGCTTGTGGGATTTGCCAAAGAAAACATAAAAAAGTGCAATATAAAAAATGTAGAGATTATAGATTGGGATGGCAGCCAGGGCTATGAAAAAGAAGCGCCTTATAACAAGATAATGCTAACTGCTGCCTGCCCGTCCCTGCCAAAACAATGCATTGAGCAGTTAAAAGAAAACGGAATAATAATAGCCCCTGTTGGTTCTTTATTCAGCCAGGACATGATAAAAGGAAGAAAAATCAAAGGCAGTTTAGCAACAGAGAACTTAGGCAACTTTATGTTTGTTCCTTTGAAAGGGAAGTATGGGTATTAAAGATGTATATCATGCTTGCAGAAAGGGCACTCTATAGATAAGAATTCCTTAAAAGTGCTTAATTTCAAAACATTACCACAACGCGGGCATTTAAATTCCTCTTCCATGTTCTATATAATAAGCATATTCAATTTAAAAACTTGTCAAAAACCACCAATAACAGATTGGTGGCATGTTGCTGAACGCAACACTGCATCGTGGTTTTTGAGCATGCTCAGAAACTTTCCATCATCCGAATTGAGATTGGCTTTAAGCCACCAGTTCTAAACTGGTGGAAAGTTTCTGACATTTCTAGGGATTTCCGTAAAGTTTTCAGAGCCTTATCTTTATCACTTTAATTGGGTTTCTCTTCAAAATCCTTAGTGCTTCATCATATTTCAACAACTTATTCTTAGCGCCATGGTGCTGTATAACTGACTGGGAATTTGCAATAGCTAATTTGATGGCAAACTCTATGTTATTATTTTTTATAATTCCTGACAAAAATGAAGATGCAAAAGCATCGCCAGCGCCTGTTGTTTCCACCACCCTGAGATTATGGGGCTTGGCAGAATAAATGTACGCGCCATCCGAAGCAAAAACAGGATTTTTTCCGTCAGTTATCACAGCTATTTTTGGCCCCAGCCTTAACAAAGCCTTTAATGCGCCTATGGCATTCCTTTCCCGGGTTATTAAAGATGCTTCCTCCCTATTCGAAACAAAAATCTCAGTCCTGCTTAAAACATTCTTTAAGAACCCAGCTCCCTTTTTTGCTAAATACTCGCTTGTGTTAAAAGCTATTTTTATCTTATTTTTTTCAGCAAATTTAGCCAGCTTTTCAAGTGTTTTAAAGCTCTCCCCAAGCATTGTGGAAAAATAAAGCCATTTTGTTTTTAGCCTTTTTAGATTGATTTCAGAAAACCTAAGGTTATTATTGGAGCCTTTAAAAGCCAAAATTGTCCTGTCATGCTCTATGCTGTCTAAAATGATGCTATAGCCGGTTCTCCCGTTCTTAGAGCGCACTATTAAAGACTTGTCTACATTGTTTATCTCAAGGTCTCTGATTACATTAGCCATATTAGCCCCGCAGCCTCCTTTGCTAATGCAAGCAGCTTTATGCCCCAGCCTTGCCAAGGCAACTGCCGTGTTAGTAGCTCCGCCGCCAGTTGTAAATATCAGCTCATCCACCAATATCTTAGCTCCTGCAGGATAAGCCAACAAGTCAGTTTCTCCCTTCTTGTCATATATCTTAATCAGCTCAGAAAAATTGGTCTTTGCAAAAACATCAACACTAGAAGAGCCAACCGTAATTATATCATACATTTTATGGTAATAAGAATCTTATTTATATATAAAACTTTCTAAATAAAAAAATAGAAAAAATAAAATAAAAAATTATCTCTTTTTCTTTTTGCTGCCAAGAATATCCATTGCTGGCGCTTTCCCTTCTCCCAGCTGCCCTATAGAATACACTGCTTTTAAAGCTACTATCAGTGCTGCAGGCGCTACAATCACTATGATGTTGGTTAGTATTACTTGTATATATGAACCAACATACTTAACAGTTGCCAAGCCTGCTGCTCCAACTGTCATCAAAGCTATTGCTGCTACCAAGAATTCTGTTGTTTCTTTCTCTGCTATATTCAAAAGCCCTATTATCAATCCCAATATAACAAATACCCAAGCAACTGTTGCTGTTTGTAATTGGGGCACAATGCCTGCAATTATCGCCAGCAGAACGCCTATTATAAAAGACCACTTTCCTATCATTCTTTCCATTACCAAAACACCTCCTTTTGGTTATTTATATTAAACTATTCTTTGGGATAACAGGTATTTAAAACTATCGCAAAATTAGCCTATTTTATCCAGTATATTGTGAGCATTTAATGGTGCTGAAAAGCTCTCTAGCCTGGCACCTATTTTAGCTGACAAGATGGTTTTTTGGTACTCCTTCTCGTAATTGCCTATCCTTGCAAACCTGTCAGCCTCTATCAGGCCGTAAGGATAGCCAAGAAAGACGGGGTCTTTGGAATTGTCTTTTAATAAAGCCAGAATCTCATCTATCTTAAATTTATTGTTCTTAAAGACTTCAAACCTGAACACGTGCTTTGATTTTTCATGCAGCTTGATAAAAAACATCTCTGCTTGATGCTCCTTGTTTTCAATTTCAACAGTAGGATAATAATACCATGCCCCGGGAGGGGATATATTGCCCAATAAGAAGGCAGCAGAATTGCCCTTATTTGTGAGTAAACTGGAAGTCTTGCTCAGCCCGCATATTATAACCTTTTTTTCCAGCGCTTTCTTGTAGATAGTGTCAAAGTATTTGCCTTCATTTGTTACAGTTGCCTGCAAATCGCCATCCCTTAGTATAATATCGCCGCTATCCAGCTCGCTTATCAGCCCATCAATAATCTTCAATTCAGCAAGCCTTCTTGCAATCTCGCCTGTCTTTGATATGTCTACCCTGTGCTCGCCGGTTTTTAATGTTTCATCAAAAGAATCCAGTAATAAGTCATCTTCATCCAGAAATTTATCATTAAAGATTTTTGCTTTGTATTTTATCCTATCCTCCTTATTCACGGCACTTATTAAAACATAAAATTCCCTCTTTTTTGATTTAATCTTTTTGTTGTCTTTGTATATGGTGCAATATACTCTTATCAGCTGAAATGAGAGATCAGCTGTTTTCAATATTTCTGCATTTCCGCCGTCAACAAACGCTATGTTTTTATTGGTTTTTATTTCCCTGATCTTATTAAAATTTTTTTTGTCTATTTTTAGTGGCTTGTATCTTTTATCAGAAAAATCAATAAAATCGTCATTAAATTCGGCCTTTTTGTCCAGTAACTTTGTTATTTCTTCTATTATGCTGTTATCCATAGCTGTAAGTTTTACTTAAGTATATTTATAGTTTGTTATTTACAAAACCAAAAATTTTTATATTAACCTGCTCTTCTTAAAACTATGGAGCAGGATAAGCTGATTAAAGAGATTATAAAATTAAAGAGAGAGAAAAATGCTGTTATTCTTGTGCATAACTACCAAAGGCCTGAAATCTACAGGATAGCAGACTTTATTGGTGATTCCTTAGAGCTAGCAAGGGCAGCTGCCAAAACAGATGCAAAGATTATAGTTTTCTGCGGTGTTGATTTTATGGCAGAATCCGCCAAGATACTAAATCCTGACAAAATCGTCTTGCACCCTGAAAAATTAGCTGTCTGCCCTATGGCGCAGATGGTTACAGTTGAGCAGATTAAGGAAACAAGAAAAAAATACCAAAATGCAGCTGTTGTCAGCTATGTAAACACAACAGCAGAAGTTAAGGCAGAATCAGATATCTGCTGCACATCAGCTAACGCTGTTAAAATAGTGGGTTCATTAAAAGAAAAAGAGATTATATTTACCCCGGACAAAAATCTGGCTTCTTATGTCCAGTCACAATTGCCAAATAAGAAAATAATCCCTGTTGAAGGGCACTGTTACGTCCACGATAAGATATCAGCAGACAGCGTTAAAAAAGCTAAAGAACTGCATCCAAATGCCAAAATAGTTGTTCACCCTGAATGCAGGCCGGATGTCATAAAGCTGGCAGATGCTGTTTGCTCCACTTCCCAGATGATAACTTATTGCAGGGAAAGCGATGCAAAAGAATTTATAATTGCCACAGAGGAAGGCATGATTAACAGGCTAAAAATAGAATGCCCTGGCAAGAAATTCTATTGCGCTGGCGGGACATGCATCCAGATGAAGAAGATAACTCTGGAGAAGATTTATGATACATTAAAGAATGAAAAAAATAAGGTTGAGATTGAGGAGAAAATAAGGTTAAACGGCAAAAAAGCTTTAGATAGGATGCTGCAGTTTTCTTAGTTTTCCTAAGAATGAAAAGTTAAGCCAAACAGCTTCTTATCTCACATCTGTCCGGTTTCTGTATACTTCTTCATAAGCCGCTCAACAACAATCTGCGGCGCATACCCTTTCTTACTGCACGCCCTTACAAAGTCATCGTATATTCCTCTGTCCAGATTATAGTCTAACTTTATCTTTTGAGGCCCTTTCGGAGTTGAAGCCATAAAACATCACCAATGCACCAAGAGAGATAGGTAGTTTATAAATTTATTGTTAGTTTAGAATTTCTCCCAAACCTTTAAATACTTTTTATTCTCTTCTATACTCAATGAACCGAAAAAAACTCCTTGAAAAGGCATTCCAACGGGGCCGTCTGCTTACTGTAAGGAATAAATTTTATAGAGACTGGATTAAGAGGTTTATAGTTGATGAAACAAAAGCAGACATCGGAACAAAAGGGGATATCACAACAAATGCTGTCTTAAAAGACGGAAAGAGGATAAAGGCAGTTATTTATTCAAGATCCAATGGCATAGCTGCAGGCATTGAAGAGGCTTCTTTGCTGCTGAAAGACTCAAAAATAAAGGCAAGGCAACTAAAAAAAGATGGGGCTAAGATAAAAAAAGGCTCTAGTCTTCTTCTAATAGAAGGGCATGGAAAAGACATCCTCAAAATGGAAAGGCCTATTTTGGATATTTTGTCAAGAATGTCCGGAATTGCGACTTTAACTGACTCATTAATCAAAAAAATAAAAAACAAAGTTCCAATTGCCTCAACAAGAAAAATAGAATGGAGGTATTTGGACAAAAAGGCAGTTTATATTGGCGGTGGCTTAACCCACAGGCTGGCATTATGGGAATCAATCCTGGTCAAAGACACGCATTTAGACGCTATAAAAAAAGAGGGCGTTAAAGACCCAGTTGGAATATCTTTGGAAAGAGCCTGGAAAAAGAGAAAAAAAGGGATTTTTATTGAAATAGAGGTTAACAGCAAAAAGATGGCAGTAAGGGCAGCTGAGAAATTTAAGGAATTGCAGAAAAAAGCAGATAAAACTCCGTGTTTTATTATGATGGATAATGTTAAGCCAAACGAGATAAGGAAGATAATCAGCGAATTAAAAAAGAAAAACCTCTATCGCAATATCCTGTTAGAGGCATCTGGCGGCATTAACCCGGGCAATATCATAAAGTATGCTAAAAGCAATGTTGATGTTCTCTCTCTGGGGTATTTAACGCATTCTGTTAAAGCACTGGATATCAAACAAAAAATACTGAAATGAAAACAGATATTATTGTAATTGGCTCTGGAATAGCTGGCCTAAGCTTTGCTTTAAAGGCAGGCAAATACGCTTCTATTATTTTAGTGACAAAAGATAATATTTCTGAGTCAAACACAAACTATGCCCAGGGCGGCTTGGCTGCTGTTTTCAGCAATGATGATTCTCCTGAATTACACTTAAAAGACACAATTAGGGCAGGGGATGGCCTATGCAATGAAGATGCAGTTAAGGTTTTGGTTGAGAATGCTCCAAGAGAAATAAGATGGCTGGAAAGCCAGGGAGTTAAATTTGATAAGGACAACAGCCATTTGGCTTTAAGCAAAGAGGCAGTTCATTCAAAAGCAAGGATTGTGCATGCTAGGGATATAACGGGAAGGAAGATTGAAGAAGTTTTAGTTAAAAATATTAAAAAAAATAAAAGAATTACCGTTTTAGAAAAGCATATCGCAGTTGATTTGATTACAAAAAACAAAAAGTGCATTGGCGCCAGTATTTTAGATATTAAAAGAAATAAAGCATTAAATATCTTTTCCAAAGCGGTTGTTTTGGCAACTGGCGGCATTGGCAGATTATACAAAAACACATGCAATCCGCCAATAGCCACAGCTGACGGATTATCAATTGCTTACAGGGCAGAGGCTGACCTGGAGGATATGGAATTTGTGCAGTTTCACCCAACTGGATTGTACAAATCTAATCCAATTTTTTTAATTTCAGAGACTTTAAGGGGCGAGGGAGGCATTTTAAGAAATAAATATGGAGAAATATATATGGAGAACTACCATAGAGATGGCGGCCTGGCTCCTAGAGATGTTGTTTCCAGGTTTAGCGTTATTGAGATGAAAAAAACAAAAAGTGACCATATATTTCTTGACATGACACACTTGGGAAAAGATTATCTTAAAAGGAGGTTCCCAAACATTTACAAGGAATGCCTAAAATATGGCATTGACATGGCAAAAAAGCCAATACCTGTATGCCCGACAGCCCATTATATATGCGGCGGAGTAAAAATTGATTTAGATGGGAAAACAAATATTAAAAATCTGTACACCGTTGGTGAAGCCTCTTGCTCCGGTCTGCATGGCGCAGACAGGCTGGCTTCCAACTCGTTAACAGATGGCCTGGTTTTCGGAGCAAGGTTAGCCAATTATCTGGAAAAATCAATAAAAAACAAAGAAATCAGTGAAATAAAAATCAATGAAAAGATTATCATTAACAAAAAAAGTAATAAAAAAACAGAAATACTAAAAAGCAGACTGCAAAATCTAATGTGGGATAAAGTTGGGATTATAAGAAACAGAAAAGGGTTAAATTCTGCCATGAAAACTATAAAAAGATTAGAAAAACAAATAAAAATGATAAAAAAGGAAGGCATAAATAAAAATATAATTGAGCTGGATAATATGGTTCTGGTTTCTAAATTAATCGCAGCATCAGCATTAAAAAGAAAAGAGAGCAGGGGCACCCATTTTATTGAGGAATTCCCAGATAGAGATGACGAAAGATGGAAAAAGCATTCTGTGATAAGTAAAAGAGGCATTAACTTTGTTTAATATAAAAAGTTAAGATTACCTATCATAGTTAACAATTTTAGCGAATTTCTCTGCATCCAGGCTTGCGCTTCCTATTAATCCGCCATTAACCCCTTTGGTTCCCATAATTTGTGCTGCATTTTCAGGTTTCATGCTTCCGCCATAAATCACAGGTTCACAATAATAATTACTACGGTAGCTATGCGGCATTATGAGCTTCAGAATTGTTTCCCGGATATATTCATGAACCTCTTGAATCTCTTTAGGAGTTGGTGTAGGTTTATTCCCACCAATTGACCACCGCGGCTCATAAGCAATGATTATTTTCCCGTCTAATGATTGTGTATCTTTAAGTCCTTTTTCAATCTGGCGCTTTAAAACATCAAAGGTTAACCCACTTTCTTTTTCCTCTGCTGTTTCCCCAACACAATAAGTAACTCTCAAGCCATGTTTAAGAGCGTTAATTATTTTTCTATTAAACATATCATCAATAGTGCCAATTATATTCCCATTAGCAGATATTATTAGTTTTTCATACCAGTCCCTAACTTCAGAATGCCCAATTAAAACATCATCAATCCCATACTCCCTAAGCCAAAATGGGGAGGTTTCTCCTGTATGCGCCCCTGAAAGATGCTCGCTAACATCCTGCGCGCCAAGCTTGATTCCTGCAAAATGGTTTACGTTGGCAGATTCTAATGTTCTTAATCCGTGAACAAATATTAAAGGCACAAAAGCAATAACCTCTTTATCCCCTCCAGATTTGATTCCATAATTTTCATACTCCCTAAAAAGTTTTGATATATCGAACAAAGAATTTCCACCTACATTACAAACAGGATTCATCTTCAAATTAGCGCCAAATATCTCTTTTGCCATTTTATCATCCTCTGTAATAGTAATAAAATCTCTCTAAGAACTCATCTTAGAGGCCAAAACCTCTTTTTACCATTGAAATCTAAAACTCTTTAAATATTTTACCCTTTTCGATACTTTTTTAAATAATTATCTATTCTCTAAAAACAATGTACGAATTAATCATAACAGAGAAACCTGCAGCAGCGCAAAAAATAGCTGATGCCCTGGCAGATGGAAAGCCAATTAGGGAAGGCTCCCAGGGAGTTTATTATTATAAAATAACACGGGGAAAAAAAGATATTGTTGTGGCATGCGCAGTTGGCCACTTATACGGCCTGGACCAGAAAGAAGGCTCTAAATGGAAATTTCCGGTATTTGACATTGAATGGCAGCCATCTTATGAAACAAGAAAAGCATCTGCCTTTACAAAAAAATATCTGCTGCAGCTAAAAAAGCTGGCAAAAGATGCAAAAGAGTTCACAGTTGCCTGTGATTATGATGTTGAAGGGGAAGTTATTGGCTTGAATATTATAAGATACGCCTGCAACAAAAAAGACGCAGCAAGGATGAAATTCTCAACATTAACAAAGCCGGATTTAATTGAAGCATATGAAAATAAGTCTAAAACACTTGACTGGGGGCAGGCAAATGCTGGTGAAGCAAGGCATTTCTTAGACTGGTACAACGGAATCAACTACTCAAGAGCTTTAACAGACGCTATAAAACAAGCTGGCGCATTTAAGATAATGTCAACAGGCAGAGTCCAGGGCCCAACATTAAAAATAATTGTTGACAAGGAAAAAGAGATAAAAGCATTCAAGCCAGTCCCATTCTGGCAGATTCAATTGCTCGGTAATGTAAAAAAAGAGGATATAGAAGCATGGCACAGGCAGGATAAGTTCTGGAAAAAGGAAGAAGCAGACAAGGTAATGAAAAATGTCAAAGGCCAGAAAAAAGGCATTGTTGACAATGTAGAAAAAAAACAGTTCCAGCAAGCCCCGCCATTCCCGTTTGATTTAACAGCATTGCAGATAGAGGCATATAAGTGCTTTGGAATACAGCCAAAAGAAACATTAGATCGGACCCAGGACCTTTATACATCCGGTTATATATCTTACCCGAGAACCTCTTCACAGCAACTAACCCCAAAAATAGGATATAACAAAATAATAGCTGCTTTAGCCAAACAAAGCATCTACTCAAATTTATGCTCAGATTTATTAAAAAAGGAGTTAAGGCCGAACAATGGAGCCAAAACAGACCCGGCTCATCCTGCCATTTACCCTACAGGCATAATCCCAAAAACAGACCAGAGAGGATTAAAAATATATGACTTAATTGCGAGAAGATTTTTAGCAACATTCGCAGAGCCAGCTTTGAGGGAAACTATGGTAGTATATATTAGTGTAAACAAAGAAATCTTTATCGCGAAAGGCACAAGAACAATAAAAAAAGGATGGCATGTTTATTACGGGCCGTATGTTAAGTTAGAAGAGATAGAGTTGCCAGCTGTTGTTAAAGGGGATATTGTAGACATCAAAAAAATCACATTGCATGAAAAAGAAACACAGCCGCCTAAAAGATATACCCCTGCTTCTATTATTAAAGAACTGGAAAAAAGAAATTTGGGGACAAAAGCTACAAGAGCCCAGATTATAGACACCTTATTCCAGAGGGGCTATGTCCATGGAACAGCTATAGAGGCAACAGAGTTCGGCATTAAGACCATAGAAACATTGGAAAAGCATGCCCCCAAGATAATCGACGAAGCCCTGACAAGGCATTTTGAGGAAGAGATGGATGAAATAAGGGAAGGCAAAAAAAAGAAGGAGGAGATTCTGGAAGAAGCAAAAGATGCTTTAATAAAGATTATTAATGACTTCAAAAAAGAGGAAAAAGAGGCTGGAAAAGAGCTGTTGGCTGCTTTTAAGGAAACAAGGCATGCAATGACAACCTTAGGCAAATGCCCCAACTGCAAAGAAGGTGATTTGCAGATAAGAAAAGGCAAGTTTGGCCATTTTGCTGCCTGCTCTGGTTACCCGGAATGCAAGACGACATTTTCATTGCCGGCTAACGCATTGATAAAGCCTTCTGAGAATGCATGCAAAACATGCGGCTTTCCGATGGTAACTGCAATCAAGGCAAGAAAGAAGCCGCAGGAATTCTGTTTAAACCCGCAATGCAAATCAAAGCATGTGGAAGGCGAGGCAGGAGAACAGGCAAAAGCAATTGCAAAGGGAGAAATTGAAAGAAAATGCCCTAAATGCAAGGATGGAAATATTGTCTTGAGGAAATCTATTTATGGCTCATTTTATGGCTGTTCGAACTATCCTAAATGCAGGTACACAGAGAAATTAGCAGTCAATCCATAAATTTATATATAAAATAAATTATTCTCAGGGAATATGAAAAAGATAATGCTGCTGGTTATCCTAATAATATTATTTCCTGTTGCATACGCCAAAGAAGGCCATATAACCTTGTTGGCAGTAAAGGAAGTTGATTCCGGCTTGGAAGGCTCAACAGCTGACCTGTCTCTGGAAATCAAGTCTGGCTCAGGAAGGGTTTTCTTAGACACATTTCCTCTGACAAAAATGGACACACAGATATCAACACGGTTTGCAAAAGAGATAGCCTGCGACTATATTGATTTTGACTGCAACAGATATGATTTTATTTTTACAATAACAGCAGACTCCACAATAATAGGCGGCCCTTCAGCCGGGGCAGCAGCCACTATGCTGGCTATTTCCCTGCTGCAGGATATAAGCCTGGACAAAAGCACAGCAATAACAGGCACAATAAACTCCGGCGGGCTAATAGGCCCTGTAGGAGGCGTAAAAGCCAAGATTGATGCTGCTTCCAAATCAGGTATAAAAAAGGTGCTGATACCAAAAGGCGAGCGCTTTATAGAATCAGAGCCTGAGCTGGCTATAACCAACAATACAATTGCCATAAACCTCTCACAGGCAAATGAGACTCTGGATTTAGTGGAATATGGAAAGAAAAGCAATATTGTAGTAGTTGAAGTATCTGATATAAATGATGTTATCTACGAATTCACCGGGAAAAAAATTAAAGAGCCGGAAGAAGGGCTTGTGATAGACGAAGAATACCAGAACACAATGAATTCCCTGGCATTAATGCTTTGCAACAGGAGCAATTACCTGGAAACCGAATTATCAAAATACCCTCTTCGTAATGAGGAGATGATTGGCGTAAAAGAATCAGCCATCAATTTAACTAAAAAGGCAGATATGGCTTATAAAAATAATAGCTACTATTCCTCCGCTTCTTATTGCTTCGGCGCAAATGTAAAATACAGCTATTTGATTTCATTTGCCCAAAACCAAACTAAAGAGAAGATAGCAAAAGAGATAGATTCTGCAAGGAAAAGAATCAGTGAATTCAATGACAGGCTAAGCAAAAAAAAGAAAAAAACAATAACTGATTTAGAGGTTTATGCTGTGGTAAAGGAAAGGCTCATTGAGGCAGATTACTACCTTAACTCCAGTTCTGATGATGATAACCTGTATAACCTGGCATACGCAACAGAAAGGATTAGTTCAGCAGATTCGTGGATGCGTTTCTTTGACAATAGGGGGAAAAGATTTGATTTAGACAAAGATGTCATAAAAAAATTATGCCAAAAAAAGCTGTCAGAAGCTGAGGAAAGATACCAGTATGTAAACCTGTTTTTCCCTGCAGCGCTTGAGGATACAAAAAGGGGCATAGACTACGCCTATTCCGACTTGGGCAGTGAAAATTACGAGCTTTGCATTTTTAAGGCATCACAGGCAAAGGCAGAGGCAGATGTTATACTAAGCACTGTTGGCATAGAGAAAAGCCAGCTGGATGAGCTGATAGGGCAAAAAATGAATGCAGCCAAAAGGAATATAATAAGCCAGACAAAGAAAGGCATATTCCCCATTGTGGGCTATTCCTATTATGAATACGCGAATGACCTTAAGCAAACAGACAAATATTCTGCTTTGATATACCTTGAATACGCCTTAGAGCTTAGCAACCTGGATATATACCTGAAAGAAGAGGCAAAGGAAAAGAAAGAGATAAGCTACCATTTTGACAGAACAGCTGTTTACTTGTTTATTTCAGGGATTTTAATCGGATTTTTGATAGCAGTCTCCCTTAAACGGAGAAAACAGAAAGCCAAAAAACACAGGAAAAAACATTAAATAAACCTCGCAGAGCGCTGTAAAGCCACTCTGCTCGGAAAAAAGAGGTGATAGATAATTTCTCTATCAAGATTTTTACAGCACAGCTTATATATAAATTTTTCGTAAAGAGAGCATTTTAAAGTAGTGACAAAGTGGTAGTTAATAATGCACAATAAGTATATAAATGTTTAATCTATCCCCTCTTGTATGTTGTGCGCCAAATGCAGGAAAAACAGTGCAGAAAGCAGCCTAAGGCATCTTGGCAGCCTATGCAGCTTTTGTTTTTGCGCTTTGATAGAGAAAAGGGTTAGAAAGGATGTAAGAATTAACAGAATCTTCAGAAAAAATGATAAAATCCTTGTTGTTGGCGATTTATGCTGTTATCTGGTTAAAAGCATTATCAGGAATCTGCCTGTTAAAATTACCAAAACAGACAGGATAAAAAAATTAAGAGGGTATAAAACAGTTGCCCCATCTACATTAGATGACGAGATAAATCATTTTTTGGAAAGCATTTTTTTAAATAAAAAAATCAAACTTTTAAATTCGAAGAATTCTAAAGGTTTAGATGATTCTAAGAATTTTCAAAAAGAAAGCAGCTGTATCAAATTGCTAAAAAGTATAACGGATGAAGAAGCCATTCTGTTTGCTAAATTTAAGGGGATAGCATTCAAGCCAAACAGGAAAAATAAGGAAGTCCAGGAAATGCTTGATAGGCTGTCAGAGAAATACCCGGGCATAAAATTCGGCCTGTTAAAAAGCCTTGATCAATTAAAAAATGAATAAGGCACTAATTTTATTCATGCTCTTATTCTTTATAAGCGGCTGTAGCAAGCTGGGCATTAGCGGGCATTCTGTAAAAGAAAAAGCAATCCCTGCAGAAACATCCCAGGAGCCAATTGTCCTCTTCTGCCCAAGGGATAACTGCACCAAAGCACTAGTCTCTGTAATAAACCTCTCACAAGAGTATGTGCATTGCGCATTTTTTGATTTAGACCTCAATGAGGTAATAAAAATAGCTGGGGAAAAAAGCAAAAATACTGATGTCAGGCTGGTTATTGACAATGATAATAATAACGGGCTTGTTAGCGGTGACAGCGTAAGATTTGACAGCCAAAACCAGCTGAGCCATAATAAATTCTGCGTCATAGACGGTTATATTGTTTCAACGGGCTCCTTTAACCCCACCCAAAGGGATGCTTACTATAACAATAATAATCTTATAATCTTTTCTTCACGATACCTTGCAGAAAATTATGAAAATGAATTTAACGAGCTGTGGAATGGCTATTTCGGAGAGGGCGGAAAAGTGGAATACCCCGTTGTATACATTAACGGCAATAAAGTTGAAAATTATTTCTGCCCGGATGACAAATGCTCAGAGAAAGTTGTTAATGCCATTAATTCTGCAAAAGCATCAATATATTTCATGACCTTTTCTTTCACAAAAGAAGATATAGCAGATGCAATATTATTTAAGAACAATATTGATATTAAAGGTGTTTTTGACAAGACCCAGTCCGGCTCAAAATATTCTCAATATTGGAGACTGAAAGACTTCGGCATGGATGTTAAGCTGGATAAAAACAAATATTTCCTTCACCACAAGGTCTTTATAATAGACAACGAAACAGTTATCACCGGCTCTTTTAACCCTTCTTCAGCTGGCGAATACAAGAATGACGAAAATATAGTGATAATCCACAACAAAGAGACAGCAAAAAAATACCTTGAAGAATTCAGCTATGTCTGGAATCAGTAAATTTAAAAATCAGCTGATATTACCTGATGATATGAAAAAATATGACGTCTTCGGCATCGGCTCTGCATTAATGGATTTATTGATAGAAATAGAGCCAAAAGAGCTTTTGGAGATGGATTTAAAGCATGGCGAGATGCACCTGATTGACGAGGAAAAATCAAAAAAGATTCTTGAAAGGCTTAAGAAATATAATGTAAGGATAGCGCCAGGCGGCTCATCAGCAAATACGCTGGTGGATATAGCAAGGCTTGGCGGCAAAGTTGTTTTCTGCGGCAAGGTAGGCAAGGACAGCCATGGTGATATATACGAGCAGAAACTGAAGGACCATAAAATAAAAGCCAATGTCTCAAGAAGCAGCCTGAAAACAGGCCATGCAATAACCTTTATCACTCCGGATTCCCAAAGAACATTTGCAACGCATCTTGGCGCTGTGCTTGAGCTTAAAAAAGAGGATATATTTGAAGATGATATCAGGGCAAGCAAGATACTCCATATTGAAGGCTACCAGTTAGAAGATAAAAATCTAAAGGAAGTTGCAACTCATGCAATGAATATAGCAAAGAGGAATAATGTAAAAATTTCAATAGACCTTTCCGACCCTGCATTAATAAGGAGGAATATCATTCACATCAGGCCGTTAGTCAAAAAATATGCAGACATAGTTTTTGCAAATGAGGAAGAGGCAAGGGAATTTACTGGTTTTGAAGCGGAAAAAGCCCTTGATGCTTTGTCAGAATTCTGCAGTACCGCAATAATCAAGCTTGGGAAAAAGGGCTCTTTGATAAAACATAATGGAAAAGTCCACAAAATACCAAGCGCAAAGGCAAATGCCATTGACACAACAGGCGCTGGTGATGCCTATGCAGCAGGCATCTTGTATGGCCTGGCAAATGGTTATGACATTAAGGTTGCCGGGAATATTGCTTCCTTAATTGCAGCTAAAGTTGTTGAAAAGATAGGCGCAAGGCTTGGTGAAGTGCCTTACAAGGAAATTGAGGAAATAAAAAATAGAATCAATAAAAAATAATTTGAAAAAATGCCAATCAAGGAAAACGTTGAAAAAATAAAAAGTTCACTTCCTTCCAACATTATACTAGTAGCTGCTGCAAAAACCCGCTCTGTAGAGGAGATAAAAGAAGCAATAGCCGCCGGCATTGAGATTATAGGGGAAAACTATGTCCAGGACGCAGAGAAAAAGCTGGTCTTGAAAAACAAGGTAAAATTCCATTTTATCGGCCATTTGCAGAAGAATAAGGTAAAAAGAGCAGTTGATCTCTTTGACATGATAGAAACAGTTGATTCTATAGAAATAACAAAAGAAATCGATAAAAGATGCAGGGCTGTTAACAAGATAATGCCTGTATTAATCGAGGTTAACATAGGAAAAGAGCCTTCTAAATTCGGGTGCATGCCTGAAGATGTGGAATCTCTGGCTAAAGAAATAAAATTCCTGCCTAATCTTGAGCTTAAGGGCCTGATGGCAATGACTCCCCTTTTTGATGATACAGAAAAATGCAGGCCTTATTTCAGGGAAATGAAAAAGATTTTTAATGATTTAAAAGAAAGGTATGATTTGGCGATTTTATCAATGGGCATGTCCTCTTCTTACAAGATTGCTGTTGAAGAAGGCGCTAATATGGTAAGGATTGGCGCTTTAATTTTTGGCCCCAGAAAATAAAAAAGGCCGGGATACAGAGAAAAAAGTTCGTTGGGGGTTGAACATTTCATACCCCGGCCCTTAAAATAAACATCAGTCAGTTAAGCTCCTCCTTTATATTTGCAGTCACAACCATTGTCAGGGTTGACTCAATCTGCTGCTCTTTCCTGAATTTTAATACAAAATCATTAAATTCGTCTATTCCGTTAAACTTTAATTTTAAAAGCAGGTCATACTCCCCGGTCAGGCCAAAAGCCTCTTTCACATGCTCATTTTGCATTGCCTTATTGTCAAGAATGACATTCGGCTTTGTCTTGACCAGCATAAAGACAATAAAATTTTCTCCTACTGCCTTGTTGTTTAGCTTCAGGGTGAATCTTTCAATGACATTGCTTTCCTTTAGCTTGGTTATTCTCTGGTGGACTGTGCTTGGCCTAAGCCTTGTTTTCTTTGCAATATCCCTTATGCTTAGCCTTGAATTTTCCTTTAAAGCCTCAATGATTGGAATGTCCTTTTTATCAATCATTAGCCAGTAATTTGTCCAGCTTATATATAAATTTTTCTATTTTTGTCTATGTTTTTAAGCAAATATTAGACATTATCCGCATTTAAATTAAAAAAGTATATAAATGTCCAGATATTAGCTGTAAATGGTGGTAATTATGGATAAAGGAAAAAATTATGAGGTTAAAGATATCAAATTGGCAGAGCAGGGCAAGAATAATATTGAGTGGGCAGAGTCCCAGATGGGATCCTTATTAAAAGTTAGGGAAAGACTCTCTAAAGAGAAGCCTTTTAAAGGTATAAGAATTGGTAGTTGTTTACACATAACTAAAGAAACTGCTGTCTTAATAAAAACACTTATTGCTGGTGGAGCAGATGTTGCTTCTTGTTCTTGTAACCCTTTAAGCACCCAGGATGATGTAGCAGCTGCTTTAGCGGAAGAAGGTATTAAAGTCTATGCTTATAAGGGAGAAACAAAGGAAGATTATTACAAATTTCTCAATAAAGTCATTGAATTCAGGCCGCAAATAACAATTGATGACGGTTGTGATTTAGTAAGTGAAATTCACTCAAAACACCCCAAATTAATAAAAGATATAATTGGTGGTTGCGAGGAAACAACAACAGGTGTAATAAGGCTAAGAGCTATGGAAAATGACAACGCATTGAGATATCCAATAGTAGCTGTTAACGAGTCAGCAACTAAACATCTGATGGACAATGTCAAGGGAACCGGACAATCAACCATAGATGGAATCTTGAGGGCAACAAATGTTTTAATTGCAGGGAAAAACTTTGTTGTTTGTGGTTATGGTGATTGTGGGAAAGGCGTAGCAAAAAGAGCCAAAGGAATGGATGCTAATATCATTGTAACAGAAGTTGATGCATTTAGGGCCTTACAAGCAGTTATGGATGGCTTTAGAGTCCTGCCTATAAAAGAAGCTGCTAAAATAGGCGATATTTTTGTAACAGTTACTGGAAACAAAAATGTTATTGATGTTGAGCATATGGAATTAATGAAGGAAGGAGCAATATTAGCTAATTCAGGGCACTTTGATGCTGAAGTTAACATAAACGGGCTAAGGAAGATAGCCAAAAAAGAGAGAAAAATAAGGCCATTTATGGATGAATTTACATTAAACAATGGAAAAAAAATATTCATTTTGGGGGAGGCTCGCTTGATTAACCTTTCAGCCGCTGAGGGGCACCCTTCAACAATAATGGCAATGTCTTTTATCAATCAAGCCTTTGCATGTGAATTTTTAGTCAAAAATAAAGGAAAATTAGAGCCAAAAGTTTATGTTTTGCCTCCAGAGAAAGATGATGAAATTGCCAAACTACAGCTTGAAGCCATGGGCATCAAGATAGATAGATTAACAAAGGAACAAGAAAAATATCTTAGCTCATGGCAGGAAGGCACTTAAAACTTAACAATAGTTTCAGGATCAACCTTAATGCCCTGGCTTGTTATCTCCATAGAAAATGTCCTTTCAGGTATTTTTGTGCCCCTCATCTTCAGAACTTCCATTGCCCTGCTTCTTTGCCCTTTTCTTTTGA
>Ga0209211_10001396_pt1 | contig 45845 bp, 40 predicted proteins | sample RifGroA2_FD_183992 | JGI IMG/M metagenome (GOLD analysis project Ga0209211, IMG submission 183992) | Groundwater microbial communities from Rifle, Colorado, USA - Groundwater A2 (SPAdes) (version 2) | ecosystem: Environmental > Aquatic > Deep subsurface > Groundwater | place: Rifle, Colorado...
TCTGCCGGGCGCGCGGCAGGATGCAAGGTGGTTATGGTGAATGATGAAAACAACAATAATCTTGATGCCGATTTTAAAGTTTCCAGTTTGCAGGAGGTACAGGAGCTCATTGAAGATTAATCTCAAACAAAGTCTCGTTTATTTTTTTTGTATAGTGTATGAAGATTTTTATTGATAGTGCCAATCTTACTGATTTGGAAGAAGGGTTAAAGCGCGGTTTCGCGCAAGGAATAACTACCAATCCGTCTTTACTTGCCAAAGAACCAAAGTCTTCCTTTGAGGGGCATGTCAATAAAATTTTAGATTTAGTCAAAAAATATCAGCCCGGAATTCATTTGAGCATTGAGGTGTTTTCACGCAATCCGGAAGAGATTTTTAAGCAAGCGCAGGAGTTTGTCAAACTTTTTAATTATCCGCAATTGAGTATTAAAGTACAGGTTGGGTGGAATGAACTTGAAACAATTAAAAAATTAAGCACTGCAGGCATCTCGGTCAACTGCACCGCGTGCATGGATATTACGCAGGCGCTTATGGCCGCCCATGCCGGCGCACGGTATGTTAGTTTATTTTGGGGACGTATTCGCGATGGAAAAACAGATGAAAAAGCACTGATAGAAAAAGAAGATTATCTTAAGAGGAAAGTTTTAGATGACAAAGATTTTGATCCAGCTTTTGCGGTGCAATCGGTTCGGCAATTTATTGATCAAAATAAGCTTAATTCAGAGATTATTGTGGGGAGTATTCGTTCGGTGGTGGATATCCGCGATGCCGGTCTTGCGGGCGCTCATATTGTTACCGTACCACCAAAATTTTTTCCCGATATGATGAAACATTTTAAAACTGATCAAGTGGTCAGTCAGTTTTTGAGTGATTTTGAGGGGTGGTTGTCTTAAGAATGATAGTTATGGTACATTCTGACTTTTGTAAACAGTTCATACCAGAAGGTGGTGTGGTTTTGGATGTTGGATCTGGCCGGGGGAAATTTTTATGTATAATGGCCAGTCTAGGGTTTAAAGCATATGGTGTGGAAATAAACTCGGCTTACATAGCGGAATCAGAAAATCGTGCTAAGTCTGAAGGAGTATCAATTAAAGTGGTTCAGAGTGGGGGTGAAGAGTTGCCATTTCCTGATAATTATTTTGATTTTGTTAATTGTACGGAAGTTACTGAACATGTTGATGATCCTATGGCAGTGTGCCGTGAGATTGGTCGAGTTTTAAAACCAGGTAGTCATGCCTACATCAGCTTTCATAATCGTTTTGGTATATACGACTATCATTACCATCTTTGGGGTATTAATTGGTTGCCGCGTGCATGGACGGGGCCAATTCTCTTTTTTTTAGGGAAAGCCAAGGAGGAGGGAGTGGGAATTGGACGTCAGACATTAACTTCCATGCATTACTTTTTATATAGTCAGATTAAAAAAATCATTACAAATAATGGTTTTACATTTACTGATACTAGGGAAGAAAAAATTAAAAAATATTTTCCAGTAGCTGCTCTTTTTTTGCTTCCCTTCTACCGAAGATTGGCACGACCGATTGCTTTCAACTCTTTTCACCTGCTTCTCACTAAGCATAGTTCTTAAAGTATATGGAAAAAATTTCTGTTATTATTCCATTGTATAATGAGGCCGAAAATATTGTTGAGCTTTATCGCCGTTTAAAAGATGTATTACAAAAAGATTTTTCAATTTTTGATTACGAGATTATTTTTATTGACGATGGCAGCAGTGACGCCGCTGCGGACATGCTCTTAGATTTGCATTACCGCGACACCAAAGTAAAAGTTTTGCAGTTTAGTCGTAATTTTGGCCATCATTTGGCCATTACCGCCGGCTTGGATTACACAAACGGTGACTATGTGGTAATGATGGATGGAGATTTACAAGACCAGCCTGAAGAAATTAAAAAGCTCTACCATAAACTCAAAGAAGGATATGATGTGGTATATGGAGAGAGGGTGCATAAAAAATTCAGCTTAATGCGCCGTGTGTTATCGGAGTGTTTCAATTTTCTTATAAGGCGATTTATAGAGGATCCTATTGTTATTAACAGTACTATTTTCCGTATAATGACTAAACAGGTGGTGGAAAATATACGTCTCCTACGCGAACATAACCGATATATCGTGGGAATTATTGGCTGGGTTGGATTCAAACATGTTGCAGAGCCGGTGGAACACGGTAAACGCTACAAGGGGGAGAGTAAATATAATTTTTCTCGACAAATTGATTTGGCATTGAACGCAATTTTTTCATTTTCAAATTATCCTCTCAAATTTATTACTCGGTTGGGACTTTTTTTCGTGATTATTTCCTTTGGCCTTGGAGGAGTTATCATTTTTAAGAAACTTATATATAATACACCAATAATCGGTTGGAGTTCCTTAATCGTGTCTGTGCTTGTTATTGGTGGATTACAGATTACTATACTCGGAGTGATTGGGGAGTATTTAGGGAGAAATTATATGGAAAATAAAAATCGCCCGCTTTATATTGTAAGAAATTATTGGCATGATTAAGTTTCGTCGCGAATCATTTGATTCCTCTATTTTAAAGCGGGAAGTATACAAAATGTATTTATCTCGTCCTTTGCGTGATGAGAGTGCAATCATCACGCAATTACGAAAAATATCAGCTGATAGTATTTTTTGTTTTTCTACTTTTGCTCCTCAAAATATTGCCGCGCTTGAGAAGCTAGGTTTTTCGCTGGTCACCATTCGCAATACCTATCGTTTCCAAGGTCTATTGGTCAAGACAAAATCGCTTTTGAAGGGTTTCCGTGTAGTGGCTGACAAAGGTATTCTTGCAAAATTAACAGTCGCCGATATCAATCGCCTGGCTGATGCTATTGGCTCAATGAGTCGTTATTATAGGGATCCTAAAATTTTGCGGAGCAATGCGCGTGCTATTTACCGTAATTGGATTACTAACAGTTTATATCATGGTTATGCTGATCAATGTTTTGCAATTTTAAAAGGGGATTTGCTCGTAGCGTTAATCACTATCAAATTAAGGCAGAGGACTGGTTACATTGACCTTTTAGGTGTCGTACCACAATTTCAAAAGAAAGGTTTGGGTGCATACTTAGTACAACACTGTCTTCAATATCTCAATCGTGAAGGTTTTACTGATATCCGAGTAATAACCGAAGGTGAAAATGTGGCTGCTAATATTCTTTATCAAAAAAATAATTTTGTTATCAACGCGGTTGAACTCGTTTATCATAAGCATTTTAAGAATTTTTAAAATTGTATGAAAGTTGAATTTTACAAACACAATATTTCAGTAGAAGATAAGGAAGAAGTACTTCGTGTGCTAAATTCATTTTTTTTAACTACGGGGGATTGGACAAAACGTTTTGAGAATAAATTTGCGCGTTATGTAGGGAGTAACTATGCTTTGGGTCTTACCTCGTGCACCAACGCACTCGAGCTTGCTTTGCGTTGTTATGGCTTTGGGACAGGAGATGAAGTAATAACGACACCAATGTCGTTCATCGCTACAGCGAATGCTGTGGAATATGTGGGAGCCAAACCGGTATTTGTGGATGTGGAAGAGACAACTGGAAATATCGACGCAAGTCGGATTGAGTCTGCTATCACAAAGCACACGAAGGCAATTTTACCGGTGCACCTCTATGGTCAGCTCTGTGATATGCGAGCCATTCGATTGGTTGCCGATCGGTATAAGTTGAAAATAATTGAGGATGCCGCTCATTGTATTGAGGGCATACGTGATGGTGTGCGGGTGAGTGAACTCGGCGATATTGCCTGTTACAGTTTTTATGCTACCAAGAATATTACTTCAGGCGAGGGCGGAGCAGTAACTACTAATGACGCCACTGTTTACAATTGGTTGTTTCAGGGTCGTCAGCACGGTCTCAATAAACAAGCTGCCGATCGTTATACCAAGCGTTATGAACATTATGATATGGCTTTTTTGGGACTTAAATGCAACATGAGCAATATTTTGGCGGCTCTTCTTCTTAATCAAATTGATCATATTGAAGAATTCTTGGCAAAAAAAGAAGCAATTGCCAAGCGTTACGATGTTGCATTGAGTGCTAATCCCTATATAAAAATTCCGGCTATATTGCCTAATTCCAAGCATGCGCGCCATCTCTACACTATTTTGGTTAACGCTGATGTTCGCGATTATTACCTTCACGCGTTTCAGGATGCCGGCATTGGCGTAGCTGTGAATTTTCGTCCCATTCATCTCATGAAGTATTACCGAGAAAAATATGGTTATGAGCACAACTCTTTTCCTGTAGCCGAAAAAATAGGTGCAACCACCATTTCCATCCCATTGTATCCCAGTTTGACTGATGAGGAGATAAACTATGTTATAAAAACTATTAACGACATTGTTGTTCGCTGAGCCGTTATGCGAGGCGAGAAGTTAAATCGGTACAGAAAATAATTTATTTTTATGTGGAGAGGTAAGTCAGTATCAGTTGTCTTGACCAGTTATCGTGAAAGACATTCAATTCGGGAAATTATTGATGATTTTTTTGCTACTGGCGTGGTAGATGAAGTGATTGTAGTAGATAATAATGCCGAGATGGGTAGTAAGGAAGAAGTACAGAAGACTCGAGCGAAGCTTTTTTTTGAAACAAAACAGGGTCAGGGGTATGCTTTGCAGACGGGCATGCGTGAAGCTCATGGTGACTATGTTATTCTTTGTGAAGGTGATGGCACTTTTAGTCCGCATGATGTTGAAAAATTTCTTTTATATGGGGCTGAATTTCCAGTAGTTTTTGGAACACGCACGAACACTAGCCTTATTGGGCATGATTCAGCCATGTTTTTTTTGCGTCGCATTGCTGATGTTCTAGAAGGTAAGTTGATTGAGATATTATTCCGATCTAATCGGCTTACTGACATTGGTTGTACATATAAACTTTTGCGTCAAGAAACTGTGCGACAGCTGCAACCGCATTGGATCAAAGGTGATTCGCATTTTATTACTGAAGTAACCTTGCAAGTGGTAGCGCGGCACATCCCATTTGTAGAGATCCCCGTCGCTTTTAAAAAACGGGTCGGTATATCAGCTGTGACTGAAAGTTTTCCGAATGTCGCAAAGTGGGGGGTAAAATTATTATTATTTATCATTCTATTTCGTTTGAAATGGAAGAATAGTCGCATATGACCTTCCTTACAGCTCATTCCAGACTAATGAGTTTTGATGGAGGTATCACTCGAGATATCGCTATTCAAAAACCAGATAAATACCGTTTTTTTGATGAAAAAAATCAGGGGACCATGATTGCTCGTGGCGCCGGTCTTTCCTATGTTCCTGCTAGCTTTTATTCTCAGGGAAAAACCATTGACTGTTCTTCATTTAATCGTTTGCTTTCTTATCATGGGGGGATATTAGAGGTTGAAGCAGGGACAACACTCGGTAAGATTCATCAATATCTTATTAAACATAATCGTTATCTTCCTATTCAACCAGGCCACCCTGATATCACGATAGGAGGTTGCGTTGCCGCAGATGTACATGGGAAAAATCAATTCCGTGATGGCACCTTTGTGTCTCTCGTGGAGAGGCTAACATTATTTCATCCCAAAAAGGGAATTCTTGAGCTTAGCAGGACACAAAATCCAGAATTGTTTGATCTTACTTGTGGAGGTTATGGGCTAACAGGAATTATTTTACGTGTGAGTTTACGGACTCGCCTGGTTTCTTCGTCCGTTGTTGAAATGACAACTATTCCCGTTCCTGAAATTGAACAACTTGAGGCATTATTGATGAATGTAGTCAGTAAATATGATTTAGTCTATTCTTGGCATGATTTTACTGCTACTGGGAGGAAATTTGGACGGGGTTTTATAACCGCGGGAAAATTTTCTACAGCAGATCAAGCCACTATGCCCTCTGATGACGAGAGTCAGAAAGACCTAAGACGAACACTTTTTGCTGAACACCGAGGATATTGGAAACTTTCTTTTTTTTCGTTTCGGCGAACCGTTTGGTTCAATCGTATGTATTACTATTTTAATTTGATGCGGTCGGCGCCGCGATACGTAAGTCTCTATGACTTTCTTTTTCTTGTTCATAATAAGGAGGCTTATTTTAAACTGTTTGGAAGAAATGGTTTCCATGAGTGCCAGTTCATTATCCCCAATGGAAAGTTTATAGAATGGTCGTACCGTGTACGGGAATTCTTATGTCATAACCCAACTCCTATCACCCTAGCATCTGGTAAACTATTCATGGGTAATCAGCGTTTGTTGCGGTTCACCGGTAATGGTGTGTGTATGGCTGTGAATTTTCCTCGATCTAAAAAAAGTCACGAGTTTGTTTCATTTTTGCATACATTAGCAATTGATATTGGAGCATTGCCTAACATTATTAAAGATTCCGATTTATCGACGCAAGTCCTTTCTGCCACGTATCCAGAATATGAGCGATTTAAGGAAGAATTGCGTCGTTTTGATCCGGAACTAATTTTTCGTTCCGAGATTTCGGAACGACTGGGCTTATGAATTTTCTCATTATTGGAGCTTCTTCTGGGCTCGGTCGTGCGCTTGCTGAAGAATTGGCCGCTAATGGCCATAATCTGTTGATTGTAGCAAGCGATGAGCGTGACCTTCAAGCGCTATGTAGCGATCTTTCCCTCAGAGGTACTGGTATTATAGATAGTTTTAGCTGTCATATCAGTTTTGGGGACTTATGGCTGGATCAGTTGAAGAAAAAAATTTCCATCTGGGGGGAGTTGGATGGTATTTTTTTACCTGTGGGATGGTCAAGTGATGAAGATTATATTTGTTCAACATCGGAAATAATAAACAAGATTGTTGAAATAAATTTTACCGCTGTAGTAAAAATCATTTCTTATTGTTTACCTATTTTTTTAGCTAAAAATAAGGGGTATATTGTTGGGTTTGGTTCAGTGTCTTCACTTCGCGGCCGCAGTTTTAATGTGGTATACGCCGCCGCCAAACGTGCTTTGACGAGTTACTTTGAAAGTCTTCGACACGCCCTTGCTGCCACTGATATTAATGTCCAAATTTACCAACTCGGTTATCTAAATACCAGCAACAACTGGGGGAGAAAATTGCCTTTTCCTAAGGCCGATCCGGTGAGAGTTGCGCAAAACATAATTAAGAATCTCAATGGAAATTTTGGGTCGATTTTTTTCCCACGATTTTGGTCGGGTCTTCAATATATTGTGCGTTGGCTTCCATGGGTGATTTTTAAACGGCTTAAATTTTGAAGTTATTTAGGTTTTGATATAGTATGTACCTTGATGAAAATCAAAAAAACTTGTATACTGAATGTTACGTTCTCGTTACCTCTCTTAAGAGCGCCATGTGTCAACCTTGTTGAGCTACTTAGTAGTCTAATTAAGTTAAAAGGCCTATGTTTATAAAAAAATTCGGCATGAATATAAGAATGCGTAAAGTAGGTGAATGTCTTTATGGTATCTTAAATAATAATGCAAAAGTTCTGGATGTGGGAGCCGGAAATGGTTATATTTCTTACTATTTACAAAATAAGTTTAAATGTAAGATACAATGTGCTGATATCATGAATTATTTAGAATATGATTTTCCATTTTCCAAAATAGCTGATTCAAAACTTGTTTTCAAAGATGATTCTTTTGATATCGTCATGATTATTGACGCCCTGCATCATATGGCGGAGGAGACGCAGATTGCTATGTTGCGAGAAGCCTCCAGAGTGGCAAAAAAAGTTTTTATATTTGAAACAGAACGAGCTTTTACCGCTCTGTTGCTTGACCACTTAGTAAACAAAATACACAATATATTAATGCCTATCCCTTGTACTCATAAAACAAGAATTGGTTGGACAAAGATCTTTGCTGATCTCGGCTTTGAATTTAAGGAGATAAAAGTTAAAAGAGGTTGGTTATATCCTTTGAAGCATTTATGTTTCATCATAAATAAGCCTGTTTCCTAACAACTCTGCCAGCTTTAATGTGCTGAGCGTTGATGAATAAGCTGATTATAAAAGTGGGCGGGTTGACACTCCTGGTCAATTTGTATACTATAAGGGAGTGTATTATTATATGCACATCAATACATACTGTCGCATCTGTCATAGTCAAAATTTGACGAAGGTGTTGGATCTCGGTTCACAGCCGTTGGCCAATGCCTTTCTTCGTTTTAATGATCTTGGCGCGTCGGAGCCAACTTATCCACTAGAGATGTATGTCTGTGTAGATTGTTACCTGGCACAGCTTATTCATGTAGTTGACAAAGAAGTGCTCTTTACTGATTATATCTATTTTTCTTCCAGCATGCCAAAATTGTCAGATCATTTTAAGAAATACGCCGAAGATATCATCGCTCGTTTTCTTGAACCGAATGATTTAGTTGTTGAACTCGGTAGTAATGACGGTATTTTGTTGCATCTTTTTAAAGATCATGCTTTTCGTATACTAGGGGTAGATCCGGCTAAAAATATTAGCACCTTTGCCAACGCTTGTGGCATCCCTACCATTGCCGATTTTTTTAATGAATCTTTAGCTGGATACATTAACAAAATTGCCGGGCAGGCTAAGGCGATAATCGGCAATAATGTAGTTGCTCATATTAATGATTATCAAGATCTTGGTCGTTCCATTAAAACATTACTACACTCGGAGGGAGTATTTGTGTTTGAGGCGCCCTATCTTATAGACATGTTTGAAAATTTAACTTTTGACACTATTTATCACGAGCACCTTTCTTTTTTGGCTGTCTATCCATTAACTCGTTTATTTAAGCAGTTCGATTTAGAAATTTTTGAGGTACAAATTGTATCTGCGCAAGGACAGTCATTGCGTGTATTTGTTGGGCATACTGGGGCTCACCCGATTGATGCCAGTGTAGCTGCTTGTGTTGATAGAGAAATTAGTTTCGGTTTACATAAACTGGAAACCTATCAAAATTGGGCTAAAAAAATAGTTGAGAGCAAAAAACGAGTAGTCCAACTGTTGCGAAATCTCAAGGCTCAAGGTAAACGTTTAGCGGCCTATGGTGCGCCAGCCAAAGGTAATACACTTCTTAATTATTATGATATTGGTCCAAATTTACTTGATTTTGTTTTGGACGAGCTACCTTCCAAACAGGGTTTGTATACACCCGGGCAACATTTACTCGTGGTTGATCATCAAACAGCCGACAAACGAGCTCCCGATTTTTACTTGTTGTTAGCTTGGAATTATCTGAAAGTAATTTTGAAAAAAGAAGATCCTTTTGTCGCACGTGGTGGGGCTTTTATATTACCAACCACTGGAAAAATTATTAAAACACCCTAGTATGTCTTTAATCTTTGAAAAGACAATACTTATTTGTGGAGGAGCTGGATTTATTGGATCTAATTTTATTCAGTATTTTTATAATAAATATCCAGAGTATCGGCTGGTTAATTTAGATGCTCTAACCTACTCTGGCAATCGTCAAAATTTGGTTTCAATTGAATCAAAGGAAATGATTCGCCCATTAGTTGAGCGTCGTTATCATTTTGTCCAAGGGGATATTTGTGATTCACAGATATTAAATCGTCTATTTAAGGAATATAATTTTTCTAGCGTCATTAATTTTGCGGCTGAATCTCATGTTGATCGTTCCCTTTGCTCTTCTTATGATTTTATTCGGACTAATATTAACGGAGTTCACAATCTCATTGAAACAAGTCGCCGGCACAGTCTGCCTCGTTTTATACAAATTTCCACTGATGAAGTGTATGGTGATGTGCCTGTAGGATTTTCTTTTGAGGATTCGCCGCTTAATCCATCAAGTCCTTATTCAGCTTCCAAAGCCAGTGCCGATTTACTGATTAAATCATATACACGTAGTCATAAATTGCCTGCTATTATTGTTAGAGGTTCCAATAATTTTGGGCCTTTACAATATCCAGAAAAATTAGTCCCCTTGGCAATTTCTAATTTTTTAGAAAATAAAAAAATGCCGGTGCATGGGACGGGGCAACATATTCGTTCTTGGTTATATGTTATTGATTTTTGTAGGGCAATTGATTTAGTACTGCATAAAGGAAGAGAAAATGAAACTTATAATGTGAGTGGCACTGCCAAAACAAATTTAGAAGTGCTACAGGCAATTCACAAGGCATTGCGTCTGTCTGGGCATCTAGATAATCATAAAATTCATACCAGAGACCGCCCGGGAGCTGATCTCCGTTATGCTCCTGGTGATAGTAAAATTCAACATGAACTAGGCTGGACGCCAAAATATATTTTTGATGTTGTTTTAAATGATACAGTGGAATGGTATCTTAATAACCAGGCATGGTGGAAAGAAATTAAACAAAAGTCCGTTTTCATTGAACATTATAAACGGCAGGAACAGGCGAATTATTACTGAATTTATGAGGATTTTAATCACCGGAACACATGGACAATTAGGAACAGCTCTTCAAAAAGAATTGACAAACCAAAATTATGAAGTGATAGCACTAGGTAAGTCGGATCTTGATCTTACTAAAATCAAACAAATAAAAACAGTCATTGAAAAGTTTTGTCCAAAAGTAGTTATTAATTGTGCAGCTTATAATTATGTAGAGGGCGCTGGTGAGGATATTGAGAAAGCTTATTGTCTCAATACATTTGCACCTTACTGGTTGGCTGTCACCACTAAAAAGGTGGGGGGCAAGTTGATCCAATTGAGTAGTGATTATGTTTTTGATGGCTCCAAAGAATCCTTTCGAGAAAATGATACCCCTTGTCCTTTAAATATATACGGGATGTCGCGGCTCGCTGGGGAACGATTGGTTCACCTCGTCGCACCAGAGAGTATTATTATCCGTACGAGCCGATTGTTTGGCTTTAGCGACGATCCCCAAAGTCATAATTTTGTGAAGGGTATTATTAAGAGGGCTAACCAGGAGGGGTTGGTAAGTGTAGTTACCGATCAAATAGGCAATCCCACCTATGCTCCCGATCTGGCGGTGGCCATATGTCAGTTATTAGAAAAACGAGCTGTTGTGGGCATTTATCATATTACTAACAGCGGGGCATGTTCATGGTATGAGTTTACTAAAAAAATTTTTGAAATAGCTCATATCACTGCTCCCATTATTCCTATCGTAACCGATGAAAGTGGAACTAAAATCAGTCGTCCATCATTTTCGGTTTTGGAAAATTTTCGTTTAATTGAGTTGGGTATCACACCACTTCGGCATTGGAGCGAAGCCTTGGCAGAGTATCTAGGAAAATTAACTATTTAATAATTTTATTATGGAATGGCACGCTCATCGTTTTCATGAAGATGCAAGGCGTCGAGGTTTTTATGATATTATTCCTGGGTTACCGGGCGAGATGAATTTTTCTCATATGCCAACAGGAGTTATTTGCGGTCTTCACATGCATAAACAACATACCGATTATTTTTCGGTTGCTAAAGGAAGTATTCTTATGAGGTTAATTTATGAAGATGGCCATCCAGAAGAAAAATTTGTGGTTTCCGAATATACACGCCAGACGATTATTATCCCGCCGGGAGTGTGGCACGGTTACAAAGCGTTGGAGCCAACTGTTTTAATCTTTTACATTAATCAAAAATTTGATATCACAGATGAGTTACGTCGTTCAACTCAACCCGAAGATTGGACAATGGAAATTAAATAATTAAAAAAGTACTTTTATGGTAGTAGCCTGGACTAAAAGAATTTTGCAGGTTATAGTGTCCCACCGGTTGATTATCATTAATAGTTTAGTTTTGACTACGATTGTCAGTGCTCCCTTGTTTTTGTTTCCATTAATGAACCGCGATGTTTATCAAGGAATAAATACGGCAAATTTTGATCGTGATCAGCTCTATTATTTGACACGTGGTAAGGAAGTTTTGCAAGGGTATCATTTAGGAAATGCGGTATTGCGCGAAGGAAAAGAAGGCCAGGAAATGCATCAAAGCTATGTAGAGTATATTATTTTGGGGCCTTTTAGATGGCTTGGTATCGCAGACAAGGTAGATATTGCCACTATCTATAATGTATATAATTTTATTGGTGTTTTTGTTTTAAGTCTGCTCGTTTACACATTTGCATACCAATTATCTCAAAATAAAGTATTCTCAATTGCTGTTGCTGTGGGTGTCATTGCCGGCTATCCCATTCTTTTTTATAAAACCTTATTCCATCCGGAGGTGCTCATTTATAGTCGCGCTTTTTCACCATACCTTCCAGCTATTCCATTTTATATTTTTCTCAATTTTCTTGTTAAGAGCATGCGGGATTCATTGCCCAGGTATGTGATCTTGGCGGGTATGGTTTTGGGAGTACTTTTTTACGTATATTTTTTTGCTTGGACTTTTGCTCTGGCTTTATGTGGTGTACTCTTGTTGGTAAAAATAATAAGAAAAGATAGTGCATCTTTCAAAAAAATTGGCATCATAATAACTGTGGGAATTATTGTCGGCTCGTTTAATATCGTTCGGATGGTGTTGTTTCATAATTCCGAGGTGAGTCGACAGTTATTTTATTTTTTATGGACCATTCATACTCATGCATTTGTTTTTAGTAAGATCAGTTTTGTTTTACTTATATTGTTTGGCATTTATTTTTATAAGCAGAGAACAGACAAACATCAGGTTTTAATTTTTGCAATTATCATGAGTTGTTGGATTGTTTTAAATCAACAAATTATTACTGGGCAGATGGTCCAGCAGGCTCATTATTATTGGTATTTTATTATTCCTCTATCAATTATAGTCGGGTTTTACATGCTATGGACTCTATTGGCTCGTTTCCATCATAGACGTGTGATACTTTATATCATGATCATTGTGCTTATGTATGTTAGTGCAGCAGTGGGGCAATATCGTGCTGAATTGAGTACTATTCCGTTCAAGCGCATTGAGCAGGCTTTTCGTCCACTTCTAGATTTTTTAAATACAGATCGTACTCCAGGGGTAATTTTAGCTAATGATGAAGATACAAGTTATTTATACACTGTCTATACTAATCACGATGTTTTTTGGAACAGTACTGCTGCTGTGACTTTTAATACTTCAACGCAACGGATTAAAGACGCGTTATATGTGTATATTTATTTAAACAAAACAGCGCGAAATAATTTTGTTGGGTTTATTACCAGTGTAATGAATAACCCACAGAAGGAGTCATTGTCTCTTTATCGGGAGCCCTACAAGGCAATTGAGGGTTATTCCTCTGGTCTAGATTATTTAGATTATCAACAGGCTGTTGTTACCCACGATGAGCGAATTAATCAACATCGATCGGCAACTATCGCGGAGCTTGATCGAGAATACAAACACTTGAGCGAGGATAGTAGTAATGTACAAAAGCTCTTACGTCGGTATGAAGTTAACTATATTGTCTGGGATAAGGAAAAAAATCCAGAGTGGGATTTGTCTTTTATACATGGTTTGAAAGAAGTTTTTTCTTTAGGTAATTTTGAGATTTTTAAAATACAATATCCATAATATGTTTTTTCATTTAAATGTACTTAAAAAACACTGGCCTATCTTTCTAACGGGTATTTTTCTCACTCTACTAGTCAGTTTGCCAGTAATCCTTTTCCCTTTTTTCGCACACGATTCATATCAGGGGATTAATATCGCTCATTTCGGTACTGACGCGCATTATTATCTAACAAGAGGGAAAGAAATTTTGGAAGGGCATGGTCTGGGAAATATTATTTTGCGTGAAGGAAAAGATATGCAGGAGCCGCAATTTACGTATGTAGAGTATGTCTTACTTTTGCCACTCCGTGCTTTTGGTATGTCTCATAAAATCGATATCGTGACTCTGTATAATGTTTACAATTTTATTGGCGTTTTAATGCTCATTTTGATGGTTTATTTTTTTGCTCTAGAACTTAAAGACAACAGATGGTTCGCAACGGCGGCAAGTCTTTTTGTGGTTGGAGGTTATAGTATTATTTATAACAAAACCATTGGGTCACCCGAATTAAATATTTATGGTCGTGCAATTTTCCCTTATGTAAGTTCTCTTGTTTTTTTTAATTTTGCGCGTCTGTTATTGCGGAGCCTCAAATACAATCATTGGAAAAAAACGATCTGGGCTGGGGTATCATTTGGAGTACTTTTTTATATCTTTTTTTACGCATGGTCATTTGCTCTGGCATTATTAGGGAGTCTATTTATTGTGTATCTGGTAAAAAAAGACTTTATTTCGGTAAAAAAACTTGTTGTTATATCCAGTATTGGTTTAGCTCTCGGGGCATATAATCTCATAAGATTATTATCATTTTATAATTCCGAACACGGACGTCAACTTGGTTTCTTTTTGTGGTCCTATACCAGCCATACACCAATTATGAGCAAAATCGGTTTGGTGATGATTGTGGTTTTGGGAGTTTATCTATACCGACAGCGAGGGGATAGTAACATGGCAGTGATTATTGGTTTTATGTTGGCGGGATGGATTGCACTTAATCAGCAAATTTTTTCTGGTCATGTAATTCAGTATGGGCATTATTATTGGTTTTTTATTGTGCCGACTTCTATTATCTTGAGCATCTATATGATTTGGTCGCTACTCAAAAATGATCGTTGGCGTATAATATGTTCAGTTGCGTTGGTGCTGATTGTCTTTGTTAACAGTGGTATTGGACAATATCGTGCCACCTTCACATATCTTGATAGCAAGAAAGACGAGCAGCGCTACCGTCCTATTCTAACCGTTTTACAAAAGGAGCAAACATCAAGCGTAGTTATGGCGCCTGATAACGCAAGTGGCTTACTGATTACCATCTATACTTCGCACGATCTCTTGTGGAATGGTACCGCTTTGGTTTATAATACGCCACTTGAACGTATGGAGGAGACGCTAGTTTGGTATCTTTATCTCAATAAAGAATCGCGATCAACTCCGCGCCCATATTTAGAACAGGCACTTGCCAATTCAGGTAATGCCTCTGAAAGCAAAATGTTGTATGTTGCTATTGAGGGCCTTACTTCTGGTTGGGACTCACATGTATATGACGCTAAAGTATTGTCAAAAGATTTTTCTCTATTCGATCACAGGCGACAATTGCTAGACAGGGTGGAAAAAAATTATCGCCGCATTACTGCCGATCCTCAATATGTGGCTTCTTTTTTGGAAAAGTACGGAGTCAGTTATATAGTTTGGGATAAAGTTTTTAATCCCGAATGGGATTTGACCATATTCCCAAGGCTTCAATTACTGGTTCAGTCCGAAAGGGTAGGCCTTTACATAGTGACCCAGCGTTGATTATAATAGGCTTATGCAGAAAACAAATAAAAAAGAGAGTATTGTGGTGATTGGTTTTGGCTGGGTAGGGCAAGCCAATGCTTTAGCGCTCGTACGCATGGGGTACGAGGTTTTTTATTATGATGTGGTGGTGCCTTCTCGGCATTATGCCAAGGAATATGGGACACTATACGATCAAATTAAGGCACTGGACACTCCTTTAGAAAAAGATGGATTGTCAACATGGTATATGGTTTGTATTGGTGATCGTGTCAGTGATGATGGTATCCAAGACATATCGTTAATAGAACGTGCTTTGGCAATGCTCGAATCGGCTCAAGGTAAAGTGATATTGCGCTCTACAATATTGCCTCACTATTTAAAAAATTTGCGATTTCATTATTATTTTCCGGAATTTCTCCATGAGCTCAAAGCAGTTGATGAATGCTTTACTCCTTATTATTATGTTTTAGGGGCATATGCAGAGCAGACGATCCCCAGTTTTTTTAAAGAATGGGAAGAACGGGCGTATCGTATTTTTAAGGGAACTCCGGAAGAAGCGGCGCATATTAAATATTTTTCCAATATTTGGAACGCATTGAGGATTGGTTTTGTGAATGAATTTGGTGACAGTATCACCACCCCAACATCGGAGGAAAAAAGGAAAGAGATAGAACGTGTTTTAGATTTTATTTTAGAGCAGAAGAGTTATTTGCGTTATGGACAGGGTTTTGGCGGACATTGTCTGCCAAAAGATTTGCGTGCCTACACGCGTCTGAAAAATGAGGAACAGCGTGCGGTGCCGCTTTTGAGTGCATTACAGGAATCAAATGCAAGACACGAAGAAATTGTACGGCAATATCAGACTTTGCCGCAACGGTTTTCTTTTTGGGATTATCAGGGAGGGCAATTGCGACCGGGGGTAGCATTGACACTATGGTGGAAAAAATTTAATACCAATAAAATTGTCAAAAGTTGGCGTCATAATTTACAACCAATACGTCGTGCGGTTGAGTATGTTCTGCCAAGTAAAACCCTGCAGGAGACTAAGCGGGCTTGGGATAGCTGGGCTACAAAGAATGCTTACTATTATGCAAACCCTGATACTAAGAGTGGCAAACAAGTAGATGAATTTGAAGTTCGGCAGACTGGTAAGGAAGATGTTCAATCCTATATACTTTCGGATCAACTTCTATTAAAATTTTTGGGTGATTTGAAGAATAAAACAACACTCGAGATTGGCTCCGGTGTTGGTAGGATGACCGAAAATCTAGCTCAGAATTTTGACAAGGTATACGGAGTTGATATTTCGCCAGCAATGATCAAGGTGGCCAGAAGGAGGCTGATAAATTTTTCCAATATAACCTTACTTGAGAATACCGGCAAAGAATTGCCTGTATCCGATAACCAAATTGATTTTGTTTTTTCTTATCTTACCTTCCGTCATTTGCCGAGCAAGGCGATACTTGAAGAGTATGTCCAAGAAATAGTGCGAGTATTGAAGATCGGAGGAGTTGTTAAAGTGCAGTTGCGTACCGGACCAGAGGTCTATCGTTGGCGTTGGTTTCATGGTGTTTCTTTTTTTGCGGAGGAGGCGCGACAGTTATTTGAGCAGAAAGGGCTTAAAGTTTTAAAAATAGAAGAGGAGGATGCCAAAAGTCTTTGGGTGATAGTTAAAAAGATGTAGTGTATTCAATGTATGGGTCAAACTACCTCGATTTTTCCGCAGGCTAAAAAAATATATAGAAGTGTTTTTCACTCCCCCCGAGCAGATTTTTTTCTTCGAGGTGTATTAAATTTTTTGGTTAACACGCTAGCTGTTGCTAACGGTTGGTCATTTCCTAAAAAATTTAATTGGGATTGGAAGATGGAAATGTTGCTTTATCGATACGAAGCAGAGACGGTGGCGCTGTTTAAAAAAATTATTAAGCCAGGCATGCGCGTTGTTGACATTGGAGCCCATATTGGTTATTATACTGCTCTTTTCTCTAAACTAGTTGGCCCAAAAGGGCAGGTGTATGCTTTTGAAGCTGATGCGGATAATTTTGCGCTATTAACAAAAAATTTAAATAATTTTCACAATGTCACACTCGTTAATAAAGCCGTGGCCGATCGTGATGGAATAGTCACTTTCTATAAAGTGAATAACAGCACAGGATGTCACAGTATTGTAGCTCCCAAACTTGCCTCAATAAAAATGTCAGTGCCTGCCATACGACTTGACACTTTTTTAAAGGAGAACGGGATTGCTACTGTTGAGGTAATCAAAATAGATATTGAGGGAGGTGAGCCGGCTGCTTTTTTAGGCATGTCGGAGCTATTTTTTACAGCAAAACATCTTCAGATAGTAAGCGAATTTAATCAGTCCGCTCTAAACGCGGCCGGTGTGGATCCGATTATTTTTTTGAAAAATATGAGTCGGATCGGTTTTATTATTTATTCAATTACTGCAGGCGTTGAACAACCGGCGCCGTTGGTGTTAGAAAATTTAACCGTCCCGCTGGCTGACAAGACCACTTATAACAATATTCTGTTAGAAAAAAGGGGTAGTCTAAGGCCGATCGAGAATTAGGAATTCAATATCAAACTTAAATAGCTTAAAAAAATTGATATATTATGAAAAAAATTTTCATCACTGGTGGCGCTGGGTTTATCGGCTATCATCTGGCCAAGCATCTCCTGACCGACCCGAACAATATCCTCGTTTTGACAGACAATCTCCAGCGGGGGAGAAGGGACGATGATTTTGATGCTCTTCTTACGAATGATCGAGTGACTTTTATTCAGAATGATCTCACTGACCCGAGTGTTTATAAAACATTTGACACTGATTTTGATCATATATATCATTTGGCGGCAGTAAACGGTACGAAGCTATTCTATCAGATGCCGCAGGAAGTGCTTCGTATCAATACCATGTCGCTTGTCTATATTTTAGAATGGATTCGCACTCTCGAGAAAAAACCAAAATTGTGTTTTACTTCTTCGAACGAAGCGTATGCTGGTGCACTCAAGTCGTTTGGCATATTACCCATCCCCACACCGGAACAGGTGCCGCTTGTAGTTAGCGACCCATATAATCCTCGTTGGTCATATGCGGCAACAAAATTAGTGGGAGAGTTGTTCGTGATTCATTATGCAAAAGCTTATGATTTTCCCGCCGTGATTGTTCGCCCGCATAATTTTTATGGCCCGCGCGCCGGCTTTGATCACGTGCTCCCTGAATGGTCGCAGAAAATCGTCGCCCGCCAGGATCCGTTTGTGCTCTATAGTCCGGATGAGACACGAACTTTTTGTTACATTACCGATGCAGTCTTGGCCATGCAGATGCTTATGGATTCAACAAAAACTAATGCGCAACCGATTGAGACTGTGCATATAAGCAACACCGATGAGGTGACGATGCAAGAACTCGTGGAAAAGCTTTTTGACGTCGCTGGTTGGCGGCCGAAGGCGTTTGATATCAAACCATCACCGGTTGGCAGCGTGAAACGGCGTCTTGGTGATATTGCGAAAATAAAAAATCTTATTGGCTGGGAGCCAAAAACACCACTCCAGGAAGGACTTCGCAAGACATTTGTCTGGTACAGAGAACATCCGAAAAAATAAATTAGCTCCTTAATGGAATATTTAGGGTAGAGAAATTGGAATTTTTTTTTATTTCTCCTGTTTGATGATCCTCTCCATACCCGCCGCGAGCTGGGCAATGGTCAATTCGTGATTCATTTCGTCTTCGGCGAGCCGGACATAACAATTGCGGGAAATCTTGGAGCGTAGATTAAAGTCATCGCCGAGTCGCTCAATTTGGCGCGCTAAATCATGATAGTCTATATCAGTATAATAGAGTGCACTGTCCTTGGCTACCCACTTTATCCCTCCACCGCCGGGCAGGACACTTGGCAATCCGAAAGTCATCGCTTCGAGTAAAGTAACCGAAGTCAACTCGGTACGCCATCGCGCGTGGATAAAGATGTCAGTACGCTTGAAATTTTCATATACTTGGCTCTTTGTCACCCAGCCCGGGAATTCCACATAGGGCTCAAGCTCCAAATCTTTAGCCATTTGGCGAATATTTTGCTCTTCTTGTCCTTTACCACCAAGTATAAGGTGGAAACGCTCTTTGTGGCGTAATTGGGCAAAAGCTTTCAATAAAAAATCAAATCCTTTTCCCGGTGTCATCCGGCCGGAATAAAATAAAACAAGTACACCGGCGCTTTTGTTGCGCTGTTGGTAAGTCATCTCTGTCAGGCCTTGTTCCTCCATTAGTTTTTTATAATCCAGCGGATCGCCGAGAATCATGGCTTTATTGGCGGTTTTAAGGCCGAAATTTTCGTACGCTTTTTGCAACACTGGACTCGCAAACGACATCCAATCAATGGCGTTCGCCAGCGGGATACCCAGATATTTTTCTACATACCAACGGAGTTTTTTTTTGATTCGTCGCCACCACGGATCGTGCTTGGCGCTGGAGAAACTTGAAACATTTTCGGGCCAACTAGACAGTTCGCGATTAAAATAGGTCGAAATCGGTATTCGTCCGCCAAGCCGACGGTACAGCCCGGCTCCATAGAGAAAAACTTGGCCGTCGAGATGAAAGACATCGGCCTGTGCCTCGTAAGTTTTGAGCAAGCGGTAACATTGCCACATTATGCCCAGCAAGTGTGACGAGGTGAATTGTTCCTCCACCACCGTGTAGGGCAGTGGTTCCGGCATGTTATTGGCATTGGAAAAGGCAGTAATAACAGTGAGATCGTGTCCTAGTTTTTGCAGTGTTCTGTATGTCAGATCTATTTCTCCAATAGACCCGCCGGATGTAACAAAATTAAGTTTAGTGGTAATGCCGATAATTTTCATAGCCGCACAATGTTGCGTTTGCCAATGATTCGTATACTTGGAAGCGGAACAATAAATTTACCACCCGACTGCAGATATTTGTGTTCACGCTTGAGAAATTCTGGTAAGAAATACCATGGTAAAATAAGGAAATAGTCGGGCTTTTCTCTCCGCGCTTGGTCTTCTGAAATAATCGGAACCCATGAGCCAACAATTTTTTTACCCCATTTCATAGGGTTGCGATCGGCTGCTGCCGTCAGTCGCGGATATCCCAGTTGGCAAAATTGCAATAGCGTGTTTCCTCGCGTTGAGGCGCCGTACACATATACTCGCTTTCCCTTTTTGGTCTCTGTGTCGATAAAATTCGTTAGTTTTTTTTTAATAGCCTGCACACGCCGTGAAAAGGCATCATAAACTGTGCGCTTCTGGAGGCCTTGGCGCCTTTCATCGTGTCGGACTTTTGCCAGACGTTTTTTGGCGCTCGGTAACGATTTTGGCGCATGGGCACCGGTATGCCGAATATAGGCCCGAATACTGCCGCCATTCACCCCGTTGAGCTCAATATCAAAAACTTCCAGTCCGTGTTGCTCCAGCAGATACTCCAGTGGGGCGAGAGAGTAATATTCCAAGTGTTCATGGAAAATATTGTCAAAGGCGTTGTCTCTTAACATTGTCGGCAGGTAGTTCATTTGAATAATAAAGAGCCCGTCTGCATCCAGAATTTTTGCGATGTCCGCGACAAAGGTGTTGGGATCGTCCAGGTCGTAGAACATCGCAATCGCCGTGATAACTTTAGCTTTTTTGTCGCCCAGTGCTTTTCGAAAATCAGCGTAGTTGAAGAAGGTGTTGATGATTTTCGCCACACCATCACGCGCTTTATTCATGAGATTGGACGCCGGCTCAAAGCCGACGCGTACGATGCTGGGCTTGTGGTATGACCGTAGAAGTGTACTATCGTTGCTTCCGATATCAAGGACGATGTCACCGGCTTGGAGTGGTACTATCCGCTCTACATTCCTAACAACATCCGCGAGGGCATCACGCATGCTTTGGTTCACTCCCGACACATACCAAAATTCCCGGTACATGAGATCAATCGGAAGCGTATGACGAAGCTGGACCAATCCGCAACCTCCGGCTACGGGATTGCACAGCACTATCTCAATGGGCATCTTTGGGTAAGGACTTTTTTTGGCGTCAAGAAAATTAATGGTGTATTGATTGCCTAGGGAGAGAATGAAGTCTAATTTTTTTGAAAAGCACACTCGGCATTGTGTGATTGTTTTTGATTTTTGCATAGCAACGTGGACAAAAAATTATGTGAATAATAATACTGAGTATATCAAGAATTAAGCCCCGTTGTCAACTGGTCGTTGTAGATAAAAATAACGGTTACCGAAACCTATCGGGTAGATACTAATTCGGTTACCATGGTGATCATATGAATATGACCACCAAAAACAACATCTACAGCGAGCATTTAGCGGCCTGGCTCAAGGCCAAAAATGATAAAAAGAAACGAGGGAAAATTGTGGCGCATGTCTGTTTTGTGACTGGCGTCCATCCTAAGTCGGTGCCCCGATCATTTCAAAGAACGCAGATGCGCCGTCCGGGCTTGGGAGAAAGGCGGGGGCGGCGGGAGTATTACACGCCGGATGTTATCGCCGCTCTTAAATATGTGTGGGACACGGCCAGCGAACCTTGCGCGGAGAATTTGCATGGAGTACTAGCGGATTACGTGCGGATATTGAAACGCGATAATAATTGGCGACACAGCACCGAGGCGACAACGAAACTCCTCGCCATGAGCCTTGGCACCATGAAAAAGCGGGTAACCAAGTTTACTAGAAAACGTTTTCTCGTTCATGGCAAAAACACCACCAACCCCAGTTCAATACATGCTCTAATACCCGTGCGTAGCGGTGATTGGGATACAGCCACGGTCGGTACCGCGCAAATCGATACGGTGGCGCATTGTGGCCATACCCTCGCCGGGGACTTCGTTTACACGGTAAATGCGACCGATGTACCGACTTTGTGGGGCGCTCGCCGCGCCCAATTGAACAAAGGGCAAACCGTGACGGTAACGAGTATGGCGCAAATGGAAAGACAAATTCCCTTTCCAATGGTCGAGTGGCATCCGGATTCAGGTAGCGAATTCATTAACTGGCACTGTAAGGATTGGTGCGAAAAACGAGGCGTCAAATTAACACGCTCACGACCAAACCGGAAAAATGATAATTGTTTTGTCGAAGAACGCAATGGCCATGTTGTTCGCCACTGGGTTGGGTACACGCGGCTTGATACCGCCGAAGTTGTGGCCGCGCTTAATTCCGTGTATGATGTGCTCACGCCTTACCTGAATCATTTCGTCGCTTCGCGCCGAATCGTTTCCAAAGAGCGAATAGGAGCGCGCTGAAAAGTGCCGCGAGAAAAACGTTCCAAAACACCCTACGAACGAGTGCTAAAAAGAAACGATGTTAATGCGGAGATAAAAGCAAAACTACGGCAAAAACACGAAACACTTAATCCTCTGACAATGAAACGCGAAATTGACCGCCGGTTACAGACCGTCCTAACCTTACAAAAACACCATGGTATGCCATTAACGGAAAAGTGATTTCGGTAACCTTTTATTTTTATCTACTGCGCTGGTATTATGCACTTTCAAATCCAATTTTTTTGCTATTATTTCAACCAATGGGAGAAGACCATTTTTCTTTTTAACTTCGTCTGTTTCTTTTTCCCAAAGATAATAAAATTTAAGTACAGCGGAATCTGCCAAAATAGCGGCGATATAATGTAATAATTCTTCCTCGTTGTATTGGAAATTTTCTAACTGTTGCTTTACCAGATAAGGGAGTTGTTCAATTTCATGTACATATTTGACCATTGAAAGGACGTTGTAGAATTGGTGTCCAAAAGAAATAGCAGGCTTGCCGAGAAGTAGACCTTCCCAGATGACTGATCCCGTGATGGTAGAGACGAGACGGGCGTGTTTGATGATATCAAAACTACGCAGTTTGGCATCCATCAATCGAACATTGGGGATCTTTTTTAATTCTTTATAATATGAGCGAGGGCGAAATTGCGCCATCAGTGGGTGATCTTTTACATACAGGTAATAACCAACAGGAAGTGAGCGTGCCATTTGGCGGATAATATTTATTTGATCCGTCATAAATGGCGCTTGGAGAAGAATGCTAACCTCTGGTTCGTAGTGGAGACCAAAAAATACGTAGGGTGTGTTGATATCAAATGGATCATACAAATCGTTAACCCCAATAGCGTTGTTTATTTTTCTTTTAGTATGATCGACAAGATAGTACCATGGATGGGTGTAAGTATAGTCATAACGACTGTGTCCGTCGAAATATTCACGCAGTAGATGTCCAAACCAGTGTGCGGAACGCAACAGGTTTTTTGGTAGCAAAAAACGCATTTGGCGAAGTCTGTTCACCGGCTGACTTTCAGGAGTGAGGTCGGCGTTGTACGCAATAGGCTGTTTACGAAAATCTTCAAGAAGGTCTTTCGCGTTCTGGTAGAGGGCATTTTGTTTGTTCTCATTAAATGTTTTTTTAAAGATTTTTTCTACTCCGCTATATGAGAAATAGGAATCACTTACTACAAAGCGATCAGGGAGTGCCCCCGGCATGATGTGAAAAATTTTGATACCGCGTTTTTTTGCGATCTGGAATAATATCATTGCTCCTATTCCGCCGCCGTTGGGGAGAATGACGGCATCAGGGCGTTCTGTGTCCATAAATGACACAACCGCTTTAGCGGTTACCTGAAAAATACGCAGGATTTCTTCATAGGTATATCGAGGAGTATGGTAGGGATACTCCCGCACGAGTTGGTTAAACATTAAAACACGGTCTGGGGCGATAATTCCCCACAGGTTTGGTATGCCGATTTCCGCTTCCATGCCCTTGAGATACGCTATATCAAGGGTCTCATGTTTATAGCTCGCGTGTATATCCTCATCGAACAGCAACGAGCTGTAAGTGATTTCTTTTTGGCTACGCAGAAAATCATACGCGGGCCGCCACGAAACGTATCCACAGAATTCTTGTACGCCATAGGTTTCTTTGAGCAGCAGCGCCAGATTGTGTCCAATAAAAGCAAAACGCCGCTGCAAGAGGATGCAAATTTTCATAGAGATTGTACGTTTGTAACGTTGTTTAGTATACTAAAACATTCCTGTCTAGTCAATATTCAAGTCGCTTGGTTGACACGTGATAATGCCGATGGTACAATTATTACGAAATCTCTTTTTAGCAAAAAAGAACCTATGAGCGGCCGCTATGTTTATTACAAGGGAGACAGGGATTTCATGATCGCTAGTTTTGGTAAATATGTGAACCAAAAAACCGAAATGGACAGATTGTTTGAAGAGTTAGTCACCCCCTTTATAAAGGATCTTCCCTTGCAGATTTTGGATGCCGGCTGTGGCAACGGTAATTTGTTGCATTTGTTGGGGGAAATTAGCCCGCAATCGACTTTTCTTGGCGTTGATCAGACCTATTTTCTTATCGCTGAAGCTAAAAAATTATACGGTCAAGAAAAAAATATATGTTTTGAGGTTGGCGATGTCGAGAACATCCCCGTTCAACACCACAAAGCTTTTGATGTGGCGGTGAGCCGGGCGACAATTTCTTGGATTCCCTACTACGAATCATTTATGAAAGCGCTGGTTGAGAGCGCTAAAAAATATATTTTTGTGAGTTCTTTGTTTTACGAAGGAGATATTGATTTTATCACTCAGGTGCGGGAGTTTCAAAAAGAAGGTGGCCGAAACGGTTTCAGTGAATACCGTAATGTCTACAGTCTGCCGCGCTTTAAAGAATACTTGTTCAGCCTCGGAGCAAAAAATATTGAGGTCTATGACTTTGAGATAGGGATTGATATTCCGAAAGGTCCGATTGATATCCTCGGCACCTATACGGTAAAAATGGAGAATGGCAAACGGATCCAGATCAGCGGAGCCGTGCTAATGAACTGGAAATGGATAAGAATTGATTTGTAGTAGTTTGTGCCGCGATCTTGAATAAAGTCGTTTGGTTGTATATACAAGGGCGAGATAATAGTGTATGCTTCGTATGAAACAAATTGCAACTCTCAAAAAATATCAGTATCAAAGCGGAGCCAATGTTTTTGTTGTCTTTTTTTGAATATGAAATTCAGTATCGTTGTTCCTGCTTACAATGAATCAGAGAATCTTCGATTATTAATTCCCGAACTTGATAAAGCTCTGCATTCACTTGGTGAACCCTACGAAGTTATTGTAGTTGATAACGCTTCAACCGATAATACGCAAGAAACCTTAGCAAGACTTCGTGAAAGATTCCCTTCTCTTAGGGTCGAGTCCGATCCCGTCAAAGGTTTTGGCAAGGCCATCCTCACAGGTTTAGCGGCTAGTCAGGGCGAAATCATCGGTTATATTCACGCCGATAATCAGATGATGCCCGAGGAAATTATTCGAATTTATCAAAAGTTAATCAGAGACAATTTAGAGGTCTGTAAGGCGACGCGGTTAGATCGTCACGACGGAATTCGTCGTTGGGTTATCAGTAAAGGTTATAATTTCTTGTTTCGGCTCATGTTTGGGATTAGAATACGAGATATTAACGGAAGCCCCAAATTGTTTACCAGAAAATTTTTTAACGAAGCCGCTCTTCAGTCGCGGGACTGGTTTATTGATCCGGAAATAATTATCAAAGCAAAGCGGCTGAGGGTACCGATTGCCGAAGTGGAAATTCATACTCTATCGCGCCTCCACGGAGCCTCTCAAGTGTACACTCTTACCATTTTTGAATTTTTAAGGAACATGTTTAATTATTGGTGGCAGGAATAAGGACAATTAGTTTAAAATAAGGCACACAAAAAACAGTCGATTGGTATGTATGATTCTTTAAAGAAGCACAAAGTAGATTTAACCGACCAAGGCTTATGACGACCGATTTGAGGGGCATTCGCATTGCAATAACGGGCGCCAACGGATTTATCGGATTACATCTTGTCCGTGCTTTAGTGAAGCTTGGCGCGGAGATTTACGCCTTAGTTGATCCGGGAAATAATTTGGAACGGCTGAAAAAACTGGGAGTAACCAGTGTAGTTATTACTCAGTGGGATAAAAAAACTCTCCAGCATATTTTGGCAGAGATTAACCCTGCGGGCATTATTCATCTTCGAGCCAGAATAAATCAAACTAATGCGGTCGAGCGAGATTTATTTTTTCATACTAATTTTGAGAATACTAAAGAACTGGCGGAAGCAGCCCTTACGCTAAAACACCTCAAAACGTTTCTCCGCGTCGGCACCATCGCCGAATATGGCGGCAGTCCCGCCCCGTTTAACGAGGAAATTCCGGGCCAACCTATTTCAGATTATGGAAAGAGCAAGCTAGCGGCCACGCTGTGGCTCAAAGAATTACAAAAGAAGCACAGTTTTCCTTTGGCTACAGTGCGCTTGTCGCTGGTGTACGGTTCGGGGCAGTCGCCCCATTCGTATCTCATTCCTAATGTAATCAAAAGTTGTCTTGAGAAAAAGAATTTTTACATATCCTCAAACGGTAATCAAACCCGCGACCCGCTTTTTATTGATGATGCTGTGGAGGGATTAGTACTTGCTTTTAATTCAAGGGAGGCACATGGAGAAATTATTAATATGGGACTCGGCAAAGAGCACACGGTTCTCGCTATCGCCGAATGCATAAACGAAATTTTAGGGAATCCGATTGCCGTTAAAACAGGCGGCCAACCAAACCGTTTAGGAGAAAACGATCATTATTGGAACGATATTCGCAAGGCCAAAAGAATACTAGGTTGGAGTCCGACAACCTCCCTCACCGAGGGGCTTAAAAAAACGATTTCTTGGTATAAAGAACATCAGAGTGTGTTTACTTAACCGTGAATATTATGAGCAAAAGGCAAGCAAAAACTTCGTCAGCACTCCGTGTGCCTTACGCCCTTGCTGTTTTTGGTAATGAAGAGAGACAAGCTGTGGCCGAAGTTTTGAAAACCCCCATGATTGTCCCGGGGGCGCGGGTAAAAAAATTTGAAGGGATCATTGCTAAACTATTTGCCAAGAAGTATGGTGTGATGGTAAATTCCGGTTCATCCGCAAACCTTATCGCTTTTGAAATTATGAATTTACCCAGGGGATCAGAGGTAATTACTCCTGTTCTTACCTTTGGCACAACACTTGCGCCTATTCTCCAGAAAGGCCTCGTTCCCGTGTTCGCCGATGTTATAGTTGGTGACTACACCATTAATATCGATCAAATCGAAAAGCTTATCACCAAAAAAACCCGGGCACTCATGATTCCATCCCTCATTGGCAACATTCCGGATTTTTGTCGGCTCCGGAAAATTGCCGACAAGCATAAGATTTGGCTCATCGAAGATTCTTGTGACACTTTAGGTCCAAAGCTGTATGGAAAATCGACTGGTAGTTTTACCGATATTTCCACCACCAGTTTTTATGCCTCGCATATTATTACGGCCGCCGGTTCCGGAGGCATGATTTGTTTAAACAGCCCGGAGTTGTATAAGCACGCCAAAACTTTGGCCGGGTGGGGGAGAGCTTCGGCCATCAATGAGTCCGAAGAAGCTAGTCAGCGTTTTAAAGGACGAATCGATGGGATTCCATACGACGGTAAGTTTATTTTTATAGATGCCGGTTATAATTTTCAGTCTACCGAAATAGCCGCCGCTTTTGCTTTGGAACAGCTCAAAAAATTCAAAAATTTTTTCGCGATCCGCCAGAGAAATTTTAATAAGCTCCTAGTCTTCTTCAAGCAATTTGAAAATTTGTTCATCCTGCCCAAAACCCATCCGGCCGCCGAAACAGTTTGGCTGGCTTTTCCTCTGGTACTACGCGACAAAGCGCCGTTTGCCCGCGCTGAGCTTGTAAAATATCTGGAAGAACACAATATCCAAACCAGACCAATTTTCACCGGCAACGTTCTCCGCCAGCCGGCTTTCAAAGGAATTAAATGCCGTCGCCTGAAAGGCGGCTATCCGGCGTCGGATCTTGTCATGCGTGGTTCTCTTCTCATCGGCTGCCACCACGGTCTCGAAGATAAACATATTGAATATCTCAAAGAAGTCTTTACTGACTTCCTAAAGAAATATTAAAACGTGCATAAAAAAGATCAACTGAAAATTTTTTTCCGCGAGCACAGACTAATCCTTGGCGTTGCCGTAATTTTGGCAACGCTTATGATTTTTCCGTTAGTCCTTTTTCCTCTTAGCATCCCCAAAACATACCAAGGTATCAATATCGCGAACCACGGACTCGATGAGCTTTGGTATCTAAGTCGTGGTAAAGAAATTTTGGATGGGCACGAGCTGGGCAATCCATTGTTCCGCGAAGGTAAAAACGAGCAGGATCCCTATTTTACGTACGTAGAGCACATTCTTCTTTCGCCAGTAAAGTGGTTAGGTCTGGGAGACATGGTAAGCATTCCTACTCTTTACGCGTTATTTAATGCTGGCGGCGTCTTTATCCTCATTTTGCTTATTTATTTTTTTACTCTACAGCTTTCCTCCGATAAAATTCTATCTACGGTAGCCGCAACTCTTATCGTAGGCGGATATGCTCTGGTTCACCCGAGCGACCTTTTTTCTATCAACGTCTATAGTCGAGCTTTTTCTCCATACATACCGCTGCTCGCCACTTTTGGTTATGCCAATTTGCTGCTTCGGGCGGTCAGACGAACTTCCCAAAAATATATTTTTTTGAGCGGGTTAGTATTTGGTCTTCTATTTTACGTATATTTTTATGCTTGGTCGTATATAGCCGCTGTCAACGGCTGTTTATTTTTTATATATCTGGCGCGCCGAGAATTTATTTTGGCCAAAAAAATATTTCTTATTTCCATCCTAGGTATCAGCATCGGTTCCTTTAGTCTTCTTAACCTAGTTTCATCGGCCTTTTCCGAAGCGGGGAAACAGCTGGCGTATTTTCACTGGGTTGAACATAGTCGCGCACCGTTTATAGATATTTTTAGCTTGGCGGTGGCATTCATATTTACCTTTTTTGCTCTCAAGAAAAGGTGTGACGCAAATTTCGCGCCATTGTTAGCTTTTGTGGTAGCTGGCTGGTTGGTGATGAATCAGCAAATACTGACGGGTAAATCCCTGCAATCAGGTCATTTCATCCACTTCACCACTCCTTTCTCAGTAATAATAGTAGGCATTATTCTTTGGCCGCTCCTCAAGAAAGATATCTACAAAAAACTGGTCTGTGTCGGATTTTTGGTTATGGCGTTTGTAAACACCGGCATTGGTCAATATCGTGCGGCGATAACAAAATTGGACACCAAAGAATATTATCAAAATTACAGGCCGATTATTGACGCTTTGAACGAGGATAAGAAACCCGGAGTCATTTTAGCGGCCGATAATTTTAATCAATATTTATTTACTGTCTTCACCCCCCATGACTTGTTTTGGGCGCGCGGCTTCCTCGTTGTAAATGTGCCTCTTGAAGAAAGAACAAAGGATGCTTTATTTGTGTACATGTATCTCAACCGGGAAGCTAGGGTTCATTTTGTCGCCTATCTGACAAGCCAATTGAAAGAACCAAGTAAACTGGCTATCTATAGCGAAAACCCTATCTGGTTTTATGGCGGTATCTACGAAACATTGGAAGGGTATAAGTCGGGGATGCAATACTATGATTACCAGAATAGTGTTTCGGATGGTCTTGGAGGTCGCGAAATACAGGAGAAAAGGCCGTTACTTTTGGAATCGCTGGCCAAGGAATACGATCTATTGGCAAAGCATCCCGAAGGCATTCTTCAGTTGTTTAAAAAATATGGCATTAATTATATCGTGTGGGATAAGAATAAAAATTCCGAATGGGATTTGGGTTTTATACAAAAAGAGTTGGTGGTTGAAAGTCACAATATTTTTCTCTACCATATTAAATAAGCCTCTTTTGCTGTGCCGTTGACCTTTAAAACGATTTTTAGTACCATATACCCGAAGCTAATACTTGTTTGCAGGTCTTATGAACGTCCTTGGAATCAATTCAGGTACGCTTAGAGAGCAATTTATATTGTTGTTATAGATAGTATTATGAGCCCAAAAATTCCCAAAATCACCGTCTTCGTCCAAGCCCGCACTGGTAGCACCCGCTTGCCCGGTAAAGTTATGAATAAAATCATTGGAAAAGAGGTTTTGCTCTACCATATTGCAAGAATTCGGCTTGCCAAAACAATTCATGAAGTAGTGGTAATCACCACTGTCAACAGCGCTGACGACATGATAGTCGCTCTTTGCGAACAGAATGGCATCAAATATTATCGTGGTAGTGAGTCGGATTTGCTAGATCGTCATTACCAGGCGGCCAAACAGTATGGCGCTAATTTTGTAATTAAAATTCCCTCTGACAGTCCACTCACTGACCCGAAAGTTATTGATACCGTGGTTGGTCTTTGGAAAGATAACCAGGACAAATACGATTATGTGAGCAACTACCACCCGCCGACCTTTCCCGATGGTCTGGATGTAGAGGGGTGCCCGTTCACAATTTTAGAAATTGCATGGAAGGAAGCCAAGAAATCGCACGAGCGAGAGCACACCTTTCCATTCATTTGGGACCAGCCGGAGCGTTTCCGCATCGGGAATATTTTGAATCCCCACGGCGACATGTTCATGACGCATCGCTGGACACTCGACTATGCGGAAGACTTCGATTTTATGAAAGCTGTTTTTGAACATTTTAAAGACAAACCGGATTTTTCTATGGAAGATGTTTTACAATTATTAAAAGAACAACCAGCCCTTGCTGAAATGAATAGTAAATACAACGGTGTGAACTGGTACCGCAATGTTCCGGGAAAACTTAAAACTGTTGGAAAAGATTTATTTAACGATGAACCAACCAACTAATATGAAACGCACTGTCGAAAAATCACAATCACTATTCACCCGCGCCGAACGCCATATACCGCGCGCTTCGCAGACTCTCAGCAAGGCCCCTGACCAATTTGTCAAAGGCGTTTCTCCCTATGCTTTTAAAAAAGGGGTTGGCTGTCGGGTTTGGGATGTTGATGGTAATGAATATATCGATCTTTCCTCGTCGCTCGGAGCCATAGTGCTGGGATACCAGCACTATGTGATAGAAGAGGCGGTTCGGAAACAGCGCGAGTCCGGTACTATTTTTGGCTTGCCTAGCGATCTTGAAGTGGAATTGGCCGAGCGTCTTGCCAAACTGTTGCCATTTGTAGAGATGGTCCGATATGGTCTTAACGGTTCCGACGTCACGGCCGCCGCCGTTCGGGTGGCGCGCGCGTACACGGGCCGTGACCATATTGCCAAATGCGGCTACCACGGTTGGCCCGATTGGACTATTGCCACCAATGCGTTGCGTAGCAAGGGCGTGCCTCAAGCGGTCAAAGACCTTACACACGAGTTCGTTTACAATGATTTAGGCAGTTTGGAGAAAATTTTCAGCGAATTTCCCGATAAGATTGCGGCTGTTATCATGGAGCCGATTGACGCCGTTTTTCCTAAGCAGGGATTTTTAGAAGGCGTGAAAGAGCTGGCTCACAAACATGGCGCGGTATTTATTTTTGATGAGCTTGTCACTGGTTTTCGCTTGGCCCGTGGCGGCGCCGCCGAATACTTTAAAGTGACTCCTGACTTAGTCTGTTATGGTAAAGCTATTTCGAACGGGGAACCCTTATCGGTCTTGGGTGGTAAACGGGAAATAATGTCCATGTTGGACGAAGTTTTTTTCTCCTTTACCTACGCCGGCTACCTGTCCAGTATTGCCGCCGCTTTGGCCACGCTTACGTTCATGGAAACCAATGGTGTTCAGGAAAAAATTCAAAAAACCGGCACTATGCTGATGGATGGGCTCCAGAGCCTGATTGTCCGCCACATGCTACCTCTCAAAATGACGGGCTATCCGGCGCATCCGGTAATTTCTTTCAAAGGCTCCGATGGATCCGACAATTTGTTGCTCAAAACATTCTTCCTGCAAGAGACGGCCAAGGCCGGTATTTTTACCAACTGCAAGCACTTCACCAACTATGCCCACGAAGAAAGTGATATTAAAATAGTATTAGATAAAATTGACACTATCTTCAAAACGATGGCTGAAGCCATGGCGAATAACAGTATAGAGAAGTTATTAGAAGGACCGATGGTGCGAGCTCGTTACATCAGATAAATATCAATGAAAACGATCTCGGCCGGAGTGCAAAAAACCCCTGCTCCAATCAAAAATAGTTGACGTTTTGGCCACTCTAGTGTAGATTATAAGCACATTAAAAGCGTATTTATGGATTCCCGTAATCAAGAGGAAAACCAAGGAAAAGGAGCGCTTTTTGGCCCGAATAACCATAGTTTTTACTCTATCGAATGGCAAGTATTAGGCCCAGAACTCACGGCGAGTAATAGCCGCCTAATTTTAGATCACTATTCGTTCAATAAGGTAGTCAGAATCCAACAAGTTAGGGAGTGGGAAAAAATGAGCAATAATTTTTGGGTTGTGGTAGAATCAGAGGGTAAAGAAAGTGAAATTTTGTTTCGAAAACACCTTCAGCTGAAAGACCAGAACAGTCTGGCAATTTTAAGCAAGATAATCCATTTTTTGGAGGAGAAAAAAGTTCCCGTTCCTCATATCATTGAAACCAAAGCGCAGCAGCTTTTTTTTAAAGAAGCGGGACATTTTTATCAGTCATTCGAGTTTATCGGTGGCAATCATTTTCGCGGCACAAGCCGAGAGCTTCAGGCGGCGGCGCAGAGCATCGGGCGGCTTCATTTGGCTCTGAGCGTCGCCCCTTTTGAAAAAGAGATTATAGAAAGACCGGTCATATTGCCGCCATGGACGCAGGACGGGTGGAAAGAATTACAAATTGCGGCCGACCAAAAATCGGGTCAATTCAATGCTGTGGTGAAAGAAGGCTTGTGGCATCTTGTTAAGCAGTCGGAAAATCTTGCGAAAAATCTGGTCACCGCGCGACAACAGCTTATCCATTGTGATTTACACCCCCAAAATTTTATTTTTAAAAACGATAAGTTGCAAGCTATTTTAGATTTTGAAGGAGTGAGAATGGGGGAATTGATTCGGGATGTCGGCAACGCCTGTCACCGCCTAGTTCGGCAGTTCGTCGTTTTGCAGGGAGGAGATTGGCGAACGCATCTGGCCGAGGGGTTAAAGATATTTTTACAAGCATACAGCGAAGTTAATCCGTTAAATAATCAGGAGATCCTCGCGATTCCATATTTTATTAAAGACGAGCTTTTGCGCAAACTGTTTCACAATTTAAACGTTTATTACCGGGAAGGAGACGACAAATATCTCATTGGCGGCGAACTGGAGAAGAAACTAAATTTACTGCGCGAAGCTATCGAAATAGAAAATTTTTTACCTAGCCTATGAGCTCAGCTCAGCACGATCAAAATTATTTAGTGCAACTATTTTCCCTCAATAATCAAGTGGTAGTGTTGACCGGCGGTTTGGGAAAGTTAGGCACGGTCTACGCGCATGCCCTGGTGAAAGCCGGGGGGCGCGTGGCTATTTTTGATCGGATTGATACACCAAATGATAGTCTGATTGAGTTGAGCCGTCACTATCCGCTCATGTTTTTAAAGGTGGATATTACCGATGAAAGCGCGGTGTGCGAAGCGGTGCAGAAAGTTGCCGAAGCTTGGGACGTTCCTACCGTTCTCATCAACAACGCCGGCTGGCGCGCCTCGCCAAACGAAGGTGTCAAGGGTGGCGTGCCGTTTGAGGATTATTCTATGGATTTGTGGGATGATATTTTTAAAATCAATGCCGGCGGTGCAGCTATCTGCGCCAAAGTAATCGGCGGTAAAATGATTGCTGATAAGCGGACGGGGGTAATTATTAACATTGCTTCCCATTACGCGCTGGTGGCTCCCGATCAGAGAATTTACCAATACAAAGAAGAAAAAATCGGTCGCAAATTTATAAAAGATCCGCCGTATGGCGCTTCCAAGGCGGCTCTTATCGCTTTGACGAGAGATCTGGCCACACAGTGGGCGCCCTTTGGTATCCGTGTCGTGGCTTTAGCGCCCGGCGGCGTGTTCAATCCGGCGAGCGATCCGGAGTTTGTCGCCCAATATAGTGCACATGTACCGCTCGGCCGCATGGCTAAAATTGACGAATATAATGGAGCTCTTATCTTTTTAGCTTCCGACGCCTCATCCTATATGACAGGTAATTGTCTGGTGGTAGATGGCGGCTGGACCAGCTGGTAAGAACACTCACTATGGGAACAACCTTTATTGGTAAAGAATTTATTAATCAGGTGCTGGCCAACAAACCCGTAACGGGAAAGCATCAACTCGAGCCGCTAAAATCTCTAGCTCTGGAGAATAAATTGCCGTTTTGTATTCTGGAGGACTCTGAACTTTTGGAGAATGAGGCCGAGGTCCACAAACAGATGGGAGATCTCTGGTATTGTTTGGAAGGAGAAGTTGAATTCATCTGTGGAGGAGAATTGGTTAACGCTCGGATTCGTGAAAACACGGAAAGCAAAGAGATTGCCGGGGATGGAATTCGCGGAGGAGTTGCCCGGGTGCTCAAGGCCGGAGATTGGCTTTGGATTCCGGCCGGAGAAGCGCATACCCACACTGCAGCGGGCACGGCACGGCTTATGATAATCAAAGTTCCTCAAATATAGTTTTTTATGGAAGATATAAAAATTGGAAGCAAATTGGTTGGAGAAAAACATCCTGCCTATATAATTGCGGAGATTGGATTAAATCACCAAGGTGATTTTTCGTTGGCCAAAAAACTTATTGACGTCGCAGTTGAGGCCGGAGCCGATTGCGTCAAATTTCAGAAAAGATCACTAGAGCATCTTTACAAAAAAGATGTTCTGGAGCACCCGGAAAAACAAGAGAGGGGTCTGCAGTATTCCATGACTCACGTTATGAAGTGCGAGCTGACCGAAGAGCAGATGCGCGAGTTACAGCATTATGCTGCCACCAAAAATGTCCATTTTATCTGCACTCCATGGGAAGAGGAAAGCCTGCGTTTTTTAAGCACTATGAATTTACCGGCTTACAAAGTGGGTTCGCCGGACATGTTCAATCTGCCGCTCATGCGCGCCATGATTCCGCTCAAAAAACCACTCATCATCTCAACGGGAATGTCGTTTGTGTCGGAAATTGACCAAGTAATAAAATTTCTTAATGATAATAACGCCCAATATATTTTATTGCATTGCAAAAGCACTTACCCCGCCGCCTATCATGACATCAATTTGAATTTTATTAAAAAACTTCAGGAAAAATCAAAGTATCCGGTAGGCTATTCTGGTCACGAGCAGGGTATCTCCGTATCTCTGGCCGCCATCGCTCTCGGCGCCAAGGTTATTGAGCGGCACCTCACGCTTGATAGAAATATGCCAGGTCCCGATCACCGCGCCAGCCTCGAGCCTGATGAATTTAAAGAGCTGATTAAACAAATTCGTAGTATTGAGGCCGCGCTTGGCGAGTCGACCCGTTATCCGTCGCGGGGAGAATTTCTCAACCGAGAAAATCTTTCTAAGTCTCTGGTGCTCAAACAAAATCTCGCTAAGGGGGAAGTATTGAAGTATGAACATATTGGCGTCAAAAGTCCGGGTCAGGGCACAAAGCCTTTGAAACTCGATTATTTTATCGGGCGCGCCTTGCGGACCGATGTTAAAGAAAACGAATATTTGCTAGAGTCACATATTGATTTTTACGAACGGCCCAATCTCTCCGATATGACTATCCGCCATAAATGGGGTGTTGTGGTGCGGGTAAGCGATATTGATAATATGCTGGGGGCTAAGCCGAGTTTTGTCGAGGTGCACTTGTCTGATACCGATGTGACCCGCGACCATTTGCCCGCGAAAGAATATGATATAGCTATTAGCGTGCACGCGCCCGAGAATCATGACGACCTCCAACTCGACTTATCAAGCCTTGATTCCGGTGTTCGCCGGAGATCGGTAGATTTTTACAATCATGCCCTTGGTCACGCGCGCCGGCTGAAAAAGTTTTTCAAAAACAGAAACGAGCTTGTAAAGTTTGTGGTGCATCCCGGCGGTTTTGGCACCACTCACCCGCTTTTGGACAAGATAAAAGAGCTCAACGACAATCTCTTGGACTCGCTTAAGCAGCTAAACACCGAAGGTTTTGAGCCTCTTATCGAAAACATGCCGGGATGCCCTCTGGTATTTGGCGGCCAGTGGTACCACAGTTCGTTTATGAACGCGGAAGAAATTGTTGAATTTTCCAAACGGACAGGCTATGGCATAGTGCTCGATACTTCGCACGCGGCGCTTTACTGCAACTATTACAAACAAGATTTGGAAGAATTTGTTAAAACTATCTTGCCAGTGACGAGACATGTCCATATTTCCGACGCGGCAGGTTTTACTGGTGAAGGGTTAAAGATAGGGGACGGCACAATCGATTTTAAGATGTTGCTATCCCATTTGCTAAAAACCGATCTTACTTTTCTCGCTGAAATCTGGCAGGGCCACAAATTTGGTGGTGAAGATTTTATCAACGCGGTACGCGCTCTGAAATCAATCGATCCCGATTTTTAATTATTTATTATTAATTCTTAATTACTTCTGTGAGTTCCACCACTATTACGTGCCGTTTGTGTCATTCGGCTAACTACGACATCATCAAAAATACTTTACGTTACGGAGTTAAGCGCCGGGTATTGTATTGTCAACAATGCGGTTTAGTTTATCTTGAGCCAAAGGGCACGACTTCTACCGAGTACTATTCAGGAGAAGATTACCGGCAAACCTACGGACCGAATTTAAAGAAAGTCGCCGATTGCCGGGAAATTTTCGAAACCTATCTCCCTTTCCAAAACGAAATAATTAAAGAGATAGAGCCCATTCTCCGTGCCGACATGAGAGTACTTGATGTGGGTTGTTCGACCGGGCATTTTTTGGCCGCTCTAAAAGGACTAGTTGGTGTAAGAGTGGGAATGGAGTTCAATCAAAATGAGGTGGAATTTATTAAAACTAATCTTGATTTTCCCGTCTACACGGAGCCGCTTGAAAAAGCCGTTATTCAAGAGGGGCCTTTTGATCTGGTCACCGCTCTTCAAGTAGTTGAGCACATTGAGGATCCGCTGAGTTTTTTGCATGATTTGGGTAAAAATATAAAACTCGATGGCTATCTTTATCTCGAGCTGCCCAATATACACGATATCATGCTCGATGGCTACCATATTGCCGGATACGAAGAATTTTATTATCGCGAACCGCATGTTTCTTATTTTTCAGAAAAAACTCTTGGGCAGCTCGTCGATCAGGCCGGCTTTCAGGGTACTATCAAAACCGTGCAGCGGTATACCTTCATGAACCATCTTCACTGGCTTCTCACCGGCAAGCCACAGGATAATTTTACCGTCGGTAATGCCGACCCCATTCTGATAACAGATGATGATGTTCCCGTGACCCTCAGGGAAGATTTCAACGCTTTTATAAAGCAGGCCGATAAAGATTACAAGTATCTCATCGAGAAACATGGCTTAGGTGAAAGCTTGACCTTTCTCGGGAAGAAAAAAATATGAGTCTTATAACAATAAAAAATAAAGTCGCTAAAACAATTGCTTTAGCGCAAAGGGAATACGGCGTATATAAAACACAGCTTTTTGGTTTAGCGATACTGAGCCTCCTCAGCGGTCTGTTAGAAGGCATAGGGATAAATGCTATCATACCAATTTTTTCGTTCATAAACGCCGGTAAGAGTAGTCCTACTGATACTATTTCTCAGGTTATTGAGAATTTTTTTAATTTTTTTCACCTGCTCTATACTCTTAAAACTCTTCTCATTTTTATTGTCATTTTATTTTTAATTAAGGCGGCCATCGCTTTTATTACCGGCTACATCAATGCCTCTATTATTACCAGATATCAAACTACAACTAGAAGCAAGCTGTTTGCTCTTGTGCTCAAAACAGACTGGTCTTTTTTGTCCCGACAAAAAGCCGGGTATCTGGAACAAGTTTTGACAACGGATGTTATGAATAGTTCTAGCCTTCTAGCTAATGTCAACAATACTATTGTGCTTGTTGCTAATTTATTGATTTATCTTTTGTTGGCCGTCAATATATCCTCTTTTATCGCGATTTTAACCTTGGTATTAGGTGCTGTTGTCTTTTTATTTTTCAAGCCATTATTTCATAGAAACAGGGTTTTATCGGAGCAGATTGAAAAGATGTATAAGCAGATGACGCATTTTGTCAATCAAAACATGTACGGCATGAAAACAGTTAAAGCTACAGCCGTAGAAAATGTAGTTAAAGAAGAAGGGGATGCACAGTTTGAAAAAATTCGTTACCTCAACCTAAGGATGGACACTGTTCGGAATATTAGTAATTCTCTAATTCAACCTATCGGTTTGATTTTTATTGTCGCCATATTTAGCTTTTTTTACAAGCTTACTTCTTTCAATTTTGCCTCGTTCGCAGTTATTGTTTATGCCATCAATAAAGTTTTTTCCTACACCCAGGTGGTTCAGGCACAACTTCACAGCATTACTTCTCTTTTGCCCTATGTGATAAATATTGATCGCTACCGGTCTGAAGCAAAAAATCAAAAAGAAAAAGATGTAGGTGAACAAGATTTTTCCTTTCAAACCCAGCTTGAGTTTAAGAATGTTAGTTTTGCCTACATCGAGAATGTTCAAACTCTCTCAAATATTTCGTTTACTCTCAAGAAAGGTGAAATGGTGGGTGTTATTGGTCCGTCCGGCGCGGGCAAAACAACTGTAGTTGATTTATTGCTTCGACTACTTGAGCCAAAGAGCGGAAGCATCTTACTTGATGGTACGACTATTATTGACATTCGTTTAGCTGATTGGCGAACTCACATTGGATATGTATCCCAGGATATGTTTTTAATTAATGATACTATTGAGAATAACATTAAGTTTTACAATCCTTACCTGACACAGGAGGACATGTTTTTTGCTGCTAAGCAGGCAAATATTTATGATTTTATCGAGCGTCAGCCAAAAAAGTTCGCGACCATTATCGGCGACCGTGGCATACTTATTTCTGGAGGCGAAAAGCAGCGTATAATTTTGGCTCGCACATTGGCTCGCAAGCCTGAAATAATTGTTCTTGATGAAGCGACCAGTGCTCTTGATAATGAATCAGAAGCTTTGATTCAGCAGTCCATTGAAAATTTAAAAGGGAACACCACTGTAATTATTATTGCGCATCGTCTTTCAACTATTATGGCTGTCGATAAACTTATAGCTTTGGAATCTGGCAAAATCACCGAACATGGAGTGCCGCAGGAATTATTAAAAGACAAGAACTCTTATTTTTTTAGAGTATTTAATCTTCATTAGCCGCTTATGCGCCTATTCTTAATTGGTTGGGCTGAAGATCGGCCGGAATTGGTGGATGTGGCCGACGAAATGAAACGGCACGGTCACGATATTCTGTATTGGACACGCTCTACTGCTGTCTTTACCATTGACGAAAAACATTTTCCGTACACCGTATTTCATGATTATGAAGATGCGGTTACCGGACGCCCGGCGCGCGCCTTAGCTGGAGAGGTGTTTGATCCACCAAGCGCGGAGTTGCTCGGACAAATGCATGATGCTGAATCTATTTTTTTGACTATGGCAAACAAAAAATATGATTGGATGACGGTAGATGAACGGAAGCACCTTTATTATCATATGGTGGGTGTTTGGACGAATATTCTTAACAAGTTTAAGCCGGAAGCAATAGTTTTTACGATGATTCCCCATACCTTATACAATTATGTGCTCTTTAAATTGGCCAAACTCAGACATGTCCCGACAATTATGTTGGACACTACTCTGGTAAAAGATAGATTGCTTTTTATGAATGATTATGAATCAGGTAACAGGAAATTGATCCATGAATTAAAAGAGACTGAAGGAAAATTATTTTCTATTAGCGATTTAAGCCCTGATTTGCAGGATTACTTTAATCAGCACTGCAATTCTCCTTCTGCTGATAGTGCCCCTCCGTACATTAAAAAGGAATTAAGCAATTATTCTTTCAAAAAAAAATTTATTTTAAAGTTTAAGATACTTCGAAAGAGTTTGCGTGAAAGAACTTTTTTTGTGCAAACCGTGGGCTATCTGTATAAAAAATTTCATCATAATCTTGATGACGAATATAAAAGCGTGCAAATAATGCCAGATTTTGATAAAAAATTTGTCTACGCTCCTCTTCAGTATCAGCCGGAGTGTACAACTAGTCCTTTGGGTGGAATTTTTGTTGATCAGATTTTAATGCTTGAAACATTGTCCGCTGGTTTGCCCAAAGACTGGGTTATTTATGTGAAAGAACATCCAATTCAGTGGTTATCACGCGGCAAAAATTTTGTCGGTGCCCGTTATCGCGGATATTATGAAACTATCGCCAAAATAAAAAATGTCATTGTTGTGCCGATTTCCGTGGACAGCTTTTCTTTGATGCGTAAAGCGCAAGCAGTGGCGACGGTGACCGGTACTACCGGCTGGGAAGCCGTTCTACGCGGGAAGCCTGCTCTCATCTTTGGTTTCCCTTGGTATCAGCATTGCCCCGGCGTATTTCGCGCCACCAGCATAGAGTCATGCCACGAGTTTTTTCTTCGTGCCGAAGAGCATCCAAAAATTGATCTTTCTCAAGTAATTAATTTTTTTTACGCTTTTGATCGGGCGAGCATTCACGGTTTTGTTGATGCCTATGGACGAGAAAATTCGCCTTTGAGCTCGGAAGAAAACAAATATAATATTACCCAAGCCTTATTAACAGAAATAGACCAGATTCGGTAACCAACAATTGTTTATGGAACACAGAATAGTTGAATTTAAAGCTGTTGAACAGAGTACATGGGATAGCTGGGTGAGTCAGCTTAAAGGTGCGAGCTATTATCATACATGGCATTGGCTCCGATTTATTGGCCAATTCCACCAGATTAAAAATAATCTCTCTTTTATTATTCAAGATGTGGCAGGAAAACCTCTGGCGGTGTGCCCCTTAGCGGTGAGTTATTTGGAGAGAGAAAAGGTTTTTTCTTTTTCTTTCAATTATCACCCTTGCGGAGCGCCAGTTATAACGAGCATGCCTAGGAGTCAGCGGCGTGAACTCCTGAATTATATTTTCAGTTTGATTGGAAAATATCAAGAAACTTATGGCTGTCAACAAATCATCATGGCGTGGCATCCTTTGAATTCATTGGTTTTGGATCATGCTACTGAAGTCGGAAATGAAGACTCTTTTGAATTAATGCGGTATGGTTTGTTTTACCAAGTGGACAATACTCTGGTGATAGATTTGAATTTGACCAAAGAGTTGTTGATAAGCAATGTGGGAAAATATCACTATCGCCATATTCAGCGTGGCATTAAAAAAGGTTTGAGAGTGGAAATATATAATAATAAGCATAACCCGGATGGACTTCGGGAGAGATTTAATGAGTTTCACCAAGCGCACTATGTCGCCGCTGGTCGTGAAACTCGTCCCTATGCAACTTGGGAAGCTATGTATGAGGGTTTAAGCGCCGGCAAGGCATCGCTGTTCATAGCGTTTGTTAATGATACGCCGATAAGTTATTTGTATTGCGGAGAGTTTTCAAAGATGGCCTTTGGTTGGTCGCAGGCCAATGTCAAGGAATATGAGGAAGAATATTCTCCACGGCATCTTCTGGAGTGGACAGCTATTCTTTTTTATAAAGAAAATGCCTTTAGCTATTACGAAATTGGCGAACGTTTCTTTGGGTCACAATTTTTTTATATCCCATCGGATAAAGAAATTTCCATCAGTTCTTTTAAAGAACGGTATGGGGGACGACTGTTTCCTAAAGTTAAATGGTACGGTTATTTTGATAAAGACTTATTGAAGACGGATTATAATCAAAGATTCCGTGAACTACTGAACTGTAATTTATTGGTAAAAATTCCGGAAGAAAAATAGATCTGTGCTCTTGTTTTTTTGCTTTAATGATGTTAAGCTGTAATTTACCTCCTATTTTTTTATTCTTATGACGAGTGATTTCTTTAAAGATAAATCAATCCTAATCACCGGCGGCACAGGCTCTTTTGGCCAGAGGTTCATCAAAAAAATATTAGCCGAAACTGAACCACATCGAGTAATCGTCTTCAGCCGTGATGAGTTTAAGCAGTCCCAAATGCTTGCCAATATTGACGATCCGCGCGGTTGTTTGCGTTTTTTCATCGGCGATGTGCGCGATTTGGACCGGTTGCTTATGGCTTTTCGCGAGGTTGACTATGTGGTGCATGCAGCCGCCTTAAAGCAAGTACCGGCTCTTGAATACAATCCTTTTGAGGCGGTTAAGACTAATATCCTAGGTACTCAAAACGTTATCACCGCCGCGATTGAACGGGGCGTGGAAAAAGTTGTATTGGTTTCAACCGATAAAGCGGCCAACCCCGCCAATCTTTATGGCGCCACCAAATTGTGCGCCGAACGTCTCATGATAAGTAGTAATGCCTATGCGGGGGGTCGAACAAGGTTTGCCGCTGTCCGCTATGGTAATGTCATTGGTAGCCGTGGTAGCATCGCGCAAGTCATAGCCGAACAAAGAAAGGGTGGGGTTTTAACACTGACTCATGAAGATATGACGCGATTTTTGATTACTTTGGACCAAGGTGTTGAGTTGGTTGCGCTATCTCTGGAAAAAATGCAAGCCGGAGAAATTTTTGTTCCCAAAGTTCCCAGCATAAAGATGAAAGATTTTTTTACTATTATGGCGCCGGGGTGTGCAATAAAAATTATTGGTATTCGTCCCGGCGAAAAATTGCATGAAGTTTTGGTCACACCCGAAGAAGCTAAGCACACTAAAGAATACGCTAACTATTATGTAATTTTTCCTGAGCATACATGGTGGCATCATCAGGAAAAATATCAGGATGGAAATAATCTCTCGGAAGGTTTTCACTATGCCAGCCACACCAATACAGAGTGGTTTGATGAAGCCTCTCTCAAAAGGTTAATTGCGCAAATATGATTCCCTACGGCCACCAACAAATTGACCCGCTAGACATTGAAGCGGTTGTTAACGTTCTTAAAACCGATTGGCTCACCCAGGGGCCTAAGGTAGAAGAATTTGAGAGCGCGCTTGCGACCTACTGTGGTGTCAAGTACGCTGTAGTGGTATCCAATGGCACCGCCGCTTTGCATGCGGCCTATGTTGCGGCCGGTTTGAACACTGGTGACGAATTTATTACGTCTCCGCTTACGTTTGTCGCGACCGCCAACGCCGGTTTGTGGCAAGGAGCCAAACCGGTATTTGTGGATGTCGACGAACGGGATGGGAATATTAATCCCAGCTTGATTGAAGAAAAAATTACCAAAAAAACCAAACTTATCGCGCCCATCGATTACACCGGCCGACCGGTTGACTTTGAAGCAATCAGGCGGATAGCGGACAAACATAATCTTCTTATCGTTGAAGACGCCTGTCAGGCTTTGGGAGCCATTTATAGAGGTAAAAAAATAGGTTCGTTGAGTGACCTTACCGTTTTTAGTTTTCACCCGGTAAAAACTATTGCCACCGGCGAAGGTGGTGCTATTTTAACTGACCGAGAAGATCTTTATAAAAAGATGAAGGTGTTCGTTACTCATGGAATAACGAAAAAAGATTTTGTTTATCCGTCTCACGGCGAGTGGTATTTTGAAATGCAGATGTTAGGGATGAACTACAGGTTAACTGATTTACAATGTGCTTTAGGAATAAGCCAGCTCAGCCGCATTGATACCTTTTTGGCTCGTCGACGTAGTATTGTTGCTAAATATAACGAGGCTTTCAAGGGTCCCGACGCCATCAGTGTGCCGCCACCGGAGAGAGATGGAGAAGAGTCCGCCTGGCATCTCTATGTTATGAGGTTAGCGGATAGGTTGGTTCTGAAACGCGCCCATATATTTAAAAAATTGCGCGAGGCGGGGATAGGCGTTCAGGTACATCATATGCCGGCGTATCTTCATCCTTATTATCAATCTCTAGGGTTTTCACGCGGCTTGTGTCCCGTGGCCGAGGCATTTTATGATTCAATCATTTCTTTGCCGCTCTATCCCGGTCTGGAAGATTCCGAGCAGGACTATGTGATTAGCAAGGTTAAAGAAGTGCTAACATCGGTATAAGCAAACTATGAAAACGATTGAGATTATAACGCCACAAGGAAAACGAATCGTCGGCCCCGGCGAGTCTTGTTTTATCATTGCGGAAGCCAGCTCCAACCACGGCCGAGATCTGGCTCGTGCCAAGCAGATGATTGATGTAGCTGCGAAGGCCGGCGCTGACGCCGTAAAGTTTCAATTGTTTAAAGCTGAAGATATTGCCGCTGATACCGCTGATCCACGGGCCGTGGTACGAGCTAAGGAAAAGGCCGTGTTTGTTACCAAAGACACCAAGCTCATTGATTTATATCGAGCTAATGAATTTCCCCGCGAGTGGGTGGCGGAACTCGCCCGCTATGCTGTCGCCAAAGGTATTTTATTTTTAGCGACTCCTTTTGATAACGCCGCGGTTGATCTGCTTGAATCGGTCAATACGCCGTTGTATAAGATAGCGAGTTATGAAATGTTGGATGTGCCGCTCCTACGTCATGTTGCCGCCACCAAGAAACCAATTATCATTTCTACCGGCATGTCCGATATCGCCGAAATCGGGCAAGCGCTCGAAGTCTTGCGTCAGGCCGGAAACGATCAAATTGTCATACTACATTGCCGCAGCACCTACCCCTTGCCGATGGCAGACGTTGGTTTGAGAGCTATGCAGGCGATTGCCGAAGCCTTTGATTACCCCGTTGGTTACTCCGATCATTCTTTGGGAATCACCATTCCTATCGCCGCTGCCGCGCTCGGCGCCTGCGTTATTGAAAAACATTTTATGCTTGACGATGGTGTCGCCACGGTGGATGATAAATTTTCTCTAAATCCGCTTGAATTAAAGCAAATGGTGGTGGCGATCCGCGATACCGAATCTGCCTTAGGATTACCTGAAAAAAAGCCGACCGAAAAAGAGCTGGCCGAACGATTGCTTGGACGGCGCTCCCTCTGGGCGGTAAAAGATATTACGGCGGGGGAAAAGTTCACGGTTGAGAATGTCCGTAGTCTTCGTCCCGGTGTAGGTTTATCGCCTTTTAATTATGATGCAGTGATTGGCAGCATCGCCACGAAAGCGATAAAGAGTGGTACGCCACTTTCCCACGAGGATGTTTCTAAGTAGATTATTTAGAATAGTAACCGCCTTTGTATGTTCCCCAGACTAAAGGACAACCAGGTTGTACGTAATAAATATGGTTATTATGAACTTGCGCAGAAACCAACCAACGGAGAATTAAAAAGATATTATTCAGAGAGGTATTATCAGGAAGCTAAAGGTGGATATCAACAAGAATATTCAGCTGACGAGGTTGTTTATTTTAAGAATAAAACTGAACAAAAATATCAAGTTATTGAAAAAATTTTTTCTTTGTCAGACGGCCGCGCCCGCACGTCGCTCTTAGATATAGGTTCAGGCGAGGGATGGGTGCTGCATTTTTTCAAGGAAAAAGGGTGGCAGGTCGCAGGTGTTGATTTCAGTGAGTTTGGCTGTAAAAAATTTAATCCCGACTGTGTCGACGACGTTCGAACGGGAGATTTGTATGAAAATTTACAAGTATTAATTGATGCCCGAGAAACTTTTGATGTTATTTGGCTTGATAATGTTTTGGAACACATTATTGACCCCTTATTGTCATTGCAACTGTGCCGCGGTCTGGTGAGTGACGGCGGCGTATTGGTTGTTGAAGTGCCAAACGATTTTTCTCTGATACAGGAGTATGCGTTACAGAAAGGGTATGTTGCAAAGGAG
>Ga0209211_10001398_pt1 | contig 45809 bp, 47 predicted proteins | sample RifGroA2_FD_183992 | JGI IMG/M metagenome (GOLD analysis project Ga0209211, IMG submission 183992) | Groundwater microbial communities from Rifle, Colorado, USA - Groundwater A2 (SPAdes) (version 2) | ecosystem: Environmental > Aquatic > Deep subsurface > Groundwater | place: Rifle, Colorado...
ATCAAGAAAACAAACCTCTGAAAGTTTTCTCATCTCTGAAAGAAAGCTGGGATTTTTATCTGGAATCGCAACAATCAATGCCACAAAAACAGGAGCCATACTTTTAGTTTTTACAGCATTGCTTTATCTTTATGGTTTTTCAGCAATGTGGTATTTCATAGGAGTTGTTTTAGGGTATCTTGTTTTCTTGCCTTTCTCAGCACTTTTACATAAAAAATCTGGCGCGCAATATTACACTTTATCCGATTATTTCTACCATAATTATGGAAAAACTTCATCCTATTTTGCTTCTGCAATGGTTATAATCACGATGGTTGGATTTTTGATTATTAATCTTATTGCATCGGCAAAAGTTTTTGAATTTTTTACGGGTCTTAGTTTTTCTCTATCTACCATTTTAGTTTCATTAGTTGTATTAATCTATCTTCTAATGGCTGGCTTTGATGCAGTTGTTAAAACAGATGTTTTACAATATATAGCAATTGTTTTTATCCTTGTAACTTTTTCCTTCCTACTTTCAAATGGGACTTCTATTCCTACAAGTGAATGGAATCTATTTGGAGCAGGAGCAAGTAACATTATCGGGTTTTTGTTAATCGGTGTCTTGTTCCCATTCGCTTCCCCAGATTTATGGCAGAGAGTTTATGCTTTCCCCAACAGAAAATTACTAAGAAAGAGTCTTTTGGGTTCTATTATAGTATTTCTTGTAGTCGCTTTTGTTTTAGCAGTTGTGGGCTTGTTGATTAAAACTCAACTTCCCAATCTTGATCCGGATGTTGCATTGATACACGGATTTGCACAATTGCTACCTATTGGATTATCTGGGTTGGCAATTGTTGTATTTTTTGCGGCGTTTATGTCATCAATTGACACTTATGTTTATACTGCTTCATCTTCTATTGTCCAAGATTTTTTTAGAAAATATACAAAATCACAAACCGTGTCAGCAATAAGACTTGCAATGTTTGGTATATTGGCTTCGGCAACAATAATAACAATTGTTTTAGCTGACTTAATCCAAGCATCTTTCATTTTTGCAGCTTTTGTGACTGTTCTTGCAATTCCCACAATAGCTACATGGATTAAATCTTCTATAAAGCCTATAACTCTTAATACTTCTTTCCTTATTGGAATAATAGTTTTGGTTTTGTTTATCATTACTGATTTTATGCAAAATAATCTAACTCCTTCTATTGCAATAAAAGGAATGGGCGGAAGTATCTTAGGTTTGATTATTGGTTCAATAATCTCTGCATTCAAAAAGACAAACTCGCGCCCTAAATCTTCTTTTTAGGAAAAAGAAGCAAAAATATCGCAACAACTTCTCTTATAAGATGGCTACCCTGAACAGTGATTTTAACTCTGCGGTTTGCTTCGCAAATCCTCGGGGACGGCTTGCAGCCTTTCGCTTCGCTCACCCTCATTTAACAGGGATTAAGTCTAATTTGTTCGTTGCCTTTAGTCGCTAACTTCTTACGAGAACACTCTTTTTTTAGTGCCGCTTTTGATACTATAAAAACTAATGTTGGGAAGAGAAAGTAAAAAACTATTTTTGAATTGTTCTTGCTTTAAGATACTCAATAGGCATAACTACAATATCATCTTTACGAATAAAAATACGATTAGAACGTCTATCAACATTATTCATTTTTGGAATCCTGTCTTTAACATAAATCTCAAGATTCTCACCTCTTATTTCTAAATTTTCAGGAGTATAACCTTGCTGTGGAAAAGTGAGGTTGAGAACTTCTGCGACTTTCCCATAAATAAACTGGGCTTCATCCTCACTTTTAGGAGAGTTATACCAACTTGTCAGCATTAAAGCATTTGAAAAAGTGGAATTTTTCCAAACTGTTCTACCGGGATTTCCTGTTCTTCGTGGATTCTTGTCACTCACCTGAAGAAGACCAATATAATAATTACCGTCATCACCTGTATATCCTCTATCTAACATAAAATTACCATTTGAAGCCCGAAACGTCAGTTCGGAAACATCAACATCTTCTAGAGTTCTTCCTGAGAACAGGCGATATGTTCCATCTTTGTCCCTTAACACGCTATCTAAAGTGTCTCGTAATGGTGCATCATTAGTTATGACCATATATTTCCCACGATCATCTTGTTGTTGTTCAACAACTGAATTCGGAACAGTTGATGAGAAAGGAAGTGCTGGCGTTTCTATTGGTGCTTCTATTTGTACAGGTTCTTTTATGTAAATTGTTTCAGGAGAGCTCAATAGAGCATATCCTCCCGTAACTAATGCAATTAATGTAGCTGCTCCTGTAATATACCATGGAGTGCGGGAAGGTATTGTTGTGACTTCTTGTGTTACATCTTTGTTAGTAGGTTGCTCTTTAATAACTTCTTGCTCCTCTTTTTGAACAAGAACCGGTTCTGGTTGAGATATTGGTTCTTCAGATTCACTACCATCAACATTTACTGCTGACTCTTCTGCTTTCTCTTGAGCTCTAATTTTTGATTCATAGCTATCAGCCATTCTTCTAACAACCTCTTCGGGAGATTCTGGTTTATGTTCAATTCCTTCAGCCATTGTCCTTAGTGGTGTTCTTTTCAAATCTTCCAATCCATAAGCGAAAGAAGCATAGCGTACTTGAGACTGTGCTAATTCATCTTGAGCAGAAACTGATATATATGACAAAGCATCACTAAGATAATCAATTATCCGTTTAAATTGTTCCATTGCATAATCACCATAACGTGAGTCCCACATTCTCCAAAATCGTGGCAATGGAACTACAAGTTCATCATATACTGGAAACATTCTACCATCTTGTTGATAGAAAAATGGATTTCTTGCTTCTATAGGAACGAACCGATCAACATTTAAATGGGATTTGCTGTTAGGGTTAGTATGAACAATCATTCCGCCTTCACCCGAACCAAACCGAGCTGATGTAAAAGCTGCGTAATTAGCACCATAGAATCTGACTGCATTAACATTATTTACTTCAACACCTTGATCATCACTTACAGATAAGCGAACTACTCTTTGTTGTTTTCCATCGGTTTCAAATTTAGGAACAAGTTTAACTGCTGACCAACCCTCAGAAACTTGAATGGGCACAGGATATCTTAGATGTTCTGGAACAAGATGGTGATACCTATCAACACTAATAACATAATTTTCTCTGGTGATATTATCCGGTCTCCAAACAAGCATTCTTGAGTCACTTCTCTTGACTTTCAAATCAGCCATTCCACTTTGACTAAAAAGACAATCCATTAAATTGTTATAATTAAATGGATCATAGTTTCCCATTCCTTTTTCTGGCTGAAAAGTAATCTCTCTTCTTCCTAGAACCTCATATAACTTTTCTAATGGAACTAAATGACCATCTCTCATTTTAATCTTTAGAAAATCAAAAGTCATGGTATCGTCTGGAGCATATCTTTCATTAAAATGTAAAGAAACATTGAACCCAGGTAATTTAATTGGTGCTTCAACTACTAAATTATCCAAAGTTCTTCTAACATCAGATCTTTGTATTTCACCTATAACAGAGTGGTCTCTTGGCCACATAATAGGGGCATGATAACTTTTGAGCATGAAACTAATAGTGTCTCTAAGAGCAGTTTCTAAAGTACTCAAGTCAATATCTTTTTTCAAATCCCCCGAAATATCAGCTACTAATCCAGTCATTTTTAGAGATAAATGACTCTTAAGTTATAAACCTTTTGTTTATTTGTCACCTTGTAGTAGTTAAATTGTTACTTTCTTTCCCCATTTCTAACGAACCACCTAAAACTAAGTGGCACTATTCACGTACGGCAACGAACAAACTCTGCGTTGCTCGACTGCGGTCTGCGCTACTCAGGGGGACTACGCTCCCTCATTATCTGATATAGTTTCGCCTTGCGGCGAAAGACGAGATTTACTTTCGGTTGCTAAAGTCCCCCAGACTTAACCTTATTATATTCAATCGGGGGTCGTTTTGGGGTATTAATTTTAAGCTCAATTTTCAGCACACACTGGCGGCTCGACGGTCAAATTCTGCGGAATTTGCCCTACTCGGCACCCCGTAGGGGGCAACCTCCGCCTCGCCGAGCGCCAGTGCTGAAAATTCACTGATTTTACTCCAAAAACGACAAGCCCCGACTTTTCCCTTCGGGAAACCCTCCCGATGGTCGGGGAATATAACAGGAATTAGTTTCAATTTTTACATTGCCTCAAGAGGTTCTTTCCTTTGGAAAACCGATGCTTTTTGACGGGACTGACGTAGTTTTTACTTTCTTAATAACGAGGGGGAGTTCCATCACTAACGATCAAAACGACCTTCATTAAATTCTTTGATTGCTTCTAATTCGAGCGGACTTAATCCTGGCATTATCGGCTTCACATGCTTTGTCGTATTTCCAGGAAGTTCACACATTTTCAAAAAATATTTTGTCGCTAATTCTCTAATTTTTCCATTGGGATGAGTTAACGGTGAGGGAAGTGCTGTAAAATCTAATGACTGAAATGCTTCCGGATGTCCTAACAAACTTTCAACTGCACCTAAATGCTCAGGACTTCTCCAACCATTGTTCCCTGGAATAAAATCTTTGGAAACATGAGGGCGAGGAACTGCCCCATATGCTCCTACACCCATTCTGGTTACTTGATACGCAGCTCCAAGAGATTCTTCTGTATCTGCTGTCGTGTGTCCAAAAACCATTAATATCTCTGGTGTCATCCCAAAATCTTCTCTGGTTGACCTAATCGCTTCTAAACATCTCTCTTCTGTATTATGTCCTTTCTTAACTGCTGTCCATACTTCTTTAGTCCAACCATCAACACCAAAACCAACTGTATTAAAACCAGCATTCACTAATTCTTCTATACTATTAGGCATATTTTCTCTTGCTCGCAAAAATGAATCAACCGTAGCCAAACCACGAAGAGCAATCTTAAAATCTGGATTTTCTCGTTGAACTTCCTGCACAGCATACGCAAAACTGAGCAATTGAGTGGGTGTTTGGAATACGTCAAGATTTGACACATACAGTTGCAGTTCACCTAAACCAAAAGATTTTGCTTTTCCTACTAAATACGATAAATCTGCTTGAATAATACTCGGATCTCTGTATGACTCTTTTACTTTTGTAGTTTGTCCTGTTGCTGGATCTCTGTAGGTTCTTACAGCAGCACAGAAATCGCAGAAAAACTTGCATCCTTGAGAGACATAAAGAGAAAATTCTCTGGAAAGATATTCTTTCATAGCCTCATCACCTAACCGTTCATATGCTGGAATAAGTGAAGTTTTCTCCGGTGAAACCAATGCTTTTTCATCTATACCAAGAACTTTCGCTAACGTAGAATCATCATTTCCGTTATGGGTTGAAGTACCAAGTAATCGCTCTAATTGGTTCTGGCTTAACCCGGAAACAACTTGCCCGCCAACAAGAAACGTTTTCTCTCCTTGTTCTTGCCTGATTTTTTCTTGTAATTTTATCACTTCCGGAATATACGGAGCACCCAATAGATTAAATCCCACATAATCAGAAGATACTTCCAGAGGTTTTATATTTTCATCATGAAATGTAACCTCTGCTCCAGCATTGAGTAGTCTAGCTCCTACTGTAAGCAGAGAGGTCGGCATATAGATATGTCCTACTCCCTCTTTGGGTGCATAATTGTGTCTTGGTTGTACTAAATCTATTTTCATAACTATTACATAGTAAAACAATATATAATAAACTTCTTTTAGAATTTTGACCGTTTTATAGAAATATTTATATAGAAATACAACTTATGGCTATAAAATGGAGAAAGTTAAGCTAGATTTGACTGATAAGAAGATATTAGCCGAGCTAGATAAGAATTGTCGTATTTCTAATTCTGCGCTAGCCAAAAAAGTGAACAAGTCCAGAGAAGCAGTAAAATATAGGATTCAACAATTACAAAAAAGAGGCGTAATTGAGAAGTTTATTACTTCGATCAACCCCAACAAATTAGGATACTATATGTTTAAAGTCTACCTTAAGTTAGAAAACATCCCTGAAGAACGAGAGAAATTTTTTGAGGAACTTAAAAAAAGTCCCGATATTTACTGGATGGGAATTTCGGATGGGGCTTTTGATCTTGTTTTTGCTATCTTATCAAAAAGCATTCCAGAATATTTTACAAAAATAAATTATCTTCTTTCAAAGTGGCAGCATCTGGTTGTAAGTAAGATTTTAGGAACAATGGTTGACACTCGACAATATAATAAAAAATTCTTTACAGATACAAAAGATAGCCAATATGTTATTTTTGGAGGAGATGTTATTCAAAATGAAATTGACGAGTTGGACTCAAAGATATTGAACATTTTGGCAAATGACGCAAGAATCCCCCTAGCTGAATTAGCAAGAAAAGTCAATTCTACTATTGAAATTGTGCGGGGGAGAATTAGAAAGTTAGAACAAAAAGAGATTATTTTATCCTATAGAATAGCAGTTGACTTAAACAAATTAGGGTTAGAATTTTTCAAAGCAATAATCTACTTTAGAACATTGTCGGAGAAAGATGAAAAAGCATTATTTGAATGGATGAAGCGACATCCTAACTCTTTGTATTATATTAGAAGTTTAGCTCCTTGGGAGGTTGAATTTGAATTTGCAGTTGAAAGTTACCAACATTTTAATAAGATAATTAATGATCTCAGACAGCACTTCCCTCATGTAATCAGAAACTACGAACACCTCATTATGGCATATGAAACGTGGATGCCGGCGTATCAAGAGATGTTAAAAGCGGTCAATTAAGCAAAAGATTTATAAAGTTGGTATTCCAACTGTGTAGTTGGTGAAACAACTTGATAACCAAAAACGAGACTGAAATACTATCTTGCTTTTTTCCGAGATTAGTTGATCTTACCGCAAAAGATATTGAAACAAAAACCGGTTTCTCACACGAAACGACCTTTCGGCTTCTTAAAAAGTTAGTTCAAGAAAAACATCTCAAAGAAAAGAAAGTCGGCAGGACCAATGTCTATGAATTTATAAAAGATGATTTGACATATCAGATTTTTGTCTATTATGTTACAAAAAGAAGACTGGCTTTCAAAGAGAAACATCTTTTAATCTATAAGAGACTTCATGAGTTCCTTAATGAGTTGTCTCCTGATGGACCAGTGATTATTTTTGGTTCTTATGCCAAGAGTACGGAAACAAAAAAAAGTGATATTGATTTATTATGTGTAACCACAAAAAATAATGTAGGGAAATTGACCCAAGAATTCAAGACTAAATATGATTTAAATATTCAAGCCCTAACAGTAAAGCCATCAGATTTTAAAAATATAAAGAGAGACAATCCCATATTTTGGAGTGATTTAATAGAATACGGAATTGTTTTGAATGGATTAGATGATTATTTCAAAGAGGTGTATAAACATGATTGAGACTTTCATAAAAAGAGAACAGCTAGTAAGAGATTCAACGGCAAAAAATCTTGCTGAGCCTTACCTCAAAAAATCGTGGTCAAATCTTGTGACTATGGAATTATTGAGTAAAGCTGAGAAATTCAAAGATGTACTTGCACTTCCCACAGATCATACAACTGATGAGTGGGTTGTCGTCACGGCTTATTATGCAATGTATATGTCTGCATTAAGCTTACTTGCAAAATTAGGATTTCGAAGCAAATCTCATACCGCAACAGCTATAGCTTTGGAGGAGCTTTTTGTCAAAAGAAAATTACTCGATAAAAGTCATTTTGAAAACTTTGAAAATCTCAGAATACAAAAAGAAGAGATTGAGATGTTACGTGAGGTCAGAGATAGAAGAGAAATTGCCCAGTATTCTGTAACCAAAAAAACAACCAAAGACATTGCAGAGAAAACAAAATCCGATGCACGCAAGTTTGTAGATAGGGCAGAGGAAATATTTGAAAATCTATAACAAAAACAGAACTCCCCATAACCTAACAATAGTCTGCTATGCAGTAAACCATAACAATTAAGAAAGTAAAAACTACGTCAGTCCCTAAAGTCCTCAGAAACATCGTTTCTGGGATGCAAGAAATCCCTGATTTCTCCGCACATCGGCAATGTAAAAACTCTTCGTCGTTACACTCCTCGTCCTCCCCACTCCGCTCGGAGATTCTATTAACGATAATTCTAGTCCTCGCTCGTAGGTCGGAGAAACTAACAGGAATTATGCAAGATTTTGCTATCGCAAAACCCAACTCTGATGAGTTGCCCTTAGCAGGGTCGCATAACGTTAAACTCAACTCCTTATCTCGGCACGCTCGCAATAAACATCCGTTCTTTTAATTCATATACATCATCAACGATTGATCAAATCCCTGTTTGAATTTGAATCGAATAGTTTTAACTTTGAGAACATGCTGATAATTCACCACGGCATCGCGCAGATGCGGGTAGTCGGTTAATCTCTTATTTTCCAACAACAATTCTGGCCTTAATTTCATGCAACACCTCTTCTTTCTTTTGTTGATTCAGCTTTTCTTGAGGATGATGTTGTGCTCTTTATCCAACTCAATCTTCAGGTTGAGACCGCGCACCCAGCCAATTGCCTCAATCACTTTTTTCGGCAGGGTAATCGTATACTGTTTCTGATTCTCAAATTGGAGTTTGACCACTGGTCAGGTTCACCCCTGTTCATCCCTTTAAATATACATAAAAATAGTAATAGAAGTATACATCTTATATATAAAGGTTGCGGTTTTTGGGTTTTTCACCAAAAACTGATTATATCAGTAAGGTATAACGTATCCTGGTGAGATTATGGAAGATGCCTTAGAGAAAGCATGGCAAGAATATGATAAAGGAAAATTTATAAAAAAATCTCAAGAAGAATTTCTCAAGGAGTTGCGAGCATGTTAACAGTAGAACATTGAGAGAATTATCATAAATATGAGCAATAGATTTTGCATTTTTTTATTACTGCCTCTCCTTCTTCACCTTCAAACCCACTGCCGGCAGTGCCCGAATAACCACATCCAAATCAGCGTTTGTTTCCAGCAGTTTCTTCACCAACTTTGCAGTTTCAGAAGGCTTTGCCTGTTCATCTTTTTCAAGAACAACGGACTTCACGCAGTTTTTCTTGACCGCACTCTTAGGACCGCACATGATTTTGCCTTCTTTCGTGATGCCGATAGCGAGGTCAAAAGAAGGATACACATAATTTGTTTTTCCCCGGATCACGAAGGCACCTTTAGTAAGATATTCTCCTGTATTTGCTTCTTTGGTCACTTGGTCAGGCCGTACCCAGAAGACACTGGAGGTTGACAAACCTAATTTCACAGCGCGGGAAAAGGTAAAGGTTGCATTCGCAGCTTCCTGCAAACTCGCTTCTCCAGGTGCACCTGTACTATCATTGCCCGACACTTTAATGACCAAGAATGGTGAACCCGCCATATCGGTGTGAAACACAATATCATTTTTTTCTGCATGCTTCTTGATAATAATCTCGTTGGAAGTGGCATCTCTTCCGCCGACGACAAGGAAACCTTCGCTGGTGATGAACCATCGAAATTTTTCATACCATTGCTCTTTGGTCCGCTCGTGTTTTTGCTGCTTGATTTTCTCAATTTCTGCCTGATCATATTGATCCATGAGATCTTCTTCCAGCATCTTTTTGCGCTTTTGCTGGGAAATTTGAAGGATGTTCAAGGTGCCTTCCAGTTTCTTCTTGGCTTTCTTGGCTTTTTCAAAATAGACTGCTGCATTTTGCTCAAGGGTTTTATTGAGGGAGAGCGAAATTTTCGTCACGGTTCACGCCTCGGTAATTCAAGTCTATCAAAATCTTTATCGTATGAAACAAATACTGAACATTGATGAAGCATCGCAGTTGTGTAGTGAATAAGATCAAACATGCTCAGAGGGTATCTGTCTATCCGTTTGAGTGCCTCAAAGAAGATGATTTCGTCAATAGCGATAATCTTTGCATCGCTCCTCAATACAGATTTAATACATTGTGATGCATCTTTTTTACCAAGTATATTGGATAAGGAAACTGCAGCTTCTGCTAAACAGAGTGTATTCGTAATGAAAGGGTGTAAAAGAACCTTCCCGCATTTTCCCTTCTCCGGATTGTCGGTAAAGGCTTTGATAATAACGTTTGCGTCTACAAAGAGGTGCATTATTCACCCCTGAGGCTGTGACTCATGACAATGATCTCTTCAGTGGTGTATTTACGCTTTTGCTTGAGCGTATCAGTATAACGAAACATCTCTTGAAGACTGGGCACCTCCTCAAATGCGAAAACCCTGTGCAGGACAGCGTCGTAGCTCTCTCGAGGATGTATTTTTTTCTGCTCAAGTTTCTTTCTTGTTTCTTCTGAGATCTGAATAGTTGTGAAGTGGACCATAGTTGTTATAATAAGTTATAGGTACTTATAAATATTGTGGTTTTTACAACGTTTGCTGAGTTGAACAGAAGAAATGAAGAAAACCTTGTTAATCAATCACCTGGACTCCTTCCAATCCGCAAAAGTCGCTATCCTGTGTTATTAATTCTGATGAGGTTGCGAGGGCGCTTGCGTAAATCAAAGCGTCCATTGCTCCCAATTTTTTCTCGACTGCAAGTTGTGCAGCACGTTCTGCAATGGCTGTTGCAGGAACAATAATGCTCCCTCGTTGTTTTACTAAACTCAGGAATGGATGCGCGTCTTTTTTAAGTTTAAGCAGTCTTTTTTTTATTTCAAAGAGGGTGAGTGACGATGTTACAATAGTATACTCTCCTTTTTCAACCAGTTCTTTAACAAAAAGACTGTCTCCAAAATAGTAAGCAAGCCAAGCAGAACTATCTAAGCACTTAATACCTATCACTTTTGTCCCTCAGATCTTTCATAAGATCGGCCCTGTCAATCTTGCCTCCTGCCCCATACATCGATTTGGTCGGCTTTGTTGCTTTTTTCAAGAGAACCTTGAGGAGCTCCTCATAGGTTTCTACCTCAAATTGCTCTCGCGCGAGTTTCAGACGCTGAAGCATAGGTTCACTTACTTGTATGGTCGTGCTCATAACTATAGCACTATAGCACTATAGTATATAAAGGTTTTGGCAGATATTGGGGTTTTTAACCGTGCATACCCAAATTAATATATATATCACCTTTTTATTCTTCGAACCATGGCTGAACCTGCTGAAAGACTTGTTGAAAGAAAAATTAGGTTGGATTATGTTATTGTATCACCAGGCCCATCTCCCTTAAGAATGTTTACGGGAAGAGCAGATGTTTCTCTTACCCCACCTGTGGCCGATGTCGTTGTCCTGGGTGTCTATGATTCTGGCATGGTTCCTGAGGATACTATTCCGGACATTCAAACACTTACTGCCAGAAATATTCCTGTTTTCGGAGTCAGACAAACCTTATTTGTATCAGGCTTATCGGCTGTTCTTGATGATGGAAGAAAGCCTTTTGAAGAAACCTATGTCATGCAACCTGAAGTTCTTCGTGCAGGATTAACTCCGTTACAGGTTTATCCGCGAGAGCTTCTTGAACTTGCTGATGCTGCAGAAAGGCTTGTTGCGACGTACGGCCACATTTTACAAGGGCAAACGGTTGTTCCTGTTGGCTTACGCGAGAGAGATATTGATCTGCATCTTGCTGATCCTCATCACCCTATTGGTTTTGAAACTGAACGACAAGGCGCTATGCTTGTTCAACTCAACGCTGGTAAAGTACTGGAGTATGTTATTGACGGCCTCATAGAAGTCTGTAGTACTCATTCTGATTATGAAGGACGTGTCCATGCAGCGCGAGAACACTTTAACAGCCCCAGATTTAATGAGAGAATTGACGAAGCACTGGCTGAATTAAGCAGAAGAACTTAATAAACAACGTCCTTTTCTTCATCCTTCTCGCGCAATGAGGTCAAACCTGTCCAGAATGCTTCTTGTGCTTGACCATTTAATCTTCTCTGAAAACCCGGAGTAATAAATTTCGGCTTGCCAATCTTCATGTTTCCCTTTTTCATGCGCTTTGCTGTACCCACTGATCCTGCTTCGGTAAGCCACGTTGATCGAACAGGCGCATACGCTTCTCTAGGATTCCCTGCTTCATCCTTGCCTGTTTTCATGCGCTTGTACACTACTTCTTCGTATTTGAAAACTTGACCTGAAGGATCTATTTCATACATGCGTGTCGTCACGTTCTTTCCTGTGCTCATTATATCAGTCAAGAAAAGTGTTTGGGTGGGAACATCGAGGGTAACAAACGTACCGCGACCAGAAGGTTGCGGAGGTTGTGCCTCAGGTTTAAAAGAAAACGAACGCAAGGCCTCATTTCCATAAAAGGTATAACGAGTATTTGCACCGGTATGCTGTGCTTCTCCGCTTCCCCAGGTTCCATACCGTTTCAAAAGACAAATGCGTTGTTCAGAATTCATATCCGTACCCGCAAGATCCTCAAGACATCCCACCTGATCCTGCCGTACTAATTCTTGAAGTCCTGATTCTTTTTCGACAATTTCAGGAGCACCAAAAATAATACTTCCTACTTCATTACGCTGGCCCTTGATTGTACGCTTTAAATCCTTGCTGGCTTTTTGTGGATTCTGAGGTTCTAAGTCTCCGCGTTTATTCGCTTTATAACGAATGATGCTTCCTTTCTCATCAACCGTAAATTTTTCTGTAGGACGCCAATCTCCCAAACTCTCCCAACGTGCACGTTCTTCTTCATAGCTTGAGGTTCCATCTTTGTGCAGGAAATACGTTCTCCTTACACGCTGTTTGCCCGTGACGACAACATCCGTCAATGAAACACTTGCAAGTGCATGGAGGGTATTGTATCCCACAGCAACTTTTCGCACCGTTCCGTGCGCAGGGAGATCAAAATTCACATCCGCATCCTTGGGATGTTGAAGATGGATAAGGGTTTTGAAATCTCCGCCACTTCCATAACGATCAACTAAACATTTGAGACTTTCATAGGAATAGGCTTTTGCTCCCAGATTTTCCTGGCATCGTGTGGTTCGCTTTATGAGTTCTGCCATCCTTGCTCCTTGCTCACCAACTTGGCCCAACACTGATTCTGTAAGTTCCATAGAAACATGAGGACGTTGGGGATTCAAAGCAGCATACGCAACAAGCTCAGCAAGAGCGGTCTCGTACAGTTCATCCATTTTTTGAATGACACGCACATCAATCGTTGGAACACTCAAAACAAACCGTTGTCCTGTCGATGCATCGGTTCCTTCATAGCTTCCTTCATCAGGTTCGAAACAAGATCCTCGGGGGCGAGCAGGCGCTTCTGAAAGACCTCTCAGACCACAATCACGAAATAAAACAGAAACACGCACTCCTGGATTTTCTGTTGCAAGCTCGGTACGCACTTCCAGAGTGTCTTTTTCTGAAGGAACACCGTCATGATCAGCGTCAGTAAACGTGATCGCTGCGCTTCTACCACCTGACAATCCGACTGTTTCACGATAGGTATATGGATTGGAAACGTTTTTTCGTGCTTCAGGAGCAAGCTCTTGGAGATTATCCTGGTATCTTCGAATCGTCCAGTTGGCTAAGGTTGTTGTCTGGGTGTAGAACACTTCAGACTGAGGTTTGGGTGCAGGAGCTGTTGCACAACCAGGTAAGAAGCCGCCAACGCCCAATAGTACTGTTGCTATGCCTCCCACCAAAAGAGTACAAACAGGGGTTAATGAAGGGGAATATTCCATAGCCTACCGAAAAGGTAGCTTATTTATAAACCCTTGCAGGGGGTTATAAAGCTATTTCCCGCAAATCTTAAATACATGGAGTATCTTCTACCCCTTTCCAGAGACAATCGATGAACAATAGAAGTGGCATCCTGAGACGTGCTGAGATGGGAAAACCAAAAGACAAAAAAAAAGTTGAAGACGTTCCGTTAACCCAACGCTTAGTTATTGACGAAGCAAGACTTCATACAGGCCAGGGTATTGATAATGTTGGCCCCTTTCTTGCAAATTGGTATGGGTATCTTGGTCACCCGATCGAATGCTATGTTGAAGGCGGAGTTTATGTTCCTACAGGAGATAGAGATAAATACGGAAACCAAAAAAGAATATTTCAGCCTAATCTTTCCCACGTAACAGAATGGAAACGTAATCAAACTACAAACGAGTGGGAAAGTAGACCGCATGCGGTAAGACCGACTCATTCCTTATATCTCGGATCTGCACGAAATCGTGCATTCTTTGATAAGTCTGCAATAGCTGCAAGTGATCGTCCGCTTGAAATTCGTGGATTTCCTGAACTTCGATATGAAGATGGATTTTTGGTACTCCCTATTGAAGATTGTCCGATGTATACTGCCAATGAAGCAGGATTCGTGCAATCCTCGCACCGTCTGATGGTTATGGCAACCTACGCTGATGAAGTAAAAGGTAGAGATCATCAATGGATAAAACTAAGTGTTGCTATTGACACACCAAAACAAGAGGGAATAAGGGAGGGAGTTATTCATACTCGAGTTATTCAACAACATCCTGGCGACCGCTTTTTCTTAGAAGATCAAATTGCAAGATTGTATTTTAGATAGATATTTTATAACTACACCATACTTACTACCACCCATTTACCAGTAAGTCTACCCAAAAAACGCTTCCAACTGCTGGTTTGCGAACTGCTGATGCACTGCAGGACTGATCTTAATCATTCCCTGCTGTTGCTGCAGTTGGCTAAATGCAGGATCCATGTGTAAGAAAGAACCACCCCCGTGCTCCTTTCTTACTACAGGAATTCCTTTGTCCATTAAGGCTGTTACCAGCTCCTTGACTATGACGTCTGAAAGTCTCAAGCGTTCAACCACATATTCCATTTTCAAATAATTTTTGTGGGCGCACAGCAAAGAAAAGAGTTTCTGCTCGTTCAAATTTAATTGCACCGAAAGGCGATGTTCGAACACCAGCTGTTTCAGCACCATGTGCATGGCATCCATGCGCAGGTTGAGTTTGTCCAATTTTGTTTCAATCTCGTGCACTTGATCAGAAGTTGCTTCAATTTCCTGCGTGTTTTCATTGATCGTATCAAGATGGTCCTGGTGTGCTTCTTTGATTTCAGAAATGCCAGCAGTAATTTCAGAACAGGAAGCGTGAAGATGCTGTTCGAGCTCGTGAACCTTGCGAGAGAGCTGAGAGAGCTCTGTGTATCCATCTATCTCTGCCATTGCTAACACCCCCAAAGTGCATCTGCGCGGTGACACGAACGCACCAGCGCAAATTCCCACTTTGGTTTCTTTTTTCTTTTTATTTAAAGTTTTGTGTCCTCAGTTGCAACCATTCCGAAGTGATGTTGCGAGGCAAGGGTGGAATGGCGCAAACCTCAGACAATCTTTGATGAGTATCAGATGAGCATCAGTTCTTTTGTTTCCATCATTTCCGATGCTTCCGATAGTTCTTATCCTGGCCTCCTTTCCTTTAAATACTTTGCCTGCTATCGGCCAGTGAAAACGCTTTTTTCAGAGCTTTTTTTCGTCGAGAAACGTATACTGCAGTACGGAGTGTAGGAGTTTCCTGTGGAGGTTTTCAGTGGATGAGCATCGGAAATGAAGCGACCCCTGAAACGATGGCTTGCAAGAGCTTCAAGAAGCTTAAAAACCCAGGCGAAGGGTATTTAAAAGACCTGCTCTTTCCCACTGTGATGAGAAAATCTCATATGCTTGATGTGCCAGATAACGATACGTTACTGCGTCTTACTGCCTTGGCTCATTGTTTTGACCGCAGATCTTTTCCAGAAAGAGGTGCACTTGAAGATTTCAGTGCGTCCGTACTCGCAGATGCAGATTGCTACAGGAGTCTCCAAGCTCATGTCGCAGAAGCACAGGCAAATGGAGGTATTGTTTTTTCTCAATTAGCATCGGAGTATCTTGTTTCTGTTCACACTATTCGTGATTGGGTGCAAGGAAGAACGTTTCCGTCCAATCTCAGTCGGGCTGTAATGTTCGGCAAGACTAAAGCAGTAAGCAAGCAAGCGGGAAACTTTCGTGAACCTTCATCTGCACTCGCGTATCTGTTAGGTTATGCAACAGGAAAGCTCGAATCTCAAGACGGCTTTGTGAGAGAATTAGATCTGCACACGAATGATCCGGTTATTCGCGACACGTATGTTGATGCGATCGAAACTTTTTTTAATGAACGAGTGCATCCACGACATTTCCACATTTGGGACTATGTGGTTGATTTTGGATCTGCAGAATTTTCTCGGCATTATGAAGACGCAAGCTGGGATCCTGTCGCAAAAAAACAAACACTCCCTTGGCCGAATATAGGAACTCAAGAAGAATATTTTGCTTTTTTAAAAGGATATTTTCATGCACGCTGGTACATTCCCCGCCACGGTTCGCTGCCAAGAATACTTCAAGCAAGCACATCGCGGGAGCAAACTGCCAAGGGGGTTGTTCATCTGATGCATCGTTCGGGAATGAATCCTCTCTTCACCAACCATGAATTGGCAAGATATCAGATTCTTATTGATGACCCTGCTGATCTTACTGATCTGATTGACAACGATTGTCTGCCACCGTATGGACGTACGATTGCTGAACAGAACAGAGCAAGAAAATGCAGTTTCAAAGCAGGAGAAGATCTTACGACGGCTGAAGCAAAAAAATCAATTCTGGCTCAGCGAAGCATCATTGAAAAGTATCGTTTGGCAAAAGAACGCGTTGATGAGATGCATAAAGAAGGTTACCCTGTCGGAACCGCAGTCAGAATCGTTGCTGATGAGCAGAGTATGTCTATGCATACACTCTATAAGTGGTTTGCAAGAAGAAAATCAGTACCCACTCCCGTTGTACGAAAAGAACGTCTTGAAGCACTTGCTCGTGAACAACCCGATGTAGCATTGATGCCCTACCTGTATCGTGAAGTAGGGACCGATCTTGATGAAGCACGCATCCTTGCCCGCCATTGCGTGCGTGCTGAATTTGGAATCTGGAACCACCTGTTGCTGCAACCCTCACAAACAGCGCTGGATCTTGTTGATATGCTTTTATCGTACATCGGAACAGAAGGTGATCTTTCTTTGTTGCGCGAGAATCTTTCTCAATCCCACGTTTCTTTGACGCCTTCACCTGAAATAAGAACTGAAAAACACGAAAGAGGGAGAGAACAAGGGGAACAAGAGGAGGATCGGAAAGCTTATACTCCCCGTGAACAAGCGTATCTTCGTTTTTTATTACGAGATGCACGCATTTCCTCTCAACGCTATGCTGAATATCTGAGTTTAGGAAGGGAAGGATTACAAGAACGATTAGATGCAGAACAGCCTCTCCTCTTTCGCTATGCAGGTCTTCAGGTGCGTGTAAGAAGGCAGGCGCTGTTTGATTATATGGTGTATTATGAATTAGCGCCTGATCAACTTGCAGAAGATCTTCGCCAGGATGGATCTGAAGAAGGATATTTCTTCCAAGAAATAAAAGGTGTCTTTGAACACTATGATGGTGCGTTTACAGGCATGACAGGGTCAAAAATATTTAATCATGAAGGACTTCAACTGCTGATGCAACGCGACCGTGAAAAACAGTTGAGTCTTCTCAGATTAGGAAGTCATATTCACCCCACAGCACGACCTCACGAAACTCCCCTCCAAACAAGAATGTAACAGAATGTAACTTCGTACAACCATAACCCATTTATATTCCAAAGTTCTACCAAGAGATATGGAACCCGCCCCCTCACCGATTCTCTCAAAGTCACGCCTTGCCATTGCTTTGTCTAAGCTAATGGTCTTTGAAACGCCTGACCCGAGTAGTGAACAATATCCCACTGATTCTGAAATTGCTGCTGAAATCCTCTGGGATGCACATTTGAAAGGAGATATTGAAGGAAAGACCGTTGCTGATCTCGGCTGCGGCACCGGAATTCTGGGCATCGGCGCCCTTTTGCTCGGAGCAAAAATGGTGTACTTTATTGACCAGGATGCATCGGCGTTGCAAACGCTCAGAGAAAACCTCAAACAGTTGGGATTGGATAAACCCGGATCACCAGGACAGCAAACACTCAACACAACAAGTCAAACCTATGCGATTCTTCACCAAGATGTCAATGATTTTCAGCAAAAAGTAGACACGGTTATACAAAACCCGCCGTTTGGCACCCATCTGCACAAACACGCAGACAAAATCTTTCTAGAAAAGGCATTCAGCATTGCAAAAACTATTTATTCCTTCCACAAATCAACGAGCAAGGAATTTCTCTCTGCAATCAGCAATGACCACGGCTTTAAGATCGTAGAATACTATGAATTTGCGTTTCCTTTGAAAGCATCTCAGTTCTTTCATAAGAAAAAACTCCATCGGATTAAGGTCGGATGCTGGAGACTGGTGAAGATGCTAGCTTGACGTTTTTTTGATTAATGCCGAGCATACCTCGGTTTTTAAGCCGAAGATGCCAGCATATTCTTTGTTTTCTCTTCTGATATGCGAAGGCATTTTCAAAAACCTCGGCCTTTAGGCAGGGGTTTTTGATTGCTATGCTTGTTAAGAAGCATCATCTTTAAATACTACATGTACAACATGTTTTACATGGGCATGCAAGTAACCATACGGGACGTGGATCCAAAGGTGTTTCAAGAATTTAAAGCCGATGCGATACGCAAAGGATTAACGCTCGGCGTTGCAGTCACGCTGGCCATGAAAAAATTTAGGGAAGAGTTCACAAAAAAAAGACCCTTGTTTACCGCGCTGCTTAAACCCTTTGACGGCGGTAAAGGAAGCGAGCACGTCAGTGAAGAAGCTGATGCTATCATGTATGGTGAGTAAGATATGGCGAATAAGGTGGTGCTCGTAGATGCAAATATTTTTCTAGCGTATGAGAACATAAGGGACACGCACCATACACGTGCTCTAGAGCTCTTCCAGAAAATACAAATAGGAATCTACGGTACGTGGTTTATCACTGATTATATTTTTAATGAAGTTGTTGGCGTCACGTTTCGAAAGTTTGGAAAAGAACGAGCTATTGCTGTGGGCGAGAGTATGCTCAAAAGCATGATTCTTCTCAATATTGATGATCACCACCTCCAAGAAGCATGGAAGTTGTTTACACGGATCCCCTCAAGATTAAACTTCGTCGATTGCACGCACCTTGTTGCTATGGAAATCGCCAGTACTGATATGATCGCAACCTTTGATGCCGAATTCAAAAATATAAAAAATATCAAGATTATTTATTAGCTTATTAAGCCTACCAAAACAATAACATTTATAAATAAACTCCCAACCCAAGACAATCAAGATGGAACTTGTTTTCAAGGAAGACACCAAAACCAAGCTGGTTGTGGATATCAAGGGAGAAGACACCACCTTATGCAACCTGTTGGTCAGAGAATTATATCAAGATTCTGCAGTAAAATATGCTTCGTATGCTGTTGAACATCCTTCTGCGAACATTCCCACGCTCTTTGTGGAGACAACTTCAGCAAAAACACCGCGAAAAGCCCTGCTTGAAGCTGTTGAACGCGTTAAAAAAGTCAATGACGCGTTCAAAAAAGCCTTTGAGAAAGAATTGAAATAAATTTCAAGGAGAATTCCAAGAATATATTGAAATCTAGGAAATATTTTAAAAATTTCTGGGGGCTGCCGAATTATTTTCCATCTCGAAAAACTTTTTTGTCTCACTCAAAAATGTTGAGCGTTTTTGTCGTCGAAAAGGCGAGAATGTTCGAAATCTTCCAGAATCTTGTCGTCGAAAAAGAAAAAGCAAAAAAAACATAATATTTAAAAACTAGTTTCATACCAGTAGAGAAATGTGGAAAACAACGGAGAGAGCCGTTCCACATCAACAAGCATAAAAAATAATAAAGAAAACAACTTCAAAGCGAGCGGTGAAATGAAAGAAGCATTTGGTCCTCATCTGACATTGGATTTGTCAGGATGCAAACGATCTACCTTAACGGGTATGCAGACGTTGTATAATCTCTTAGACACTCTGCCTGGCCAGATAGGTATGACCAAGATGACCCTGCCCCATGTGGTTGAGTGGCTTGATAAATGGGCTGACACGCCTGGATATTCTGGTATTGTAATGCTGGCTGAAAGCCACATAGCAATTCACACCTTCCCTGATTCCGACTATGTATTTATTGACATTTTCTCCTGCCGGCACTTTGATGTAGATAAGGCAGTCAACTTGTTTGTCAAAACCTTTAAGCCAAAAAACATTGTCCGCAATGTGGTTGCCAGGGGTATTGACTTCCCTAAGCCAACACACATCGTGAATAACGAAACGGTTCAGGTTATTCAGAAATAGATAATTTAGACCTTCTTTTATTACAAAAGACGTTATTTTTACTTCTTTTCCTCTTTCTTTTCGGTGCTCTAAAAAAAAGGGCTCTGTAGAAAAAGTTTGCTATGAGGCCAGCGCTGCCAAGCGTAGTCCACCTTATAACCTGCCTTTTCGTGCTACTTGTAAGCGGCTTCAGAATACCCCAAGGTACGGAGCGCAGCGCTGGCCATGCACTTTTCAAGACTTTCTACAGAGCCAAAAAAAAGCAAATATTTATAAATAACCGCCAGGTCAGATGATCTGCTGATACCCAAAGTGATGGTAAATTGAGTTATCTCAAACGAATCGGTTTTGCTTATGAAACAACGTGCTGAAGTACAACGCCCTATGACTATCGAAGAGAGTTCATTACGACATCTTGCTTATTTAGGTGTTTTAAAATATATGGCACCCGGCATTGCACGGGATCTTGATTACTCAGCACTGCCTGATTCTCGATCACAACCAACTCCTGCCCGTCTTCATCCTGAGATAGATGCTGGAATAGACGCCATGTTGGATGAACTTGCAAAAAAACTGAGAGTTACAAACCCTGTTGCCGCTCTTTCGTCAGTTTCTGAAAACCTTGATCAACGTGTCCTAAGAGACACTCTTCCCAACGCCGATATTGCAGAAACTCCTGCCGAACACGCGTTTTTTAGTGCAAAATCTGAAACGCCTTTCGGCGAAAGACCTGAAATTGCATTACTTTTCCAACTCACAATAAACACAGAGCTCGGAAAAGAAGCACAGCATGCCAACGCATTGAGGTATCTCTCTCGAGAATTCCGTGTCGAACGAAGCGATGTTAAAGTTGTTGATAGAGAACAACGCATTTATCGTGTAAATCCCCACATCTATTCCGATCATAAACTTGAAGGTCTCTATAGCAGAACAACCTTTGTCTTAGAACTTCCGGTTGAAACAGGAAAGATTAGAGCTAAAAGTGTGGAAGACGGAACCATAGTATACATTGAACGACCAGGGCGCTTATCAGGATTACGAGTTACTTCTAACATTCTGGCGATGATACCATCTCATACGAATGGAGATACTGCAGCAGTGACTAGTGCTTTGAGCAGAGAACTTTCACCGGTTGCTGTGCACTTGAGAAATGGACAAAAACCGGTTCTGCTCTATCGTCAGTTAGGAGATTCTGAAAGTGACGCAAGGGCAATGGACGCAACCCATGCATCGTATCAGCAAGCTCTTACACCCCATCAAGACAAAGTCTCTATTTTACCCACAGCTATGTTCGGCCCTAAAGGTGTCCCCTACCATACTGCTTTGAAAACATGGATGGCACCTTCTGTTGAAAGAGTGTAAGAATGTAAAATTTCTTTCACTAACCTTCTCGTGATGCTTCCTGCAGCTGCTTCTGTTCTTGGATCATTGATCCTAACTGGAGAAAATTACAGCTTGCCTGCTGAAGATAGGGCAGACATTCTACGGGAATTTCCTGGCTTGGCTGAAAGCTTGTTTCTCCCCCGCCTCCTTCACCGCTCCAGTTCATGAGCACAGCGCCCGCAACCACGGCAAAGAGAATAAGGGTTAAGGTAGCAAGAACAGGACTCATCGCCTTTTTACACCATCTTTTTTGCATAGCTTAGTCTTGTTTTGTTTTATTTATAAATATTTTTGATAAAATTCTGCACAATCATTAAAAATAACGAAAGCAGAGAAAGGAATATGGATGAGAACCTGCCCCAGAACTGCTTTTTCTGCAATGTGGTAGCAGGAGACGTTGGAGTCAGAAAAGTGTATGAAGACCAGGTCAGCATCGCGGTTTTAGATTCTCAGCCAGCAAGCTTGGGTCATATCCTTCTGGTTCCGAAACAGCATTTCACTGTCATGCAACAGATTGAAGATGAAACACTCGCAAAACTGTTTGTTACGGCCAAAAAGCTTTCGCACGCCCTCTTGAGAACGCTGAAAGGAGAAGGCACCAGCATCTTTATTGCCAATGGAACCGTGGCAGGGCAGAAGACACCGCATGTTTTGGTTCATATTATTCCCCGAAAAGAAGGAGATGGAATCGGATTGCAGATTCCTAAAAATAAAGCAGACCCTCAAAGCCTTGAACAAACGCGGCAGAGTGTAGCAAAGAAGTATGCCGAGATGTTTGGAAGCCATGAAACAGGAACTGAAGGAAAATCAGTGACGGAAGGAGGGTCAGACAGTCAGGATGACCACCCCACGCACGTAAAATCATCGGATGGCGAGGTCATGGAATTCAGCAAGATCAAACGCAATGATTGGGGAACGCGAGGGTAACAACCGAGAGGATAACAACTATGGCATGTTTTGAATGCAACTTAGTGGAAAAAGGATCAGCGATTGCAAAAGAGAAGCACGCAAGTGCCTTTCTGCATGTGCTTCCTGCAACGATTGGGCACACGATCGTTATTCCTACACGGCATTACCCGATTCTAGAAGGTGTTCCTGATGAAGCCTTTGAAAACCTAGCGCCCTTAACCAAAAAGATCTCACAAGTCTTGTTTGACGCCTTAGAATGCCAAGGAACAAACATTCTGATCAACAATGGAACCGGGGCAGGACAAGATTCCTCGCATTTCATGATTCACGTGCTTCCCAGAAGAGAAGGAGATGGTCTCCATTTTGGCTGGAGACCTCAATCGTTTCCTGAAGCGTATCTGAATCAATTTGAAGAAGCCTTGAAAACAACATTGCAGGAAAGTGCAAAGGTCGAACAGCATCACGCAGTGGAAGCATTGAAAACACTCAAAGAGACGGAATCAACGAGAACCTATCAGATTCATCATTTACGGAGAATTCCTTGAGGAATCGAAAACTGAAAGAGCGTACGTAAGGCCTGAAAGCACTTCTTTTTTACCAGGGAGACGACGATAGTCAAGAACAATGTGAGTCTGAGAAGAGGGAAGATTGTCGCCTAAGGACAAGAAATGAAAACGCACATTAAACATGGCTGCAATACGCGCATCATCATCACTAAATGTGTCAGGTTTGCTTGCGTCAGGATTTCTATAACGTAAACGAAGAATATGGGAAGGATTTCCCGGCACAGGGTCGTATGCTTCTTGCGTAACATACACTTCAGCAATACGGTGGCCGTGCATTTGCAGCACGTCTAAAAGCAAAGAACGATCTCCGCTCAAGCCGAGAATGTAGTTTCGTTTGTACATAAAAAAGGAGAATGACGATTCTTTTAAAAACTTTTAGACAGAGTAAAAGACTAAAAAAGACTAAAATCCACTGATTTTGTGATACTGCCCCTCTTTGTTACTGATTCATTATGGTTACTGATTATTTACTGCTTCTCTTGTTCAGGAGTATGCGCACCATGGACACTGTGCTTAGGGGGCAGAGGCCTCTTGACAACAATAGGAATCAATCCTGCACCCAGCTCTTGTTTGGCAATCTCCAAACTGGAGTAGTTCATTGCTTCGAGCTGTTCAGGAGTCAATTTGAGCATAGAAGGAGCACCCATTGCAATCTGCAAAGCACGGCTTCCCAGAATACGAGCTCGCTCGTATTTGGTAAACTCATCAGGAATTCGAACCAGTTGAGTTGTACTTTTTCCTCGGGTCATAGGATCACCAGCAACAGCATTGCAAGGTCATGGGCAACGCACTTATTTAAGTAGTTTTCGCATTTCCTTTGCCTTGGCAAGAGCAAGGTCTGTCATCAGGTTGATGTCGTCCTGGGTAATGGGCTTCTCACCACCTTTCTGCAAGGCGCAGATATCTCCATTTTGGACGGTGGTAACGCTGAGTTTAGCGTCATAACACATCTCTTCTTCAGGGGTCGGATCAACAAAGAGGTTGTCTCCTGTTTTATACACAGTAACAAGAAGCGGAAGTTTTTTCAGTTCCAATTTCTTGGTGGTGCGTTCAGAGTAATCAACTTTGTCACCATTATATTTGGGGAAGTGAGTATCTTGGAGCGCTGCAAGGGTAGCAAGGGCGCATGCATCTAAGAGATTGCCATCATGATTGACAATGCAAACATCAATAGAGACCACCCAGACTTTTTCTGAGGCAGTAATGCAAAGTTTCTTGCTGTCAATTGCTTTGGATTCTCGAATACCTCGATCGACAACCCGGGCAAGTTCAATTGCTTCGATGCTGGGAGGTCCGAGTTCAAAATCTGGAGAAGCGAGGGGAGAAAGTTCAACTCCGACAACAAGATTTCCGTCTTCCGGAGAATCTGCGTAGGGCTGGCCAACCATCAGTTTTATTCCTGCAATGACTTCGGTGTCTCCGATTTTTACACGAGCAGAACCTTCTGCATTCCGTGTAACATCGCGTTCAATTGCAATAGGACGATATTCATCTAAGACTCGCCCGTCATAGCGAATACCTTTTCGCAACGAGTCAATTAAGTGTTGTTTTAAACTATCATTTAACAATGCCATGTGATTCACCTTTCAGTATGTTTCTTCACTTTCAGTATGTTTCTTCAGTATGTTTCAGTTTTCATCGAGCTCTCGGTCAAGAGCTTCGAGATCAGGAGCTTGAGGAGCTCCGCTTGCCCCGCTTGTATTTCCCGCAGTCCCCGCAGTCGCTACCCCTGTATCCACGATGTCGCTTTCGACATCAGCAATAGGAGCATTGCTTGCGTATTTTTCCTTCAGTGCTTTCTTCTGCACTTCGTAGATTTGACCCACAGCTTTCCGTACTTCTTGGATTGCTTTCATCAGCATCTCTTTGGAGATTTCTCCATCCATCTGAAGGAGAGTGATTTCTCCGGTGCTGGGAAGCATCGCAACAGGAATATCAGCAACAGGCCCGTCTTCGTAGGCTTCTTCTTGATAATCAAGATCCAGGGCAATTTTGTCGTCCACTCTTCCGACGCTCACTGCAGCAACAAGGTCTTTCATGGGAATTCCTGCATCTGCAAGTGCAATCGAAGCTGCACAGATTCCTGCACATCGGCTTCCTGCATCAGTTTGAGGAAATTCAATGAAGACATCAACCACCGCATTGGGATAGTCGGTTAAATCAAGCACTGGAAGCAAGGCATTCTTAGTTACCAGCGAGATTTCTTTTGAACGGCGTGATGGTCCGGGTTTGATTCTTTCGCCAGAGCCGGAAAAGGGCATCATGTTGTAGTGGCACCGCAAGATTCCTGTTTTAGGATCCTGCATAAATTTAGGATGCAGTTCTCGCGGACCATAGACTGCTGCATAGGCAATCGTTTTTCCAATGCGGAACATTGCTGATCCGTGGGCACTTTTGATAATGCCTGCTTTTGCTTCGATCGGTCGAAGCTCAGTGAAGGATTTCCTTCCATCTAATCGTTTTGTGTAAGCCATGATATTCACCAGTTGCATTTTATTTTTGTCATGTGTTTTGTTATTGTTTGTTTAATTTTAGTGTTGTGTTATGATTTTGTTATCATCTATCGTCGTGATTGAATGGAACCAGGACGAAAGTTACTTCGATTGTCTCTCCGTTCAGGACCTCGATCGCTGAATCCACGGTCGCGATAGCCTCCTCCGCTTCCCTCGCTTCCTCCGCTTTCGCGTCGGTCACCGCCGCCGCCCTGCTGATCCCGACTTCCGCTATCATGACGGAATTCTCTCCAAGGACGTTGATATCCGCCTCGGCCTCCTGAACCGCCGGAGCGATATCCTCGATCGCCGCCATATCCGCCACCGCCGCCGCGTCCGCGATCATACCGATTGTATTGACCGCGCTCGCCGTCAAACGATGAGGAACTCTCCTGCATTTCTGTATCATCAGCAGCCCGAATCGTAATTTTTTTATTAGTCTTCTTTTCCAAGAAAGATTTCATGCGTTCCGTGAGTCCTGCGATGTGCCCTTCTGCTTCAATTTTTCTGATTGCTTCGAGCACAATATTTTCCATGTGGGATTCTCCTTCAATCCAAACCCAGCCATTCTGGCCGACGACAACCTTGCATCCCGTTGCGTCTTTAATCATGGAGACCATCGAGCCATGTTTTCCGATGATTCTCGGAACTTTGTACGTGTTGACTTCAATCAAGCGTCCGCCCTGAAGTTTGCGAAGACCCGGGCCGCGCATGGTAACGTCAACAAGTTTTTGCGTGGTAACATTAATGATCTTGGTTACAATATAGTCGCCCAGCGCAAAGTATTGCGTCAGATCAGCTCCTTTTTCAATAAAGCTTGATGTGGCATCCTTCACTTGAAGCATTGCCTGGTAGGCAGAGTTGGTGTCAAGAAGCCATCCGCTCATCAAAATGTCTTTGACCTGCGCAACAAGCGTGTCTCCTCGCTTTGGAAGGTAGCGTCCGGACATGGGAATAACTTTGAGAACTTTTCCTTCAACTTTGAGCATTCCTAAACGCGAAGCGCGGATATCATTTCCCGAGCGGTAGGTTCCTAATGCAGGAAGATATCCCATTCCGGTTGCCAGAACTTCTCCAGGTGCAATAATGGAACGATCAGGAACTTTAAGTTCGCCTTCAATAGGTCCGCTTGCTCCTGTCAGATTTGCTCCTGTCAGATTTTCATGCAGGTCTCCTTGCCGGCCCCCTTGTTGGGAGGGAGAACGAGAAACCAGTTCAGCTTCTCGGCTGTTTTGATTTTCAGGGTATGATTCTTGTCCTTGGCTTTTTGCAGCATCAACAGAGCCAAGATCGAATGGTTCGCTTGTTTTTTTCTTCATCATGTTTTCACCTAAGTATATTTCAGTTTTTCAGTTTTTGTTTTTCAGTTCTTGTGCATCAATTCTTTTGTGTTGGGGGTTTTCGTTTATATTTGTTATCTCTTCTCGACAGGTTTTGCCTGCAATCCCCCATGCGTCAGATGATTGAGATGCTCATAAAAGTCAGGCTCAATACCTGCAGGAAGATCAACCACACACTGGTAGCTTCCATCATTATTCCACACTTCATTTTGCGGTTTTGCAAAGCGCACAATTGCAGGATATGCTTTTCCGGCAAATTCCGGCGGAATGCGCACAGCAATGCGTTTGGTTTCGATGCGAATCGGCAGGATGGGCTGCAATTTTTTTACAATGCCATCGAGCTGTTCTTCTGCACTTTTATACGCATCAACTTTAACTTTCGCTTCGTCCAATGCATTTTGAATGCGCAGAGGCGGATGCGGAAGCTTCGTTTTGGGATCTACCGCATAGCGGGAGATGAGCATGATTATTTTTTTGAGTTTGTCTTCCTGAATTTTATTCCGAAATTCTGCAGTCAGCTGAAGCTCGCCGTCCTTTAAGAGGACTGCTGCAATAGCCAACGGGTCTGCCGTCCCAAAAATTTGGGGAAGGATTGTTGTTTCAGCGAGCAAACCTTTTTTGACGTCTGCAAAAATCTTTTCGCTTTTGATCACTTCGCGGATATCGACCGGTTTTCCGGTGCGATACTGAATAGCCAAATCAGGATCAATGGCAACTTCAAAGTTTTTTCCGCCTTTTTTTAATCGAGCAAGGTTGAAATGCACCCGCTCCTGTTCCATGGATTCTCGTCCTTTAATGCTCATGGTTCATCACGATCTCTTTTTCTTTGTTTATTTTTTGTTTATTTTTCTTATCTTTTGTTTCTTAGTTTATTTCTTCTTTTTATTTCTTCTTTGCTTCTTTTGCAAGCTTCTCGACTTTGGCACGAGGCAAACGTGTAAACACTTTTTCCTGCGATGAAATAAAAGCGCAGTCAATGCGGGAAAGATTAAACGTGTCGCCCAGGATGCGTTTTAATCCTGACAATCCCAGTTTAATGCCGTCTTCCATATTTAATTCAGGGGAATATTCTTTCTGCAGGAGTTCTTCAATTTCAGTTTCTCCTTCGCCGATCACAGCTGCGTGATATTGAAAGTAGATTCCCGTAGGATCTGTCTCAAAGAGGCTGGGGCCTTTGTCATCCACACCAATGACCAAGAGTGAAACGCCGAACGGGCGCAGGCCTCCGGATTGCGTGCAGATTTGTTTAATATCGGAAATGTGCTTCACGACATTGAGGACTTCAATGGGTGAGTCATAGGTGACGCGGTGCTGCTGTGCAAGCAACTGAGCGCGGTCGATAAGGACGCGTGCATCAGACAAGATTCCTGCGGCAGTTGCACCCATATGGTCATCAATTTTGAAGATTTTTTCAACGGATTCTGAAACAACTAACGGATCAATAATCCTTTTATCAGTTACTAAAACAACACCGTCTTTGCAGACAATGCCGATAGCCGTACTTCCCTGCTTGACGGTTTTCTTTGCATATTCAACTTGCAATAAACGCCCATCCGGGCTGAACATCGTGATGGCACGATCGTATCCCATGACTTGATGACTTACTGGTTGCATGATATCACCTTTTGTTGTCTAACTCGCTGAATGTGCTGTCGCATGTACCGTATGTGAAAGGTAGCGTGCGGTCGCTTTTTTTAATATTCCGCTTACACCAACGGTTTTGATGCTAACCGGCTGGTTTTGGATCTGCTGAACAAGCGCCAGCACGGCTTTGAGATCATCAACACCTGTATGATTGACGCGGATGATGCCTCGTTGGATTTTTGACTGGTAGAGATTAGGAAGCATAAAGAGTCCTGCTTTGCTCACGTGACGTTCTCCGAGAAAAGACAGTGCAGTATCCCAAATAGCATGCTGGATCTGCTTAGCATCAATAGAAATAGAAAGATGCGACAGCTCCTTTGCAGAAAGCACTTCAAACGCAACATAGCGCTTCTTCTCCCGTAAACTGGGGATCAGACGCTTGATGCGATGCTGAAGAGATTTAGAGGGTGAGTGTTCAGATGTTGTTGGTAAAGGTTTATTCGTCATATCAATCAGGTAAACTGAGTTTTCCTGAGAAAGGGGCTGAACGGCATTTTCAGCGTCAATAGGGTTTTCTTTCTCTGTTAAAAGTGTTTAAGGTGGGGGTAGTATATAAATGTAACGAAATTAGTTTGTCAGACTACTACTACAATACTTTCATACCCGTTATTCTCCTCATTTTCCTCATGTATTTCCTCACGTATTCGTCCTCCATCATCTTCATTTTCCTGAAGCCATGCCTCAAACTCGACAGCATACGTTCCGGACTGACCATCTTCAACACCATCAAACAATTCCAATCTGATGATTCTCTCGAAGCGCGCCTGTCCATTTTCGTTGATGCTTTGCACCGGTTCGCATCTTGTCCCCCCAAAAGACGATTCTTCATGTTCACCATAATTAGCTCCTACAAAATCGTACTCTCCTGCGTAACAAAGCATCCCTTCTGCATTACCTTCAATAGTCACTAAAAGCTCAAGTTCCACTGGTAGTTCTTCAATATCCTCTTCTGTAAGCTGCGGACCGATAACACTCACATCAATATTCTGATTTACAAGTGGATTTTCTCGCGTGTCAACATCGATTCTGTACCAGTTATTATTCTCATTGTCTTCAAAAACACGCCGCCCGTTTTCATCTTCGAGCCAAACTTCGATATTTGCGTGATATTCTCCGTGTACACCTTCAAAACCGTTAACTGGCCTGAATAATTCTGCATCCAATGTAGTTCTGTATGTAAATTGTCCATTTTCTAATTCAGTACGTATAACATCATCATCGCAGTCAAAGGAAGAACTAGCAACTGCAGTTTCATCTATCCCGTGTGTTGAAAATTCAAAATCAGCACGGTAACATAATCGTCCCCTCGCTGGGCCATCAACAGTAACAGACAATTCCACTTCATTTGGCAATTCTTCCAAACTTTCAGGAGTACGTTGCAGTTCGGTAACACTCACATCAACATCCTGATTCACCGGCAGGACATTCACGTTTACTGTTTTTATGGCCAGCTGGTCTTCTTCATCAACCGCAGAGATGATAAACTGCTGCTGGCCGCGCGGCATGCGAAACGCGACCATTTTTTCACACGAACGCGGGTAGCGGCCATTCCTTATGCACCTCTGTATTACCAGTTGACCAAATGATGGCGCAATTGATATCCCTTTCACTCCCCTGTCATCTTCTGCACGAATTATCAGTTCAAACAATTCGTTTTCCAAAACAGGCAAATTAGAAAGTTGTGTTTGTACCTGAAGTGTCGGACGTTCGTTTGGCTGCAGCAATATTCTGTTGTTTGGCTGTAGTAGCCGTGGTCGCGATGATGGGTTTGCAGATTCGACAAATACTACACTGTAGAGGAAAACTACAAGAATGATGAAAATGGAAGCCGTTATTTTTATTATGTTCATCTAATTACACCACCAAAACGTGCTACATTGAGTCCCGGTTCTATTTAAACTTATCTCAAAAGGGGTCTTCAGGACATCCTCAGAATTTTATTTATATAAATCTTTCAGAGATTTTCACCAGAGCCGAAAAATCCAGGTTGAAAATAAGGTGAGGAGAAGGAAAAGCTTTATAAAGCCTTGGGGAGGGTAAGCGAACAATTAGAGAGAGAGAGAGAGAGAGCTACTTATGTGTTGAGATATGAGCTTATTACTAGCAATAGATGATGCAAAAGAACGACCCCAGATCGTTGAAGTGGGAGAACAAGGAGAATACTTATTAGTTCTTTATAAACCTCAACAAGTTGCGTCTAGTGTTAATTCTATAGTCTATCGTGCCCGTCTTGTGCGAGCAGAAGAACCAGAAGAACCAGGTATTCCTGTGGTAGTAAAGGTTCCTTTTGAAAATACGAGATATGGAAGAAGTTGTCTGGAACGAGAAATCGAAGCAGGGAAACACTATGCTGATCATCCTTCCATAGTTCGTGTATATGGGGGGAAGATAAGCAAAAGAGAGAGTTATGTTATCACAGAAGAAGCAAAGGCGACCTTAAAACTCTTTCTAAGGAAAGGTGGATTATTACCAACAAGACAAACCATCGAAGAGTTCACACTTTCCCTCCTTGACGCATTAGAAACTGTTCACACAGATAACTACCTAGAAAGAGGACCTCATCTTCATCGTGATGTAAAGCCAGATAACATTTTTCTGTACCGGTGTGAAAGTGGATTCCGCTTTCACACAAAACTCGGAGATTTTGGAATGTGGGGATCACAAAAAGAAGCTGAAGAACAGTGGGAAAGGTTCACAATCGCGGGAACACCAAACTATGCTACTCCTGATATCGGCGAGACACCACCCTCCCCCTCCAGCGATTTGTATGCTTTGGGTTTGGTGATATATCAAATAGTGGCAAAAACAGAAATACTACCCGAATACCCCCAACGCATGCAAGAAAGAGATTTAGAACCGTTGCAAAAAGATCCGTTACATCCTATTCTTGTTAAGGCACTTGCACAGCGTGAATCACAACGCTATCATTCCACAGGAGAGATGAGAAGAGATATTCTTCAAGCACAGTCGATGCTAAAATCAAGGAATGCTGTATATCGACAACAGGTACCGCTTGCTTAGAGATGGTAAAAAGATAGGATGAGAAAGTAAGATATCAAAACACTCTCTTCTTCGACCGCTTCGGTCTATGCTGCCTATTCTTTAAGCGTCGTTTCTCGGCAATAGAAAGCCAGTCGTTTCTCCAGAGAGGCCTCCAGTGTTCGAATTTGCCTTCGTTTTCTCGGACAAACTGCTTCTCTAAGTCAGGAGTCTGGATTTGGCTGATCTGCTTGAGACGTTCGTCTTTGCTGACTAAAGGAGTATACTTCTGCACATGAGCTTTTTTCTTATCTTTGTCTTTCCTTCCCATAGAGCGTTGATGGACAAGAGGTTATTTATAAATATTTTCTTGGTGAGCAAGGAGGGGGCAGAGCCAAAACGACCACAATATATAAAAAGCAGGTTGCGAATAGGTGAGGTATGGCTCTTGATGATGATAAAATGAAGGAAATCACCCATAAGTTCATGACCAAGGATGATGGGGATTTGGGCAAACATAAAGTATATGCACACGAGCACCGCAAACAGCTCCGCAGGGTGGTTCTCAAAACAAAACTCAAAGAGAGAAAATTGAGGATCAAAGAAAAACTCAGGGAGCAGAAGATTCAGAAACAACTGCAGAAAGAATTTGAGGAAAAACGCAGAGAAGAAGAGAGGCAGGTGAAGGAAGAACAAAAGCGAGCGCAGAAAGAATCTGCACGCAACCGCGAACGTTTAGAAAAAGTAGAAGAAATCCCCCAGGCACCACAAAAACAGTTCAAAGGACATGTTGAATTAGGAAAAGACGAAATTCCCAAGGAATATTCACTTGAAGCAGAACAGGAGACGCCTGCACACCACATTCGGGCAAAGATTTTTGGAAAAGCAAAACAAACGAGTGAGGAAAGCGAAGTCCAGAAGCTCAAACTCGAAAAAGAAGACGATGTGAAAAGACAACAAGAAGTCTCAACCGATCAAAAGCACTATCCCCCTCATCAGGAAAGCAAAAAACCCTTTGTTGAACTTGCCTGTGCAAAATGCAGCAAGATTTTAAGGCCTCATGCACGATTCTGCGACCACTGCGGAAGCAATAAGATTATGAAAGTGGAGGAAGAAGTCAAAGAAGAGGCACCGAAACCAAAAGGCTCAAGCTGGGGTATGAAGCTTGTTAAATTCCTGGGCTGGTTGATTGTAATTTTGCTGGTGCTGGGTGGTCTTGCACTGGTTGCATTTTGGGTCCTTCTTAACTATTTTGATATCAAATTTGTATGAACGAGAAACGAGGAAATAATGTATGAAAAAAATAGACGATACTGACGATGATGATTCCATTGATCCTCAAGACTACGATGAAACCTATGACGAATCTGAAGATGAACAGCTTGAGCAAAAAAAGAAAAAGATGGGTTTCTTTCTTACGCTCGGACATGTGATCTTTGGATTGATTATCCTGCTTCTGCTGATTGCAGCAGTTGTCGGTGTGGGTTATTCAATGAAAAAGTATAATGAACTCAACACCGAAGTTATTGAAAAAACCCTTCAGGCTGAAAATCAAGCGCAGCGTGCAACCGACCTCGAAGAACAACTTGCATCAACGAAAAAAGAACGCGATGATCTCGAAACCGAGAATGAGGTATTGAAACAAAAAGGAGCACAGCAGGAAGGATCTGCTCCTGCACTCATTGAACAGAAAAATGCAGAACTGATTCAGATAAAAACTGAACTCCAGCAGAAGACGCAGGAAGTCAATGCGATGCGATTATTGTTGAACAACACCGTGAATAGAGATGATGTTGTGGAAGAGTTTAAAAACGAATACAACCGGGCTATTGATCGATTGTACGACGAGATGCAGAAAGCGTGTATTGAAGCGGTTGATGTCGTGATTGGAAATAATGAAGGGACTGATAATAAACGGGATATTAAAGAAGTAGTTGAGGACAAAGTGAAGATTGACCGGTTTAAAGCAGGATTGTTTAATCAGTCACGGAGCTGAAGTGGATGAACATGAGAACCTTCAAGGCCGAAACAGCTTATGCACCACATCGAGGGTAAACAACAAAATTGCATGTGCCTGTTGCTGGCTTGGCTGAAACGCAGTTTGCTTCTTATGCACCGAAAAGACACGCACTTGATTAATCAAATGGATCTGCTGGCTCACGCCCGGATCAAAGGGAACTTCTTTCTCAGTCAGTTTTGCAACAAGATTTCCTAAACCAATGCCTGGCTGGGTTTCGAGAATATCCTTCCCGGTCACTTCATAATATTTTCGATGCAATGCGGTCTCAAGAATTCTCCCGCAAATAATCACCGCGCTTCGAAAGCATCCTGCATTAAAACATCGTTCAAGCTCAGTCATGTCCAGCACGATTTCTTCGCGGATGTCTTCAGGAACAGCAGGCGCTTTGATATTCAGGCCTGCATGGATGGGAATCAGATCCTGCAGTTTGCCTGCATCCTGTTGCATCTGCCGTACAATACTCTGTGCAGAAGAAAGATCTTCTTTTTTTGCTTCAAGCTCGTGAAAACGGTTCAACAAGTCAACAATAACCTGTTCATTTTTTGACGGGTTGCCGGCAAGAAGCCACAGCGCTTTTTTCAGTTCGCTGGCTGTTGCATCTACCGCTTTTCTCTGGTACCATGCTTTGTTGGTTTTGAAGTCATACATTTTCTTTGCTGAAGAAACCTGCGAAACCTGCTTCTGCTGAAACGTCTCTTCAGGATACTGCATGGCTTGTGCAATGCAGTCCTGCATGCGATCGAGCTTTTCTTTGACTAAACGAACGGTCATAGCTATCTCCTCTCTAACTATCTCCCCTCTGATGATATGTAAATTATAGATATTTAAGTAAGCAGGTAAGCAGAAACCGTACCGCTTGACGATGCAGATATTAAAAAGATTGCGACGGTTTAGTGTGTAGTATATTAATGGATAAAAGAAAATAAAACCTTTTCTCAAATCATAAAATTCATTGTTTTCTCTTACAATTTTCTAGCACCCACTGGACAAGCCATAAACCATGAAAACCTACAACCCACAGCCTAAAACCCCTGTTCCGCCAAGCACTGGTCACTGGACAAGTGCGCGTGAGGTATATAAACAGGCAAATCTCTTAAGACTCCATGGAAAACAAATTTAAAGTGCTCAATGAAGATGTTCGCTTTTATCAAAGTGCTGAGGAAGATTATATATGCCTAACTGATATTGCAAAATATAAAGATCCTATCCGAAGCGACTATATTATCCAAAACTGGCTGAAAAACAGAAACACCATAGAATTTTTGGGCATATGGGAACAGATACACAACCAGGACTTTAATTCCATAGAATTCGATGGGATTAGAAAACAGGCAGGATTAAACACTTTTATTCTTACTCCTAAGCAATGGAACGAAAAAACGCATGCGCGAGGGATTATTTCGAAAGCAGGAAGATATGGCGGGACTTATGCGCATAAAGATATTGCTTTTGAGTTTGCGTCATGGGTTTCTGTTGAGTTTAAGCTCTATCTCATAACCGAATTTCAACGTTTAAAAGAGGATGAAAATGAGAGAAAAGCATTGGGTTGGGATATAAAGAGAAATCTCGCAAAAATAAACTACCGAATTCATACCGATGCGATTAAGACGCATTTGATACCTCAACAGATTTCAAGAACTGAAGAAAACCTTATTTACGCTACTGAAGCAGATCTATTGAATCTGGCGCTCTTTGGTATAACAGCAAAAGAATGGCGAGAGAAAAACCCTGACCTCGAAGGGAATATCCGGGATTATGCTGACGTTTCCCAGCTTGTTTGCTTGTCTAACTTAGAAAATTTGAATGCTCTGTTTATTAAAGATGGGCTCGAAAAACCAAAACGACTTGAAAAACTGAATACTATTGCCATTGAGCAGATGACGCTTTTAACAAAAGAACGGAGACTCATGTTGAACTGAAAACGAGGTGATGCTCATGCTAAAACAAACCATATCCCGAGACATTCCTTTGGCCGAGATCACGCTGAGGAAATATGAAAAACCGGTCAAGCTTGAACAACGCGAGCTGGTTAGAAAACTCTGCCTTTCCACAGGACTGTTGCAACCTGGAGATTCTCGAGATATTGTAGTGGATATCCTCCATGCACTGCTTATAGCAAAACGAGACAAGCATGAGCTCAGCAGTGAAGAAGTCAAGACCGTGATCATTCGGGCAAGAAAAGAGGGCAATCTCCCTGTTGTGGGGGTTGCTGATTCCAATATTCGCAGACAGCTCAAACGCCTTCGGGACATCTATTTGGTCGAAAAAATTAAGAATCGCTATCGGATCAATGAACATGATTCATTGTCCAATATCTTCAGCGAACGGATCGAACAATACCTGTTGCAGAATGTGCTTTCGCGCATTAGGGATTATTTGGGCAAGATTGATGAGAGGTTTTGAACCTGCCGAGATACTTTAATAAAGAAAGGGAGTATGGTGCTAGAGATGGAACATGATAAATCAAAATTGGATTGCTTTGTTGAAGACTTTGTAAAGATTTTAGAAAAGTATGGAGACTACATCATTGTTTCAGGCTATGTGGCAATAGCTCTCGGACGTTCAAGAGGAACTGAAGATATCGATATTATTGTACAACCGATAGAAAAAATTAAATATAGTGAACTCCATAATGAACTGATACAAGCAGGATTCGAATGTCTTCAGAGCCATGATCCTAACGAAGTCCATAGTTACTTAAAGGATTATTTGAGTGTTCGTTATGGTAGAAAAGGAACGTTCATTCCAAACATTGAATTGAAGTTCGCTAAAGATGAACTCGATTATTATCAGCTCAAAACAAAAAAGAAGCTGAAGGAGACAGGGTTAGATTTTTATTTTTCAAGTGTTGAGATGAACATTGCATTCAAGGAGGAATATCTAAAATCAGGGAAAGATATGGAAGATGCAAAACATTTTCGTATTGTTTTTGCCGGCAAACTGAATGAAGATGAGATTGAACAAATCAAAAAAGAGATAAGGCGGGTAAAATTATGAACAAAGATAAAGAGATCAGAGCATTTGAACGCAACTGGATGATTGAAAAGTGGGCGAAACATGTAAAAGAAAAACCGCTAGAAGTATGGAAAAAAGAGCATACCTTATTCATTAATGATCAACTTGAAACTGCACAACGTTTTTACCAAGAACTTGCTAAGACAGAGGAAGGAAGGATAAAAATTGAATTGATAAAAAAAGAGCGGTTTATGACTAAAACGAGAGAAATATGAACCAACCAAAAATAATATCTTCTCCTGATGGAAAACTCATCCACACCTCTGCCGGTGCAATCATTGAGAAAGATGGAAAATACCTTCTTTTAGATCGTGCTAAACCTCCGTGGGGTTTTGCATGTGCATCAGGCCACATTGATGAGGGAGAAGATCCGGAAACTGCACTGAAAAGAGAAGTAAAAGAAGAGACAGGATTAACTGTTACCGATTATAAACTTGTTTGGGAAGAATATGTAGACTGGGACTGGTGTTCTAGAGGAGTAACTGGACATCATTCATACATCTACCAAGTTGCCACATCTGGAAAAGTAAAGGGGAATAGTGAAAGTAAAAGCATCAGCTGGTATACCAAAGAAGAAATGAAAAAAATAAAACTAGAACGCATGTGGGTGTACTGGTTTGGGAAATTGGGGATTATCTAAAACCCAAAGTATTATGTACTGAGCTACATTTGTAAGGGTTTTAACTAGTTCTTAAATAATTACTGTAATGGCACAAGATTTAAATGTACCCTTAACTTCTTTATATAATATACAGGTGAGGGGGGTTGGGATGTGGTTTCAACAGAAGCTTCGCATCAGGCTCCTACATTGAGCCTTACAAAAGGAGGGAAGAAAGCACTTCAGCACCCTGTACTCCTTACGACTTTGGTTCTCTGCGTTCTGTTTAGTGCTTTCGTTATTATAGTATTCAAATATAGCAGTTCTGACATTACGGTAACTACAGTAACACAAAAAACGATCCAAAACTCGGCGCAGAATCTATCAAATGGAGCAAGCGAATTCTCAGTTTCCACCCCCATAGACAAGGCGGGTAAAAAAGAAAAGGAAACGAAAAAAGAGACAAAAGCGCCGAAAGAGATTACCCCTTTCAAAAAAAACAAAAAAGAACGAGTCCAGAATGAACTTCAAGAGAAGATTAAAACAGAAAAAAAGAAGCCGAAAAGAGAACAGCAGCAGATTACAGTTATTATAAACTATGAAAACGAAGAACAGAAGGAAGAACTGAAGAGGGAGATAGAAGAAGCAGGAGGAACGATTCACCAGGATATTATAACGGGAAATTCGTTTATTGTAGAAGCCCTGCCTCAACAAGCAGAGAATATTGTGAACAGCAGGTTGGCAATAAGAAGCTTCGCAAATCAAGAATTCTATGCCGTACTCAATGAAGTGCACCAAAATGTACATACACAGACTGCACATCAAAGAAATCCTTCAGTAACCGGCCAGGGAATCAGGATCGCAATGCTTGACACCGGTGTTGACAAACATCACCCCATGCTTGAGGGAAAAGTGCTCTATGAAAAATCGTTTGTAGGAGATGATAATGCCTCAGATGAACATGGACACGGTACAGCAGATGCTTCTGTTCTTGCAGGACAAAGTGAACGCTTTACCGGCATTGCACCCGGTGCACAGATATTAAATGCGAAAGTACTTGACAAAGATGGAAAGGGAACCACTGCATCAATTTTAGAGGGTATTGACTGGGCTGTTCGCTATGGGGCAGATATTATTACGATGAGTTTTGGAGGACCGTACAATGATCCTGATTCTCCTATTCATGAAGCAATACGCGAAGCAGGAGAAAATGGCGTCGTAGTTGTTGTATCAGCAGGCAACTGCGGTGTTGAAGCGCAGGATCCCACATGCAGAGACTATATCGGTGTTACAACTCCTGGAAATTCTCCTGATGTGATAACGGTTGGAAGTGTCAACGATCTGCGCGAACATGCTCCTTTCTCGAGCGGACAAGCATTTGAAACAGAACAAGGTATCATGATAAAGCCGGATATTGTGCTTCCCGGAGTAGATGTTACAACCGCCTCCCTTGACAACGCATATGCCACAATTTCCGGAACAAGCGTTTCTGCACAGATTGCGGGAGGCATTGCTGCGCTTCTTCTTGAAATGGATCCGGATCTTTCGCCGCAGCAAATAAAAACCCTGCTGAAGCAGAGCGCTATTGATCTTGGAGATCCAGGAGAGGATTTGCTTTATGGGGCAGGATTTATTGATATTGACCGTATTGTAAAACCAACACTTGTTATCGCACCAGAACTAAGGCTCCTCTCTGAACATTGGAGCACCGCACAAGAAGGACCAGGCCCTTTTACTGATAGTCTTTTGTTTACGAACACAGGGGATGAAATTCTGCGCATGGATTCTATTACTGTTCCTGATGATACCCATTATACCATTGTGGATAATGATAACAACCAAATTTTCCCGCGTGAAACAAAGGAAGTGCGGATACAACATCCAGGAATTGAACGAGATGATCAGATGATCGTACAAACCAATCAGGAAGGCAATGGTGGAGAAGATCAAGGAATCGTACGCATACCTTTCCAGATTGTTTACGAAGGAAATCTTCCTGTTATTGAGAATGTTGAGTATACAAAATATGGGATAATCGATAAGGACAGCATGGCATTAACATTTACTGCACGAGATAACAACAGACTGGAACGCGTAGAAGCAGTTTTGATTTATCCATCTAACGAAGAAAAGTGGATTGAGCTTGGGGAACAGGATAGAACCTACAGCGGACAGATCGATGCTGAAGAAATCAATGCACAGGGAGTATACGTACTAAAAATTACAGCAGAAGATAATGAAGGCCATGCTGTTGAGGAACAAAAAAAGATGAGGGTGTTCCACGATAAGAAGCAAACCATACAAAATACGCAGATAGCCGGCGAGTTCTCGTACCACACCATCTGGAAAGAAGAAAATGATGAAGCGGACCGATACATCATCGTCTTTGAAATGAAGTCTGACGCTTACCCATGCCTGCTCTATCCGCTTGCGCAAAATGCAAGGTCCTGCGAGGTCGATCAAGTAGCTGACGGCCTTATGACAACCTACCAAAACGTTCCTGATGGACAAGGACAATACCATCGCGATGCTGAAATTACAGATGATGACCTTGTTTTCACATGCTCAGTTGCGGTTCTCGACAACGTACAAACAGCAAAAGTCTGTGCAGAATTACGAGGAGAGAAAAAGGACGCTTTTTTCTTAGTAAAAAATGTACAAACACCAAATTATCTGGATTTCACTGCAAAATTAACAGTTGAGCAAGGAAATGCCTGCAATAATGAAGATGCCTGTGATATACAGGATGGCTGGTACGGCGAGTTTAGCGAGGTTTGTGTACCACATGAAAGAAGAAAAGGATTGATGCGCGAATATAAAGATTATGAAACTGATGAAAACTGCGATTGCAGAGCAGTCTATCAAAAAGAAGCTCCTTTTGAACTGCTCAGAAACGAAGTATGTATGGTTGAGGAAAACGATCCCAACAATGCTGAGGAAGGTAATGAAATAAACAACGAGGTCTCTGCACAATATGCACTTTTTGGAGGCGATGTTCTTCAAACTATATCTCTCGGTTCGTATATCCCTGCCAATAGTTTCCGCCCAGCAGTGATTTGGACGCATCAAGCAGAACAATCGAGGCTGAAAGCATATTTGGTAAAAGGGGAACGCGGAAGATGGAATGAAGTTCCACATGAATATGTGGGAACAGCAGGCATACAGCCACCTGGACCTCGTGAAATAGGAAACTGGATGCTTTACTATTTCCCCCACCCCCTCCAAGTCAGCAGATATGTCGTTGATGAAAGCTGGTGCAATCGATATAATCGCGTGTTTTTTCTGCATGAAAATTATTACAATGGTGGATGGCATGAAGATATTCCAGAAGAACCTGATGTCCAAGAAATGGCAAACTGCGGAGAAGAAGGGCAGTACTGCTCAAGCTTTCTGCTGAGTTGCAATGGGGGAACCGAACGGCAATGCCAACCGGGCTACGACTCACAGCGTTATTGTTTAGATGGAAATGTAGCCAGAGACAGAGTATATGCAGACTGTTCGAAAACGCCTGAAGTTGTTCGAGAATGCGAAGAGGGAGAATACTGCAGATCAGGAAAATGTAGACGACGGGAGTTTAGTGAAGGATTTTATGGAGAACCCTATTGCACCCATCTTGATGATCAGTCAGTTGTCAGAAATTACAGGTACTCTAACGGAAATGAAGAAGCCCGCGAGATCCAGCACTGCAACGGTCTTGAACGATGCGGTGGTGGAGGATGTGTAAATCCCTATGAGGTTACCGCAAGCCCTCGCTGTTCAAATAACGAACAAAGTAGTACGACATGCATTACACGTGCAGGACAGCAGCTTGGAATCAACAATGCACACCATACAGGATCTGAAGCAGTAGATCAAGTTCCCAATTTTGTCTGTTATGATTGGTGGAATGATAATTCCAGACAGCAGGGTTCGATGCAACTCGACGGACACTCATGGGACTTCTGCCATGGAAACTGCAATGAACTGAATAACTGCCGGGCAAATGTTCCCGCTGATGCACCATGGACGCTTGAAGAAGTGTTTCCCTACTCAAATCGTGAAGTACGCGTGCTTGTTGCAGGCTACTCAAACGAAGCACGACAAAATGTATATGATCAAAGCGTTCTGAGATTTACTTGGACAAACTACTGCCAAAGACAAGCAACAGGACAGCGGTTCTGCAGTCAAGAAGGAAAAGGAGGGAATGTATTCAGACCTTATATTCAGGAAGACTGCAGTACCCGCAACGAAGTCGAAGAAATCTGCGCAGAAAATCAAGTTTGTACGGATGGAAGATGTCTTATCAGCATGTGTGCAACGGATGCAGACTGTGGAGCTCCTTCTTTCAGCCAGCAGACATTCTGCCGTGAAGGAAATAGGTGGGCTGATCAGACCGTGTATCATTGCGTAAATCCCGGTACTGCCCGGGCTCTGTGCGAAGGCAACACGATTCCAACACAGCGATTTGCCTGTGAAAACGGCTGTAATCTTGGCCAGTGCATCAATATTGTTCGATTCAGTTCAGCGCTGGAAAAAAGTCAAAACAACCGAATAAAGAAACAAGCAGGAGATAAGGTGACGATCGCTGTTCAAGCAGACAGGAATGGACGCATTGAATTCAGTTACCCTCCTGATAATTTTGAACCTGAAAATCCTGCGTTATTTGACGGCAACACTGCAGATGTTCATTACGGCGAAAATGCGTTCGTGTTTAAGATATCGGAAGGAACAAACAACGGCTTGTATTCTCTTCGTGTAAAAGATGAAACCTACATTGTTGAAGTGATCACGCGGCCGGAAACCATTGTCGTGACGAATAGTAAAGCGCTGCGGTATGAATTCCCTGATTTAGGCCAGGATGTCACCGTATCAGAACTCCTGCAGAAAGCATACGGAGATTCCGATGAACAGCGCATCGTCTATGATCTTGCCGACTACTTTGACGAGATGCCGTGGGGGCTCTTTAACAACTACAATCAACAGCCTCAGACGCCCTCTTTGCAAAATAATGAATATGTGGTGCGTATTGCGGATTTTATCAGAGACCGATGCTATTTCTGCAGTTCCATCATTCTGCTTGGTGATGATTATGTCATTCCCCATTTGAGAGTTGATCTCGAAGATGTTATGAGCGAAGAAAATCGAGAGGTAGTGGGGTCAACACTGCTTACTGATGAAGTGTATATTCCGAAAACAAAGAAAAGCTTTGCTGAATTTGACAGCTTATTTTACAAGGATGGAGAATACGAAGGAAAAGATGTAGTCCTTATTCTTCCCGACCGAATGAACGAGGTTCTCAGAAACCAGATCAATAGGATGAAAGAGGTGCTTGAAGAAAAATTTAATCCTGATTTGAGAGAGGTATCAGAAAGAAATGTACGGTGCGATGATTTCAATGCAAATCTTGATGATAAACTCCTCATTATCTTGGGAACAACAGATAATAACAGGGCATTGCGATGTTTCCAGCAAAATCCTGATCTTGACTACCAAGACAGCGCTTCCATTGAGAGAAATGTGTGGTCAGATGATGTAGAATATGCGGTTCTCATGAATACAGAAGAACCTTCAGTGATAGAAATCTTTACAGCATTTATTGAAGGAAATGAATACAAGAAGTTAACCGGAGAACATTGGCAGACGATACGCATTACTTCTAATGTGGTGGGGGGTGTAGCATTAGGTGTGGGAATCACGCTTGTGGTTGTTGGCACAGGAGGGTCAGCAGGTTTTGTTTTGGTTGCTGTCGGTGCAGGAGCAGGTATTGGTGCGGATGTTATTGATAGTGCAGATTATTGTTGGGTTAATTTTGAAGGCGATATATGTCCTTATGTTGCTGCAGGAATTATTATTCCCGGTGCTCTAGATAAGTATGGTTTAAAAGCGATAAGACTCTTTGAGAAAGCTGGTGGAAATTCAGCAATTCGGGTAATAAAAGCGTGGGGAAATGATGTTACAAAACTCAGTGCAGAAATAATGGAAGAACTGGGCCAAGAACAAGTACGACTTTTCGGAAAGCTCGTGAAAGCGGGTGGACGAAATAGCGAGCATTTTTTTCAACAGTACAGGAAATTATCCGTTGGATATTTTGATACAGCGTTAAGAAAATTTTCTGCATCGTCCCGGTTTTTTGACGAGGGAATGATTGATCCCATGATGCATAGGTTTGTTCAATGGAAGCGAAGCATCAGTTCAAATCATGTATTTAGGGGAACGGATATCCCCTTTGATCAGGCCCGCAGAACAGGGTTGCAACCAACGGGTGGGAGGGAGGGCCATACCGACTTGTTGAGGCACATTAAAGGTGAAACTGTAGACTCCGCATTCGTGAGTACTTCATTAAGTTCGGAGGTAGCTGCAGGACATGGATCATATGTATATGAAATTAATCCACGAGCACTTAACGGAATTGATGTCCAGGACACCTATTTACCTGAGCTTCATCTTGCAGATCTTCCCCAAGAGGAAATAGACCGGCTTACACGGTTTATTGCCCATGAAAACGAAGTTACCTTTTTTCAAGGTATTGCCCCCGAGGATATTGTTGGACGATGGAGGGCAGTCGATGCAGGGGGTGGCAGGAGAGGCATCAGAGACTTTGAACCTAATCCAGACTATAGGGAGTAAGTGATAAAAAATGAGAAAGAATAATGAAATAAAAAAAATCGACATAAAGTTATATATGAGATTAAATAGAGAATTAAGTCAGCCCGATACGAAGTCATATACAAAATTGAGCAGGGAAATAAAAAAATCTGATATGATTTTATCCATAACATTGAATACGTATACATATATGGACATACTTATAAATCTTTTACAAGAAAAGTTTGGATGCAATACCATTGAAAAAATAACGGGCGGGGGAATTGAGTATACTGTCATAAGTAATACGACAACGAAAATTAAATTTAGTATCACAACCATAAAAGAGAGACTGTTCTTAAATTTTTTTATTTATATTAATGGACATGCGGATTATAATACAATCACAGAATTTGTTATTGCTTTTATCGGGAGGGTAGACGTAAAATTATGCGTTGCTTATCTTCGAGAACAAATTCTTAAAACAACCGAAGGAGTTATACCTGTTTATTGGCTTGAATATAATCACCTTAATCCTGAAGACCTTAAGGATGCACCAATTTTTTCTTGGGAGCCGATAAAAAAAGAGATTCTCGTCAGATATGTAGAAAATCCTAAAAAAACAACAAAAGAAAAACTTAAAGTGCTGAATGAACAATATGGTAAAGCATATAACTCTGCTATCGGAAAAAACAATGAAAAATGCCATGAAGTGGTTGTAGAAAAGATTTCCGGGGGTAGTCGCTATCCCGCGAAGTTGAATGTCAATTTTATCAACAACTACCTCAGTATAACGATTGAAAACAAAAAAGAAACGTTTCCGCTTAAGGGATACCCGATGCTTGGAACAGTAGTTCCAAGAGATGAGCAAGGTAATCCATTAAAAGAATATAGACCATTAGAAGATCTTAGATTGTTTGATGCGTATCTCAACACGAAAGGCTATCGTTTGATTTGTAATGGAACGTCTGTTGGAGTTTGGCCACTATGGAGAAAAGCTGAGGCAAAACAAACTCAAGTGTATAATGATGTTCAAAAAAATTGGTTTGATATATTTGAGTATTCAGACTGGAATGTGTATGATACTCAACACCATAAAAAAGAACGAGAGAAAAAAGAGAAAGTAAAAAAAGAAGCGTCTGCTAGTGCGGGTGGTGACAGATCATGAACCCAATAAAACTGATCGGATGGAGCAGCGTCATCACCGTCATTCTTTTACTCGGTATACTAACCACCATACCAACGATACTTGCAGTTGAAGAAACGATGATCACCAGTTATGAAACTGCAGGTGTTGGCAGAATTGTCGGAGACAATCCCGCTGAGATGAAAAAACAATTAGAAAAAACAAACCTCGTTCTCACCCACGGTGCATATTATGCTGATGATGCCTTGTTTGATTCAACAGAAGACAAAGTAAGAATTTTGAGGAGCTATTTTCCAGAACGAGCATATGAAGAAAATAGATGGACATGGGAAGATGTTGATGACCTTGTTGCAGAAGGAAGAGATGGACAATTCCTGGCTATTGAAGGAAGGGGAAGAATAGACAACAATAGGCTCATTTTAGAAGATGACAGTCGGACAAGCATTAATGTAAGAAATCTTGAGGATTGGAAGAGAAGCTTTCAAGACAAAGAAACACTTTTACTGGTTGACGCACAGCATGCAGGAATCTACCTCCCCAAGTCGTTCGATACGGACAGGTCATTAGTCGGCCAACTCGGAGAAGATGCCAGCATTATAGCACCAACCTCAGTAGTCAGCAGAGAGTTTGTCAAGGCATTCATGTGCAATCTGAATAAACAAAACAGACAAATAAACGTTGGAGAAGCTTTTAGGTTGGCAAGAAACAATTATTATTGGGGCGTTTCTGATATCGACAACTTTTTTGCAAAAGATGAGTATGTAGGCCTCACGATGCTATCCTACCTTTTGTGGGGCAATCCTTTGGCAAAAATTGAAACACCACGATTTGATGATGAGACGATTGAAGACGAATGCCCCGAATACACCAATCCCTTATTTGAAAATGAGGCGCTTTCAGTGAAGATTCTTGGTGTTGAAGAAGACCCCTTAGAACCAACTGATTATATCGGAGAATATACCTACCATTTTGTAAATCCGCAGATTACTGAGGAAGAGGA
>Ga0209211_10001400_pt1 | contig 45787 bp, 40 predicted proteins | sample RifGroA2_FD_183992 | JGI IMG/M metagenome (GOLD analysis project Ga0209211, IMG submission 183992) | Groundwater microbial communities from Rifle, Colorado, USA - Groundwater A2 (SPAdes) (version 2) | ecosystem: Environmental > Aquatic > Deep subsurface > Groundwater | place: Rifle, Colorado...
AAAAATTATTCTGTCTTTACTTCCTCTTTTGGTAATCTATTTTTTTAAATCACAAAACGATAGAAAAGAGCATAAAATTCCTTTTATTGTTGATAAAGATAAAATCGAAGAAGGAGTAATTATCAATGAAAAAAAATAAATATGGAACAATCACAGTTGTTTAGTAAGGGCCTATTATATTAATAACCCGCGGGGTTAAAAATGGCGTCAATTTGCTATCATAAGCTATTTTATTTCATTTTTGTTAAAATTCTTTCGCATTTATAGCAGATTCACTTTTTCCTTAGGAAAGCGGGGATGTCAAATTCCGTTTCATCATCGAAATATTCCTTTTCATCTATGTCGTCTTCTTTTAAAGACTCAGTCGATTGCTTGCTGTCGGAATCTTTTGCGCCGGATTTTCTTGGCAGTTCATCCGATGATTCTTTCTTAAAATGGAACAATCTGATTCTGTTGTCATCGAATTTTGTGGCAATTATGGTAACTTTTATTTGATCCATCATCTTTTCATCAATCACGGCTCCAAAGATTATATCGGCATCAGGATCAACGCTCTTTGCAATTATTGAAGCCGCCTCATCTATCTCAGTCATAGTCAAATCCGGTCCGCCAACTACATTGAACAATACTCCGCGCGCTCCTTCAATCGAGATATCAAGAAGCGGAGAAGAAATAGCCTGCTTTATAGCAACCAATGCTCTCTTATCTCCGCTGCCCACACCCATACCCATGAGAGCTGTTCCGGCATTGGTCATGACTGTTTTTACATCGGCAAAGTCAACATTGATCAAGCCGGGGGTAGTTATTAATTCTGCAATCCCTTTTACACCTTGATGCAAAACAGCGTCAATTTTGCCGAAAGCCTCAAGAATAGGAGTTTTTTTATCAATGATAGTTAATATTTTCTGGTTAGGAACAACAATCAAAGTATCTACTTTTTCTTTTAACCTTAATATTCCGTCGTCAGATGTCAATTTTCTTTTACTACCCTCAAAATCAAACGGTCTAGTGACAACGGCGACTGTCAACGCGCCTGTTTCTTTGGCTACTTCGGCAATCAACGGAGCTGCACCGGTGCCTGTTCCGCCGCCTTCACCACAGGTTATAAAAACCATGTCTGCCCCTGCCAACTCTTCTTTTAGTCTCTCCCTTGATTCTTCTGCAGCCTGCCTGCCGATTTCCGGATCTCCTCCTGAACCCAATCCTTTAGTCAGATTTTCACCAATCTGTATTTTTATTGTTGCTTTGTTATTCAAAAGAGCTTGGGCATCGGTATTGACCGAAATAAATTCAACACCAGCTATGCCACCCTCAACAATCATCGAGGAAATCGCGTTACCTCCGGCACCACCAACACCAATCACTTTTATTCTTGCAGCTTGTCCGGCTCTTGGTTTAATTAACATAAAATTAGTCTACAACTTGTCTAAAAATAGTCAAAATTTGTCTTTAACTAGTTAATGACTAATTCTAGACAAATTCCAGACTAAATTCTGACTACGGTATAAATTGTTTAAAAAATTCCTTAATTTTGCTTACAGAACTACCAATGGAAATATCCTTCAAAATCTTATTGAAATTCTTGAACCCGAACTCCTCACTCATTATATTTCTTCTTCCGTATAAAATCAAACCTACGGTAGTGGCATATTGAGGATCAAGTATTTCATCAACCAGTCCGCTCACTTTCTCCGGGATTCCTAAACGAATCGGCAGACCAACTACTTTTTTACCTGTTTCCAGCATACCGACTGTCAAGGCTCCACCACCGGATATAACCAATCCGGATGGAATATTTTGACCACAACCGCTTTTTTCGATTTCCTCAAATAGCATTTTAAAAATTTCCTCCAACCTGGGGGCAATAATACCGTCTACCAAGGTTTTTAGAGACACCTCGGAAACATTTTCAGGAAGCTGTAATTCATTCAGATTCAATTGAGGCGATTTTCTTTTAGATATACCGGGATTTTTTTCAGGTGAATAAATGCTTTTACTGAGATAAAGTTTGATTTTTTCTGCTGAATCCAGAGAAACTCTCAAGCCAACGGCAATATCATTAGTTATATGCCTGGCTCCGATAGGAATGGAAGAAGAATACGACAAAGAACCGTCTACATATATGCAAAGATCTATTTTTCCACCGCCAATATCAACCAAAACCACTCCTAATTCTTTCTCCGTATCGGTTAAAACTGATTCGGCTGAAGCTAATCCTGAAAAAACATAACCGTGATTGGCAATGCCCAGATCGTTTAAACACCTTTCAATATTTTTCAGATTAGTTTGGGAAGCTGTTATTATATGAGTTTCTACTTCCAGTCTGACTCCGCTCATTCCTACAGGATTTTTTATTCCCGATTGTCCATCTACAATATAGTCGCTCGGCGAAACCTCGATTATCTTTCTTGTAGTAGACAAGGAAACTGCTCGGGCCGCTTCAATTACCCTATTGATATCATCTTCGATAATTTCTCCCTGCGAATTTGAAACAGCCACTATGCCGTGTGAATTTAATGAAGAAATGTGCGGTCCGCCAACAGATACAAAAGCGCCGCTAATTTTATGCCCGGCCATTCTTTCCGCTTTTTCTATACTTTGTTCCATTGATTCCGCTACGTCGCGGATATCAACAATCAAACCTTTTTTTACTCCCCGTGAAGGTGTAGTATTGAAGCCGATTATTTTAATTTCTCCGCCATCCTGCGGTTGTATCCCGACTATGGTAGCAATTTTCGAGCTACCGATATCTACTCCGCAGATTATTTGTTCAGCCATATAAAAGTTTATTATGAGCTAAAATGTAACAATCGGTTTATCAAACCTCAGGTCAATTTTCCTGAATTCCTTGCCTTCAATCTTAAATTGTCTGATCAGTTCAAACAATACCAATCTCTGATATTCTTTGTCCTTATTATTGGCAATCAATATCTGTCTCTCACTAATATTTAATAGTATCATATCGGCTCCGAGAATATCAATACTATCTGTTTTAATATTCAAATCATTAAGCGCTTTGATAAAAAAAAGGGCTGTTAAAATATCCGTATAATTTAATAGTTCCCCGGTCGAAAATCTGTCATGGATAATTTTTTGATAATAATGAATAAGGGGATAACTGTCAGTTGGTTTTTGCTTGATCTTGTTTAAAATCCGGCCGTTCTCCGCCAAATACAAATAACCCGCGTTGGTTTCCATTTTGGCAATGGGACTAAACGTATCAACAACTATTTCCAGTGTGTCAGGAAATTTTTTAGTGATCCTGATATTGCTGACATTGGCATTTTGTTTTATCAGAGTATCGCTAATTTTTTCCGTTGAAATGAAAAACAGATTTTTATTTTTAAAAAGGTCTATTCCCTTGATTTCCGAAGATTTACCAATACCTTGGATAGTCATTTTCTTGATTCTTAATTTATATTCGATGATGGAAAATAATACAACAAAAGTCCCGATAATTAGTAGTATTATAAAAACCGATTTGGCTTTAAACCGAAATCGTCTGGATAATACTGTTTGCATCGAATTTCTCATAATAAGAATTCAATTTGTTAAAATTGTCCGAATAATAACCTAAGTTAGCCATTACCAAATCAATCAACAGGGACAGGTTTTCACTGGTATCTTTCTGGTCAAAAATTTCTCCGGTTTGCGCTTCTTTAAAAATCTTGGCGTGCTCCTGCTGTTCCTGGTTTGCTGACCAAGGCAAAGGAATAAAAATAGCCGGCTTTTTTAAAGCAATCATTTCAAAAAAAGTATTAGCGCCCGACCTACCTATTACTAAATCACAAATATTATAAATATATCCTATTTCGTCTTCAAAAAAGTGTTTTCTGGGGAAAAAATTTTTCTGCTGCTCTTGAAGCAGTTGTTTGTTTTTTTCCAGAATTTTCTCATAATCCCTGTATTCGGCTGCATCGCCTGTTTGCTGTATAACAATATATTTTTTTAAAAGTTCCGGAAGAATGTTGGCTATATGAATATTAATGCTATGGGAACCCAGGGAGCCGCCGGTGATGTAGATGACAGGCTTGGTTTTTTGGATTGTGAATGGTTTTTTTATTATCTTAAATATGGATTCTCTTATTGGATTGCCGGTAACAATTGTTTTATTAATTTCAAAATAACCGGCTGCTTGTGGAAAAGCAACAAATATTTTTCTTGCGAATAATCCGATAATTTTATTGGCCAAACCCGGCCGGATTGTTTGTTCGTGCGTATAAATCGAAATTTTAAAAATATAACCGGCCAAAACTATCGGCAGAGCAATATATCCTCCAAAAGACAGTATAATATCAGGCTTTTCATTTCCGATTATCCGGAAGGCATGGTATAATCCTATTGGAAATTTAAATAAATCCTTGACTGTTGATAAAGAAAAAATCCTGGACAACCTGCCTGCTTCCAAATGAATGAATTTTACTTTTCTTTTGTTAATTTCGTGGAATTCAAAAGATTTACTGTTTGACGAATCCGATGCATATTCCCGACCGACAAACACCAGGGAATTTTGTGCGTCTTTGACAAGTTTATCAATAATCACCAATGCCGGAGTGACATGACCTCCTGTAATAAGTATTTTCATATATCCATTATACTGGATTTAACATTTAGGCTGAAGTCTGCCTTTAAATTGAGGATCCGTACTTTTACAGTAGGGATCCAGTTTTCCGAATTTACGTACATGTACCTCATTACACACACCGCATGTATAACTTAACGATCCGTATTTATCTTCAGCGTGCTGCCTAGTTTGCCTAAAACCGGATGCAAATGACGACATCACTTCCTGAACTGGTTTATCTAATTCAACCGGCTTTATCAAATCACTTATTTCCGTATACGAGGCAGATGTTCCACCACATCCGCCACCATAACTTATCTGCTGAATACCCTTAAGTTTCATATAAGCGGCATCGGATGATAAATAAGCTCTGATAATCATTTCTGGCGTTACATTGTCTGTTTGCAGTATCTCAATAGTCTGACCATCCAAAACTACTTCCTGAGGTTTTTCTTCAGAAAATGTGCGAAGCATTTCATTCATCACTGAATTGACATCAAAAACTTCACCACTGACGTTTCGAAAAACTTGGCCGTTAAATTTAAATGTTTTCCGGAAAAAATCATCAATATTGCCGCATTTAAAGGGGTGCAGCAAAAACTCAGTGATTTTTCTTTCTTCATCACCAATAATATTAATTAGCTTTGTATTCATGTCATTGGAAATTTCCGCCAACCAGGGATTATTGTCACCGTCAATGCTTACTGCAACGTTTTTCAAACATTTTCCATCAAAATACATAAAATATAGTTGACCCAGGTCATATGGTTTTTTTAATCTATGTAAATATTCTTCACTAAAACCGTCTGTAGGTGTGTTGTCGAATAATATTTTTCCTGCTGGACTGTATAAGGCAAAAAGCGTATTCGGTTCTGCAAGTGCTTTTTGGCTGACCGATAATATTCCTTTATAAAATAACCCGCTTCTTTCATTGAAATCAATCTGGCTTTTGACATTATAAATATCTTTTTTAGATGGTGAAGTGTAAATATCTCCGTCCTCAGAAAGCCAATAACGATAGAGAATAGAAACTGCCTTATCGGTAGTGACATGGTTGCGCCTGCTCTCGACTTGCTGGTTTAATTCCGCTACTCTACCTGATGGAGTCAAACGATTAAGTCTGATAGCTTCAGCGTAAGGATTGAATCCAAACCGTTCAAGAAAATTTACTTGAGACATAGGATCCCTGCTCGGGGTAAGCCCTCGTACATAGAGGGTAGACTTAGTCGGTCTTCGGGGTTCTCCGACTTAACGTCGAAGTTACCGCTGCGGCACACCCACGGATTCTAACCGTGTTCCCGTTTCCCCCTGCAAATTCAGGGAGCAGTCTTCAGCTGATATTACATCGGCTTGACTGATACTAAGTTGTGAATTCTAACAACAAAAAGATATACCTTTTCCGGATAAAAATCAAGTGATATAAAATCAAATAATTTTAGTTAAGAATAATATTCCAAAGATCCTCTACCCATACATCAATAACTCTTCTAGAATTTCTCAGTATGGCTATAACATGGTTGCCGTTTGGAATTTGAACCGATTCACCAAATGCAGATCTATAAGATTGTCTTACCATTGCTTGGAATTCTGTAGGGTGTTCATAGATTAATCTCTGTAAATGTTGAATTAAAATGAGATATTTTTTTTGATCTTTTGTTTCTAATCGTATATCTATATCTGACTCATCATTTAATGTAGCTCTTCCTTGGGAGGCTGATCCGATTACACCAACCGTAACATCTGCCAACGGAACATAATATCTTTGCAGTAATGCTGTCAGCTGTCGTGCCATTTCATTACCTGCCTGAGCAAATTTTCTAACTTCGTCTGCAGTTACTTCACGTATTATTTGCTTATCATCCCTAATATAGGGTACAGAAAAAGGATGAGTCGGGCTAACTATGCTTATTCCCAATTTTTCTCTAAACTGTTTTAATATTTTCTCAGGGTCTACTTGTTCGACTGTTGCACCACCCAATTTGATTGTTTTACCCAGGTAATCCCTGGATAATTTTAAAACCTGGCCAAAAGACCGGGAAATATCTTGATCCTCATCCCAAGCTGCTAATAATATTAAAGATGTTAAGGTATTTTTATAATTCGCAAGAGGTCCTGGCAGGACTACAGGTATTTTTAATCTCTCATCAGAATTTAATAATGGAAATTCCAGAATATTAAATGTCCTTGCATCAGCTCTTGGGAATTCGTTAATTATTTTAGGTATTTCGCTTGATGCAGGAAAATCTTTTAATTCAACTTGTCTGGCAAGAGTATCAAAGGGAAAAGGTAGTACAGGCGGATTTAACACTTCTGGCGGAAGTGGTACTACTGGTGAAATAGGTTGTGTTAATAATCTGTTTACAAGTAAAGTTTGTGCAACTGGTCCCCAGACCGGAGATGTAACTATTATTCCAAATAAACCTACTAGACCAACAAGAAAATTTCGTTTTGATTCGTCATAAAATTCTGCCTGTGCCATAAGTGATGTATTATATCAATTCTTATAGGATAATTCAATCTGTTATTTTACTTTGGCTATCTTTTTTTCAATATTGAGAAGGATTCCCAAACAGACGAAAGAAACCAGCAAGTTGGATCCGCCATAGGAGATAAAAGGCATTGGAATTCCGGTTAATGGCAATAAATTAACCATCCCGGCCAAATTAATCAGTATCTGCAGATTAAAAAAAGCAAATATTCCGCCTGCCAGCAGTTTACCGAATTTATCCGGCGCATTTTCGACCAAACGGAACATTTTATAACTTAAATATATAAAAAGAGCTATTATTAAAAAACTGCCGACAAACCCCACTTCCTCACCAATAATGGCAAATATGGAATCCGTATGCGCCTCGGGTAAAAAAAGGTACTTTTGCCGTGATGCTCCAAAACCCTTTCCGAAAATGCCTCCATTTGATAGCGAAACCAATATTTGGTTCAAATGGTAGCTTATGCCTAACGGGTCTTTTGAAGGATCAAAAAAGGCCAACAACCTGTTGAAGCGGTACGGAGATAATTTAATCAGAGAAATAAAAACGATTAATGCTACAGGTAAAAGCAACAGGATATTTATTATATTCATGCCCGCCAAAAAGTAAATAATAATACTTAAGAAGAAAACCACAATGGCCGTACCCATATCAGGTTGCATCATAATAAGAAACATCAGAAGTGCAAGAAGCGCCAAGAACGAATAAAACCTCTTTCTTTCTTTATGCAAAAACCAGGATGACAAATATATGATGACGCTGAATTTGGCCAGTTCGGTAGGTTGAACATTGACCGGTCCGAAATCAATCCATCTCCTGGCGCCTCCGGCCTTATATCCGACTCCGGGAATCAATACAACCACTAACAAAACCATTGTTACCAGCATGGCAAAAAATGCAAAATAGTACCATTTATGATAATCGAAATTAGAGATAATAAACATAGAAACTACACCCAAACACAACCAAATTATCTGCAGCTTAAGGTAATAAAAACTGTTTCCGACTTCATTAAAGCTTCTGATTGACGATGATTCGAAAATAAAAAACAGTCCTATCAAGGACAATAGAATAGGTAATGTAAACAAGTGCAGGAAATACTTATTACGAATGAGAATTCTTGATATCATAATATTAAATTTTTTTCACTATTTCATTAAAGCAATCCCCCCGTTCAAATTCGTTTTTAAACATGGCAAATGACGTAGCAGCCGGAGACAACAAGATATACGCTCCATTTTCAAAATTCCCTGCCGACTGGAAAGCAAATTGGACGGCTTTATCCATATCCGTAAAAACCAATGAAACTTTATCAGGGTATTGTTTTTTTAATAACGGTTCAATCTCATCTGTAAAAGAACCTTTTAAAAGTATTATTTTTTCTACTCCTTGCAGCTTTTCCAAAAGTTGTCCGTATGGCAAATTTTTAGATTTTCCGCCCAGCAATAAAATTATGGGCTTATCATGAAAAGTGTCTATCGCTTTTATTGTGGCAACAGGCGTTGTTGAAGTTGAGTCATTTATGAAAATAACTTTGTCTTTGATCCGGACAATCTGCTGACGATACGGCAAACCTTTAAAACCAACAATAGATTTTTCTGCCTTTTGTTTGTCAATACCGACAATCTCCAACACTTTCAAACTGATATTGGCGTTTTCCAGATTGTGTTTTCCCGGTAAAGAGATTGAAGCTTCGGAAAAACTGGAGTCGTCGGTATAAAATACTTGACTTTGCGGTCTATCATTGCCGATTATTTTTTGCAGCTGCCTAGCGGCTACCAAATAGTCTTGAGGTGTCTGATACATATAAATAGCTTTTTTATCATAAAGATAATCGTCCATTGATTTATAAAAATTAAGGTGGTCGGGATAAAAATTTGTAAAAACGGCAATATGAGGACTGATTTTATGACGGTGAAAAGCAGCCAATGGCCAGGAAGGAATTTCCATCACCACCCAATCCTCAGCAGTAACCGACTTTAGCAGTGAAATAGTAGAAATTCCAGGTAAACTTCCGGCCAAAAAGCAATTTATCTTGGCATTCTGAAGCGCCAGGTAAATCATATTAGTAGTGGTTGACTTACCCCTGGTCCCTGTGACACCAATAATTTTTGCAGGACAGTGCTTGGTAAAAAAAGCAAGTTCCATTTCAATAGGTATATTTTGTTTTTCCGCTTCAATGATTTCGGGTAAATTCCAAGGAACCGACGGTCCTTTGAAAATGATATCAGCTTCCAAAAAATCCTGAAGCAGGTGTTTGTTCAAATGAAAAACTATTGGGTAAGATTTAAGTCTTTTTATTGAATTAGCCAACTCCATTTCCGATCTGAGATCAGTCACGGTTACTTTGGCGCCTAGTTCTGCAAAAAATTTGGCTACTCCCAGTCCTCCACCCTGCACACCCAATCCGACCACTAACACTTTTTTTCCTGAATATCTCTTAATTAAATTTGTATAAATTTCCATTTTACTTAATTTTATCTTAACCTAAAAACAGCCAGAATTGCCTGCAAATTTACAGGAGGCTATTGATATTGAAAGATCATTCTTTCATATGCGTCACTGTCAGGCATCCATTCAATATTTTTTGTTCGGGATTTTCCTCGGTAACATTAGCCAGTTCTACTATTCTACCATTAACCCTGCCCTGCAAAATTACTGTAGAATTGGCTGGAGAAGGATGTTTTACACTCTGTCTCCATGCAGTGCCAACAAGAGAATGAGTAAAATTAATCAAAGGATCAAAAATCTTAAAAACGGCGGATGAACCTGTTGGGAAGTCAATTGTACATCTGTCTTCACTCATTTCAGCGCATTGTCCTGGTTCGTTGTTTTTCCAACCCCAATGTAATTCAGGATCATAATTTAAATAAGTAAACTTGGCTCCATTGTTAGCTGTCAGTTTCATGGCAGCAATAGCTAAAGTTCCTAATCCAATCAAGATTCCTCCCAATTTTATAATTTCTGCCAATGCACGATGGTGTTCTATTTTAGCTTGTCCTGTCATTCTATAATTATATCATTTCATGAAGGCGACCATCAATCCGAAAACGGCAAATATAATAGAGATCAACCACAAACGCATGACGATTTTAGGTTCTTCCCAACCCCTAAGCTGCAGCCAAAGGTGGAAGGGTGCAACCGGCATGATTTTTCTTTTAAATATCCTTTTACTAAGCAGTTGCAAAAGAGAAGTGGTAATCTCAATAACAAAAACCCCACCGATAATTGGAAGAGTAAAACTCTTTCCTAAAATTAAACCTATTACCGCAAATGTAGCTCCAAAAGAAAGAGAACCGGCATCACCCAAAAAAATTCTGGCCGGATAAATATTAAAATACAGAAATGCGATTAATCCGCCTAGCCAGGTAGCGATAAACAAGGTGGTCGGAGTGTCAAGTATTGATCTGGAAACCGCCCAAAAAGCAGCCAAGGCAATCATCAGTATACCACCTGCCAGCCCATCCAGACCATCAGTAATATTTACTGCATTGGAAAATGCAACAATTACAAAAGCCGCAAAAAGAATATATAAGAAAGACAAATCAAATACTCCGAAAAAAGGAATATGAATAATATTTATTTTCAATTCTTGATAGAGCCAAAACGCAATAATAAATGCCAGAAAAATTTCTATTACCAGTTTATGCATCAATCTCAAACCGAAAAATTGCTTGTCTTTAAGGAAAAATATTTTGTTCAAGTCGTCAAACAGACCCAGGAAAGCAAATGAAATAAATGTAAACAGTATTATTTTAATTTCCGAATACAACGAAGGATAGTTGGTGAGGATTTTTTTATTAAAAATAAAAAAGAAAATCAGGGTTATGGCATAGGTAATAACTGTCGTCAATATCACCAGAATACCCCCGCCAACTGGCGTACCTGTTTTATGTTTATGGAACTGGTCGAAAATGGGTGTCGGACGGTTAAAAGCATCTTTTGTTTTTTGGGAAGCCCTCTGGAATTTTAGCCGGTATAAAAAATTAATGTACGGAACAATAAGAAAGGCGTTTAAAATAAACGACACAACAACAGCTAAAAGATAAATTGCCATAAAATACTTAAAGAACAGCTAAGTAATCAATAATTTTAGGAATAAAAATTATACATGCGATTGTAAACGCACCCATTGAAAACATCAACATAAAAGATGCCGAAACATCCTTGGCTATCCTTATTTCTTCGCGGCGTTCCTTATCCAGCGCATCAATAGTTTCCTCAATGGCCGTATTAATAATCTCAGTTGATAGTCCGATCGTTATAAGAGTCAGTATCACCAAAAATTCAATATAGCTTATTTCAAAAACCCATCCGCCGATTAAAGCCAAACCCGAAAGAAACAAGTGGACTTTAAAATTTTTTTGTGTGCGGATTACCCATAGTAATCCTGAGATCGCGTTTTTAAACGAAACAGCATGATGTCTGATCATATTATATTCTTTAATAATTTGCTTAATTTCCCACTATCATGCCGCAATATACTCCTTACTTTTGGGTCGATATATTTTTCGCTGCCCTCGCTCCTGATAGCATTGTTGTCAATAATGTCTCCTTCAATAATTTGACCACGAAAACCATTGCTTTTCAAGTCATTAATCACCACACGTTCGTCTTCTTTCTGATACCAGTCTATTATAGACTTAGATATCTTACCGTTATTGACAATAACATAATCTACCTTCCTGGCTATGTTCGTTTCAATATCTTTCAGATGATCCGTAGCTTTATAGTCCGTAGTTTGGCCAGACCTGGTCATCAAGTTCAGTATGTAAATAATTTTAGCCGGGCTTTTCATTATAGCTTCCTTTATACCGTTAACCAAAAGCACCGGAATAATACTGGAATAAAAATCACCCGGACCGATTATTAAGTAGTCAGATTCTGCTATTCTTTTTATAGCTGCGCAATTTGCCTCTACTTTAGGTTCTAAAAAAGCCCTTTTTACCCGACTCTTTTCCTGATAATTGGTATCAATATTGCCTTCTTTTTTTACTATCTTTCCGTTTTCGTATTCTACACACATGTGAGTGTTTGCGAATGTCACCGGAATAACCTGTCCCTTGATCTTTAAAACGTAACCGGCCGTATCAACCACATCTTTATAATTTGAAGATACTTTTTCTAAAGCGGACAAAAAAATATTACCGAAGTTATGGCCATTCAAATCACCGTTTTCAAAGCGGTATAAAAATAGTTTTCTCCAAAGAAGCGGTGCCTCCGATAAAGCCAGTAAGCATTGACGGAGATCTCCCGGAGGTAATACACCAAGCTGATCTCTCAGTCTGCCGGTAGATCCGCCGGAATCCATCATAGTTACAATCACTCCCAGATTTAGATGCTTGTTTTTTTTCAAACCGGACAATACAACGAATGTCCCTGTGCCTCCACCAATAACTGTTATTTTTTTCATATCCTTCAAATTTTTATAATTTCTCCTCCCAAACGGCTAACCTTTTCCACAAAATTTTCATAACCTCTCTCTAAAATGCTGGCGCCATAAATATAGGATTCACCTTTTGCAATCAAAGCTGCAATGGCCAAAGTTGCGCCGGCGCGTAGATCGGCAATATTTAATACTCCTCCATGTAATTGTTGGTTGCCTTTTATTTTAATTGTTTGATTATATTTTTTTGCCGGATCAAAATTAAAAAAGAAATAATCCTGCGGATTTATAACCGGACTCTTAATAAAATCAATCTCCGCTCCTAGCTTGCGTAATTCTTCGACGTAGGAAAACCTGTTTTCAAATACCCTTTCACTGATTATCGAATCACCACTTGCCTGGGTCATCAAAATAGCCCAATTGGGTTGCCAGTCGGTCATAAAACCCGGATGAGGGGCTGTCTCTACATTTGACGGTTTAATACCATTCTGTGAAAAAAAGCGGAAGGTATCTTCAGTAACTCTTTGGAATCCTCCACCGCATTGCCTTACTTTTTCTACGAAAGTATTAATCAGTTCATAAGGAATTTTTGAAATTACAACCGTGCCGCCTGTAGATAAAGCCAGAGTGGCATAGGTTACTGCTTCATTTCTATCAGAAGTGATTGTGAATGGTTCTTTTTGTTTCAGCAACATTGACTTGTTAATAATAATAGTTTTGTTTACTCGTCTGATTTTGGCGCCACATTTGTTTAGAAAAGAAATCAGATCGTCTATTTCCGGCTCTAAAGCTGCATTTTCAATCTTGACTTCATTTTCCGTCAAGGTACTAAGCAGCATCAGAAGCTCAGTTCCAGTATGGGAGGATTTGGAAAATCTATATCTTCCGGTTGGTCGTTTGATTAACTTGGCATGGTAATATCCCGTGTTGGAATCATATTCCATTGATATTCCCAGCTGTTGCACTCCGTCAACAACTCTGTCAATCGGTCTGGCGCCAATACGGCATCCGCCGGGATTGGGGATATAACATTCGCCGAATTTCAATAATAAAGGCGCCAAAAACATAAACGACACCCGGATTTTTGAGGCATGAAGTAAATCTACTTTATTTGATGAGAGTGATGACGGAACTACTTTAACAGTATTTTTATCAATGAAATCAACCTTAGCTCCAAGTAGATTAATCAGATGAATTAGTTCATGAACATCGTTTATCCTGGGAACATTATGGATAATTGTTTCATTCTCAAGCATAAGCGATGAAACAATTACCTTTAATGCAACATTTTTTGCCCCTGACAAAATTACTGATCCGGACAAAGGTTTACCACCTTTTATAATATATGCGTCTTCCATATAAAAGCTATACAATAATCACTTCTTCTTCTAACTTCACACCAAACTTATTATTAACTTTATTCTTGACATATTCTATCAGTCTTAGCAAATCCTTAGGATCTCCGCCACCCATATTTATAATAAAATTAGCGTGTTTGTCGGAAACGACAAAAGCTCCGATTTGGTATCCTTTTAATCCGGCTTTTTCAATAAGGTAACCGGCTGAGCTAGAGGAAATCTTTAATTTGTTCCTATCGTTTACCGAAATATTCTTGAAGAAACAGCCGCTTGAAAATCTTCCGAATGGTTGAGTTTTTTTTCGGTATTCAAAAGCTTCATCAGCTCTTTTTTTAATCAGCTGAGGATCAGCCTTTTTCAGATGAAAAACCGCCTCAAGCACTAAATCCTTTGAAGTCTGTATAAAACTGAAATCATAATCGAATTTAAAAAATTTTCTATCTACTTTTTGTACTTCTGCTTGACTATTGATAATATGGGCATATAACAACCAGTCTCCGAAATAATTAAGGGGTTTTGTCCATTTTGAATTCATATAGATTGCTCCTCCAACCGTACCCGGTAAACCCTTATGATATTCCAAACCCTCCAGGCCTTTTTCAATTGTCAAGTTTACCAACTGCGATACCGCTACTCCTGAAGTGGCTAATATTTCCGTAAACTTATCATTGTCATTGATTATCTCAATCTTTTTATAATTGTTTTTTACCACCAAGCCTTTTATCCTATCGGTAACCATAGCCAAGTTAGATCCTCCACCCATTAAAAAATATGGCAGGTTAAAAAGGCTTATTCTCTTGACATTAATCAAGTCCTGTTGCGAGTTAGCTTCAAAGAAAAATTCTGCTATTGTGTGCGTTTTTAAAGTCAGGTATGGATAAAGATCTTTATTTTTTTCAACTCTTCCTTTACCTAGAATTTCTTCTAATTTCGCGGTTATATCGTTTGGCATGATTATGGAATAATTATATCACTTATCAGCGGTATCAAGAAATTTCTAAGCTTATAAACGTCTCCTGCTCCGACTGTAAAAATAATGTCGCCTTTTTTAAGATATTTTGCCAAGGGTTCAGCCAACTTTGTAATATCGTTTATATAAACAGCGTTTTTTCCGGGAAAATTCTTGATAATCAATGATACTATGTCTTCTGCAGAAATATCAAAATCTCCGGGATTTTCTCTAGCCGAGGCAAAAATAGGCAAAACTATTGACATATCTGCCAAAGAAAGGCTGCGGCTGAACTCCGATAACATGACCTTTGTTCTGGAATATGTATGCGGTTGGAAAATAACCACTATTCTCCTGTTTTTAAATCTTGACCTGGCACTATTAATAACTGTTTCTATTTCTGCCGGGTGGTGGGCATAGTCGTCAAAAAGAAAAATATCGTTTTTGTAAAAAACCTTTTCAAACCTCCGCGAAGCTCCGCCAAAACCTCTTATTGCTTCCCGAATCTTTTCGGAAGCAAATCCCAAATCCGTCAAAGTTGCAACTACGGCTACCGAATTGCTGACATTTTTATCTCCGAATAAGGAAATGCTGTATTCTTCTGATATTTGGCTGTTTTGACTGGTTAAGCGGAATGTTGATCCGCTTTCATTTGTCTTGGCATTTATTATCCGATAATCAGCTTCTTTTGAAAAACCATAAGTTTTAAATTGACTCCGGGGTATTACTTTCAGAATTTCCCGGATATTTTGATCATCAACACATGCTATGATCTTGCTTTTTCGGTCACCCTTAGGGTGACTGGAAGTAAAAAAACGATAGAATGCTTTTTTTGTCTCATCAAGGTTGCCGTATATGTCCGGATGGTCAAAGTCAATATTTGTACAGATTATATGGGATGGCCGCAGAAAAAAGAATTTAGGCGATTTATTTATGGGTGGACTTATACCATATTCGTCCGCCTCAACTACAAAATAATCCGAGCGACTATTATAATCAGATCCCTGATTATCAGTAAAAAAGGGTGTACCGACCAAATAGCTAGGTTTAGCTTTTAAATTGATCAGCGCATAAGTCAAAAGTGAAGACGTTGTAGTCTTGCCGTGGCAGCCGGAGACTGCAATTGAGTATTTGAATTGATCGCAAATCATACCGATTATTTCCGCTTGAGAGCTAATTTTTATTTTTCTTTTTTTTGCCTCCTTTATCTGTTGGTTTTCAATACCCTTGTTTGCCCCCGAAAAAATAACCAGATCCGTACCAGTATCCAGATTATCTTTATCAAAGCCTGTCGACCATTTGATGCTGTTTTTTTTCAGCAGATCATCAGTAATGAATTCTTCGACAATATCTGAACCAGTCACCTTTTTGCCCATCTTTTTCAAGATTACGGCCAGGTTAGCCATTGCCACGCCTTTTATTCCGACAATAAATATATTTAAGGCTTTTTTAAGCATGTTTTGTTCAAACAATATTATTTAACCTGATAATAAAATTCATCATTTCACCGAATTCGTTCTTGTTATCCCTCCTGAATGAAAAAAAACGCTTACGATCGCATTGGGTACAAAACGGAAAATAGTCTATATTCTTTTTTGGGATACCAACTTCCAGTAATAACAGATAATTCAAAAGCGGTAAATTCAGATAGAGTTTGCCGTGGCGGCGGTGAAATATTTTTTCGGAAAAACCGTCAAATTCTTCTAGAAAACTATAATATCTTTCTTCATTTATATTATAACAGCAATCGTTTATGCTCGGACCGATAGCAATTTTTATGTTTTCTTTTTGCGCACCCTGCTCCACCATATTGTTTATCATCTTTTGAGCTATACTTTTTATGCTGTTGCGCCAACCCTGATGGGAAATACCAATAATTCCGTTTTGACCTGAAAAAATAATCGGTACACAATCGGCCGTAATGACTGTCAAGGCAACTTTTTCTACAGTGGTTATTACCCCGTCTGTCTCTGCTATCTTCACCAATTTGTCAGTAGATTTATTTTCATAGTTCTCAATATTGGCTGAATGAATTTGCTCCAAAGTTACAATCCGATTAAACTGAATATCGTTCTCCTGAAAGAAATTGACGATATTTTCCGACTGTCTGGCATCACCTAATTCACGTGTCCCAAAGCCACTAAAAAAATTGGCGTTATTGATCATAGTAGAAAAAAATATTTTCAGGTCAGGATCGTAAGTAATCATTATTGTATTTAACAGTTAACAATTAACATCTAACAACTAACAATACTATTTTTAAATCATATGTCAGTAGTTAATTGTCAGTTGTTAATCGTTTTCTTAATGCTAATGCATTTATTACCGCATTGTGTTCACTCCAAGGAAATTCTATTTTTCCCCGGCACAAACTTTTTTCGTGACCTTTTCCCGTCAACAGTACTACATCGCCAATCTGGGCAATATTAATAGCTTTTTCAATAGCTTTCCTGCGATCCGTAATAATCTGCCAATCTTTGTCGTTTTCTATTCCGGCTGCAATTTCTTTACAGATTTTATCAGCATTTTCTTTTCGACAATCCTCTTCCGTTAAAATAATGTAATCAGCATATCTGCTACTTTCCTTTCCCATCAATGGCCGCTTACTGGTATCCCGTTCACTGGCTGCGCCGAAAACATGGATCAACTTATCCTTATTTCTTAAATATTGTATTCTTATTTCAGGAAGCAGTTGACGGAAAGCATTAGGAGTATGGGCAAAATCAATGATTACCTTGAATTGTTTATCATATATGGTTTCTAATCTTCCGGGCGGTAATTGAAAACTGTCCAAAGCCTTATATATCAAGCTGTCATTTATTCCAAGAATGGTAGCTACACTAAAGCCGGCTAAGTAATTATAACGGTTAAATCTGGTAATTCTTTTTTTAAAGTTGAAATTAAAATTTGATTTATGTTTAAAGCCATACTGATAAACTTTTATTTCCTTTTTATGCAGAATTTTTTTTAAATGACTGAACGAACCGTCATCACTGTTTATTAAAGCAATGTTGGCATAATCGAACAATCTGGATTTTGTTTGCAGATATTGAATATAGGTTTTATGGTAATCCAGATGCTCATGAGTAATATTGGTTATAACACCAATAAAATATTTAATGCCTGCCACTCTATTCTGATCTATTGCGTGTGATGTAGTTTCCAATATCAAATATTCATCGCCATTTGTGACGCTTGCTTTAATTAACTTTTGTAAAGGAAAACTGTCCGGTGTTGTCACATGAAAACCGGTGTCGAGAATGTTTCCTCCGATATCGGCATAAACCGATGATATTATAGAAACTTTTTTTCCGGCTGATTTCAAAATATGATAAATAAGGTGAGTGGTAGTGGTTTTTCCGTCTGTTCCGCTGATACCAATGACTTTTATCTTAGTACTGGGAAAACCGTATACAAAATTGGCAATTAATGCTTGGAATAAATGATAGATGTTTTTGACTTTTTGTAACATGTAACATATAACATGTAACTTTTTAACTGTGTTACATGTTGCGTGTTCTATGTTAAATAATTATTGTCCCGGTGCTATATTATAATACACTATAAGCTCTTTAGCGATATCGAAAAATAAAGGTGCAGCTGTTTCCGATCCCCAAGGAGAAGATTGCGGTTCTTTCAAAATAACCAGAGTTATAAATTTAGGATCATCAGCCGGCGCAAATCCTATAAATGACGCGATTGTTTTGGAGGGGTCATAGTGACCTTTAATGGGAATCTGTGCAGTGCCTGTTTTTCCGCCGATTTTGTACCCTTTGGGCTTTAACCATTTGATTTCTCCATTTTCTACCGTTGAAACAAGCATTTTTTTAACAATAGCGCTAGTCATATCCGACAGAATTGTACGTTCCAATTTGGGTTTCAAAACCCTAATGCCATCGGCGTCCACCATAGAATTAACTAAGGAAGGCCGCATCAAATCACCGCCGTTTATTATTGAAGAAAATGCCGCCAACATCCTGATCGGACTTACGGCAATCCCCTGCCCAAAAGTAACTGTAGCATAATCTATAGGATACCAGTCCTGTTTTGGTTTGATATAACCTTCAATTTCACCTTGGAGATCAATTTGTGTTTTTTCCCCAAATCCGTATTTCTTCAAATAAGAATAAATCAGGTCATTGCCCAATTTATTACCAATATGGACCATGCCGACATTGGAAGATTTTTCCAAAATACGAGTGATGGTTATTTTTCCTTCATATTTGTCATTCCATGTTTTTATGCGGTACTCGCCCACTTCAACCGAACCTTTTTCATCATAAAAATCATCAGCTCTGATCTTTTTTTCCTGTAAAGCAGCAGCAACAATCAATGGTTTAAATGTTGATCCTGGTTCATATAAGTCGGATAAAATCGGATTTTTAAAATCTTTTTCATCAAACAAAAAATATTTGGAAGGATCGTAATCAGGAAGACATACCATGGCCAGAATTTCCATAGTTTTGGGATTAGCCGTCACCACGCAACCTTCTTTTGCCTTGTAGGAATCCAAACCTTGCAGTAGTTTCCTTTTGCTGATCTCTTGGACAGTTTTATCTATTGTCAAAATCAAATCGCGGCCATGTTCCGGATTAACCTTTTCCTGCATTCCTATGATCATCGGTTTACCGAAAAGGTCTCTTTCCGATTCGAGAATGCCCGGCAAACCTTTTAGGTCTTTGTCATAAAAACCTTCTATGCCAAAATAACCAATGTCTTCATTTTCCGTATTTTTACCGACAAATCCCACAATATGAGCTGACAGGGAAGCTTCCGGATAATACCTTTTCATTGCGTACTCGAAACCCAAACCTTTCAATCCCAGCTTTTCTATTGACTTCTTTCTATCTTCTTCAATACCCGACTTTATACTGATCCAATATTTGGAATCGTCTATTTTTGCCTCAAGTGAAGCTTCTTCAATTTCCAAAACAGATGAAAGCTTTTTAACCGTCAACGCTTTATCTTGAATTTTTTTTGGCTCAACATATAAAAGATAACTGTTTTGATTAAGCACTAACGGATTCCTGTTTCTGTCAAAAATACTGCCGCGTTCAGGAATTATTTGTTTTGTTTTTAAATATGTTTCTACCGTAACCGATTGAGGTGTGATAATTTGTGTAAAAAAAAGTTTTACGATAACCAATAAAAAAGAAGTTAAAAAAATTCCATAGAGAAATTTAGCTTTAGACATGGCTGATTAATTTTTTGCGAAACCAAGGTTTTCCAGATATATCGGTGACGATTTTTTTTTGAAATTCATTTTTTCCGCAACTGATCCGGCATATTTCAAAGAATTAAAAAGTGATATTTTTGCGTTCAATCCCACATTCTGTTCATGAAGAACCTTGGTTTCTCTCTCCAAGTAATTTATTTCGTCTCCTATGCGTATTCCGGATACGAAAATATATACATTGGCGACAACCAAAACTACAAACAATGCAGAAATTGTCAATCTGATTTTATTCACAAGTATCTAATTTCAAATTTTTAATATTTATTTATTACCACTCTCAGTTTCGCTGATTTTTCGAATCTTAAGCCATTTTTGGAAACTATCGGCTTTTTGGTAACGCATTCCAGCTGTTTTTCTTTTATCCAATTCTTAACAATCCTATCTTCAAGTGAATGGAATGTGATAACAGCCAGCCTACCACCCTGATTCAACAATGATAAAGATCCGTTGAGCGCTTCCTTTAAATTGTTGAATTCGTTGTTAACGGCAATTCTCAATGCCTGAAAAATACGCCTCAATACCTGTTCATCATATCTTTTTAAACACCTGTTGATAATAATGACCAGATCTCCGACTTTTTTAATCTTTTTGGTATTTCTTCTTCTTACAATACTTTCGGCGATCATTTTGGAATTCAGTTCTTCGGAAAATCCGGAAAAAATGCCGTATAATTCACTTTCACTCGATTTATTCAACAGGTCACTGGCTTGAATCTGAATACTATCGGATAAACGCATATCCAACGGTTCATCAGAATTCTTATATGACAATCCTTTCCCCGAGTTATTTAATTGCCTCATTGACAAACCCAAGTCAAACAAGATTCCGTCAACTGGAAAAAAACCGTTTTCCTTGGCAATATTTTCAATATCCTTAAAATTACCTTCAATCAAAACCAATTCCTTAACCCTAACTTTTGCTTGAAAAATATTGCGCAAAGCATTGATCTGTTGAATATCGGCATCTATTCCCAATACTTTTCCGCCCAGGTTTAATATTTCACCCGCATGACCGCCTTCACCAATGGTCGCATCTATATACAAACCATTAGTTTTAATATTTAAGCTATTAATGACTTCTTTTAAAAGTACTGGTGTATGAGCCATAAATTAATTGTTTCATTCTTCTGTCGCTATTTTTTTAATATTTTTTTCCACTTCTATACTGTACGTTTTCCATTTTTGCGGATTCCAAATCTCAAAATAAGTGCCGACACCAATGAGTATTGCTTCCGTATCTGTCAAGCCGGCATATTCTACCAGATGTTTTGGAATAATTATCCTACCTTGATCGTCTATATCAGTTGTTATGGCTCCGGCAAACAAGTGGCGTTTCATTTCCACCTTTTTCATTTCCAAAATCGAATTACTCATCAAATCCGATGCTCCTTTTTCCCAATCTTCATTTCTAAAACCTGATAAGCATCTGTCAAAACCTTTAGTTAATGTAAATGTACTTATATTGCCTAATGCTTCACGAATTTTTTTAGGGATGACAATTCTGCCTTGTCCTGTAAAATTTACCCTATACTCCCCTAAAAACAGCATATATCACCATTAAACACCATTTTTTAGCTTCTGTCAAGAGATATATTTAGTGTTTATTAGGAAATCTGGCCTTAAATTTCAATTGTGTTTTTACTGAAAATTACATATAATTTTTAATTAATGAATGAATTATTCAATAAGACAAAAACTTTCATCTTTTCAAAACAAAGGAGTATTTTTTCTTCAGCAATTCTACTGTCAGGGACAATAGTTTTAGCCCGCTTTTTCGGTTTCTTCCGCTATCGTGTTTTGGCAAGTTATTTCACGAAAGAACAATTGGACATATTTTTTGCTTCTTTCAGAATACCGGACTTAATATTCGAAATCCTGATAACCGGAGCTTTTACATCTTCTTTTATCCCATTATTCATCAAGTATCAAAAGAATAAAAAAGAACTAAACGAAAACATTTCTTCCATAATAAATTTCATTATACTTTTGATGATTTTGACAATAGCAATCTTATTTGTATGGATGCATCCGTTAATTTCATTTATTACTCCCGGCTTTAGTAAGGAAAAGATAGAGTTGATCGTCTATTATTCCAGGCTACTACTTCTTGGTCAACTGCCTTTCTTGATTCTTGGCAATTTTTTGACAGGGATTGGCCAGGCAAACAAATTCTTTTTCTTATCGGCAATTGCGCCGGTGCTTTACAATGTGGCAATCATTATCACTACAGTCTTCTTTTCTTCCCAATTATGGCTACTGGCGCCTGTCCTGGGAGTGATTTTTGGAGCATTTTTCTTATTTGTAACCCAATTGCCGATACTGACCATTACCGAATACACTTATTTACCCATTGTTAAGAAATCCAAAAGTATTATTGAATTTCTCCGCATGGTAATTCCAAGAACTTTAACCGTTATGGTGGCACAATTGGATGCCACCATTGATTTGACTTTGACGACAATTCTGGGGGCCGGATCCTACACTGTTTTTTATTTAGCCCAACATTTGCAACTATTACCGGTATCTGTTATCGGAGTCGCTTTTGGACAAGCCTCTCTGCCTTATTTGTCGGAGATATTCTTGGAAAAACGAACCGAGGAATTTAAAAAAATCGTCATTGACTCCATACTAAATCTTCTTTTTCTGACAATCCCTATAATGAGTTTTTTCATTTTCGCCAGGACACCGCTGATTAGATTATTTTTCGGAGCGCAAAAATTTGATTGGGATGCAACCGTGCAAACAGCTGTCACATTGTCATATTTTTCTTTATCTTTGCCATTCCACGCCATTTATTACTTTATTACCCGCTGCTTCTATGCAATATTGGACAGCCGGACACCGTTTTATATCGGAGTAGCCACAATCATCATCAATGCTCTTTTAAGCCTAATTTTTATTTTTATATTCAAACTTCCTGTCTGGGCTTTAGCAATTTCATTTTCCATTTCCATGACTTTAAATGTAATCATATTAACAATAATCTTATCTTATAAACTTCATGGTTTAGCATACAAGTTCATGGCAATAGAAATATTTAAAATTTGCGTGGCAACTTTTTTGTCTTCTGTCGCTTCCTATTTAACAATTAAAATGCTGGATAAATTAATTCTGGATACCAGCCGGACTATTAATGTTTTTTTTCTTCTTGTTATAGCAATATTTATCTATGGTCTTTTGTATTTATTTCTCTCGTGGGTGCTTGACATAAAGGAACTTTATCTAATTACTAAACTAATTACCAAGGCCAAGGAATACCAAAAGAGATTTTTAGAAATTTATTCTGAATATGAGTGATGATTCCAATAAAATAGTGGCCATTAAAGCCATCCAAAAAAAACTGCTCGGTAAAAAAATAAGCTACCGGGAAATTTATACCATTATGGACGAAATATCCCACGAGCGGCTGAGTGATATTCTGACAACCTATTTTGTTGCTACCTCTTTTAAAGAAGGTTATACTACGGAAGAGTTATACCATTTTACTAAAGCCATGGTTGAAACCGGTAACAAGCTTGAATTTAAGGGAATTGTGGCTGACAAACATTCAACCGGCGGGGTTTCCGGCGCCAGGACAACAATGATTATTGTTCCAATTATCGCAGCTGCAGGTTTTAAAATTCCTAAAATTTCTTCCAGGGCAATTACCACACCTGCGGGAACTGCCGATGTGATGGAAGTCTTGGCAGAAGTCAATTTCACTCCTAAGAAAGTCGAACATATAGTTAATACCGTAGGCGGCTGTGTCGCTTGGAACGGTAACCTGGGCATTGCGCCGGCTGATGATGTAATAATCAGGGTCGAAGAACCTTTATCATTTGAGTCTTTTGATAAAATTATCATATCCATTATGGCAAAAAAAATTGCTGCCGGTACTACACATCTAATTCTGGATATTCCTGTCGGCAAAACAATGAAAATCAGGCACTTTTCAGATGCGGAAAACGTAGCAAAAAAATTTAAAATTTTAGGTGAAAAATTCAAAATGAAAGTTATTGTCGACATCAACGATACATTAGAACCTCCAGGCAGAGGTGTGGGGCCGGCATTGGAAGCAAGAGACGTCTTATATGTTCTGGAACAAAAAAAAGAAAGACCTTTAAAATTGGAAGCCAAAGCTTTGCGCTTGGCTGGAAAATTGTTGGATTTATGTTATAAAGAAACAAAAATCAATAAAAACGGTGAAGAAGAAGCAACAAAAATATTGGCTAGCGGAGTAGCGCTGGCTAAATTTAAAGAAATCATCGCCGCGCAAAACGGAAACAGCGCAGTCAACTCATCTTCTTTGAAAATCGCATCCAACAAACACGAGGTAACAGTCAATCATTCTGGTAAAATAAAGGATATAAATAATTACAACCTTAACACTGTGGCAAAAGTACTGGGAGCACCCAAGGATAAATTCGCCGGGATTTATCTACTGAAAAAACTGGATGAGCGGGTGGAAAAACTTGAACCGATAATGATTTTATATTCTGAAGATAAATTCCGTTTGAAGGAAGCCCAAGTTACATTACAAAATTTTCCCATTTACGAATTGACCTAATTATGAAAAAACCAACTATAGTTTTTTTTATCATGTTGCTGGTCATTGTTGGCGGATTCCTCTATTACCGCGAAGGAATTCTACCTGTCAACCAAAAACAACCCTCTTCAAAAATTTTTATTATTGAACCGGGAACCCCATTGAATACCATTGCTAAAAATCTTGCCAATGAAGGATTTATCCGTAATAGGCTTATTTTTTTTCTGGTAGTTAAAAAGTTGGGATTGGAGAGAAAAATCCAGGCCGGTGATTTCCGCTTATCAACTGATATGGATGCTTACCAAATCGCCAATGCTTTAACTCATGGCACCCTGGACATTTGGGTAACCCTAATCGAAGGCACAAGGAAAGAAGAAATGGCTCAAATCATATCGCAAAAATTTAACATACCGGAATCTGAATTCATTAACAATGCCCGGGAAGGATATCTTTTTCCCGATACTTATTTAATTCCCCGCGAAGCAACAGCCGGTTCAGTAATAAAAATACTGGAGAATAATTTTAATAATAAATTTGATCTCCAACTAAAGCAAAAAATAAATCGGTTAGGACTGACGACAAACCAGGCTTTAATTTTGGCTTCTCTGGTTGAGAAAGAAGCTAAATTTGATAATGATATGCAGATAGTTGCCGGTATTTTATTAAAAAGGTTAAAAAACGACTGGCCGCTGCAGGTTGATGCCACTATCCAATACGCATTGGGATACCAATCTGAAGATAAAACTTGGTGGAAAAAAGAATTGTCTTTGGACGACTTAGAAATAGATTCGCCTTATAACACCTATAAAAACAAGGGTTTACCGCCTACGGCAATTGCCAACCCCGGCATTAATTCAATAAAATCAGTAGCTGCAGCTAATGCCAATACTCCTTTCTGGTTTTATCTGACAGATAAGAACGGTAAAATGCATTATGCGGAAACAATAGAAGAACATGATGAGAATGTGAGCAAATATCTTCAGTAGAACAATTTTCAATACTACCAATAATCCAATTACCAATACCAATTATCAGTACCCAAATAACAATGACCAAATTGGATAAATGAATTAGATTGTGTTATCTTCCTGAGAAACTGGTCTTTTGATGACTTCACGGGGTTTTGAGCCTTCGGCAGGGCTGACATAACCGGCTGCTTCCAGCTGATCAAGCACTCTGGCCGCTCTGGCATAGCCAATAGACAACCTTCTTTGCAGCAAAGAAGCAGATGCCTTGTCATACTGCATGATGATATCTATGGCTTTTTCAAATAGCTGGTCATGATTAGTGCCATCACTGCCAACTACGGTTGTACCGCCTCTACCGCTGCCTATATAAACATCTTGTTCGGTAACTTCAGATGTATAATGAACTTCCGGTACCTGAGACCTTAAAAATTTAACCACATTGGTTACTTCTTTTTCGGTTATAAATGGACCCTGGATACGTTTGGGTTTAGCCTGATCAGGAGGCATATAAAGCATATCACCTTTTCCCAATAGCTTTTCCGCGCCAGGCATGTCAATAATTACCCGCGAATCTATCATCGATGAAACATTAAATGCCACTCTGGTGGGTATGTTGGCTTTCATCAATCCTGTAATCACGTCAACCGAAGGTCTTTGTGTGGCTAAAAGTAAATGGATACCTGTTGCCCTGGCCATCTGGGCAATCCGGGTAATCAGATCTTCCGCTTCACCCGGAGCAAAAATCATCAGATCAGCCAACTCGTCAATAATAAAAACTATAAACGGTTTTTTTTCGACACCTTCCGTTGCATTATAGCTTTCCAGATTTCTGGCTCCGGCTTTAGCAAAAATTTTATATCTGCTTTCCATTTCGGCAACTGTCCATTTAAGGGCGGAGATAATTTTGTCTGCTTCTACTATTACTTCGGTCAAAAGATGAGGAATTCCATTATACTGGGACAACTCCACTCTCTTTGGGTCAACTAGGATCATACGCAATTCTTCCGGCTTGGTTCGAAACAAGAAGGTGGAAATCCAGGCATTTAAAAGAACTGATTTACCCGATCCAGTAGTTCCGGCAATCAGCACATGAGGCATTTTTGAAATACTGGCGGCTTGCGGTTGGCCTGATACGTCTAGACCCAAAGGTACCAAGAGCGGATCGTTGTTAGAAGTGAAAATCGGCGAAGACAACAGTTTCTTAACTGTTACAATGGCCGGTTTTTTATTGGGAATCTCAATTCCCACCAATGATCTTCCGGGAATAGGAGCTTCTATCCTCACCTGGCCGGTGGTGGCTGCCAACGCCAAAGCCAAATCATTGGCTAAGGCAGTGATCCGGGATAATTTGGTCCCCATGGTAATCTCTAAAGCATATTGAGTAACTGCCGGCCCGAAATTTACCTCTGCCACCCTGGCTCTAATACCAAAACTGTCCAGCGTTTTTTCAATTACATCAGCGCTTTTTTTTACGTCACCTCTGTCCGCTTCCTGATGACCGACATCAACCAGCAAAGATACCGGCGGATAGATCCATGTTGCCCGTGGATTTTGTGTCAAAGGCCTGATGGTTATTCCGCTGGCTGCCGGCTGGTTTGCTGTCAAAACTTGAGGTTGAGGATTTGATATAGGTGAAACCGGAATTTTTGGTTTTTCAAATATCTTTTTATCTTCAATAAATTCTTTTTCTTCTTTATTGGCGTTCTGGACCATTGTTTTGTTTTTCCCGCTAAATGATCTGAATAAATATTTTTGGATGAAAACAAAAAGAGTTTTTATGATCTCGAAAACAAAAATAATAAACGTATCTATGGAAGTGTCCAGAAACAAAACCAAACCAATAATAAATACTACGGCCAAAATTATTACCGCGCCTATCAGGGAAAAATCCAAACTAAGATTTTCAAAAATTACGGAGCCGTATTCACCTGACTGGAATATTCCCAACAATGAAATAAAAACCAATGTTGTACCTATGCTCATGTTGGGTTTGATAAATTTTAGTTTTTTAGAGTTAAAAAAATGACCGGAAATAAAAAATAAAAGAAATGGTATAAAAACCGATAAGCCGCCTAATTTTTGAATCATAAGCTGATTAAGTTTATACAGCACTCTGCCGGTCGAATCGGATGAAAATATTTTTACAAATGACAAAAGAATTACTGCCGCTGAACCAATCAAAAATAAACCGATGATATTGAAAATCGTATGTTTATTGATTTTGAATTTTAAAAAAGGCAGACGAATTAAAGATTTTGTTCTGGCCATATATGCATTGTAGAAGGAATTTACACCAAAATCAAGCTTATAGAAATTACTAATTGATTCTTATCAATCTATCTATTAGATGCCATGTACGTCCCCCGGGCGCAACCGGATTCTTGGGATCAATGGTCAGTCGCCTTACTGCGCTGTCTTCAAAATCATGGACTTTTCCACTGACGGTAATTTCCATGCCGTGGTCGAATTCGCTTCCCGGATAAGCCATCAGACTTCCAGGAGGCAGGTCGACAAATTTATCTGCCATAGGGATATTTAAAGTGAGTCCCCTGTCAATCTGTGACTTACGGTTACCACAACCCATCTGGGTACATTTGGGAGTATACGCGTATTGACTTTAACCAAATTGAATCCGTCAAAATTCTTAATGGTATTTGGAGGTATTTTATATCTGACCAAACGCTCACGCTCAAATCCTTCAGCAAGTTCTGTCAAATAGCAATATAATCTAAATAAAGAATTTTTTTCTGCGTTTTAATGACTCCTTTAATCTCATAAGCTCTGAAGATTCAATTCCAGAATAAAAACCCGCTTGACAATCTACGACCAAATCATACTGATTTTGTAATTCAGTAGCATCTAACACTTCTTCTAATCTTGCACTAATTAGATTTACCTTAGAAGGATCACTGTAAATTTTTGCTCTATCCAATAATCTCATAATCAATGTTTGAGCTTCTTCACTTATTACTTGTCTAAGCGCCAATTCAAGAGAATTAATAACCAAGCTGTAATTTAATGGATCAATGACCACGGGACGTTCTCGTGACGATCCTCTGAGATTTTGAACTATCCATGGAACAAATTCTGCCAGCCCCGCACCTATTTCAAGAATCCGATTGTCTCTATTAGGTTTGTATCCGCGCGGAATTACTCCGTGACTCTTGTAATACTGAACACTATGACAGGTTATTATCGGACATGTTGATGATGAAAAACTTACTCCATAGCCGTAACATTCTACTTTAAGATCAGGGTGTGCGACGGTAAATTCATGCGGTCCACCACCAGGAACTATGGTCATTGCAGAATGATTCAAGGCTTCAATACTCATGCAGGCAATTATATATGAAGTATATTTTTTTATCAACTATAGGACTAAATGATTTATTTTATCATTTGTAAGTTGATTCTACCCATCTGATCAACCTGGCAAACACGCACTTTTACTTTTTGCCCAATCTTGACTACTTCATTAGGATCCTTTACGAATTTATCCGACATTTTGGAAACATGGACCAATCCTTCTTTTCCCGGCAAAAACTCGACAAAAGCTCCGAATTGAAGGATTCTTTTTATGGTTCCTTCGAATTCTTCACCAACCTCTATCACTCGGGTGATATTTTCAATAGCATTAACAGCTTCTTCGACTTTTACTCTATCAATTCCGCTTATGGTCACTTTTCCGTCATCAGTTACATTGATATCGGTTTCTGTCTTGGCAATTAAAGCCCTTATGTTTTTACCTCCTGGTCCAATAATCTCGCCTATTTTTTCCTGAGGTGGACTAAGAACAACAACTTTGGGTGCGTATTTTGATATTTCTGTGCGCGGTTTTGTAATTGCTTTTTTCATTGAATCAAGTATGGCCAATCTGGCAACTTTAGCCTTTTGCATAGTTTTCTCTATCATCTCGTCAGTCAATCCGGCATTTTTAACATCCAACTGTATTGCTGTAATTCCCGCTTCGGTTCCGGCTACTTTAAAATCCATTTCGCCTGAAAAATCTTCTATACCCATGATGTCAGTCAATATCATGTAGTCATCATCTGATGATGACAATAATCCCATGGCTATCCCGGCTACAGGCGCTTTGATAGGTACGCCTGCATCCATTAAGGCAATTGTTGATCCGCAGGTTGAAGCCATAGAAGTCGAACCGTTAGACGACATAACTTCGGAAACAACTCTTATTGTATATGGAAAATCTTTACTTGAAGGCAAAACAGGCTCGATTGCTTTTTCCGCCAAAGCGCCATGTCCTACTTCGCGTCTGGAAGGAAATCCAATTCTTCCGGTTTCACCGACAGAATAAGGAGGCATATAATAATGATGAATATAACTTTTGGCTGCTTCACCTTCAGGACTTTCAATAAGTTGTTCCAGACTCGGTGCGCCTAATGTTACGATAGACAACACCTGAGTGTCTCCCCTTTGGAAAATACCGGAACCATGTGTCCGTGGCAGTATTGATACTTCCGAAGACAATTCTCTCAAATCATCGGCGCCTCGGCCGTCAATGCGTTTTTTTGTCTTCAAAGCTTTATCGTGAATCATTTGCTTGGTCAGATAATCGATCGCCTTAACAACATTTTTCTTGTCAAATTCCTCTTTATGTTTTTCCATTACTTCTTCAACAACTACTTCCAAAGCTTCTTCATCGTCAAATTCCTTTTCCGCTTTTTTCAAAATTAGGTTATCAAGATTTTTTTTGAAGTCCTTTTTCAAAATTTTGATTATTTTTTCATCAATAACCGATTTGTCAGACCCAACTTTAGGTTTGCCGGCTTTTTTTCTTAGACTTTCAATAAAATCAATTATTTTACTGTTTTCCTGTTTGGCCAGTTTTATTCCGTCCAGAACTGTTTTCTCCGACAATTCCTCTGCTTTGGTTTCAATCATCACTACTTTATTTTTAGTTGAAGAAACTATCAAATCTAAAGCAGAATACTTTTCATCATCTTCTGTCGGATTGATGAAAAAAGATCCTTCACTGTCATTTTTAACATAACCGACGCGAACCGTGCCCAATGGACCATTCCATGGTATGGGCGACAAATAAAGAGCGGCTGAAACTGCAATGGCTGATAAAATTTCCGGCGGATTAATACCGTCAATGGAAAGTAAAGTAATAATTATCTGAATATCTCTCCTGAAATTTTTAGAGAAAAGCGGCCTGATCGACCTATCTATTAATCGAGCTTTTAAAATGGCATCATCAGACGGACGGCCTTCTCTTTTGACCCAGCGCGAACCCTTTATTCTGCCTCCGGCATATAGTTTTTCAACATACTCCACTTGAAGCGGCAAATAATCGATATCTTCATGGTCCCGTCCAACGGTAACCGTAACCAATACGCATGTTTCACCTAGTTTTCCAAATATGGACGTGGTAGCTGCACGAGCCAGTTTGCCTGTCTGGAGAGTCAATGTCTGTCCGCTAATTTCAATAGATTCCTCAAAAATATTCATTTTGTGAAGAAAAATGCCAAGTGGTTTTGCAACGTTCTTTATTTCTTTAATCCCAATTCTTTTATTAAATGCTTATACCTTTTTTCATCAAGTTCCTGCAGATATTTTAAGATACGTCTTCGCTTGGCAATAACTTTTAATAGACCTCTTCTTGAATGGTTATCTTTTTTATTTTCTTCCAAATGACCGCTAAGCTTGGTTATTTTGTAAGTCAAAAGGGCTACTTGAACTTCCGGAGAACCGGTGTCGCCTTTTTTTTGCGCGAAAGTGGCGATAATTTTTTGTTTATCTTCTGGTAATTCAACCATAGTTTGTCATTATAATGGATATATGAAAAAGTTGCAAGCGAAATCCTTAAGACAAAATTTAATCGGATTTTGCATGAAATTATTATTTTACCTGGTAATAATATCGGTTTTTACCATATATGTTCCGCCATTTCATTGGTCTGTCGTTTTAATTTTCAACTTGCTGCTCAGCTCTATGATAGCCTCCCTCATTGGTTGTTGTCTATCCAGAAAAATGACTGTGCTTATTTTTTTCTTTTCTTTTGTCTTCTTTACTCTTTTGGCTTTGGAACTGCTGGATTTTATTAATCTGCTGCTGCTGACCAGCTTGTGTATCGGAGTAATTATTTTGATACAATAGGGAATGCAAAAAAAGCGTTACATCACCACGACAGCGCCATATGTAAATGCCGATCCGCATATAGGATTTGCTCTAGAAATCATTCAGGCTGATTCAGTTGCCCGCTTTAAAAGATTAACCGGTCATGATGTTGCTTTTGGCTTCGGCACCGACGAACACGGCTTAAAAATCTACAGGAAAGCGCTTGAATCTAATAAAAATCCCCAATCCTATTGCGACCAATTTGCGCAAAGATTTAATGACTTAAAAAAATCACTCAACCTGAGTACTACCCATTTTATCAGGACAACCGACACTCAGCATATCAAAGCAGCCCAGCAATTCTGGATTCTTTGCCAAAAAAACGGAGACATATACAAAAAAAACTACCGAGTGAGGTATTGTGTCGGTTGCGAACTGGAAAAAACAGATTCAGAACTGGAAAAAGGCAAATGCCCCGTCCATCCCAACCTGGAAATCGAAGACTATGAAGAAGAAAATTATTTTTTCAAGTTTTCTAAATATCAGAACAAGTTACTTCAGATGTATGAACAGCAGCCTGATTTCGTAATACCGAATCACAGGTTACTGGAAATAGCCACTTTTGTAAAAAAAGGATTAAGCGATTTCAGTATTTCCCGATTGAAATCCAAAATGCCTTGGGGAATCGATGTCCCAAACGATCCGGACCATGTGATGTATGTCTGGTTCGATGCTTTGGTATTTTATATTTCTAATATAGGTTGGCCTGACAACCAAAATGAATTCAAAAAATGGTGGCCGGTTATACAACTGGCTGGCAAGGATAATCTACGACAACAAGCAGCTATTTGGCAGGCTATGCTTATGTCGGCAGGTCTTCCAAATTCAAGACAAGTCATGATCCACGGGTTTATAACTTCAAACGGCCAGAAAATGAGTAAAAGTCTGGGTAATGTGGTTGATCCTTTTGAACTGGTCAAAAAATACGGAACTGACGCAGTGCGTTATTATCTGCTAAAGGAAATCCCTCCTTTTGAAGATGGCGACTTTTCCCATAACAGGATGAAAGAAATCTATAATGCGGATTTGTCAAATGAGTTGGGAAATCTTATCATTCGTCTCACTACTCTGGCAGAAAAAGACGGCTTGACCATTAACCAGACAGATGAATTCCATTGGAACAAAAGCATTATTACACAATTTGATTCGTTCCAGTTTAATATTGTTTTGGAAGATATTTGGAAGAACATTAAAGCATTGAATAAAAAAACCGACGATTATGCCCCATGGAAAAAAACAGCTGACGAAAGAAAGGATTTTCTTATTGAGAGTTTATTGGAACTTAATGACACAGGTAAACGGATAGAGCCGTTTATGCCTCAGACAGGTGCATCAGTCATAAAATCAACATTAGGAAAAATAAGGAAAGCTGAACCTTTATTTCCTCGTCTATAATACTTCTATAAATCCAGCATCATATTAATAAATAGATATATGAAAAAGATAAAAAACAATTTTACTCCAATAAAACAGGTGCCAATAAAGCTGCGCCACCTAATAAAAAAAGAGTTTTTTACAATATTGTTATTTAGCGTTTTATTTGCTTCGATAATAACTTATTTTTTAATTTTTTATAAATTGCCTTCACCTTACAGTTTAAAAGACTATAAAGTTGTGCCTCTGTCAACCCATATTCTTGATAGAAACGGAAAATTATTATATGAAATCTACCGGGAGCAAAAAAGAACCCCCATAAAGTTAAAGGATTTACCCGTTTTCGTAGCGCAGGCTACTGTTTCTATTGAAGACAAGGAGTTTTACAGGCATGGAGGAGTTTCTTTGATCGGCGGAATCCTGAGGGCATTAAAAGATACTGCTCTGAAAAGAAATCTTCAAGGTGGCTCGACCATTACCCAACAATTGGTAAAAAGCGCTCTTCTTACGCCGGAAAGAACCGTCCGAAGAAAAATCCGTGAAATAATATTGGCTTTATGGACTGAAAAAATATTTTCCAAACAAGAAATAATGGAATTATATTTAAACCAGATTCCCTACGGAGGTGCTGCTTATGGTATAGAAGAAGCTTCGAGAACTTACTTTAATAAACACGCAAAAGAATTGAATTTGGAAGAAGCCAGTATTTTAGCCGGCTTGCCTCAAGCGCCCAGTTTATACTCCCCTTTTTCCAATCCAGAATTAACAAAGAAACGCCGTAACGAAGTACTCAAGGCTATGAAAGACCAGAAATATATTGATGAAAAAAAATTCCAGGAGTTGACAAAAAAACCAATTATCATTAATCCGCCGAAACAAAATATTAAAGCGCCGCATTTTGTTTTTTACATAAAATCGCAGTTGGAGGAAATGTTCAGTCTTAAGGAAGTGGAAGAAGGCGGGCTAAAAGTCACCACCTCTCTTGATCTAAATACTCAGGAGACAGCGGAAACCATACTCAAAAGCGAACTGGAAAAAATAAAAGAATTGAAAGTAACCAATGGCGCCGTATTGGTTACCCGGCCTCCGACTGGAGAAATTTTGTCCATGGTGGGGTCGGTAGAGTATTTTGCCTCGGGATCAGGCGCTTACAACGTCACCACTGCCCTTCGTCAACCCGGCAGCTCCATAAAACCCATAAATTACGCTATCGGAATTGACAGAAAATTGGTTACTCCGGCTACGGTATTTTTAGATGTACCGACATGCTTTACAGCCGCCGGCCAACCTACAGGATATTGCCCGGTCAATTATGACGGCCAGTTCCACGGGCCGGCTCAACTTAGGTTTGCCTTAGGAAATTCGTATAACATACCGGCTGTTAAAATGCTGGCTCTTAACGGTGTGGAAAATTTTATAGCTTCTGCGTCAGCATTTACCATTACTTCATTTAAGGATTCCAGCAATTACGGATTATCCCTGACACTGGGGGGTGGAGAAGTGAGGATGACTGAAATGGCACAAGCGTTTTCCTCTTTTGCCAATAGGGGAATTCCCAAAAAGCTCCATTCTATTCTCAAAGTCCAGGATAAAATGGGAAAAACAATCTATGAGTACAAAGATGACAACATAGTAAAAGATATCCAGCAAAAATTGCCATTGCCGCGTTACCTGTCAATTTCAGGTCAGCCGGCAGTTTCACCGGAAACAGCTTATCTTATCTCTCATATCCTGCTTGACAACAACGCCCGCTCCAGCGCTTTCGGCTCATCTTCGTTTTTGGTAGTGCCCGGCCATGCCGTATCAGTCAAAACCGGAACAACCGACGATAAAAAGGATAACTGGACTATCGGTTATACTCCTAATTTTATGACAACAGTCTGGGTAGGCAATAACGACAATACACCTATGCACCCCTATTTAACTTCGGGTGTAACCGGAGCAGCGCCTATTTGGAACAAAATCATGTCTTATATGCTCAAAAACCAACCTGATTTATGGCCGCTTAAACCTGAAAATGTCGTAGGCAGCCAAGTATGCAACCTGACCGGATCTATCATGGAAAAGAAAGAAGACGGCACGGAAAGCTGCCAGTCGCGTTTTGAATACTACATCAAAGGAACCGAAACAAAAAAAGACATTAGCATTACTAAACAGTTTGTTCCGGTTTTTAAGGATTCTGATAAACTGGCTCCAAAAATGGAAGGCGACAATGTTGAACTGAAAGAAAAACAAGTCATCAAAGACATGTTCTCAATTTACTGCGTCGACTGCAACCACGATAAAGAAGGAGCTCAAAATATCCGGCTCTAATCTTTAATCAAAAATTTGCGACCCCTGATATGATTTGCCTGATTTTTTTCCTTTTTTACCCTGCTTTATCTGGTTGGCTAAGCGCATCTGCAAAGTGTAGATTTCGGTAAATCCGGCGCTGGCGTTGACATTGAATTTGTAACCGTTGAAATTGTTAAAAGACGCATGATGCATGCCGTATTCCGAATCAACCGCCACCACGGTGGCAGATCCTTTATACAATTTAACCGTCACTGTTCCGCTTACCAGTTTGTTCACCTCGTCATTAAAGGCATTTATGGCATCCATGGCTGGTTCAAACCATAATGCTCCGTAACATAAATATGCCCATTTCAAGTCCAGCATTTCCTTTAATTCGTTGGTATTACGGGTATTGACGTAAAGCTCCAACGACTTATGAGCTTTAATAATCACATGTCCTGCAGGTAATTCATAAACACCACGATCTTTAACACCTACCAGACGATCTTCAATCATGTGAACCACGCCGACACCGTGTTGTCCTGCAAGCACATTAAGTTTCATAATCAATTGAGCTAAGGTCATTTTTTTACCGTTTAAAGCTACTGGTAAACCCTGTTTAAAATCAATTTTGATAGTCTCCTCTTTATCAGGCGCATTTTTCGCCAATGTATAAGTAGTTAAGAATTTTTCTACAAGAGGAATATTGGCCGGATCTTCCACTTCCCCGCCTTCCCAGGTCATACCCCACATATTATCATCTACGCTGTACGGAAAATCCAGACTGGCAGGCACAGGTATTTTATTTTTTTCCGCATACTTAATTTCCTCTTCTCTGTCCATACCCCATTCTCTGACAGGCGCAATAACTTTCATATTGGGTGCCAATGTCAAAATATAACCATCCAAGCGTACCTGATCATTGCCCTTGCCGGTACTACCGTGCGCAATACAATCTGCACCTTCCTTTAATGCCACTTCTACTGCTTTTTTAGCCAACATAGCTCTACCGATTGGCGTAGACAAATGATATTCACCCTGATATGAAGCATTAGCTTTAATTCCTTTTGCTAAAAAATCATTAGCAAACTCTTCTTTGGCATCCAAAGTAATGGCCTTGATAGCCCCGAATTTTAAAGCCTTTTGCTTGATTTCTTCCAAGTCGTCTTTTTGTTGGCCAATATCCAAAGTTAGGGCAATCACTTTTGCTTTGTATTGGTCTTGTATCCATTTCAACATGACAGAAGTATCCAAACCTCCCGAGTACAATAATAAAACTTTTTTGACCTGGCCGACTTTAGCTTCATATGAAGCTACTTTGATATATGATGTTTTTGTTTTCATAATAATTTAAATAAATTAATAATTAGGTTTGACCTTTAAACAAATCACCTCATTTTTTGTTGCATACGTTATTTATTTAATTAATAAATTGACGGCTTTTTTGAATAGTTCTACCTGTTTTTCCCACCATTCTTTATAGTTAATTAACTGTTTTGTGATAAGCTCCACTCCCAAATTTCCAGTGCCGCCTAAATGATTTGATTGCTTTAAAACTTCGACTTGGTCGTATGCCGGAATTTTATCCAATGCATTGCCAATTTTTATATATGCTTCACGAAAAGCCATGTCTTTTTTTACCAATTCATAAGCTGCATGTGTAGCATATAGTTCCGGCGTCATGGCTTTTTTCAAAATTTCTATATTAGGTTGAATTGATTTGACAGTCAATTGAACAATTTCCAAAGATTGATTCACTCTCAGAAAAGTATTCATCAACGGTCCTTTGGTCTCAATAAAATCACTGTTGTAACCTGAGGGCAAACCAGCCGATAGTGAAACAACTAACTGTTGATAATTAATAACGACCTGAGTTTTTGCCCGTAAATGTTCCATTATGTCAAGATTTTTCTTTTGCGGCATTATGCTTGATCCTGTACATAATTCTGTACCGACTGTAAAAAAATTGAATTCGTTGGTGGTAAAAAGCAACATATCCTCGGCAAATCTGGATAATGTCAACATCACTTGCACCAAAGACTGGATAATACAAAGGATTATTTTCGGTCGGGATGCTTGGCAATATAATGAATTATTTTGCACTTTTTGAAAACCCAACATATCAGCAGTCAATTGTCTATCAACTGATAATGATAAACCATAAGCTGCGCCTGACCCTAAAGGTGATTGATCATTAAGATCATAGGCTGTTTTTATTGCCGGCAAATCATCTAAAAGGCTTTCGCTGAAACTACCCAACCATAAGCCAACCGATGACGGCATTGCTTTTTGCATATGGGTATAACCCGGCATGGGAATGAATTCATATTTTTTTGCATAAGTTTGGAATGTCTCAGCAAGCCCTATGACTGTTTGTACTACATTTAAAAGCCGGTCTTTTGAATATAGTCTCAGATCCACCAATACCTGGTCGTTTCTGCTTCTTGCTGTGTGGATTTTCTTACCTAAACTCCCCAATTTTGTAATCAAATAACTCTCCACTTTAGAATGGATATCCTCGTCGCCGGCTTCAATAGTAAATTTACCCTGTTTTTCCAACTCCAGGATTTCCTTAAGCGCTTTTTTAAGCTGTAGTAATTCATCTTCCGTGATAATATTTAATTTATTCAAGGCAAATGCATGGCTGATTGAACCATAGACGTCATATTTAACGAGACTGTTATCCAACTGTGCATCCTGGTTAAAACAATAATCATCAATTATTTTCAGCGCTGTACCGGATTTGCCTTTTTGCCATATTTTATTCATATTTGTTTAGTTTTCCCGACTGAGTCGGGATTAATTTGTAATTATATCCGCCTTATTCTTCCCTCAAAACTTCACTCTTCGTTATTCACTCGTCGTTTTGAGGAGCGAATAACCGGTGGATTTTGGGTTAGTATTTCTAAATCTCCGATTTAGAAACTAACCCAAAAAAAATCCCCGACGCTTCTGTCGGGGTCAGGTAATAAAAATAAAATTATGCCATAAGCATATTACCCTTCCCAATGCTCCTCCTCAATATAATTTCCGCTTTTATCGAAAATATTTTTGTCATATTTAATTGAAATTTAATTATAATTATACTACAATTCCTATAGATATGTCAATTAATAATCGTTTGCTTCTATTGCCTCCAATTTATTCATAAGATAAATGATTATGGCAGAATATGGTACGAGTTTATACATAGTAGATAAACCAACAATAGGGTACGATATTATGCGTTCCTGTAATGAGAATGATCCAAATTGCCCATTTCTTGACCTATTAACTATTATTTCTATACTTAATCTAGGTAATCTTGGTGCAACATTTACTTCTTTTATAGCCAATTACGAAACTGTTAAAGGGCTGAGAGCAAGAAGCATTGATTGGAATCGTCAAGAAGCAGTGCTAGTTTGTGGAAGATGCCAAGGAAGTAAAGGTACTTTTTGGATTCAAACACCCCAGTAATTTATATTTAATTTAAACTTGTTTATTCCACTTGACAAATACTAGTGTACTAGTATAATAGTACTCATGAACAGGACTTTTCTCCACAATTTGATCTCCGATCTGTTGGCTGTTAAAGACAAAAAAACAATGGAGAATTTTTTGTTGGGATTATTCACTCCCCAGGAACTGGAAGAAATCCCTACCAGAGTTCAGATCGTCAAAATGTTAAAAGCCGGAATCCCCCAACATGAAATTGCCGAAAAACTCGGTATCGGAGTCGCCACTGTTACCCGAGGTTCCAATGAAATAAAAAAAGGCCGTTTTGCCAATATCTCCCCTTCTTCGTGGCGCAAACCTGCCACTCGGTAAGCATTAATTTGCTTTCCAAATAACCCCTATTTATTAATTGACTATTTTTATGCATATTACAAAAATTCAACTTGATGAAAAACAAATACCGGAAAATTATCTGAACATTAATTATTATCTGAAAAAATATTTAGGCGAATTGCCGGAACCAGCTTTACATCCCAATACTAGACAACCAGTCGGACCGGCTGATTTGTCAGCTATTTTCCCTATGGAACTGATTAAGCAGGAAGTATCTGTGGAAAAGCAAATCCCCATTCCTGAAGAAGTAATGGCTTTATACAAATTGTACAGGCCTTCTACTTTATTCAGGGCAAATCGTCTGGAAAAATATCTGGATACGCCGGCACATATTTATTACAAGTATGAAGGAGGAAATGCGTCAGGCAGCCATAAATTAAATACTGCCTTGGCACAAGCTTATTACAATAAAAAAGAGGGAATAAAAAAGCTCTTTACAGAAACAGGAGCCGGCCAATGGGGTTCTGCCCTGGCTTTAGCCTGCAATTATTTTGGTTTACAATGCGAGATTTTCATGGTTAAAGTGTCGTTTGAGCAAAAACCCTACCGAAAAGTTATCATGCAAATATTTGGAGCAGATGTCCATGCCAGTCCTTCATCATTGACTGATTACGGTAAAAAAGTGCTGGCAGATGATGAGGACCACCCCGGAAGTTTGGGAATAGCCATCAGTGAAGCTTTGGAAAAAGTTATTTCCACCAAAGGAGCAAAATATTCATTGGGCAGCGTCCTAAACCACGTACTGTTGCATCAAACCATTATTGGTTTGGAAACCAAAAAACAACTGGAAATGGCTGGCGAGTATCCGGATATTGTAATTGGTTGTTGCGGCGGAGGTAGCAATTTTAGCGGTATTACTTTTCCTTTTATAGCCGATTGCCTGGCGGGTAAACAAAAAAATACCAGGTTTATAGGAGTGGAACCAAAATCCTGCCCGTCTTTGACCAAAGGTAAATACAAATATGATTTTGGCGATACAGCCGGAATGACTCCTTTATTGAAAATGAAAACATTAGGGTGTGATTTTACGCCATCACCTATTCATGCAGGAGGTCTACGATACCATGGTATGGCGCCTTTAATATCCTTTTTGCATGAAAAAAAGCTTATAGAGGCACAAGCATACAATCAAATTGAAGTATTCAAAGCCGGTATTGAGTTTGCCAAATGTGAAGGAATAATTTCGGCACCGGAATCAGCTCATGCCATCAAATCAGCCATTGATGAAGCAATTGCTGCCAAAAAAGAAGGTAAAAAGAAAACCATTGTTTTTAATTTATCCGGTCATGGTCTGTTGGATTTAAAAGGTTATGACGATTTCCTGGAAAACAAATTAACATGAGAACCGCTGTTGATCTGAAAAGAAAAATTAGGAACATTAATGTACAATTATCATTATTACAATAAATTTAAAAATATGATTGACCAAAAAGTAGTTGAATACAGCCAAAAATTAAAACAAATAGGAATAGAAAATGAAATCCTGGAACATCCTCACTTAGTAAAACCTATTGAAGTCGTCAGCTATCTTGGCAAAACTTTATCCGATAGTGCAGCAACCCTATTAATGATAGCCGATGATAATCCAATCGCGTTAATACGTCGAGATGATGTCAAAATTTCATTTCAAAAAGTAAAAAAAATTCTTGGTATCAAATCTTTGCGAATTGCCACTCAAGAGCAATTTGCTAACATTACCGGCTTACCTGTTGGAGCAGCTCGCCATTTATTGCCTGGCGTAAAACAAACAATAATCGATAAAAATGTTTTTGAAAAAGAATTTGTCTTGGGAGGCACAGGCAGCTTTCAACATACAATTCGATTAAAATCAAACGATCTCAAAAATTTACCCGATTCCTCAACTGAAGATATTATTGAAGATTCAAACAATTCATTCCAAAAATTATCTGAAAATAAAATCAAAAGAGTATTTTCCGGAATTCGGGCAACCGGGCGGTTGCATTTGGGAAACTATTTGGGAGCAGTCAAAGGATTCTTGGAACTGCAAAGCACCGGTGAATACGAAACAATTTATTGCGTGGTTGATGTCCATACTATTACTACCCCTTTTAATCCCGAACAACTGAAAAAAAACAAGCGGGAAATAATTATTGATTATTTGGCAGCCGGGCTTGATCCAAAAAAAAGCATGCTTATTTACCAATCGGATGTGCCCGAACATACTGAATTGGCATTTTATTTTTCCTCAATAATGACAGTCAACCGTATGCAGCACCTACCTACTTATAAAGATAAGATTAAGCAGCATCCCAAAAATATTACTATGGCGCTTCTCAATTACCCTATTCTCATGGCAGCAGATATTTTGGTTTATAAAGCAGGACTTGTTCCTGTCGGCATTGACCAGGAACCCCATTTGGAAGTAGCCAGGGAAATTGCCAGAAAAATGAATCAGGATTATGGAATGGATTTTCCGGAACCAATTAGGTTTGCCACCAAGGGAGAGTATGTTCCTTCACTTTCAGGAACAGGTAAAATGAGCAAAACAGTAAAAGGCAGTTATATCAATCTAACTGATTCAATTGAGGAAATCAGGAAAAAAATTAGGTCTATCCCCACTGCTACCCGATCCGGCGGTGAAATGACTGAAGGACTAAAATCATTATTTGCATTTTCGGAGTTATTTATCCCTGAAGAAGTTGAAGGATATAAAAAACAATTTAAACAAGGAACGCTGAAATTTGTGGAAATTAAAGATCGCATTTCCGAAGCTATCTACAAGGAACTGCAGTCTTTCCAGCAAAAACGTTTGGCAATAGCCAAAGATAATAATTATGTCGACAGGGTAATCAGGGAAAGCGCTGAAAAAGCCAGGGCGATTGCATCACAGACAGTCAAAGAAGTCAGGGAAAAAATGGGTTTGTTATAATAAATCCCCTTGCATTAAGAAAAACAATCTTCTATTATATTGGTGAACGTTAGTTCATATATTTTAATAATTATTTTTTATTTAGCGTTATTGCGAGTTAACGAGTTTTCGCCAGCTGGCGAATCAACCCGCTGAACTTTCTAAACTCGCTAAACTTATTAATATATTATATTATGGATATTCCTTTAGCAGAACAGATGAGACCGAAAAATCTGGATGAATTTGTCGGACAGGAACACCTGGTCGGCAAAGACAGATTCATAAGAAGGATACTGGAATCCGGGAAAATTACATCCATGGTATTATGGGGACCTCCAGGTTGCGGTAAAACCACTTTGGCCAGATTGATTGCCAAATATGTTGATGCGGATTTTATTCCGTTTTCCGCAGTCACTTCAGGTGTGGCTGATGTCAGGAAAGTGATTGCCAAAGCAAAAGATGACCAGACTTTGTTCAGGAAAAAAACCATTTTGTTTATTGACGAAATCCATAGGTTTAACAAATCCCAGCAAGATGCCTTTCTTCCCCACGTAGAAGACGGAACCATTACTTTAATCGGCGCCACCACTGAAAACCCCGGTTTTGAAGTGATTGCTCCCTTGGTTTCCCGCAGCCAAATATACGTTTTGTATGCTTTATCGGAAAAAGAAATTGAAACAATTGTCAACCGGGCAATCAAATTTTATCCAAAACACAAATGGGACAAAAGCGCTTTGGAGCATATTGTCAAACATGCCAACGGCGACGGCCGGACAGCCATTAATGCGGTTGAACTGGCAGCTTCTATAGTACACCCTGAGGGTGGTAAAGCTGATAAAAAACACTCTCAGGGTGTTGTAACACTCACAGTGGCTGAAGACGCAGTCCAGCAAAAAGCTATTTATTACGACAAAAAAGGCGACTGGCATTATGACACGATTTCCGCTTTTATAAAAAGTTTAAGAGGCAGCAATCCTGATGCGGTCCTTCATTATTTAGCAAGGATGTTAAAGGCAGGAGAAGATCCTGTTTTTATTGCCAGGCGGTTGTTGATATTTGCCAGCGAAGATGTCGGCAATGCCCAACCGACTGCTTTGGTTTTGGCTACCTCCTGCATGAGCGCAGTCCATATGATCGGCATGCCGGAAGCAGGTTTAATTTTAGCCCAAACCGCCACATATCTGGCTACTGCAAAAAAATCCATTGCCTCGACCAACGGAATCCAACAGGCATTGCAGGATATAGACGAAAAAAATCTTGATCCTATTCCTCTGCATTTAAGAAACCCATCCAACAAAGTCATGAAGTCTTTAGGTTATGGCCGGGATCATGTCCGCTATCCATGGCTAAAGGAAAAACAAACAGGTAAAAAAGTTATACAGGAATATATGCCGAAGAATTTACGGGGGAAAAAATATTATACACCGGACTGGATCAAAAACTAAGCTCTTTAACTCTATCCCAAGTCTTTTCATCTACAACAATAATTCCTTGTTCTGTAATGATATAAAGGTAATTATTGACATAAACAGCTCTTTTTGTCTGGATGCCTTCAAAAGCCTTGGTCAATGATAATTTATTATTTTCGTATGAAAACACATACCCGCCCTTGCTACCCGGGATAAAAAATATCTTGAACTGCTCGTCAACCAAAAAAGCGCGTGGATTATCAATGATTTCTGACCAATACTCATCCATGAGGAATTTATCTATTTCCTGCGGAGATGATGCATTTGAAACATCAAACAAAGACAATTTAACCTGCTGATTTTCCTTACCTACACCTAAAATAATATTTGATGTTAGGGGATGCAAATATGAAGAATAACCGGGAATTTTCAATTCACCGCTTAACTGCGGATTATTCGGGTTTGACAGGTCAATAATATAAAAAGGATCTGTCTGTCTGAAAGTCACCACATATCCCCTGTCCTGAATGAATCTGGCCGAATAAATCCGTTCATTCTTACCCAAATTCAATACAGAACCGGAAATTTTCAGGTCATTGTTCAATACATAAACGTCATTGACTGTTTGGTTTGTGTTTGATCCGAATCTCCAGAATAAATTATTTGATCCGACGGTTGTTGCGATTCTCAAATGATTTTTATATTCATCCATGGAATATTGATTCAACGGTTTTCCCGGTATTTCGCCCAATGCGTCAATAGCAAAATTATTAATATTAATTTTGACTATGCCGGTTTTTTCCAAATCCCGATTTCGTTTGGTTAAGTACGCTTTTACCCTATTGTTAAGATTGTTTTCCAAAGTCAATCTTTTATCGCTGTCCAATCCGTTCAAATAGTTCCCGAGCAACGTCTCAAATTCCACCATTTTGGCATTTTCGCTGATATCATATGTTTGCAATTTTTGTAATTTTTGCGCGAGCGATAAAGGAAATATATCGGTATTTTCGTTAATAAAATCATTGAAAATTGGCAAATAATCGCTTGCAAAAGAATAACTGACATACAGGTTTTCTCTTGACATATAAAGAACTGACTCCTGCGATGAGCCGACAAAAGAAACAGTTTTTTCTACTTCGCCTGTTCTGGTATCAATTTTAGAAACAGTATATATGCTGTCTGTACTAACCGGCATTACCGGATGATAAATATCAGTGCAACGGATTGACAAAGGGTTGTTATCTCTGGTAAAAAGCACAATCGGACAAGGTTTATTAATTTCCGAATTGGTTACGGTAACCAGGTAAATTTTTTTATCGTACAACCTTGCCTGGATTTTATAAGTATTATCTTTATAGTTTATTCTCCATGATTCTTTAGGTTTTGTGGGGTTGGACACATCGTATCCATAAATACCTCGCCTGCTGTTGTTTCCTTGCTCATCAAATATAACCAGGGTAGTCTTATACAGTAAAAGATCTCCATAATTTTTTATTGTCGCGTTAGTTGATAATTCTGAAACCGGAAATATCCTGAATGATTTAACTAAATTGGCAATTATGTCAGGGGGCATAATCATCTTATTTGGAAAAGTATCGGGTATCGGTTCTTCATAAATCCTGTTATTAAAACCGGCAAAATATAAATCCGTACCATTAGTCTTGACAATATCCGGCTCATCAATTCCTATCACCTGGACATTGGTTTGGGATACCCTGCCGGGTTCTCCGGTTTGATATGATTGATCAAGATCAGAAGTAGTGGTAGGGGCAGCTTCCGGTCTCAATCCTTTCATCATTAGGCTACTTTCTCTAGATTGATTCTTAGCTGCCTTTTGTAAATATTCTTTGAATTGAGATTCAGATGTGAATTTTTCAAAACTGTTGAATTTGGTAGACGACAGTTTTTGAGGTTTATTTTTAGAGAATAATAAAAGTGTGGACAATGCTGTAGCTGCCAGGATAACAATGACAATACTGGCAATAATGGCTTTGATTATATTTCCAGCGTTTGATTGTTTCACTTATTAAATAACAAAAAATCAAAATTATTTATGCAATGCTTTCTTGTAACCACCACAGCCCCGGTTAAGCCAATGGGCTACTCTGGTGACAGTTGTAGTTGACACGTGTGTTTTCGTGGCAATAGAAATATAAGATTCGCCTTTTTCCAATAACCTGGCAATTTCCAAACGATTGGCAAATTCTTCTATTTCCTGAAGAGTCAATAAATCCCGCAAATAATTCATTACCTGTTGTTCGTTTTTTAATTTCAGAAACGATCTGGCTAATACCTTTTCTTTTTCATTTCTCGGTAAAAAGTTATTGATAGTATTCATATTGTAATTATACTTTATATTTGACAAAATCAAAGCTCTATGTTATCATGTTAACATGATAATACAAAATACTAATAACT
>Ga0209211_10001404_pt1 | contig 45765 bp, 45 predicted proteins | sample RifGroA2_FD_183992 | JGI IMG/M metagenome (GOLD analysis project Ga0209211, IMG submission 183992) | Groundwater microbial communities from Rifle, Colorado, USA - Groundwater A2 (SPAdes) (version 2) | ecosystem: Environmental > Aquatic > Deep subsurface > Groundwater | place: Rifle, Colorado...
TAGCTTTCAATAAAAACAAAAAAAATGAGAAAAAAGCAAGAAAAGAGAAGGAAAAAAAATAATCTGAAAATAGTTTACTCAAATTTTTATTTTTTCATTGAAAAATTGATTTTTTCAAAGTTCTCTATAGCAAACCTTTTTTCAATAATATTTTTAAAATGTAATATATTTTGATGTTTATGCTCATAGACCTCCATTCTCACCTAGACCATCCTTTAATATATGAAAAGCTCGATTCTGTAATTGAAAACGCCAAAAAAGCAGGCTTAAAGCATATTATAACAAACGGCATCAACCCAGAAACAAACAGGAAATGCCTTGAAATATCTGAGAAATATGACATTGTTGAATGCGCAATGGGGATTTATCCAAGAAATGCATTAAAAAGAGAGGTAGAAAATAATGACTACTCCTTAGGAAATCCTGATTTTGACATTAATGAAGAGATAAGTTTTATAAAAAAGAATAAGGGCAAAATAAAGGCGATAAGCGAAGTTGGGCTTGATTTTGTTAATGGGGAAGACAGGCAGCAGATAGTGGACTTTGAGAAGATGATTAAGCTTTCGCAGGAGATGAACAAGCCCATTGTAGTCCATTCAAGGAAGGCAGAGCAGAAATGCATTGAGGTATTAGAGTCTTTTTCTTTGAAAAAAGTGATAATGCACTGCTTCTGCGGGAAGAAATCGCTTGTAAAAAGAATAAGGGACAATGGCTGGTTTTTTTCTGTTCCTACAACAGTTGTAAGAGCCCAGCAATTCCAGGAGCTTGTTAAAGAAGTCCCATTGTCGCAGCTATTCTGCGAGACTGACACGCCCTTTTTAAGCCCCTACAAAGACAAACTTAACGAGCCTGCATTTATAGTTGAGTCTTACAAGAAAATAGCTGAGATAAAAGGCATGGAGCTGAAAGAAGTAATAAACAATGTTTATATGAACTGGCAGAGGGTGTTTGAATGATTGACATCAAAAAAAATGCTTTTCTGCAAAAAGCATTTTTTTGGCTTAAACAAAACCGAGGTTGGTGCGAAAATCTAATTCGTGCTTGTGCGAAGCCTTAGCATGCCCCTCAACTTCGCAATACTGCGTATTGCTCAGGTCGTACAGCACAGTCCTATGGAATTATAGCGGAGAACACAAATAATTAATCAAAACAGTTTGTGTTCTCTAACATAGTGGCGCAATAATGATTGCTCAATTATTTAGTTGCGCCACTATATATGCATTGGCAAATACGCACAAGCACCGACTTTCGCACCAACCTTAAAGAGAACTTTGAAAAATTCGCTTTTCAAGCGAATTTTTCAATATTAGTCAGCGCCTTTAAAGACGATTCTCGTCTATAATGACGCCAGCATAATTGAAAAAATACGCCTGATTTTCAAATCAGGCGTATTTTTTCAAAGTTCTCTAAACAAAACCAAAAACTATATATTCTAATTATTGCTTAATAAAAGGCATGAAAATAACAATAGATACCTCCACTGACAGCCATGAGCACATAAGAAGGGCTATTAAGATGCTTCAATCTATCATAGGAGAGGAAGCAATGTCAAATTCGCCTGAAACAGCGTTAAGCAACCCCTCTCCCATGGACATTTTCGGAGGCAGCTCAGTGGAGAACATTCTCAGCAATGCTCCGGCAGAATCAAATGCGCCAGAGAATACTGCGGCAGAAAATAATGCATCTGTTATGAGCATATTTGATGCCCCAAGCCAGCCATCGCAAATACAAATACTTTCTGATGACCTTCCTGCTCATGATGTTGCAGAAACTGCTGTTAAAACTAATGATGAGCCTCTGGCAGACGAAGAGCTTTTCGCTGACTTGTTCACAAAAGAAGAACTGGAGAGGATGGGAGGGAAAGCTGAAGAAAAGCCTAAAGAAAAGGCTTATTCAAGGGTTTATTTCTAAAACTCAATTATCTTCCCTTTCTTTCCGACATTAATCACCTTTGTATTTCCAATCATTTCTTCAATACCCTCAGCTTCGTGCACATGGCTGCACAGCAGAATGTCCGGCTTGAACCTGTCAATTGCTTTCCTCACTCCGTTGCTGCCGGGGAATATCTGCGTGAATTTTTCCATTAAACTTCCTGAAGGGTGAACATGAGTAACCATTATTTTCTTTTTAACATCCTTTATTCTTTGGTAGCCTTTCTTTATCAAATCATAAATCTCATCCTCATCAAGCTGGAAAACCCCAATATTTGCCCCGCCGCACCCAAACAAGCCAACATCCTTGCAAATAATAGAGTACCCATGCAGGTTTGTCGCGCCATAAAGCTCTGCCAGAAAATCAGCCGTAGCTACAGTCTCATGATTGCCTGGAATAAGCAGGACTTTCTTCTTCTTCTTGACAAAAGGACCTATGATGCCTTCTGTTGAGCTTTCAGCGTAAGTCAAATCGCCGCACAAGACCACCAAGTCCACATTCTCCTTCTCTGCCTGATCAGCCAGCTTTCTGGCTTGGCTTATGTCTCCGTGGATGTCTCCTGATGCAAGGATTTTGAGTTTGGATTTTTCTTTTGTCATAGTGTGTTAAAAATGGAGTTGATATAAAAATTTATCTTTCTATGCCTAGTTTTTCACGAATTCTTACAATTTCAGGGAATAAACTCCTAATATGCTCTGTCTGATATTGTACTATTTTTCTATCGAATTCTGCAAAGTTCTCAACTGGAAGTATATTAAAGAGTGGGGGTTCTAGAATTCCTGAACTTGATAAATATATCTCTAATGCCATAATAGCAAATAAATATGGTTGACTCTCCATACCGAATTGTTCGGCAAATTTTATACTTTTTGCATGGGCTCTCGTCTCCCTTAAAAATTGAAAGACTTTTGGATGTATCTTCCAATAATTTGAATTACCTATTATTAAATCTTCCAATTCTATCCCCAAATAATTGTCTTCTGCATGAGCATATTCATGGTTTATTGCTGTTCTAATCAATTCTTCCGAAGGATTGAATGTTGTATCTTTTATTTTATAATCATTAAACATGCCATCAAATAAGTATACCTTGGATTTTGTATTATTCCCAATTTCTAATAATGGATGCAATGTTATTATTGGAGTTATTTCTATAGAATCTATTAACATTTTAGAAGATGTTTGGATTATGTTATCAAATTCTGGAGATCCTAACAACCCTTCAATAAACGCTTTTTTTCCTTCACCCCCTAGATTAGCTAACGTAGAATCGATATTTGCTAGTTCATCTATATACCTCAATAATATCACCCCCCAGAATTCCGCATTTTTAAGTTCATCAATTTCTAAAGCTGCAGCTTTTTTTGCTAACGATTTATCATGATCATAAATGACCTTTTCAACATAAGGAGAAGGCTCTCTTTCAACAAGCTGGTCAATATATTGCTGCCTTAAATCTGGATTTTGAACCGCATCATTAAAAGAGACCGATCTTTTTTCAGGGGCCGCTGCAGGAGCATATTCTTCAACTAACGATTCAAGTGGTATGCCAGCAACTGCGCCAGCAACTATAGCTCCACATCTTATAAGAACCAATCTTCTGGATTGACTGAATGTTGCTGCGCTCATACTCAGAATACAGTTTTTTTTAACACTATTTAAACCTTTCCATTTATAACTACTTAATAGAAGTAAAAACAAAAAGATTTAAAAAGTTTTTAACTTAAGCATTTATCAGAATGCATCTTGAAAGTTTACTTCAGAGAACTTTGCATAATTCACCTGATTCTATAATTTTTAAAATACACTTTCTCGTCGAAAACGAAAGATATAAATAGTAGTTTGTCGTCTATAAATCTAATATTGAAAAATTCGCTTGAAAAGCGAATTTTTCAAAGTTCTCTATAAAAACAAAAAAAATGAGAAAAAAGCAAGAAAGGGGGAGCAGAAAAAAATAATCTGAAAATAGTTTACTCCAATTTCTATTTTTTCATTGAAAAATTGATTTTTTCAAAGTTCTCTATAATTAATGCCAAGCATTATTACCTCTTAATAACCTTCACCTTATCCGTCAAATCAATAATCTTGCTCGGCTTTCCTTCCTTCTCACCCTCATAGACAATAAACCTGACGTTATTCTTGATTGATTCATCCAAATCCTCTAATGATGTCATATACTCATTCCCTGCTTTGTTGGCAGATGTCGTGATGATCGGAACTCCCAATTCCTTGACTGCTTCGCTTATCCAGTGGTCTGGAATTCTTACTCCCAGAGTGTTTAAGCCTTGATTTACGGACTTTGCAACAGGATGGTTTTTGGTTTTGAGGATTAATGTATAAGGTCCTGGAAGCAGCTCAAGATATTCCTCTTGCTTTTCATTCAGAATGCAATTTCCCATAATCCATTCTGTTGAAGGCGCAATAACAGAAAAAGGGTTTGTAGACCTGCCCTTAAGCTCCCTTAGCCTCCTGACTGCCTGTTCATCAGCCGCATTGCAGCCAATGCCGTAGATTGTGTCAGTAGGATATATAAAAACCGCGCCGTCCAGAATCTCCTCAAACAACTGGATTTTCTCCAGCAAAAATTCCTCTTTTGTCAGTATCCTCATGAATTTTGAGAAAGATAGAGTGTTTTTATAGTTTGTGTATACATAAAAAATAAATTCAGGAATTCATGTAGCCCTGCATGAATCCTTCTTCAACTGCGCTGATTTCATCATCTTCTATAGACCCTTCAATCATATTTGAGCTGTAAAAATCATCTTTCTCAGATGCCTCATCTGTAAATTCGCCTGAAAATTCATCTTCCATTTTTACCGCCTCCAAATTATTTTAAAGCGCCTGCAAACTGCATGTCAAATCTCTTTAAGTCCCTGCATGCCTTGATGCTAAGCGCCTTCATCTGACTGAAAAAAAGCTCCTCAATTGTTTTTTGCGTTAAGTCCATTTTCATCACCTTTTCAAAAATTTTATTTATTTTGAAAACTCGGCAGGAAAATCTTTGGGGGTGATTTTTCACTGCCGAGCTTCTGAGTGGATTTGGAATTCCGATTGTATCTTTGTCCCGCTCACATGCTTAAAGCATGATATTGCGCAATCGGAATTCCTAGCCTTCTAATGAGCATCAATTCACCAGTGCGCTATTCCCATTTTCTTCATGAAATCATGGGCGCCAATAGGCTCAGGAAATCTTCCGCTTCCGGCCATTTTCGTTGAATGGTGGCAGTCAGAGCAAAGCTCGAACCACGGTTTTATTCTCATTCCGCACAATTCGCAATATGCCATTTGAATCACCTCAGAAAGTAATTAGGGATGCTTTTGTTTAAATAGGCTGCAGGGGTGTTTGGCCAGTGTCCAGTGCTTATTTGCTATATGGAAAAGAAATAACGGCAATAAAATTTTTATAAACTTACAATTTCATAGCTCTATATGAAATCCCTACGTCTAATAATCTCAGGCAAAGTCCAGGGAGTCTTCTTCAGGCACAACACTAAGAAAAAGGCAGACGAACTTGGATTGAAAGGATATGTAAGAAATCTGCCTGACGACTCTGTTGAGGTTGTGGCGGAAGGAAGCAGGGAAAAGCTTGATGAATTGGCAGAATTCTGCAGAAACAATCCAGGCTTTTCAGAAGTTGATGATATCAAGGCGCATTTTGAAGAATCAAAAAGCAAATTCAGCGATTTTCAGATTAAAAAATAACCCTTAGAACTCCGTCAGCCTCTTAACGCCGTCATTATAATTCACTATTGTAGTATTTCCCTCGTTGCCGCCTTCTGTCTTTTCCAGGCAGATAAATTTGTCCTTCTCCAGCTTGTCCACTTTTCTCTGGAAAGACCTGTAAGCCAAGCTGCCTCCCTGCTTCTTGTAAGCCTCAAACAAATTTCCTATTCTGCTGCCTGAGTTCTCTTTTACTGCATTAAGGATAATCTGCTCCTGGGATTCAAGCTCGTTCCCGTCTTTTATAGCAAAGTCTGCGATTTTTGACAATGCTTCCTGCGCATGCTCCAGCAGCACTTTTCTTGATGACTTGCCCTCGGCTATTATGGCAGCTTCCCTCATAAGATAAAGCCCCGACCTCATGTCTTTGGCTTCTGCTGCTCTTTTTGCAACCATTTCAAAAGCATCATCATTCCAGACGCCTGCTGTAAAGGCATAGCCGATTCTGTCCTTTAAAATCCCTTTGGTTTCATCATAATTATAGGGCTTAAACTCAACAGCCTCAGCCATCAGCCTTGACTTTATCCTGTCATCAATGTTGCTCAGCCATTCCTTTCTATTAGTTATAATCACAATGCTTTTCTTGTAAATCTCCTCTGAAATCATGTAGAGCAAATCCATATTTTCCAGCCTGTCTGCCTCGTCAAACACAAAAACAGCCTTTTTCCTGTTGAGCATCTGCTTTATTACATTAAACAATTCCTCTGTTCTCCTGTTCTGCACAAACTTGTAGTCCAGCAATTCGCATATATCCAGAATTATCTTATGCCCCGTGTCTTTTTTCCAGCAGTTTATATAGATTGGCAGTATTTCATCTGACTCCTCTTCTATTTCCTTGAGCAAGTGCCTGCACGCGGCTGTCTTTCCAACTCCAGGAGAGCCGTAGACAAAAACATTTTTGCCGCTCCTGTCCATAAACAAAGGCTTTATGCAGCTGGCTATATACCTCTGCTCTTTTTCCCTGTATGGTATCAATTTCGGCAAAAATGAATACTCCAATGCATCCTCATTTTTAAAAAGGCTCTCATTGCTGCCAAGAATATCCTTGAACATTCCGCCCATTTTAGATTAGATTATTTTAGAAGGTTTATATAATTTGTGATTGAATTTTCAGTCCATAATCTTTTAGCCCAATTTCCAATATAAACATCAAAATCTACTCCTTTGTCATAACTTGCTAATGATTTAAAAAACCTTACAACATTTTGGATATACTCATCATTGGGATATTTTTGTTCAAGCAAACTTATCAATGCCACATCAAAGATTATTATAGTTATATAATAATTATTTTTTTTATAACTATAATCTCTTTCATAAAATTTATAAAATTTCAAAATTTTTTCGGTAGGTTTATATTTTTGCGGGATATTCAAATTTCTTATTTTTTGAAGTATCTCTTGAATGTTCAAATCCTTAAACTTTTTAATTTTAAGGGTGTTAAGAATACCTTCAAATTGTTCTACACCATTTATTTTAATGGCATTTTCAAGAATTTTTATTAAATCATTTCTTCTTTGGATTTTCATTTTTATTTGTATTTTAATTTGATTTTTTAAGTCATCAACATATAAATTATTATTCATAAGATTTTTTAGCTTATTCCAATATGTTTCTTTATTTATCTCATCAAGTTTTCTTTTTTGTTCATTAAAATAATAAATATATTTAGTAATTCTGTAATATCTAACGGGTATTCTGTAATCAAACAAACATTCTGTGTAAGAACTTCTTTGGACATGCTGGTTGTAGGGCACAAATGTTTGACTAACAAAACTTCGGTATATAAAAAATTGTGATTTGATGTGTTCACTTGGAACAATACTATTGCTAATTGTTAATTCATTGGACATAATTTTCACCTTACTTTATTTTATAGATGGATTAACTAGGAAAGTTTATATAATTTTTACCAAAAAATAAAAATTTTATCATTCATACCCTATTCCCGCAGTTTGAGCAGAAATTGGCATTAATTCTTGAAGGCGCCCTGCATCTTTGGCAGTATTTGATGTGAGGATTCATCGGCTTGTTTGGCATTTTATTGGGAATGTGGGCTGGCCGTGTTCTACTTTCTATTCTTTTGCTTTCTTCGCTCCTGCTTCTGTAAATTAACTTCACAATTCCGATCAGCAAAAAAACGAATCCCGCATAGAAAAACAGCACAAACCGCTCCATGCTAATTCTCCACGAGCCGAAAGTAAGGATAAATCCGACAATAACAAAGACAATCCAATGCAGTTTTGCCATTTTTCCCTCTTATTTATCCTTAACTCCTATAACCTTCTTCCCCAAATATTTCTGCAGCACAGCAGGAACTTTTATGCTCCCATCTTTCTGCTGGTACACTTCAACAATAGCCCTCAATGCCCTTCCAGTTGCTATCGCCGTGCTGTTTAGTGTGTGGATGTACTCTTTTTCCTGTCCTTCATTTCCTTTCTTATATTCTCTCTTGTATCTTATATTAAGCCTTGCTGCCTGGTATGCTGTGCAGTTGCTGCAGCTTACCACTTCCCTGTACATCTGCTCGCGGGGCATCCATGCCTCAATGTCATATTTTTTTGCTGCCACTATTCCAATGTCTCCAGTGCATATATTAACTACCCGGTATGGCAGCTTTAGCTTCTGGAACAAGGTTTCTGCATTTTTCAGAAGCTCCTCGTGGAATTTCCATGAGTCCTTCGGCTCGCAGAAAATAAACTGCTCAATTTTGTTGAAATGATGGACTCTGAATAACCCTCTTGTGTCAATGCTGTGGCTTCCAAGCTCTTTCCTGAAGCATGGACTCCAGCCGACAAGCTTTTTCGGCAGCTCATTTTCTTCCAGCGTTTCGTCCATGAACAAAGCAGCAATAGGATGCTCTGAAGTCGCTATAAGCAGCAAATCCTCGCCGTCTATCTTGTACATCATTGTCTCAAAATCCTTTAAGTCAGTAACGCCTTCATACGGCTTTCTCCTGAGCATCAAAGGAGGCTCAATCAAAGTATAGCCTTTTTTTGCCAGAAAATCTATGGCGAAGTTGGCTAATGCAAGCTCCATTCTTGCAAAATCACCAATCAAATAATAGAATCCGTGCCCGCTCACCTCTCCTGCCTTTTCGAAATTTGCCAATCCTGCATTTTGGAGAACCTCGCCATGGGGCTTCAATTCAAACGTGAATTTCGGCTTTTTGCCCCATTCCCTTACAACAGCATTCTCAGTGGCGTCTTTTCCCGCAGGAACAGATTCATGCAGTATGTTTGGCAGCCTCATTAAATAGAAATCAATCTTGTCTTTTAAAGCAGTAATTCTTTCATCGCTTTCCTTTATCTTTTCCGGCAGCTCCTTTGCCTCCTTGACTTTTGCAGAAATATCCTTGTTTTGCTTTCTGAGCTGGTTTATCTCTTCTGTAATGGTGTTTCTTTTCGCCCTTAGCTGCTGGTTCTTCTGCAAAAGCTCGCGGTATTCTTCGTCTTTTTTTAGAATATCATCAAGCCAATCAATCTTTTCCGTATCTCTCCTCTTCTGCAAATCCCTCTTCACAATATCAGGATTCTGCCTTATGAACTTTATGTCAAGCATAGCGCTGATATTTGGGATTTGTTATAAAAATGTTTCTATAGAGAACTTTGAAAAAATACGCCTGATTTGAAAATCAGGCGTATTTTTTCAATTATGCTGGCGCCATTATAGACGAGAATCGTCTTTAAAGGCGCTGACTAATATTGAAAAATTCGCTTGAAAAGCGAATTTTTCAAAGTTCTCTATAGCTCCTAAGGCGCTTCAAAAGAAGCAAACTCTTCCATTATTCTAATGGCGTCATCTATTCTGTTTTCTTCAATGGCAGCTTGTAATTGCTTACGGAGATTCTCTGGCATCTCTGCTAACATATTTTCAATCAAAGAATATTCTGTATTTTCAGCATTATCCATCTCCCCCCATTTATTATGGAATAGCATCACATTTCCTCCATTTACTCTTATATTGATGATATGTTTCCCTACACACACATCCAGCGAATCTGGTAAAGGATTATTAGGAGATACTTTATAGATTGAAGAGACATACTCCTCATATAATCTTTCAAAACTGCCGAGAGGATGATTAAGCTTCTTACCATCTATAAATAATCGTCCCTTGGATGCTTCTGCGTATAGCCTGACGCCTTCAGGCACCCAAAGAGATACATCCCCTCCACTTACAATAACGTTTGCAGGAGGGGTTAGAGAACCTCTTACATCAATACCTAAGCATAAAATTTCAAGGGGATAGCGATGGGGCATTATTATTTCCCCTACATGCCCTTCTACTATTAATTGTTCTTCCTTTTCTTTGAATCTTGAACGACCATTTGAATCACATTCTATTACAGGAACATTGCCTAATGTTGTTCTTATCTCGATAGATGCGTATTCAGACCTGCTGGCATAGTGTTTAATTCTTACAGCAGGATAGTCATATCCCATACTGCATGAGAAATATGGAAAATATATAAAGTTTTTTAAACAAATTGAGGATATAACTAAAGATGATTAGAGCGCTTCAAAACCAGTTTCATTCCCTGACAAAATCACTTGACGTCCTGTATGTCATGGAAGATGCAAAGCCATGCTCAAGGATAATGGCGCATGAGGATGAATTGGGCAAAATTCTTGATTTTTTCAGGCAGAATGAGGTAAATGCCTCAATATCCAACTTTAAAGTCCTGAAACAAAACACGCAAAGCAGTTTTTATTCCGACAAATCAATAAAAATTCCAAAAGATGACGCAAGAAAAGGCTATTTTATGCTTTATTTGTCAAAAAACAATCCGGACAAGGCAAAGGAGGCAGAAGTTGATAATGAGCACATCAGGCTGGGATTGGAATTAGGCTACCCAAAATGCTGCTGCGAATTCTTTTCCAATAATTTTAATGAAAACAGCGCAGATTTAACATTAAAAATTCTAAAGAACTCAAAAGGCTTTGAATTCCCATTCTGCACAAACATTGCAGCAAGGCATTTTGACATTAACTTACTGAGTCATTTCCCTTGTAGTTTCAATTGTGAGAAGTCTATAAATATAGCAAAAAACAATCTCGAAATAATTAAAAAACATTCAATTGAATTAGCCGATATATTTGAAAAGGCGTTGAAGAACGGCATTTTATACAGTGAAGCAAACGGCATCTTTATCCTAAAAGGCATTAAAAAAACCAGCAATATTAGCAATATTAATAATAAAAGCAATATTGAGCTAGCCTTTAATGAAATATTGACTACGACAACAAATGAGCTGTTTCGATTATTGCAGTCCAATAAGAAATTGACAATAATAACTAAAAATAAAATAAAGATTAATGATGTAATTATTGAAGGAAATGACAAGGGGTTTATGGTGTTTTATTAGAATAAATATTGATTTCAGTCCCATTGATAAAGAAGTTCTCTTCATGCTTTAATGCTTTCGGCTTGAACTGGGCCCCATAAACGATTAACTTTCCTTTCATCTCTTTCAGCAACTTGCTTTCCAGCTCCTTTTCAAACGGCGCATCGGGGTTTACAAAAATCAAGTCAAATTTCGATAAATCAGCGTCATAAAAATCAGAATTCATAAAATCGCATTTTAAATCAAATTCTTTTCTTACTTCAATTGATTTTTTGAATAAATCCTTGTCGAATTCTATCCCGACTGCATCAATCCCAAATGATGATGCAATCAAAACAACCTTTCCATCCCCGCTTCCCAAATCAATGAAACTCCTGTATTTCCTGAGGTTTAGCTTATGGAACAATTCAAAAATCTCCTCTGCAACAGCAGCGCCCCAGAATCCCTTTTCAGTAGCTCCTAGAGGCAGTTTGCCCTTCCTCAATAGGGAATTATAGTATTCTTCATACTCTTTTTTTATTAATTCAAATTTCCTGATGTCCATTAAGGAGGAAATATAGAATAATATTTAAATAGTTTAGCCAAACAATCCCAAGATGGCCAGTTGCTTATGCGGGGGTAGCAAAGCCTGGTCAAATGCGCAGGACTTAAGATAATAACAATGTGCAAATGAGACATCCTGTCGGTTAGTCCGTACGAGGGTTCAAATCCCTTCCCCCGCATCTTACGCTTTCAACATTTTTTTGTATTGCAATCTTGTTTTTCTCAATCCTTTCCATCACTGCTTTCATCACTATAGGCCATGCAATTGTGGCATCGCAGAGAACTTCAGCATGCCTCCCGCCCTCTGATTTTGGTACAAATTTCCCCCATGACACGCTCTCAGAATAGGTGCAGCCTGACAAGCCTCCCCAATGCACAGGCTCCGGGCAGATTCTTACCCCATAAGAAAAAGGCTTGTAATATGGGCTTTTTTTGTCTTTTATAAAGTATCGCGAGGGTTTGACCTTGTCAATAATCCTGTATCCTATCAAATCAAGGTAAGGGGCTACCTGCTGCGCCCAATTTCTTGGAACGCCTCCGCCTATTGTAAATATTCCCGTCTTTTTCGCCTTGAAAATTATGTCAGTGTAATGCTCCAGGTCAAAAAAGGGGTTGTAAGACAATTGAGGCTTATTTGCTATTTCTCTTCTCCTGTTGAGCAAGGCAAAATCAAGGCCTATCTCAGAATCAGTAAAAGCAGGTATAAAAACAGGCACTTTTTTCACGTAGGCTGATTTTAAAATTCCCCTTCCATCAGTGTTCTCATGAAGGTATTTGCCCAAAAGATAGCAGATTTTATGGCTGCAGGCTGGCGTGCCTGAGTCTATTCCCTCAAAAACTTTTTCAACAATTACGTCCATCTCGTCAAGATTCTGCTCAGGCTCCAGAGTGTCATAAACCCGGTTTAAGTTCATCTTGTAAAGCTTCTCATCACTTACATTTTCCGGATTTTTAAAATGAGTCATGCCAACAGACTCGACAAACCCGTGCGACATCAATGCCCCTGTTGAGACTATAGCATTTACCATGCCCCTGTCAATCATCTCGCATATAAGAAGCCCCATTTTAGCCATTGTCATTGCGCCAGAAAGAGTCAGCACAACAAAGCAATCATCATCGGTGAACATCTCATACAGGACATCCGCGGCCTCTCCAATCCTTCTGCCGTCGAAAGCCGTGAATGACATAGCCTTCAGCAATTCATCAAAATCCCTGCAATTGGCAACATCAAGAGACTTCAGCGGAACTAATTTGTCGGAAATGCCGTTGCCGATTTTTCCAGGATTAATGGCGATCTCTTTTTTTTCAATCATTTTTTAAACTAATTTATTTACATATATTTAAACTTTTTTTATTTTTAACGCAAAAAAATATTTTTTTGGATTTTGAAAAAACAATAACTTTTAAAATATCACTAAGAAATCTATTGTTTTATGCCAACCGACAAGGAAATAAAATCGTGGTTCAAGAAAGAAGCCCAGAAAAACCCGGATAAGTATTATGCAACTTCTGTTCTGAAAAAAGAAGGCTTTGAAAGAAAGCATTGCAAAGCCTGCAAAACTTATTTCTGGACAACAACTGGCGGCGATGTCTGCGGCAATCCTTCATGCTCAGGCGGATTCAGGTTCATAAACGACACTCCGGCAAAGAAAAAGCTGGATTACATTGGAGTCTGGAAGGAATTTTCAAAATTATTCTCGAAATGGGGCTACACCCCAATCAAAAGGTATCCCGTAGCAGCTAGATGGAGAAATGACACTGATTTCGTGCAGGCATCAATTTATGACTTCCAGCCTTATGTTGTTTCGGGAGAAGTGGAGCCTCCAGCCAATCCTTTGGTTGTGCCTCAGTTCTGCTTAAGGTTTAATGACATTGACAACATCGGGATAACAGGGGCTCATTACTGCGCTTTTGTGATGATAGGCCAGCACGCCTTTATGCAGCCGAAGGACTGGGATCAGAATAAGTTTTTTACTGACATACATAACTGGCTTAAGCAGGGACTTGGGCTGCCAAATGATGAAATCACATTCCATGAGGATGCATGGGCAGGCGGCGGTAATTTCGGGCCGTGCATGGAATACTTTTCAAGGGGGCTGGAATTGGGAAATCAGGTCTATATGCTTTACGAGCAGACTCCTTCCGGGAATAAAGAGTTGAATCTCAAAGTTCTCGATATGGGAATGGGGCATGAAAGGAATGCATGGTTCACCCAAGGCAAATCGACAAGCTATGAAACGACTTTTCCTACTGTGATAAACAAACTTTACGCCATTACAGGCGTAAAGTTTGATGAAGATTTAATGAAGAAATTCCTGCCTTATTCTTCGTATTTGAACGTGGATGAAGTTGATGACATCAATAAAGTCTGGAAAAAGATTTCAAATGATATCAATGTTGATGTCAATGAATTAAGGCAGAAAATAATGGAACTGGCTGCATTATACAGCATTGCAGAGCATTCAAGGGCTTTATTGGTTGCTTTAAGCGATGGCGCCTTGCCTTCGAATGTCGGAGGGGGGTATAATTTGAGGGTTATACTAAGAAGGGCATTGTCGTTTATAGACGAGCGCAAATGGGAAATTGAGCTTCCTGAATTATGCGAATGGCATGCCGATTACCTGGAGCCGTTGTTTCCTGAATTAAAAGAAAACTTAAGGCAGGTTGAGAAAATCCTTGAGGTTGAAAAGGAAAAATACAGTGCAGCAAGGCAGAAGGCGCAGTCGGTTATATCCAAGATGGCGCAGAAAGAGATTGATGAAAGCATGCTGCTGCAGCTCTACGACAGCCAGGGAATCTCTCCTGAAGCTATAAAGGATGAGGCTGCTAAATTAGGCAAAAAAATCAATGTTCCGGACAATTTTTATGCAAGAATTGCAGAGCTTCATGAAAAGCAGGAGCAGGAGCATGCCACAAAAAAAGAGCACAAGCTGGATTTAAGCGGAATTCCTGACACAAAGGCATTGTATTTTGAAGATTACTCAAAGCTGAAATTCAAGGCCAAAGTCCTGAAAATAATTGATAACAAGGTAATTCTTGAGCAGACTTATTTTTACCCGACTTCAGGCGGACAGCTGCATGATACAGGCTCTATACAAGGAGAACGGGTTTCTGATATTTTTAAGCAGGGAAATATAATCGTGCATGTTTTAAGCTTCCCTCCAAAATTTTCAGAAGGCGGTGAAGTAAGCTGCGAAATAGACATAGAAAGAAGATTCCAGCTGGCTAAGCACCACACTTCCACGCATATTGTAAACGCAGCTGCAAGGAAAATCCTCGGCAATCACATCAATCAGGCAGGCGCAAAAAAAGACCTGGACAAGGCAACAATTGACATAACTCACTATCAGGCATTGACAGATGAGGAATTAAAGAAAATAGAAAAGGAAGCCAATAAGATAGTGAAAAATTCCATCAATGTCGGAAGCAGTTTTTATCCAAGGACAAAGGCAGAGCAGGAATTTGGTATGGGCATATATCAGGGAGGGGCAGTCCCAGGCAAGCAGCTTAGGATAGTCAATATTAAAGATATTGATGTTGAAGCCTGCGGCGGCACGCATTTGAAAAATACTTCTGAGGCGGGGGAGATAAAAATACTCAAAGCAGCCAAAATAAGCGATGGCATTGTGAGGATTTACTTTACTGCAGGAGAAGCTTCACAGAAGGAGAAAAAAGGAGAATCGCAGATATTGGAAGAGGCATCAAAATTATTTGGAGTTAAAACTGAAGAGCTGCCTGCAAGAGTCAATGAACTGTTTGAGAAATGGAAATTGGCGAAGAAGTTGGCGGCAAAAGGGAAGAAAATAAATCCAGCAGACTTGATGCTTTCCTCAAAGGAAATTTTTAATGGAGACGTTCTTGCTGAATTGTGCAAGATACTGAGGACGCAGCCGGAGCATATTAACAAGACAATACAGAGGTTCTTGAGGGAGATTGGGAAGATGTGTAAAATAAAATAGGAGACTATCTCATTTCTATCATCTCTATTATTTGGTTAGCTAAACTTCTGCCTTCCTTGCCTATGTGCTTACGTTTATTAGTTGCAATAGCTTTGTTTCCGGAATTGTCTGTTACCTCCCAATAATCTCTTCCATTGTACTGGAAAGACAGTCCATATTGCTTAAATACCCCTTTCTGGGCATTATTGAATTTTCCATCAAATCCACGGAATACTCCCCTGATTCTGCTTCTTTCTTCTTGAGTTAAAGCGCCATTATTTGCTGTTGGCTCTTTTGTAGGCTCATTCTGCCTTGTTTCTCTTTGATACCCAAATGCCTCATATATTTCTCGAAGTAAGCATGTATCTTGTGGCGCCAAGACTTTTTCCTTCAATTCCTCTAAAATTCTTCTCTCCAAATCTGATTTATATGCTTCTCCTCTTTTGGGTCTTAGGAAAGCAGACCCTTTTTCTACCGCAGCATGGACTTCTCTTCCTCCCGCAACATCAGAGTAAAATGAGTACACCTTAGTCCCATTTCTTTCGTATTTTGTTATGTATGACATTTTATCTGGACGTTGGTTTTATCATGCTCCCATTATTGCTGTCTGCTGGCGTAAATACCGCAATCAGTGCAGCAAGAGGCGCGCCTTTTATCGCATACAATCCTTCTGTATTACTTACAGCTTTGGTATTAATTACAGGATACACTTTCCTCCTATCATACATAGCAACTGCTCTTCCATGAGGCAATTCGCTTCCAATAGACCCTAAATCTACAGCTTCAACTGTTTTGGCAGGGCTGGTTTTATATGTGCCTTCTTTTAATATTCCTTCTATTGCATCTTTAGGCACATAGCTCATTAGAGGGTTTAAGTCTGCTCTGCCATCGAAAGGAAATCCTAATCTTTTCGATTCAGCCATTATAACTTCTGCCAAATTTGCTCCATTTGGAACTCTAATCAGAACAGGTTTGACAGCATACGCGCCATTTTCCATATAGCGGCTCCAATCACGGGCTATAAAAGTTAGTGCTGTATAGACAGCCATTTTTGCTGAATTAGCTCTTACTGGTATCGAATAAACCCTTCCAGCATTTTCGCCATCTGTTCTTTCCACCTCAAGCTTGAAGTCAATTGGCTCTGGAGCATACCAAGCGCTGTCAGGAGTATCAGAATAAATTTCTACTGACAAGCCTTTTATTTTTAAGCCAAGTCTGGCCTCTTTCCTCACTGTATCTTCTAATTCGTAGCTAGGCATAAACCACTCAAATTCCTTTGGCAACATTGTCCTTGAAAACTCTTCGCTCATTTTTATTCCTCCAAATTAAATTTTGTTTTCTAGAATATTCTTAGAATTTTTATTGAAACAATGCAAGACCCGCCAAGAATATTCTAATTTGGGCCTTAAAACACCAGCAGAATCAGGACTAGCAAACTCGCCACTAATGCAATCATTTTGTTAGAATATGTTTTATTGCCAGCCATAAATCAATAGGATTAGAAGTTTATTTATAAACATTTCGTTAGAAAAATATTTAAATCCAATAATAAAACAATGAGTGATATGGGAAAAAATACATTTTTAAGAATTATTTTTGCAAATTCATTATTGCTTCTGCTGATTTAGGCTCAGGTCTATTTTTTGATCTAGCCAAGCATTGTATAAATAAAGCCTAATTTTCAGAATTACAAACAAAACTAACGCCAAAGGTGGTTAAGGATGAGAAAAATAAGGATTTTTGACACGACATTGAGAGATGGGGAGCAAAGCCCCGGAGCAAATCTTGCGCCAAGGGAAAAACTGCTTATTGCAAAGCAGCTTGAAAAGCTGAATATTGACATAATAGAAGCAGGCTTTCCAATATCATCTAAAGGCTCATTTGAGGCGGTTGAGGCGATAGCGAAAGAAGTGAAAAATCCTGTAATCTGCGCTCTTGCAAGGTCTTCAAAAGAAGATATAGACGCTGCGTGGAATTCCATCAGGCATGCGGAAAAGCCAAGGATACATGTCTTTATTGCCACATCAAAGATACATATGGACTATAAGCTGAAGAAGACGGCAGAAGAAGTGATGAAAATGGCGCATGATTCTGTAAAATATGCAAAATCCTTCTGTGAAGATGTTGAATTTTCCCCTGAGGACGCATCCAGATCTGATTTAAATTATATGTGCAAAGTAATAGAAGCAGCAGTTTCAGCCGGCGCAACAACAATAAACATTCCCGATACTGTGGGATATGCGCATCCTAATGAGTATGGGGCAAGAATAAGGCAGGTAATTGAAAATGTTCCTAATATAAAGGGCATAGCAATAAGCGCCCATTGCCATGATGATCTTGGATTGGCAACCGCTAATTCATTGGCTGCGATAGAAAACGGCGCAACACAAGTTGAAGGGACAATAAATGGAATTGGGGAGAGGGCTGGAAACACTGCATTAGAGGAAATTATCATGGCATTAAAGACAAGAGCAGGGTATTATGATGCATATACAGATATTAATACAAAGGAATTATTCAGGACAAGCCAGATGGTTTCAGAGTTTACAGGAATGGCTGTGCAGAGAAACAAGGCGGTTATCGGAAGAAATGCGTTCTCGCATGAGGCTGGAATACACCAGCACGGCGTTTTGTCCCATAAAGGCACTTATGAGATAATGTCTCCAGAGGATATTGGCTGGCTTGGGGAAAACATTGTTTTTGGAAAATTATCAGGAAAGCACGCTGTAGTGGATGTTTTAAAACAATCAGGGATTGAACTTAATAATGAGCAGCTTGAAAAAGTTACCGCAAAGATAAAGGAATTGTCTGACCGGCAGAAAGATATAGAAAGAAGCGACATAATTGCCCTGGCAATAGACTCCATGCACCAGCTGGCGGATGCAGAAGACTTGATAAAGCTCGATGAATGGAGCATTATAACCGGCAATAGGATTACGCCAAGCTCGACAGTATGCTTGATTATCGAGGGGCAAAAAAAAGTAGGAACAGGCATTGGCGTTGGCCCAGTGGATGCGGCATCAAATGCGATCAAATCAATAATAGGGCATTTTGTGCAATTAAGAGAGTATAACCTGAAGGCAGTCACCGGCGGCACTAATGCATTGGCCAGCGTTTCTATTAAGCTTGAAGACAGCAGCAAGAATTTTTTTGTATCAGAAGCAGTGGAGCCTGATGTCATAATGGCATCTGTCAAGGCAATGATAAAGGGCATAAACAAGGCGCTTGTATTTAAGAAGAGGAATGAGCTAAACGGGGGAATTTAAGATGGAAAATGCAGGGAGGGAAATTGCAAGCATAAATGGAGAGATATTTGACATAAAGAACGCGAAAATTTCTGTTCTTGACCACTGCTTTCTTTACGGTGATGGCATTTTTGAAGGGCTGAGGCTTATCAACAGAAAGGTGCTGCTCCACAAAGAGCATATGCAAAGGATTTACCAGTCCGCAGCAGTTGTAAGAATACCAATGGCGCCTGAAAAAGAGTATGAAAGGCAGCTATTTGCGGCGATAAAAGCCAGCAATTTGAATTCAGGCTATATCAGAGTCGTTGCAACAAGAGGCATTGGGGACTTGGGGATTAATCCAAAGAAATGCTCTGGCTCGAAGCTTGTGATAATTGTAACCAGCCTGAAGCTGTATCCCGAGGAGCTTTATGAGAAAGGGCTAAAAATAATAATTGCAGGAACAAGAAAAATACCTTATGCAAGCTTTGACTGCGGTGTAAAGTCATGCAATTACCTAAATAATATAATGGCGACTTGGGAGCTAATTGACAAGGAAGCTGACGAGGCAATAATGACTGATGAAAAGGGAATAGTATCTGAGGCTACTGTTGATAATCTATTCGGCATTAGGGGGAATACACTATTTACCCCAAGCCTTGACACTAACTGTTTGCCGGGTGTAACAAGGGCAAAAATAATGGAGCTTGCCAGGGGCCAGGGCATGGAAGTAGCCGAAGGCAGATACACTTCAAGAGAATTTATGTTTGCTGATGAAGTCTTTCTTACTGGAACAGGGGCAGGCATAATTCCTGTGACAAGGATAGATCACCATGTTATTGGGACAGGAAAAATGGGGCATAAAAGCAGAAAGCTAAGGCAGGAATATGAAAAAAGGATTGAGGAGTTTTGCACTCCAGTTGATTAAAACAATTAGAACATGGGAAAAAATCTGTTTGAGAAATTATGGGAGCTTCACTCAGTAAGAGAATTGCCAAATGGGCAGACTCAGCTCTTTATCGGACTGCATTTAATACACGAAGTGACTTCTCCGCAGGCATTTCAGATGCTAAACGAGCGGGGATTGAAAACAGCGTTTCCCGAGAGAACATTCGCAACTGTTGACCATATAATTCCAACAAAAAGCCAAAGCAGGCCTTTTTATGACGGGCAGGCAGAGCTTATGATGCAGGAACTTGAAAAAAATATATCCGCTAACCACAGAATCAGGTTTTTTCACACAGGCAGTGGAAGGCAGGGAATTGTCCATGTTATCGGGCCTGAAATGGGGTTGACGCAGCCTGGAATGACTATTGCCTGCGGCGACAGCCATACAAGCACTCACGGCGCTTTTGGCGCTTTGGCATTTGGCATTGGCACAAGCCAGCTCAGGGATGTTTTAGCCACTCAGTGCATTGCAGCAAACAAGCTGAAAGTCAGGAAAATAGAGATTAATGGCGCTCTTGCAAAAGGGGTTTATGCAAAGGACGCAATACTCTTAATAATAAATAAGCTTGGCATTAAAGGGGGCATGGGGTATGCTTATGAGTATTGCGGCGCTGCAGTTAGAAATATGTCAATGGAAGAAAGGATGACAATCTGCAATATGTCAATCGAAGGGGGGGCAAGAATAGGGTATATTAATCCCGACCAAACAACCTTTAACTACATAAAAGGCAGGGAATTTACGCCGAAGGGGGGAAATTTTGACAGGGCTGTAAAATTCTGGAATTCCATTGCTTCTGATAACGATGCTTCTTATGATGGCAGTGTTGCCATTAATGCAAATGAAATTGAGCCAATGGTTACATGGGGCATAAATCCAGGGCAGTCTGTTGGAATAAGCGAAAATATACCTAAGATGGCTGATATAAAACCAGAGGAAAAAGGAAATGCAAAATTAGCATTGTCTCATATGGGATTTGAAGAGGGAATGCCTATCAAAGGCGCAAAAATAGATGTTGCCTTCATAGGCTCATGCACAAACTCAAGGATTTCTGATTTGAGAGAAGCTGCTAAAATAGCGGAAGGAAAGAAAACTGCAAAAAATGTGAAAGCTTTGGTTGTCCCTGGCTCGCAGCAGGTGAGAAAAAAAGCAGAGCGGGAAGGATTAGACATTATTTTCAAAGATGCTGGTTTTGAATGGAATTATTCAGGCTGCTCCATGTGCCTTGGAATGAACCCGGACAAATTAACTGGAAATGAGATATGCGCCTCTTCATCTAATAGAAACTATATAGGCAGGCAGGGAAGCCCTAAAGGCAGAACTTTGCTGATGAGCCCTGCAATGGTTGCTGCGGCTGCGATAAGCGGCAAAATTGTCGATGTTAGAGATTATTTATGAAAATCACAAAAATAAGGGGAAAATGCGTTGCAATAAGAGGGGATGACATTGACACTGACAGGATTATTCCGGCAAGATTTCTCAAGGAAGTGACTTTTGAGAATATGGGGAAATACTTGTTTTATGATGAGAGATATGCTGAAAAAATGCCATTTCAAAAGGGCATTTTTTCAAAGTTCTCTATTAAAATTCACCCGCTTAATGACCTGAAATTCGAGAAAGCTTCAATCCTTCTCGTCAATAAAAATTTCGGCTGCGGCTCGTCAAGGGAGCATGCCCCTCAGGCAATAATGAGGCATGGCATCAGGGCAATAATAGGAGAGAGCTTTGCGGAAATATTCGCTGGAAACTGCGCAATGATTGGAATTCCGCTTTTGGTTGTAAGCAAGGAAGAAATCAATGAATTAATGACAATTGCAGAAAAAAATCTGGATGCTTCTGTTGAAATAGACATTGCCAATAAGGAAATAAACTACGATAATAAAAAATTAAAGGCAAAAATTGACGATTCTTCCAGAATATCATTAATTGAAGGATATTGGGACTCAACTTCAATGCTGCTTAAGGGCATTGATAAAGCAAGGGAAATTGCAGGAAAACTCCCTTATGCAAATAATTTTGAGAATTATAAAGCATTATAAAAATGACCGCTAAAAAAATCGCTGTATTGCCTGGAGATGGCATAGGCCCGGAAGTCATGGCTGAGGCAATCAAAGCGCTTGAAAGAATATCGAAAAAATACAAGGTAAAATTTGATTTTAATCATGCAGATATTGGCGGAATAGCCTATGATGGGCATGGAACAGCGTTGCCAAAAGAAACTTTAAGGATATGCGAGAATTCAGATGCTATTCTATTCGGCTCTGTTGGAGGCCCTAAGTGGGACAATTTAGAGCCTGAAAAGAGGGTTGAAAAGACAGCATTGCTTGGCTTAAGGAGGCATTTTGACCTTTTTGCCAACCTGAGGCCCGCGTTTCTTTACAGCCGGCTGCATAAAGCATCGCCTTTAAAGCAGCAAATTGTGAAAGACGGCTTTGACATTTTGATTGTCAGGGAGCTTTCAAGCGGAGAATATTTTGGAAAGCACACATTAGATGATGAGCAGGGCTTTGATGAAATAAGATATTCAAAAAAGGAGGTAGAAAGGATTGCAAAAATCGCTTTTGAGGCTGCTATGAAAAGAAGGAAACATGTTGTATGCGTTGACAAATCCAATGTGCTTTCTACAAGCGTATTGTTCAGAAAAACAGTGGGAGACGCGTCAAAAAAATACCCGTCTATAAAGCTTGAATCCATGTATATTGATAATGCAGCTATGCAGCTTATTAAACGGCCGGGAGATTTCGATGTGATTGTGACAACAAATCTCTTCGGCGACATTCTAAGCGACGAGGCAGCGATGCTCACTGGCAGTATTGGAATGCTGCCTTCAGCATCGCTAAATGAAAAAGGATTTGGGATGTACGAGCCCGCAGGCGGCTCTGCCCCCGATATTGCGGGAAAAGGAATTGCCAATCCAATAGCGCAGATTTTGTCAGCCGCATTATTGGCAAGGCATTCATTCAAGATGGAAGACGCCGCTATTTCAATTGAAAATGCCGTCCAAAAAGCCCTCGAAGAAGGCTACAGGACAAGAGACATGATGGAAGAGGGGCTTAAATGCGTCAATACAAAAGAAATGGGGGATATTATTTGTGAAAGAATTTGCTAAAGAGAACTTTGAAAAATTCGCTTTTGAAGCGAATTTTTTAATATCATAAAATGGCATTTTCTCAAAGTTCTCTAAATTTTGATTATACCTTTCAGGCTCTCTCCATTCCCGATGTTTTCAGGGTACAATTTTACCATAGCAACATTCTGCAGCGTCGGCTTTATTGTGCTTCTGTGGTAGTCGTCATGCACATATTCAGCCACTTTTACGCCGTTGAAGTTAGCATCCATAATATCCAGAAACAGCTGCCTTTCTGCTTTTGTCCCAAGCCCGAAGCATGAGCCGCTTATATACACCTTTAAATCATCATTCATTAAATTATACGTCCTAATTACAAATTTCTCAATGGAACTCTCATCAGGCTCATAGTCGCATGTCTTTGTGGGTGTTCTGGAATAATAATTTATTGCAGGCGTATCATCCCCGTACAATATCACAACAGAATCTCCAGGCAAAGCATTGTCATTTATGATGCCTGCCAATTCCTTAAAAGCAGAAAATTCGCTTCTGAGCTTTATAGTCGGGTAAATATTCATGAAAAATGCGATTAAAAATAAAACCATGACAATAGCCCCTGCATAAGCATTTTTCTTTTTGATATTCCCTATTGCATAGGCAATGCCAATGATTAAAGCAGCAATGGGCACGACAAAAAACCTGTCAGCAATAGTCTTGCTGGATGCATAAAATAAAAACAAAGGGATGAAAAATATCAGCAGAAAGTAAAACAAATGCCTTCTCTCGCTGAACAGCAGCGCCAAACCAATTATGGAAAACAAAACCCCGACAGCATTAAGGCTGGCTAAAATGCTTTCTCCTGAGTACTTCAGGTTATAAAACAAAATAGCTTTTGCATTCCCGGCTGAAAAAGGGTTGAAGTTGCTTTTTGCCTCGTTAAAGAAAGCGCCTGATTGGCTCAAAAAATAGATGGTCAGTATTATTAAAAACGGAATTGCAAACATCAGCATTGTTTTAAATTTTTTATTATTAAGCATATTTGAGATGCCCTGCTCGCTTATTTTATCCGAATGGAATGCAAGGTACATAATGCTGAATATTGCCAGTATTGATGGAAATCTTACGAAAGCCAATGAGGCAAAAATCAATCCAGAAATAAGAATCGGCATATTTTTCGATTTTTTAATGCCTTTAATAAAGAGATATAACGATAAAATGACAATAAACGCATCCAAAGTATGCTCTTTTGCAAAAGTTGAAACTGACAGGAATAACGGCGCAGCTGAATAAAGCACTGCCGATGAAAATGCTATAAACCCGTCATTGAATAATTCCTTTGCGAACAAATATAGGAGTAAAACTGCAAGCACTCCGAAGAAGGCAGATGCAAAATTAACAGAAAATTCCGCAGATTCATGCCTCAATATTGTTTTAAAGACGTAAAAAAACACAGAATCTGCAATAACGAGCCCGTGCCTCCCCCCTCCTATGCCCTGCAGTTCTCCATTATTTACAAGCTTCTCGACTGCAACAGCAAGCTGGGCGGAATCGTGGTGAAATAAGCCTGCATTGAGGAAAGGGAATCTTATTAATATGGAAGTTATAAGGATAAATATCAGAACAAACTTATCCGAATTGGAGGCTTTTATGAAAATGGCTTTTAATTGGCTTGCAATATTCATTTTAATGCAATAACATTAGAATATTAATAAATTCATCGTCAACGTTGACTTGTATTCTTCTGGCCATCTTCATCCCAACTTGCCTTTTTTCAATAGGCATATGATTGAGGTATTAAAGAGGATAAGTATCTGTTTCATTTTTTATAGAATATGAATTTTATTTCATATTCTATAAAAAAGTGTGATATCCGCTTTCTTTCATATAATTCATGCAGAAAAGAACACTTCATTTATTTAAATGTTTTTTTTTGCCAATTCAGACAAATTGAGCAAGCTTAGATTGTTCTTTCATGCTTCGTAATAAAATGCTTTTATTAAAGAAATATTCAACATCAGCATTAAACTTCTTTCTGATAAAATGTTTTGCATATGTGAGCATAAGTTTCTTAGAAGAAAACTCTATGGGTTTGTTATTAACCGCCTTTCTAGCTGCTTCGCGAGTAACAAAAACTCCCAAAGGCATTGTATATTCATCAGTTATGAATCTTAAAGCAAGAACAGAAGCCTGCCTTTTCATCTCCTTTAATTTTTCTAAAATAGCCAGCCTGACGGAATAATAGCCTCCTGCCGTATTCTCCGCATAATTTTTCCTTCCGTAAAAATTCTCGTAATCGGTTGTAGATTTCAAATTTAAACTAAGTGAGCAATTTGACGGGATGTAAGTCTCAAACAACTCATAGCCCCAGATTTCAGGGAACATCAGAATAAGATAATAATTTCCAAGATAGCCTCCAAAAAATGCGTTATATCCTGTTTCAGGATAATTTTTTATTTCATGGGTTAAACTTTTTCCAATAATATCATCGGAAGCCGTTATCGACCACCTTGTCGGCACTAATTTCCTGTTTTTCTTCAATCCGAGAGTGCCAACGCTTAGAATCCTGCTAAGGAAATTCTCATCAAATCTGTTTTTATACAAATAGAGCATCGCGTCATTTGCCTTCATGTCATTGTCGGAAAAAACCTTGTAGACTTTCGTGTGTATTTTCGGGTTTGATTCCAGCTTCGCGCTCTTAAGCTGCGCATTAGGTCCGTAAGGCGCCATTGCAGAATCAACATTGAGCCTGAACTTTGGCTTTTCCTTGAGGTTTATTTCAACATCCACAGGCGCAGAGGACATTGCCACATCCTGCGACAGCTCAAGCATTTTATTTGCGCTTCTGATGTTGATAGCATATCTTGAATTCAATAAAGATGAGCGAAAATCGACAATCTTTGGAATCTCAAAATTATTCACAGCCCAGTATTTAGGGGCATCATAAAGCCACGAGTCATCTTCCTCCTGCGGCGGAGCCATAATCCCTACATTAACATTCGGATAGCCAAACCTTCCAACAAAAGGCGAAACAGCATCTGTGCTGAAGTTTTCCTTTGTAAGCTGGCTTTTTACATTAAGAAGGGCAATCTGCCTTGCGCACAGAGGGCATTTTCCTTTTCCGCAGTCTCCCAATGGGTCGTAATTTGCGTGCTTTTTGAAGGGGATGTGCATGGAATCCGACAATGAAAGAAATAATTTAAAGGTTTGGTATTACCAAAATAAAAACAGAAACTTTTAAATAGTATTACCATAGTCATACTTTTTAGGTGATTAAAATGGATATGGTTTCAGCAAAATTGACCAAAAGGCTATTGGAGGAGGCTAACGAGCTGATTAAGGAAGGCTGGTATGCCAACAAATCAGAGCTAATCAGGGATGCTGTCAGGGATCTGATTAACAAATCTAAAATGCAGAAATTAGAGAAGGCAATAAAGGAGGACATTAAGTGGGGGCTATATGGAAAGTGAAGCCTGCTCTGATTCCGGCCCAATTATTCATTTAGATGAAATTAAAAAATTATCATTGCTAAATATATTCTCGAAAGTAATTATTTCTACAATAATAAGAGAAGAATTATTAAAATATAATATTGAAAACTTGCCTGAAAATATAAGCATAAATTCTATAAATAAGGATCAGATTATTTTATTATCGGAAAAATACAGCTTAGACATCGGGGAATCTTCAGTTATATTGCTGTGCAAGGCATTGAAAATATCTCTAATGCTGACAGATGACTTGGATGCCAGAGGAGCCGCCAAGCAATTGGATTTAGAGCCAGTTGGAACAATCGGCATAGTATTAAGATGCTTTAGGGAAGACATACTAAACAAGGTTGAAGCAATAAAGATAGTTAAAGATATATATGATAATTCCTCTCTTTTTATAACATCAGATCTAATTAGTTATGTTATTAAAGAAATTAATGGTTATGAAAAAAAGGATAAAACTTGAGGAATAAAATGCTCACCCAAAACCAAATCAATGAAATCAGGGAAGAACTTGACAATTGCGCAAGACCAATCTTCCTATACGACGACGACCAGGACGGCTTGTGCTCTTTCCTGCTTTTATACAGATACAAAAGAGAAGGCAAGGGCATGATAATAAAAACCACTCCAAAAATAGACGAAAGATTCATTGAAAAAGTCAACAACTACCAGCCTGACAAAATCTTCATTCTTGACATTGCAATGGTGGAGCAGGAGTTCATTGACGGCGTTAAAGCGCCTGTCGTATGGATAGACCACCACGAGCCTTTAAAGAGAAGCAAAGTCAAGTATTATAACCCAAGGCTTAACGGCAAAATGGTGCCAACTACTTATATGTGCTATAAAATCACTGGAAACAGCTTATGGATTGCAATGATAGGCTGCGTTGCAGACTGGCACATACCCGATTTTGCTGATGAATTTAAGGAAAAGTTTCCTGATTTGCTGGACAAGCCTTTTAAAGCCCCCGGCGATATAATTTATAAAACCAGATTAGGCAAGTTAATCCAGATGTTCTCTTTCCTGCTTAAAGGCAAGTCGGAAGATGTGAATAACTCAATTAAAATTCTCACGAGAATAGAAGGTCCATATGACATTCTTGAGCCGAAAACCCCTGAAGGGAAATTCCTCTGCAAAAGATGCGAGAAAATACACAAGAGATTTGAGCCTTTGCAGAAGGAAATAAGCGAGGCTTTTGCCAATTCAAAGGAAAAGCTTATTGTCTTCAAATATGCCGAGGACAGAACCAGCTTCACCAGCGAGCTTTCAAATGAGATGATTTACCTTCATCCGGAAAAAATCGTCCTTGTTGCAAGGGAAAAGAATGAGGAGATGAAATGCAGCCTAAGGTCGGCAAAAATAGTCCTGCCTCCTTTAATAAATAAGGCAATGGCGGGTTTGAATGGCTACGGCGGAGGGCATGAGCACGCCTGCGGAATAAACATTTCAAAATATAACTTTGAGGAGTTTGTGGAAAGGCTGAGAAAGGCAGTTGAATAAATTCACAGGTAGACTATACCTTCAAATTCTGGTTGATGAGGTTTATTACCTCTTCCTTCTTTTTCGTTTCTGTCTTGCTTTTTACCCTGGCGGAATATAAATCCACGTTTTCCTTTTTTATCCTTGAATTAGTCCTGCCTATCTTCTCATTTATCTTATTGAGCCTTGTTATAAGCATTCCAATCTTGCTGCTTATTTCATTTGGCACAGCCAAGACAAGTATTTTTGAGCATTCTCTGTTAAAATAGAATATCTTGCTGCCTCCGAATGTCTTCTGCTCGGCTTTTAAAAGCTCTTTCCAGATTTCAGCATATCCCTCGCTGCTGCTCTTCAGCCTTAATATGACTGCTTCCTTGTACGAAGTTGTCCTTAGAAGATGTAACTCTATTGCGTCATTATGGCTCTCTATATCTTCCTTAAATTCAGCGATTTTATCGCCATTTAAGCCGTCAAAAGAAAAATAATATATTGAGTCTATGCTCCTGTCTATGTCTATATGCGGAACTATATTTTGATAATCCTCCACTTCCACCACCCCTTTTATCAATCCTATCTTTTGCAATATATAAATTTTTGGGTTAAATTTATAAAGAAAATGCAGGTAACAGACTTTATGCGTCGGTGGTCTAAACATCTAATCATGGGACATTGGCTATGACTCGAGCCTTCCAAGCAAGAAGCAAAGACAGCTCGTTATCCGGGTTCGAATCCCGGCCGACGCATTCCTAATATGAAATACACAAGGTTTTTCAGGCGAGAATATAATGACTACATAAGGGACTTTTCAGCTTTTGGAAATTTTTTTATTCTTATAGGGCTGCTTGCGCTTGTATTAAAAGGGTGGGAATTCTCAAATGCAATAATCGGCCTGCTTATCACTTCTATGGCGGGAAATGTGATAAAGTTCCTGTTTCACAGGAAAAGGCCAAAGCACATTCATTACACAAATTCCCTTGAGAAGATACAGTCAGGAAGCTTTCCGAGCATACATTCCGCCAATATTATGTATGCAGGGCTTGTCATAATCAAAACTTTTAATAATATGGCGGCAGATGTTTTTTTTACGCTTGTTGTACTTATAGTTGGATATTCCAGATACCACCTCAGAAAGCATTATTTTAAGGATGTATTGGGCGGGTATATAGTTGGCTTTGTCGTATTCTTACTTTTTTATGATCTATGATTTCCAGCCAACTCCAGTTTTATAAGCAATTTTCTTTGATAAAATTCCCGATACTCCTATTGATTTCATCAGGATTCTTTATAACGCTTGAATGAGTCCCTTTTATTTCATGAAAACGCCCTTGCGGAATCAATTCAGCCATTCTCTTGGATTCGCTCATCCTAAAAAATTCATCATGACTGTTTGAAATTATCAATACGGGTATCTTTATCTTTTTTAACATGCCAGAAAAATCAATTTTTACTAAATCTTTTAGAAATTCATCACTAAAAAGAAAATAATCTTTGGAAGACATCATCTCATAAATTATTTTTATGCCGCTTGCTTTTTTAAATTTCTGGAAATTCATGTGTGTTGGCTTCTTTTTCCTTCTTCTAGCCAAAATATCAATTATTTTTATGCCTAAAATTTTAACTGGCAGAAAGAATCTTAATGTCTTTTTCGATATTTGGTAGGAAGAATTAATCAAGATTGCTGCCATAACCTTTTTAGGATTCTTTTTGTAAAAATCAAGTGCTATTAAGCCACCCATGCTGTGCCCAACCAACACTGCCTTTGAAATGCCTGCTCTTTTCATTATTAAGGCTATGTCTTCTGCAAAGTCAGAAAAATCGGGCTTTTTGCTGCAGATAGAATGACCATGGCAGCGAAGGTCGAGATTTAGCACGCTGCAGCCACTGGCTATAAAATATTTGCATTCCTCTTCCCATATTGTATGATTTGCTCCCCATCCATGTATAAACACTATAGTTATACTTTTTTGCCCTTTATAAAAATCGTAGTGCAGAATCTGGCCATTTCGGTTTATTTTTTGCATATGGTTAATTACTGACTTCCTAAGAAATTATGTTTTATAAATCTTATTACTTTATCCTGCACTTCCGGAGCCTGCAATCCAAACAGGGAATCTGCCTCAAATTTGCCTGAGGAATTGAGAAAATGCGCAGCGCGAGGAAATTCTAAATAAGCGTCATTTTCGCCAATAAATGCGTCAAAAGCCGTTTTTAGAAATTCTATCTCTGCTCTTGGCACATAATTAATGAAAAGAAGGGAATTAACCAATACTTTTGGTCCAAAATTATTTATGTCTTTGCCAGGAACTATGAATAGTTTGCAGGCATTAGTTAATGCATCAATGTGCTCTTGCGCCAATCCTGCTAGGTTTTCTGAAGCCTCTTCCTTCACCTTCTGCAAAAAGTTGAGATACTCCACAGGATTGCGCTGCAAAATAGCTACATATTGGTTAGTTTCTTCCAAATCCTGCACAGAAATTTGTTTCCATTGGTATGGCCTTTCGCTGTCTTTTCCTAAATATGGTGTCTTGCCCCCCCTATTTTGCAGAAGAAAAAATCCGTGCAGAATCTTAAGCGCAAGAGGATTAAATGCATAGCCCGGTATCGTGCCTCTGACATCCCTTGGCAATGCAGCTATTACCAATCCATCAAATTTAGGCAAATCATTAAATTCTGCTAATGCTTCTTCCAGTTCTTTTTGGCTGTAAGGCATGCCATTAGCCATATAGTTAATTACGATATCTTCAACCCTTTTTGAATACCCCATGTTTGCAAAAAGAGATGCAATAGCTCCTCCAGAATGTCCGCCTCCTACAAATCTTTCCACGCCATATTCATTTCTGAGGTATTGGACGGCAATTCTCATGGAAGTTGCGTAATTCCCGAATCTAAAATCCTGCTTATTTTTGAAATGGGGTGGCGGGTCCAATGTTATGAGAGGCTGCTCCAATTCTGAAACAATTCTGTCAGCAATGTCGTGAATGCCCCATCTGCTTCCAAGGATGCCTCCCCCCAGAACTATACCTATTTCGTGCTTGTTTGAGTTAGGTAGATATAGATTTCCTGTAATAGCACCTTTAGTCTTGCTTACAGGGTCTTCCAATTCTAATGAATCATCCAAAGTATAGTTTGCACTCATTAAGGTATCTAACATCAATGAATTTAAAAAAGTTTATATTCATTGCATCTAATGTTTTATTATGAACACTATTTCAATATTTATTTGGGTAATTCTGGCTTTTGCTTCTACTTCATTCTGGGAGGCTTATATTGAAGGAAAATACCCATGGGCATCCAGGCAGGCAGGCTGGAGCAGAAAAATATCAAAGCGTGTAACATTGACTGCATATCATTTCTGGTTACTAATCACATTTGCATTTCTATTAACGCTTCCCCTTATTGTAACCGGTTGGAATACAAAACTATTTGGAATTATTTTATCTGCGGCCAGCATAGGGACTATTGTTGAGGATTTCTTATGGTTTGTTGTCAACCCTTATTATTCACTGAAAAAATTCAACTCCAATGATGCGCGATGGTATCCTTGGGTTAATTTAGGAGCAATAGAACTGCCTGCTTTCTATATTATTTCCTTGGCGATATCATTTTTGTCATGGTATTTCTTGTGGAAGTGAATATAAATTGGATTAACTTTATAAACAAAAAATGATTCTGGATTTTTATTATGATAAGCGTCATTATACCTGCTTTAAACGAGGAAAAATACATCAGCAAGTGCATTGAGGGCGTAAAAAGCCAGGCATTCAAGGACTATGAAGTGATTATAGTAGACGGTAAAAGTTCTGACAAGACCATAGAAGTTATTAAGAAAATTTCTAATTATAAAGTCATAATATCTGATAAAAGAAATGCCCCCTACCAGAGGAATTTAGGCGCAAAATACGCAAAGGGCGATTTTTTAATATTCACTGATGCGGATACTATACTATCGCCAAATGCCTTTTACGAAATAAACAAGCTGTTAAAAGAAAATCAGAATGTTGCAGGAGGCTCAATAACAGGAATATTTGAGCCGATTGATTTTAAAGTCAGGCTGCTGAATTGCATTAATCCCTTTGTGCAAAAAACGCTTTCATTGACATACGCATATTGCATTTTTGCAAGAAAAAGTGTTTTTGAAAGCATTAATGGCTTTAAGGATTGCGTTTGTGAAGACTCGGAGCTTGGCGAAAGGATGAAAAAATACGGCAAAGTTAAAATTCTTTTTAATTGCAGTTATATTTCTTCCAGCAGGAGATTTAAAAAAATAGGGTTCTACTTTTCAATATGGACATGGGTTATTGAATATTTCAAGAACAAATTTGGGATTCATACGCCTCTTGACTCATATGCCCTGGCAAGGTAATAGAGGACTTTGACAAAAAGTTGAAAAATTTGCCCAAAAGCGAATTTTTCAAAGTCCTCAGTCAAATCTTCAGGCTCACAATCCTGCTTGTCCCGTCAGCAGGGTTCATTGAGACTCCGTAGATGGTGTCGGACTCTGTTATTACAGTGTCATTGTGGGATATCATTATGTACTGCGCCTTGTTTGAATATTCCCTGATTAATTTTGCCAATTTGTCGGAGTTGTGCTTGTCCAGGGCAGCGTCAACCTCATCAAGCACATAAAATGATGCTGGCTCGTATTCCTGTATTGAAAATATGAATGCAAGGGCTGCCATTGTCTTTTCCCCGCCTGACAGGCTTCTGATGTCAAGGAATTTGCTCGTTCCTATCTTGACATTTATCCTCACTCCCGCCTCAAAGGGATTTTCGAGGTTCTCCATGACAAGCTCGGCATCTCCCCCTTTTGTCGAAAGCATGCCGAAGAACTTCTTGAAGTTTTCATTTATCCCGTCAAAAGTCTTTACAAAAAGCTCCTTTTTTCTGCCTTCAATCTCATTCATCATGCCGACAACATCGTCTTTTTCTTCCACAAGCTTCTTTTTCTTCTCCAGCAGCTCATTGTACTGCTTTTCTACTTCCTCATAAATTTCCAGCGCCCTCATGTTCACAGAGCCTATGTCGCCCTGCATCCTCTCAAATTTGGCTATTTCGCTTCTTAGCTCATCTTCACTTTTGCCCAAATCAAGCTTCACCCCCTCATACTGCTGAAACTCAACATTCATGCCGGATAAAATGGCTGACAATTCCGCTTTTTTCAGCGAGAATGTGTTGACTTTAATCTCAACCTGCCTGCTTTCGTCTATTGTCTTATCAATCTCAAACTCATTCTTCTGTATTTCCTCGCTTATCTTTCCTCTTTTGCCGAAAAGGCCCTTGAATTTCGCATAGAATTCCTTTGACATATCCTCTTTTTCCTTCAGCGCTTTATCGCTTTTCTTTACGGCATCTTCAAGTCCCAAAAGCTCATTTTTAAAGTCCAGCTCGTCTTTGTCAAGCTGCTTCAGTATGCTTTCAGTCTTCGCCTTCTCAGGCATGAAGATATTGGATATCTGCGTTTCGCTGTTTTTAGATTCCGACCTTATCCTGATTATTTCCTCATTGAATTCCTGCATCTTCTGCTCGAATGTGTTTATCTCTGCCAAAAGCGTGGGGTTTTTCATCTGGCTTATCGTGTTCCTTAGATTTTGCTTCTCAATTTTTAATTTTGCAAGTTCTGAATTGCACTCTGAAATCTGGCTGTTTATCTTCCTTAACCCTTCTTCGAGAGATTCCTCGCTTTTCTTCAGATCCTTTTTCCTAAGCTCAAGTATTTTTGTGTCTCCTGTTTCCAGCTCAAGCAACTTTTCCTCCTTGATGATATCAACCTCAAAATTCGCTTTTTTCCCCCTCAGACTTGTGATTGCCTCTTCATTTTCCATCCTTCTTTTTTCAAGGACATCCACCGTATTCTTAAGCTCGGCGATGCGGGCTTCGGTTTTTTCTATGTCTCCTGTCAATTCCTTCTCCTTGAACCCGATGGAATGCTTTCTCTTTTCCCTGAAGCCGCCGTGCATTACGCCGCTCAGCTCTGCCGCATCTCCATCCAAAGTCACGAATTTTGCATTGCCTATGCCCAGTCTTACTGCAACGTCTATATTATCAACAACAATGGTGTTGGCAAAAACATAGGAAAATACCTTCTTGAATTTCGGCTCAAACTCCACTAGCTTGATGGCTTTTCCGTGCGAGCCTCGCGCATCGGCAAGCTTGTCAATCTCCTTTACAGATTCCCTTTCCTCTATCCTTGTCAATGGCAGAAACGTGGCTGTTCCGAGCCTGTTGTCTTTCAGGTATTTGATGCATTCCGCAGCGATTTTCTCATTCTCGACAACAATGCTTCTTAATCTCGGTCCCGCTGCAACTTCCAAAGCCATGGCGTATTTTGAGTTCACATTTCCAAGCTCTGCAACAGTCCCGTATATCCCTGTTTTGCTTTTTTTCAGCTCAAGTATTTTTGTTATTGCAATATCCCCTAATTTCTTCTCAGTAACTCCAAAGTCCTTTGCCTTCAGCGCAGTAAGCTCCTCATTGGACTCGTGAAGCTTTGCCCTTGCATTTGAAAGCTGCGATGCCAGCATTGAGTCTTCGTCAAGCCTTTTGTTCAACTCAAGGGTTGATTTTTTGAATTCCTGCCTTTTCTCGTCCAGTTTATGGCTCTTCTCCCTGTATTCCTTTTCAACGTCCACAATCTTGTTTATCTTCTCGTCAATCATCTTTATCTCGTGCTGGAGGCTGTCATTCTCCCTTATGACGCCGTGCTGCTTCTCCCTGAAAGAATTGATTTCCTTCTGCAGCTCCTCTGCCCGCTTGTCGATTATGTCTATTTTCCCCTCAATTCCCGCAGCATCCTGGAGATTGGCCTTCTTTTTCAGCTCCATCAGTTTCTTGTGCAGCGCATCCCTTTCTTTTTCCTTTGAAAGAATATGCTTCTCATGCTCCGCTTTCTCTTTTCCAAGGTTATCTATCTTCTCATCCAACTCCCTTATGCCGCTCTTTAAGTCCTCCCTTCTTTTCTTTACCTTGCCTATCTCGCTTTTGCATGTTTCTATCCTGGAATTGTTCTTTGTAAGCCCTATCTTTAATGCTTCTATCTCTTTGTTCAGCCTGACCTGCTCAACCTCGCCTTTTTCCTCAATCTCCTTTGTTATAGCTTCAATCTCCCCCTTCCTCTTTTCATTGTCCTGCTTTAGACTGGTTATTTTTCCTTTCAGCTTTTCAAGCTCATTGGAGGTTTTGGCTAATTTTTCCTCCAAGTCTTTTTTTTCACTCTCTTTTTTATCAATGTGTATCTTCAGATAGGATGCTTTATTCATCTTTATCTTATCGCTCATCTCTTTATATTTCAATGCATGATCCCTGTCTTTTTTCAGCTCTTTCAGATATGTGTTTCTCTCTGTTAGAATTATCTCTGTTTCCTTAAGATGCTCCTCAACTTTCTGAAGCTCAAGCTCTGCCTTATGCTTTTTCTCCTCGTAAATTGAGATTCCCGAGATATCTTCTATAAGCATCCTTCTCTCATCAGGATGCATCTCAATCAGCCTTACTATATCCCCCTGAAGGGTTATATTATATCCATCGGGGTTTATCTTTGCCAAGGACAATAAGTCAACTACCTGCTGCCTTGTCCGCGCCTCGTCATTTATCTTGTATATGGACTGCCCCGTTGCCTTTACAATCCTTGAAATTTTCACTTCCTTGTCATGGGTGGGAAAAGCCCCATGGGTATTATCAAAATAAATTGAGACTTCACCTTTTTTTGACGGCTGCTTTGACTTGCCGCCGTTGTAGATTAAGTTGGCTGTCTTCTCAGCCCTCATGTCCCTTGACGATTTTTTGCCAAGAACAAAGCACATTGCATCAAGGATATTCGATTTTCCGGAACCATTTGGGCCAAGAACGCAGTTGAAGCTCCCGCCAAAAAGGATTTCAGTGTGCTTGGCGAATGATTTGAAGCCGTTCAGGACTATTTTGTTTATTCTGGTGGGTTTGGCGGAGAGGGGGGCAAGGACTGCCTGTTGCATTGCCTGAACTGCCTGCGATTCAGATTGAACAAGGTTTTCTTCCATTTTATATATGATCGGAACATAAATGTATCAATATAAAATTATTGCTTTAAATCCATGATTATTTTGTTTATGTCCTCAATTTTTTCAAACGCTTTATCTGTTGTGACTAATGTAAGGTTAAATTCTTTTGCATGGCTGGCAATAATCATATCTGCAAGGGGTATAGTAATTCCTTTTTTCTCATATTTATATTTGAGCTCTGCAAGGATTTGTGCTGTTGCGCTTGAGGCTTTAAGGCAATTAAATTTATTTATAAATTGAATCATGATTTGCTTGTTTTTCACATTCTTTTCTATTAATCCGGAATAAAATTCAAAATAGCTGATAAAAGAGATTAAAGGATGCTGATAATGAGTCTTGCTTATTTCGCTTATTTTGGAGACTATGTCTCTCTCTTTTCTTTCTATGCTTATCAGGATGGAAGTGTCCAGCAAAAGTGTCATTTTATTTTCTAAATCCGTATCCGCTCCTTAAGCGTTTTACTGTTTCCATCATGGCATCCGCCTCTTCCTTGCTTAAGATGGGCTCACCCTTGAGTATATCATCCCAAAAGCTTCTGCTTTTTTTCTTGTATTCCTCAACAATCTCCTCAAAAAACCTGCCCATCTTGACATTATTGCGGGCAGCCATGCTCTTGAACTCCTGCCAAGTTTCTTCATTTACTCCTTTAATTGTCTTAACAGTTTCCATAATAGTAATAAATTAATACTAGTATTTAAATATTACTTCTTGTTTGTTTTCTTCATGCCTGTAAATTTGGTTACCCTAACACTTTTTCCTGACTTTATCTTTTTTATTACTTCCATTGGCATATCAGCCTTTAAATCTTCCTTTAGCTCAAGCAGAAAATCATAGAGATAAACGGGATAAACATCGCCGCCTATTTTGGTTTGGGCAATGCTCTCTTCTATTATAATATTCCAATTTATGTTGAATTTTTTTATAATCTCTAATGCATCATCCCTGTCTTTTTCCCTTTCTGTTGCGCATTTAAACATTATAATGTCTTCTGGGCTTAATGTTTTAATTATGAAATTGTCAAATTCATGGACTTCTTTTACTCTGCTCTTTATGCTGTCAGTGAGTTTCATTGTTATTATAGCGGAGAACACAAATAATTGATTAAAATAGTTTGTGTTCTCTAACATAGTGGCGGAATGATTATGCTCAATTATTTAGTTCCGCCACTATACTTCGTTGACGAAAAGGCCGAATCTTGTATTGTGCCCTCCCATCATAATAGACTCGGATTTAGTGTATTCATAATGTTTAAAGATTTTTTCCGGATGCCTTTTTTCTGCAAAACCGCTTTTCTCCAGAATTTTTTTTATTAATTCCATGTCTCTTTTTGATGAAAAAACTAAATCTATGTCTTTTGTTACTTTTTTTGCTCCGTAAAAAAGCATCGCAGAGCCTCCAATAGCCATGCATTCAATTTTTTGGTCCAGCCCTTTTCCAATGAGTTTGAAAAAGTCTATTTTATATAATCTTATCTTATTATGCCCATAGCTAGTTTCTAAATACTCTCCTTTTCTCAGTCGTGAGATGTAATTTATAGAGGTTCTTCCGCTTATTCCTAGAATTTTGCCTATCTAGATAAAAAAATTCCAGCCTTTGTATGAATCATTCTTTCCTTCTTCATGCCTGGGTATACTGCTCTTATAACCCTACCTCGTCCTATTGCCTCATCTATATCATCTTTTACTATGTGATGCTCCTTAATGCTCAATTCATCACCGCGTTTAGGCCATATTATCTCAAAACCCCTTAATTCCATATAACTCCTTAATTTTGTAATTTGCTCTTCTGAAAATGGGCGACTTATACCTTCTTCATAGTCACTCCTTAAGCTCTGGGCTAGCAGAATCAAATCACTATCCCACCGAATCACTTCTTTAGCCTTCTTAGACCATCCATCAAATTCGTCCTGTAAATTTTTGAATTCAAAAAAATAGTCTATGGCAGACATATCACCAACACGTTTTCTTAAATCTGTTAAGTGAGTCATAGCTTCTTCTGTAATAGAGTAACAAGGTGGTATGCTACTTACAAGATTTAATGAATGTAATAATTGATCATAGGAATTCTTAATTGGTAGTTCAGCACTGAGACTTTGCTTGGTTTCATTCAGAACTGCGTCCAGCTTTTGAAGAAACTCCCTTTTATTTTTTTCAGAATATTCGATAGCTGCGGCTACGTCTCTTGGCTTTTGGGGTATAACGCCGGCTTGTTGGGGTTCTGCTCTTCCTGAATCTGGTCTTCCACTTGAAAGGACTACCCTTGCCTTCCTAAAAGCATCGCCTCGCTCGGATTTGTATGCTAATCCCCTAGTATTAACTCTAAGGATTCTGCCTCTTTCTATATTCCCAACCTCCTCTTTATGTATTGAATGTAAGCGAGCGTTGTAAGCATCCCCTGGCTTTGGATTTATCTGCTCCATTCCAATTGCATCCAGAAATTGAGTGATAGCCCGCTCAGCATCGGCAGAGAGGGGTTCTCCAGCCTTTTCTTTGTCTGATGCCCAAAACATAAGACTGCTTGCTGCTGCAGCTATTGTCGACTTATCTGAAAAAGATAAACCCTCACTTAAAAAAGACAATGCACGTTTGCATTGCACTGAATCTTCTGAATAGCCAAGTTCTATAAAAACATTTTTCAATTCAGTCATCCTTAATTGAAATTCCTTCTTAACGCCCTCCAAAAGAGCATCATAGCTTTCAGGCTCCTGGGGAATTGGCTGCTCTGACTCAACTCCTTCTAATGTAAGATAGCCGCGGGAGAATGGTTTGTATCCATTTTCAACCTGCTTTAAATGGCAGGCTTGGTACACTTTTTTGAACCTAAGGTGCCCAGCATCAGGAATTTCTTCAAAACCTCTAAACATCTCCCTTACTGGTGCCATTGCCTCGCCTGCCTCAAGATTTACCCTATCAGCAGGGATAGCTAAGGCTTCATTATTCCCTGGCTTCTGATACCATAGCCATCCGCCACCCTCTGAAGGCTTAAACTTATAAATCTTGATTATCTGAGAGAGAGTTACAGCAATGTTCAACATTGTGTACCACTGTGCTTGAAGCCCGATATTCCAGAGCAATTCTTCCAGCCTTCTTCTATCGCTCCCGCCTTCACTCCACCATTTGTTCAATATAGCAATCATGGCTTTTTCTTCCCAGGACATTTCTTGGGATGGAGGGACTGCTTGAGTGGCAGGCGGTTCTTTAGCTTCAATCCCAAACTGAGCGCAATATCTTTTGTATTCAGCATAATCCATATCCCCATTCCTCAAATCCTCCTCCAAAGCAGCAGGCAGCTCTTCCCTGACTATTCTTTCCCATTCCTTCTGAACGTTTTCTAAAGCGGCTGAAAAGGCAGCTTCATCAGCAACAAGTCTATCTAAACCAAGAGAAGCCTTGAAATTTAAGTATTTCTCAAATATATCTGCTGTGTTTGATTGTTGAGACATTTCATCATCCTACTTTAATCATATATAATATCGGACACAAAGATAGTGGCGGAATAGTTATTGCTCAATTATCTAGTTCCGCCACTATAAATTAATAGTGTAACATCTATTCTTTTTTCTCTTTCCTTAAACTTCTAATAAGCCCTCTCATTTCTTCATCTCTCTCCATTGATTCTCGCAGCATTTCCATAATTCTTGGATTTGGTGTAGCCACTTTTCCTTCACCTTGTTTAATTTCTTCTTTCGGCGTTATCTTAATAACCATAGCAGCGCCGCATGTCAGATTCCTTTTTCCCTGCTTCTTCGCTTCCGCGATTAATGCTTCTGCAAAACCCTGGGCAGAAAGATTCTTTTTAGCTAGATTTGAAATAATGTCATAAATATTCATTCCTCTAATGGATAATGTCAATGATATCAAATCAGTGAGTATAACGCTGATTGTCCCCTGTCTTACCAAATTTACCAATGAAACTTGTTGGAACTGCGGAGAATTCCAGTTATTATCAACGTTTAACATCATAGTGGTATAAAACCGATTTCCACCAACAAATATCGATGCCGATGCGTCAGAGCTGCCTGCTTCGGCAATTGATAATACACCTCCAGCGATAAAGACTGCAATAGCAGATGTGCGTGCGGTAATCTGTCCTTTTATTGAATCGTGGATTTTCCTAATTGACTCATTAAATGCCTGCTTTATTTTTCTTGATTCCCTTAAACTAGCCTCAAATTCATTTTGGAGTTGCATTAAGCCTTCTGGAGCTTTTTTAAATTGATACCCCTTATCTGCGATAGAACTATTGCTATAAAACCCAGCAAAAAACCATCCCTCCCTTTCCATAAATTTATTTTTATAAAAGGGAGGGTTTTTAAATTTGTCATCAACATAATCAACTCCAACATCAATATCAAATTTTGGGGTTGTGGAAGGGGCTTCTGGTTTAGGTGGCTCAGTTTTTGACACAATAGCAGCGCCAGCCTCCACCTTTCTTGGCTGAAGTTCCCTAAACTCTACATCTCTTCTGCCCACGTCTTCCCTTGGCAGAGCCCCCCTTTCAGGTGAAATAAAGACCCTAATACCAGGTTTACTGTAAAATTCAGGGGTTAATTGTAAGAATAAAAAATACCCGCCTTCTCCTAAATCCGAAGCTCTGACTTTATCAGTAATTGCTTGGTATTTTCCAGAAAATTCAAATTGTTTGTAAGTATCACTGATGGAATCTGACTTTGAGAATATCCATCGGTATTTGAATTCCCTTCCGCTTAGCTTTACATTGTAAATCTTGCCTTCTAAATGAATTTCCTGATTTACAAAAAACCATTCACGATCCCGAGGTTTGAATATGATGACGCTTGGTATTTTATGCGGTTTTTCTATTCTAGCGCGCTCCTGCACCCATTGTGCTTGGGATTTTATTCCAGAAGGCTGCTCTGACTTTAAAACGGGCAAAATTCCTTGGTATATAGCTTCACTAATAGCAGCAATCTGCTGCTCATCTAATTTGCCGCCTTGCTGGTCTTTTTTAAATGAAGATTCCAGATTGCTTGCATGCAAAATGAGATAATCATAAAATGTTCTTATAGCGTTTTCATCATTAGCTGAAATCCTTGCTATCAATTCTTCTAATTTAACTCTGAATTCATTTAGGGCCATTAGGGTAGAGAGATTAGCTGCTTTTTGGGCTCTGCCCATCATTAGATTCCTTAAATCCCTCATCTTCTTAAGTTCCGCTTTTGTTCCTGGCATTTTCAGCATTTTTTCAGCTTCCCTAAGTTTAGCTAAAGGGCCTTCTGTCTGCCATTTCTGTTGGCTTGATCCTTTTGCTTGGTATCTCCTAAAAGTCCTATTGCCTGCTTCTTCATAAGAAATCTGCTTCCCTCTTGTGCCAGCGAACCATTTTGTGTTATCTATAACTTGTGCAATTTCATCAACACTAAAATTAAAACCTGATTTAGCAAGATCATTTGCTACTCTTCTTGCTTCTTTTGTTGCTTCTTTACTAACCATTTTGCCAAAACTGATTTCTTTTGCTAAATTTTTAGGTATTTTCTTTTTGCTTATTTTGGTGCTTTTGAGGCATTTTACTTCTTAAGCTTTATATCTATTTCAGCCGCTCCGATAATTTTATTTCTGCTCATATCTACTAACTCAACCCTGAGTTTTCCAGGACCATCATTGAATTCTACAGGAATAGTACGAAATGATATGGGTATTTTCAATTCTCTGGAAAAGTTTATCAGTTTCTTGATACCGCCTTTTATAACATACCATCCAAACCGTAGATACTCGATTTCTTTAGATGAAATCCGATCTGCTAAATTCCCGGTTACTCCTACATCCATATCTTCAATTTCCTGACCTATTAAAAGAGTAGAATTCGGAGAAGGTTTTGATATAACTAATTTATGCTCTCCTATTTCCTGAGGGAGCTTGAGGTATATCACTTTTTTTCCAACTGCAATAGCATTTTCAATTGGCTCATCCCATTGGGTTACATAAACTTGCAGTTCTGCTTCGCCTTCCTTAAATTTATTAGAGATTTCCCAAAGTGATGACGTTGCTATCCTGTTTGTATCTATCTGTTGATTTTGACTTCCTTGTGAAATTATCCAACAAAATTTAAAATCTTTTTGCTGATTTATTTCTTCGCTTCCAGGACCTTCTGCCAATGCTTTCAGATCTTTAATACTTGTCCATATATAATGTGTGTCCTCAACTGGGTTTATTATTTTAACGGAAACTCTATTTGAGCTATCAGAAGATAGGTCTGCCATTTGAACCTCTTTAAGGGTTATTGGGATTACATCTTCATCACTGGCTGGAGCAGAAGGATGCGGGCTTATCGGTCTATGTTCCTCTCTCACTTTAGGAGCGCCTTCTCCTCTGACTGCCCTTTCAATCAAATCAAGCTGCTGCTTAATAATCTCTACTGCTTGAATCTCTTTCTCCTTTAATTGCTCAAGCTCAGGAGAAATGGCTGTGGCAGACGGTTGTAGAGGTGGAGTAACAGTTCCTTCTTCTGTTGCCCTAAAAAGTTTATCAATTTCTTCCATGGATAATACTTCTCCTGATGGAGGAAGAGGTGGAGACTCAGGACCTGCGGGAGTGGGCGCTGGAGGCTGAGGAGGCGCTGGCTTTTCAACAATTATTCTTATTCTTAAAATGCTGTCTGCTTTTCCGCCTTCCTTTATTCCGCTATAAACCCCTTCCCTATTTTTTGTGATGGAGCGCGCGAGAACAATATAATCGTATGTTCCTTCTTTCAATAGCTCAGATATCTGGAATTCAAATTCTTCATTCAATTGGATATTATAATCCCTTTTTCCTATCAACTTAGACTTTCCATCTCTAACACTATAAATCCTGGAACTAAATGGCGCAATGCCATTTGTAACTTTTAATAGTATAATGATGGGAATTCCTGGTCTTGCTTTAAAAATTATTATATTCTTTATTATTTCTACAATTCTGCTTGGTGCATTTTTGGTTTCAGCTGTCCTACGGATTTCCTTTTCTTCTATTTCCCCAATTGTATCTACACTAGCATCTATTAATTCCAGTTTTGTTATCATCCCCTGCCTTTCTTCCAGCCTTTTCTTCACATGCTCGCCAACCCTTACCAGCCATAAGTTTATTTTATTTGAGTAATCTGTTTTGTGCTTCAACTCATCAGAAAGTATCTTTTCTTTAATGGAATCTACTATCAACTGCTTTTCATCTCTTCTCCTTAACCTAAGCCATGCCATCTTTACCCTTTGTTTTATTTTATTTTCAGATAAAGTTTCACCTAATCTACCGCCTATCTTATCTTCATCATACCCTAATTTTATTAGGCGGGCAATAATCTCTTCAGTGCCCATATTCCTAACCTCTGCCCTATAACGCACTATGCGGTCAAAGGTTAATTCGCCTTCATCAAGATTTTCAATAGCCACTATGCTTCACCTTCAGGTTTTTTGCTTTTGCCTTCTATACTTCTTTTTAATGCAGCGGCAGCCTTTTTTGCAGCCTTTGCATGCGCTTGAAGCTCTGGACTATCGCTTACTCCTTCTTCTATAGCCCTAGCTAATCTGTCAGCTTTCTCAATATTCCCCCCCTCTATTTTCTGAATATTTTCCAGTGGTTCTCGCATCGCAGTTCCGGATTTTAAAAATTTGCCAACTTGCTTTCTCTCTTCTCCAACGAGTTGGTATATTGGAGAATCTGGGTCCATCCGGAAAACTCCAGCGCCCTCGCCCCCTTTTCTTAGCCTTTCCATCTCTTCTGCTATTGTGGCTTTAATGTCTTCTATCTTCTCTTGTTTTTCATTTTTAATAAATTCTATCTCGTCTATTGTCTCCTTTTTTCTAGACATTAAATCCTTCACATCTCTGGTTGCTGAATCTATAGGTTCTGCGCTCCCTCCGGGTATATCTCCATTGGGTAAGGGTAGCGGAAGGCGGGGACTCCTAAATTTTTTAATTGCTTTGAACACAAAAGGGCTTAACACCGCTAAGCTGCCTAGTACCAACGCATACGCATATCCTGGCACGCCACCTTCTTTCGTTTTTTTAGCCGCTACACTATCTGGTTTTGTACCACCTATAACTTCAAATTTGCTAGGCATAATCTTTCTTAGAGAATCAGCCTCTTCTGGAGTTAGCTTTGTATTGGGTCCCCATTCCTCAATCTCAAGTCCCTCTTTCCCTTGAATAACATCATATTCATCCCCGTCAATTTCGACTTTTGGTTTTCCATCTTTTCCTATATAAAATTTTTTGCCCCCAATAATCTCTGGTTTTTCTTTGGTTGGAGGCGGCTTAGCTTCTGGCTGGCCCTCTTTAGGAGTCGAGACAGTCGAAAGCTCTCCCAAAGTAGGCTGTGGCGGCTCGGGGGTCTTAAATCGCTCGGTGATTTTTGAAAAATCTATTTTCTGGAAAGGGCTTTTAATTTTCGTGAATGACTTTGTAATCCCTGCAAATGGATTTGTCAGCCCTTCAGTTGGGCTTTTTATTCCCCCTAAGTCAAATGTCAGCCCTCCAATCAAATTGCTAAGCAGCCATGCAAGATACAAGCCAAGCAACAAGGCAATGATGAATTTGGCTATATTATTCTGCATTCCAATTTTGCCCATCATCCAAAAGATAAATGAAAATAGCACAAGGAACAATAAGGCGTATAGCAGGCTCATGACTCCTGGAGGCAGCCCTTCAAATCCTAATGCAAGACTCAAGTCAAACCTTCCTGCTCCAAACCCCTGGGTAAGCGCGTTTGCAAGCCACACAACAAATAAAGTAAGCAGCAAAGCCAGCAAAAATCTCCAAAACTTTTTCTGCACTCCTTTCAATATCCAGTAAATTAAGCTGAATAAAAGCACATAAAATATCCAATGCACGTAAGGCAGCAATACTCCGACAGAAATTTTCGCCAGCACAAGAAGGAAAGCAGTCATTACGCCAAGAAGAATGGCAATCATCTTTTCCGCCCTTTTGAAATCCTTGAAGGCGTAAACCGCTCCCATAGTGTAAATCGACACGAATAATAGCGCAAAGAACACAAAATCTATCACTTTCATGTAAGGACTATTTTTGCCTTGGGCAAGGAAATAGTTGACGCTTCTTAGCCCCCTCTCGAAGAAATCAGGCAGTGTCGCAGCACTTGCAAATACTGATGACAAGAGCAGCATAGCTAGCAAAATCAATGCAATCCTTGCAATGCTTTTTTTGCCGCTCATTTTATCTTCAAAATCTTTCCGTGAACTTTTTGACAACTTCAAGCATAAATTCCTCTCCAACAATTACATTTGAATTTTTTATTGCCTGCATAATCTCAGGCTCCCTTCTCCTGATTGATTCAATGAACTCGTCTTCAGTTTTTACAATGACATTGGAATTTGAAACAGAAAAATCAGTGTTAGAAGGCAAATTATCGACAATAAATAATGCATTTTTGTTGTCAAGCAGAATTGCCTTTGATTTGCCAAAAAAAATTCTTAAGGAATTTTTTTTGTTTTCGTCATAGTCAAAAAATCCCACAAGAACCGCGGCAGCCAGATGATATGCTGTTTTGCTTTCAAAGCTTATCCTGTAGAACAAGCCCGTTCCAAGCTTCTCGCCGGAAACAATGCCCTGCTTCTCAAGCTTTTTTAGGATTGTATGGACTCCTGCAGGGCTGAACTTCAGCTTCTGGGCAATAGTCCTTATAGTAAGCCTTTCAGTGAAATTTCTAGCTAAGAAGTTCAATACAGCAAATTCATTGTCTGAAAGCGACAGCATTGTTCGTTTTTTATGTACATTAATATACTTTTTACTATCTTTTGATTTATTTATTTATAAACCTTTCTGTTTTTTAAGAATTTATATCTATTTTTTATTTATATTAGAACCTAATTTATAATTGTTCATCTATTATTAAAGATAAAATGTTAATAAATAACTATCTAATGTCTGTTTTTAATGGATAACTAATAAGAATTTTATTTATTAATATTCTCTGTCACTAGTTTAAGAGAACTTTGAAAAATTCGCTTTTCAAGCGAATTTTTCAATATTAGTCAGCGCCTTTAAAGACGATTCTCGTCTATAATGGCGCCAGCATAATTGAAAAAATACGCCTGATTTTCAAAT
>Ga0209211_10001405_pt1 | contig 45757 bp, 43 predicted proteins | sample RifGroA2_FD_183992 | JGI IMG/M metagenome (GOLD analysis project Ga0209211, IMG submission 183992) | Groundwater microbial communities from Rifle, Colorado, USA - Groundwater A2 (SPAdes) (version 2) | ecosystem: Environmental > Aquatic > Deep subsurface > Groundwater | place: Rifle, Colorado...
GATTACCACCGAGCCGTCACAGGCGCTGCGCAAAAAACTGGAGCAGCGCGATATAGAACTTGAAGCAGTTGATCTCTCCGAATTCCACAAAGCCGGCGGCAGCGCCCGATGCCTTGTTATTTTTCTACCCATTTTAGAGTTTACTATAGAGGCGAAACCTCTATAGTAGATTTTATGATATCTAAGGCCTTTTTCACGGGCCTTTTTGAATTTGTATAAATTGTAAATTTATGGTATAATTAGGCCAGTCCTCGAAAAAATCATCCGGGAGAAACGTACATGGAGAAACATATATGAGACATTCAAAGATAATCGGTAGCGGAATGTTTATACCGCCATTTCCGGTTACAAACGACGAACTCTGCAAAATTTTCCCAACCGGAAAATTGCCGGAGTTCAATCAAAATTTTGACTGGAGTCCGGAATGGATTGTAAAAAAACTTGGCATCAAAGAACGTTGTTTCGCATTTGATTTCAGCGCTGGCAAAATGAGAGAGGGGTTCTATGACTTGGACCTTGCGGAAAAAGCCAGCCGAAACGCCTTGCAGGATGCGAATGTCGGCATTGATGATGTTGACGCAATAATTTATGTAAGTTCCACGTCCGAGGATCTTATGCCGGATCCCGGTCCGATGCTTAAGATGCGACTTGGATCAACACGTGACAATACAACGGCATTCGGTTTAACATCCGTCGGATGCGGAGGATTTATTTATGCGATGATTATTGCGAACTCACTGATTGCATCCGGTCAGGCAAAGATGATCTTAATCAGCGCATCCACTTCCACATCCTCATATGCCGCATGTTACTATGAAACCGGCATCACAGAAAAGAGGCGCTATGCATTAATGGTGCGTGACCGATTCAATGCCTCACTGTTCGGTGATGGCGCCGGTGCCATGATTCTGCGAAAATCCAAGTCACGCTCACCCGAAAAATTCCTTGCAACGTATTTGGGTGCTGATGGCGCGAACAATTTTGCCACATTCAGAGGCGGGTCGCGAAATCCCGCTACAATAGAATCGGTGCTTTCGGGCCGGCATTACTTTGATCTGGACGCGCCAATGGTTCAGAAAAAGGCGCCGGCGTATTTTGAGAAAACAGTACACGAGGTGTTCAAAAATGCCAACATGTTGCTCCAAGATATAAATTACTTTGTGTTCCATCAAATTAACAAAGTAATTTTGGAGATACTTATGCGACGCCTAGACATCTCTCTTGAAAAAACTACGATTCATGTAGACCGTCTTGGAAATCTTGATACCGCCACATTGGCAATCGGGTTTCACGAGGCAAAAACGTCCAAACGCATAAATGCCGGAGATATCGTTCTTTTTTCCGCGCTGGGAGCCGGATTGCAATACGGATCCGCAATCATACGAGTATAGGATTAAATTGGGCCCCATTGGTTCTATAAAACCGGGGCTTTTAAATTTGTATATTCTCTGTTAAAATATATGTATGGACCCAATAATTCTGGCAACATTGCTTATCGCGCTTATTGTTGCCGCTATTTCTCTTATATTTTATTTTCAAAGCCGAGGATATGTCGCCAGCGTTGCGTACGCCATCTTCGTATTTACTGCAGCTTTATGGGGTTTAGGAGTGAGTTTATTTTTATGGACATCCGATCCAATGCTTTCTGACTTGGCGGCGCGATTTTTATATTTAGCCGGCGGCTTTACTGCGCCGTCATTTTATTTTTTTGTTGAAACTTTCACTTCCGACAGTAAATTACCGCGAATAAAAACTTTTGCAATATTTATTCCTTCATTTATAATATTTATTCTCTATTTTTTCTCTGATTTTATTATTCGGGGTTATTTTGTTGCCGATACTGGAATAAAGGGATTTCTTTACGGACCGGGGCGTCTGCTCTTTGACATTCAGCTCTGGTTTTTTATGGGACTTGCTCTTTTTAAGTTGATCAAAACGCGGATTAAACTTAAAGACGAAAATCTAAAGACCCAGATTTTATATATAACTTTAGGAACCTATATTGTGCTTTCAATTGCGGCCATCACAAATGTTTTTGCGCCCCTATTAAACATATTCCAATATATTTGGATCGGACCTATTTCTACGGTGATTTGGGTAATACTTATAACTTATGCGATTACCATGCATCGCCTTCTTAATGCTCGATTAATTGCAACCGAAATATTCGTGGCAATTATCCTTATCATATTTTTCATTGAAACAGCTCTTTCGAGCACCACGGATGAACTTATACGAAAAGTTGTCTTGCTGATCGGAGGCGGCGTATTCAGTTATTTACTAATCAGGGGCACTATACGTGAGGATGAACAGCGGGAAAAATTGGAGGTTTTGAGCAAAGATTTGGCAATCGCTAACGAAGAATTAAAAAAACTTGATCAGGCCAAATCCGAGTTCCTTTCCATTGCTTCGCACCAGCTGCGGAGCCCGCTGACCTCAATCAAAGGGTATTCCTCAATGCTGCTGGAGGGCGGATTCGGACGTTTAAGCGTAAAAGCGCTGGAGGTAATTACGAAAATGATGATTTCCGCGGACGGGCTGATAAAACTGATTTCTGATCTTTTGAGTCTTTCACGGATTGAAGCCGGAAAAATACAATATGAGTTGGTTAAAAATGACGTTGTTAAAATTCTTGCCGACACTGTTAATAAATTTGAGATTAGGGCTAAAAAACTTGGTCTTGGCATACAATTTGAAAACAAGTCCGGGGGAGAATTAAATTCAACTTGCGATAAAGATAAAATAGGCGAGGTTTTTTATAACTTGATTGATAATGCGGTAAAATACACCAAGCGGGACGGGGGTGTATTGATATCAATAAGCCGGGTGCGGGATAAAATCAGAGTAAGCGTTAAAGACGATGGCATAGGGATCAATCCGGAAAACATTTCGCAAATTTTTGTAAAATTTTCGCGTACTAAAGAAGCCCAATATACGGATCCCAATGGCTTGGGACTCGGTCTTTATTTTGCCAAGCGCGTGGTTGAGGATCACGGCGGCAAGATTTGGGTGGAATCGGAGGGAGTCGGGAAAGGAAGCACTTTTTTCATCGAATTGCCGATTCGATGAAAAATTTGGAATTTGGAACTTTTTAATCAATGTCGTAGAATTATTCTCATGAGAACGCTAACTAAAGACACAACAAACAAAGTGGGGGAGTTGGTAATCCTGATGGGCTGGGTTCATGTAAGGCGCGACCACGGCAAATTGATTTTTATTGATCTGTGCGACCGCTGGGGAATGGTGCAGGTTGTTTTTACGCCAGCCAACAAAGAATTGCTGGCGAGCGCCGATAAACTTCGTTCCGAGTGGGTGGTGGAAATCCGCGGCAACGTAAAATCAAGACCCAAGGGTATGGAAAACCTTGAGCTCCCCACGGGTTCCATTGAAATTGAAGCGGAAGAATTGCAGATTTTGAATGAATCCCAAACCCCGCCTTTTGCCTTGGATACTGACGGATACGAAATAGGTGAGGATAATCGGCTGAAATATCGCTATCTTGATCTGCGGAGAGAGCGTTTGAAAAAAAATCTTATTCTGCGCGACAAAGTAATTGCGTTTATGCGCGATTTCTTGCACCAACGCGACTTTATTGAAGTGGAGACGCCCATACTTACCAAATCCACTCCCGAGGGCGCGCGGGATTATGTGGTGCCTGCGCGCGTTTATCCGGGAAAATTTTATGCGCTTCCCCAATCGCCCCAACAATATAAACAACTCCTTATGGTTGCCGGAATTGAACGCTATTTCCAAATTGCCCGCTGTTTTCGGGATGAAGATACCAGAGGAGATCGTCAGCCCGAGTTCACCCAACTTGATCTGGAAGTGAGTTTTGCCAAACAGGAAGATATATTGGCCATCACCGAGGAATTATATTTGTCGCTAGTGCGTACACTTTTTCCGGAGAAAAAACTTACGCTTGATTCTAAAGGGCGCATTCCGGTTATGACTTACAAAGATGTAATGGAAAAATACGGAACCGATAAGCCGGATATCCGTAAAAATAAAAATGATCGCGAAGAACTTGCCTTTCTTTTTGTGGTTGATTTTCCGGCGTTTGAATGGAAAGAAACCGACCCTTCGATAAGCTCAGGGCAGGGAAAAGGCCGCTGGGATTCAACCCATCATCCTTTTACCAAGCCGCGCGTGGAGAGCGTTGAGCAATTTTGGCAAGAGTTTAAGGAAAAACCGGGCCAGATGCTGGCGGATCAATATGATTTTGTCTTGAACGGCTATGAAATCGGCGGGGGATCCATCCGTATTCACGATCCGGAACTTTTAAAAGCCGTATTTGAGGCGCTGGGTAATGCGCCGGAAGATGTGGAGCGGCAATTCGGGCATATGCTGGAGGCGTTTCGCCATGGCGTTCCGCCACATGGCGGCATTGCCCCGGGAATTGACCGCTTGGTCATGATTTTGGCCGGAGAGCCAAATATCCGCGAAGTCATAGCATTTCCTAAAACCGGCGATGGCCGGGACCTGATGATGGATGCGCCAGCCGAGATTGATAAAAAACAGCTTAAAGAATTGCATATAAAACTATAGAAATACCGTTGAACGATGCCACAAAATGAACCGGTAGCGAGTAAGGTGTTATTTTCGGCGTCATCCTGAATGAAATGAAGGATCTTTTGTACAAATATAATGAGATTCTTCGCGGAGTTTATCCTGAGCATAGTTGAAGGGCTCAGAATGACGTTTTAAGTGCCTCATCATGCAAATGTAATAGCCCAGAGGTTATGCCTCTGGGCTTTACTAAAAAAGTGGTGATTTCATTCACGCGATGCGGTGACGATAAGAAACCGCATCAGTAGTACCCGTCTCAACTTTGCGATACGTGATACATTTTCCGGAATTGCAAATTCCGGATTTGCACGTCATCAAGATTTTTGCCTGGCTTCCACGTATTTCCTTTACGATTCCGGACCGAACCGTATGCCGGGCGATTCCGAACGGAAAAATCACGAAGTCACCAACCTTGGTGTGAGCGGGCAAGCGCCATTTCGCGTTACGGCGCCGCTCCCAAATCCTTTCGGGTTTGACGTGAATCGTCCGGCGGTCCGGAAGTGTAAACGACATGCTTTTTGATTCAAAAACGCCAACCTTCTCTGCAGGCCCTATATTTTCGCGACGCGCGCGAAAAAAACTCTTTATCTTTCCCCAGTTAAGGAACTTCATCCGCATTCCCTCCTATAAATTTGATGTATATATCTTACCGCAAATATGATTAAAAGTCAAGCATTCGATCTTTTAACTTTTGCCGGGCTTTAGGCGAAAGCTCAAATGAATCAATAAATTTCTTCATTTCATCTTTATCCATTTCCGCAAAATATTTATCGCCAAAATCCCCCAGACCGGGCATGATAAAACCCTGCCGATCCAGTTTTTTATCCAAAACCCCGGTTATTATCCTAACCTTAGGGTAATTTTTCTTGATTTTTGCTATTCCAACCGGAGCGGCAATAACCGAGTTAACGATTATATTTGGGGGCGCAATATCTTTTCGACGCATACGTTTAATTGCATCAAGGGCAGTATTTCCGGTGGCAAGCATGGGATCGGCAATAATTACTATATTTCTTTTTTTTGGCGCTGTGCCGTACTCATAATCAACAATAGGGTATAGTGTTTTTTCATCCCGCTGCGAGCTTAAATGATAAAATCGTTTTACACCCGCATCTCGGTAACTCTTGTCAAAAGCAAGGCCGGAGCGCCAAGGCATTAATACTACGATCCGCTTCTTGTTATTACTGCCTATAATTTGCATGGTTCTATCGGCCAGTACCTTCAATATATCTTCTGCGGCCTTTCTAAATTTATTGCCTTTGGTTTGTTTGCTCCAAGGGGCTTTTGGATAGCCCCTCCTTAAAATATTAAAATTATTTTGCAGTTCGGGCCTGGTTGTTACTATAACTTCACATAACTTGCTTTTAACTGTAGATTCCATGGCAATTTGTGTTTATCTGTATTATACTACTCTTTATGCAGGAAAAGTTAACTCACACACATCATGAAAAATTGCATCAAGCCGGGGGAAAATACCTCCGGGATTTGGTATATGGCGCTAATGACGGAATTATTACCACCTTTGCCGTGATTTCCGGAGCGGCCGGAGCCGCGCTTTCACCCGGAGTCGTCATAATTTTGGGATTGGCCAATCTTCTGGCAGACGGCATTTCCATGGGGCTTTCCAATTTTTTATCGCTTCGCTCCGAGCGCGATTTTCATAAGATGGAACGTGCGCGCGAAGACATGGAAATTGAAAAATTTCCCAATGAGGAGCGGGAGGAGGTGCGTGTTATTTTGCGCCGCTGGGGATTACCGGAGAAACACATTCCGGAAATTTTGGACTCTATTACGAGCGATAAAAAACGCTGGGTTGATTTAATGATGGTTGAAGAACTTGGCATTGTGGAAAGCAATAATGAGTTTCCGGCCAAACACGGATTGGTGACGTTTGCGGCGTTTATTGCTGCCGGATCGTTTCCTTTAATTCCTTATATCTTCGGCATTTCGGCGGAATATCAATTTTTAACGTCTATCGCTGCAACCGCCATTGCGCTATTTATGGTTGGTTCCGCCCGCTCAACAATTGTTAAAACATCCTGGCTGCGGGCGGGCTTTGAAATGCTTATGGTGGGCGGTTTTGCGGCACTGGCCGCCTACTTTGTGGGCGGCGCAGTAAAAGCGCTTTGGGGAGTTGTGATTTAACTTGCGTGAAAATAGAGACCCACGGGCAAGCCCATGGTCTTCTGGCAGGGATTATAAAAAAGATATAGTATATAGAGCATGGTAAATTCAGGGACTAAAATATTCGTCATAATTATAGCGTTTATCATTATCGCGGCCGGGGTGCATTATATGACCACGCGAAATTCCGGAGAAGAGGAGAGTGTTACTAAAACTCCTCAAGTGATTTCGTCGCCTCCGAGTCAGGATGGCGGAGAAACCGCGCCGGAATCCGTTAAAAATTTTATGCATAAAGTAACTATTGAGACCAATAAAGGAAAAATTCAATTTGAAACATATGACGCGGATGCGCCCAAAACCGTGGAAAATTTTATTACGCTCGCAAACAAAGGATATTATAACGGAGTTATTTTCCACCGCGTTATCAAAGGGTTCATGATTCAGGGCGGGGACCCGTTTTGCGTTTCCGACAAAACTAAAGACACCGGAGCATGCGGTACCGGAGGACCAGGATATAAATTCGCAGATGAATTAAACCCAGCAAACGAATCGTATAAAGCGGGCTATAAAAAGGGGATTGTGGCCATGGCCAATGCCGGACCCAACACTAACGGCAGCCAATTTTTTATCATGCTAGAGGATTATCTCTTGCCAAATAATTACACAATTTTCGGAAAAGTAGTTTTAGGCCAGGACGTGGTAGATGCAATTGGAAATGCTGCGGTCGGAGCAGGTGACCGGCCGAACGATTCCGTAATCATGCAGAAAGTTACTGTGGAAAAGTTATAGAATATGAAAATAATACTTGCATCTTCCTCTCCGCAAAAAAGAAAGATTTTGGCGCTAACCGGCATTAAATTCAGCGCAGTACCCTCAAACTTTCGAGAAGACATGTTGCAAAAACTTTCCCCGGATAAACTTGCGTTGCATATTTCTCGCGGAAAGGCCGAGGCGGTCGCAGTAAGATTCAAAAACGCAATTGTAATAGGTGCAGACACTTTTCTTGTTTTTGGCAAGAAAATCCTGGGAAAGCCAAAAAGCATCCGTGGCGCAAAACAAATGTTACGGCAACTTAGCGGAAAGCGTCATACAGTCATTACCGGTTTTACGCTTATCAATACGGCAAACAAAAAGAGCGTATCGCGCACGGTTAAAAGTGAGGTATTTTTTAGAAAGCTGTCTCCTTCCATAATCAAGCGTTATGTGAACGCAGTTAATGTGCTGGACAAAGCCGGCGCCTATGCGATTCAGGATCACGGCTTTATGCTTATCGAAAAAATTAAGGGTGATTACTTCAATATTGTAGGTTTGCCGTTGGATACGCTTCTGGAAGAACTTAAAAAATTCGGCCTTCGTATTAAATGACAAAAATATGCTTAAAAGTAAAACCGGGTGCACGAAAAAATCAGGTGATAAAAAAAGAAGATGGTTCTTTTGCCGTATCCGTGACCGCGCCACCGAAAAAAGGAAAGGCAAATAAGGCCGTAATTCGGCTTCTGACGGATTATTTTGGCATTGCCAAAAGCAAAATTCGCGTTATTTCCGGAGCCACCTCCAAAAATAAAATTGCAGAGGTATCAGATGCATGATAAAATTATTAAAATAATCAATTTAGTCGTCCTGAGCGATAGCGAAGGATTTTACGCGAAACTTGGCATTGTTCAGAATGACGAAAATAAATAATTTCATGAATGATTATAAACTAAATCAAGGCATTGGTTTGCCTATTGCCATAATCATTATTGCTCTGGCCTTGGCTGGAGGCGGGGGATCTTATTATGTAATCAAACGCCAGGCCAAACAGGCGCGTGAGGCGCAGGAACGTGCGCTTCGCGAAGGCGATGCGAAATTAAAAGAAATGCGCATGATGAGAGACGCGATGACTAAATCCGACGATGCTATGATGGAAAAAGAAGGGGGAATGATGGTGCCGGGATATGAAGGCATTATGACGGATAAAGAAGTAACGCATATGATTGACCTTACGGCCCAAAATTTCTCATTTTCTAAATCGGAAATCCGCGTTAAAAAAGGAGAAAAAATTGAATTAACTTTTGAGGTGAAGGAGGGATATCATGATTGGACACTTGAAGGATATAACGTTAGAACAAAAAAGATAAATGCCGGAGGCGAGGAAACTATTGAATTTACCGCAAACAAGGCCGGAACCTTTGAATATTACTGTAGCGTGGGTAGCCATCGAGCGATGGGTATGACAGGGAGGCTGATTGTTGAGTAATTATCTCGTTTCGCGCAGACGTATTCGCGGTACGGCTATCGTTCCGCAATTAATTTTGTGCGGTATTTTTTTGATTGACCCCGTTAGAGATTTCGCGCATTGTGAACAAAAAATTAAGAAGAGTTCCGCATCTCTAGCGGGTTGACAGACAGTCTATGCTTATGCTACGATTTACAATAGATTGCATCTCCGGTTTCACTCTATACTATTTGGTATAAAACTGCTGGGAGACGGCAGTTTTTTAAATGACACAACCTCATATGATTACACACTTGGAGGAAAAAAATATTTTAAGCGGAGGGATAGCATCTTTTGCCGATTTCAAAATCGCGGCATTGTTAAAAAATAATTTAGCGCGCGCAAAATTTGTAACTCCTACGCCGATCCAGGCCGCAGCCATTGGACCCGCGCTTGAGGGACGCGATATTTTGGGCACGGCGCAAACCGGAACCGGAAAAACACTCGCATTTCTCCTGCCGATTTTGAATCGCCTTTTAGCAAAGTCCGGACATGGAATTGAGGCATTAGTTTTGCTTCCTACCCGAGAACTTGCCCTGCAGGTACTGGATGTTTTAAAGACAATCGGGCAGGGGACCGGAATACCCATTGGGTTTGCCGTAGGAGGCCTGGCTGAAGGAAAACAAATTGACGCCATAAGGCGCGGCGCGCGGATTATTATTGCGACTCCGGGACGTTTGGATGATTATGCCAGGCGGGAACTCGCGGACCTGAAGCATATAAAAATTTTGGTGCTGGATGAAGCAGACCGCATGGTGGATATGGGCTTTTTGCCGCAGATGCGCCGCATCATGCAGGGCATACCGCGCGAACGTCAGACCATGTGCTTTTCAGCCACGCTCAATAAATCTGTGGCGCATCTGGTGCACGAATATCTGAAAAATCCGCTGCGGGTTGAGATCGGATTATCTTCGCGTCCGGCAGAAAGGGTGGACCTTAAAATTTTTGAAGTGATCCGTGAACAAAAATTCCCCCTGCTCGTTCACCTTATGCTATCCGATGCCGGAACCTTTTTAGTATTTACCCGCACGAAATACGGAGCGAATAAAATTTTCAGCAAACTCGTGAGAAAAGGATTTGATGCCGGAATTTTGCATGGCGGCAAAACCCAAGCCCAGCGTATCCGGGCCTTGGAAGGATTTAAAAAAGGCCATCATCGGATTTTGGTGGCAACCGATATTGCCTCGCGCGGGATCCATGTACATGGGATTAAACACGTTATAAATTATGATATGCCCCAAGACGCTGATGATTTTATCCATCGCGTAGGGCGCACCGGAAGGGTGGAGGAAACCGGTACGGCAACCACTTTTGTTATGCCGGAGGAGATGTATGATTTGAGACAAATTGAACGAGTTGTAGGTAAAAATATCGAAAAAGTGCCTCTTCCCTCCGGTCTTATTCCCGAGCCGCGCTCTTTGCATGACGAAGCAACCGATCTGAAAAGCAGGCGCGCGCATCATTTTCGGGGAGTACGCCATTTCGGACGCCGGAGACGATAGATTTTTACGCCGCAGACGGATTGCATGTTTATAATTAAGATCCGGGCTTATACAGCAAGTTGCGCGTATTCAGGCGGAAGTGATATAATGAAAAGGAGTTATGCCTAACTATGACATTTTGATAAAGTCCGGGCGGATTTGGGACGGCGGGGCCGATGAAAACTACCAATCCGCGGATATAGCCGTACAGGGCGAAAAAATTGCCGAAATCGGAAATTTAAAAGACGCAACTGCGCCCCTTATTATTGATGCCTCGGAAAAATATGTGACTCCGGGCTTTATTGATATCACCAACCATTCCGATACTCATTTGACCATATTTAAGTATCCCGGACTAGAGTCGTTGATTCTACAGGGAGTTACCACGATCATCGGGGGAAATTGCGGCGCATCGCTCGCCCCTTTGGGCAACCCGGATGCTATAAACGCGATTCGTAAATGGGCGGATCCATCCGGCACAAGCGTAAATTGGGCAACAATGAAAGATTATCTGGAAAGAGCAGAAAATCTCCAGCCGTCAATAAATTATGGGACATTCGTAGGATATGGCACTCTGCGGCGCGGGGTAATAGGGGATGATACAAAACTTTTATCGCAAAACGAGCGCGAGCGCATGAAATTTTTGTTGAAAAATGCGGTGAGTGAGGGCGCATTTGGATTATCCCTCGGACTTTCTTATGGACATGAGCGTATTTCCACCACTGAAGAAGTAATTGACGTGGCATCCGTGCTGTCTGAAACAGGCGGCATTATTAAACTACATCTGCGTTCCGAGGGAAAAGAATTAATCGCGGGAGTGAATGAAGCGGTGCGTCTGGCGCGTGAAACCGGAGTAGCGGTCCAAATCAGCCATTTTAAATCAATCGGTAAAAAGGCGCGGCCTCAATTTAAGCGCGCGCTTGAATTGATTGACCGGGCGGAATCATCCGGGGTCCCGATTACTTTTGACGTGTCGCCCTATGCCACCACCGGGTCGCTTCTTTATCTTTTAATCCCGGCCTGGGCGCGTCGGGGCGGATTTCCGGATCTTTTCCGGCGCCTTGATGATCCGGCTGAACGTACACGTATCATTGCTGAAATAAATGCTTATACGCTTCATTATGACAGAATTCTCATAACCTCAGCCAAAATGACAAATCTTATCGGCAAAACGCTTGCCGAAATAGCCGAACACGCGCTTCTTAAACCGGAAGAGGTTCTGTTAGACGTGGTGCGCGCCAACGAAGGACAAGTATCTATTATCGGACGCACTGTTTCGCAGGAAAATATGCGCACAGCTGTTAAACATACCAACTCGATTATTGGAAGCGACGGCGAAGGCTATTCCATTGATGAGTCGTCATCCGGCAATATTGTACATCCGCGTTCATTCGGCGCATTTGCTCATTTTTGGCACAGTTTTGTTTCGGAACATCATGTTTTAAAGCCCCAGGAAGCGATTTTGAAAATGTCTTCCGGTCCGGCGTCTGTGGCGGGTATTAAAGACCGGGGACGCCTAAAAAAAGGAAATTTCGCGGATATCGCAATTTTTGATCCGGCACAATTCCGGGACAGTGCGACTTACAAAAATCCGTATCGCTATGCGGTTGGTATGGAGTGGGTGATGGTGAACGGAAAGGTGGCGGTGGAGAAGGGGAAATATTTGGGGGTGAGAGCCGGAAAAATTATTAGAAGATTATAATAAGACAATATATTAATCTGGTTTCCTCGGCCAGATTTAATTTAGAAATTTTTTTGATGAATAAGAGCGTGGCATTAAATTTCTCTGGCAAAAAAGTTTTGGTAATGGGTTTAGGAATTCAGGGCGGTGGATTGGAGGCGGTAAAGTTTTTATGGCGTAACGGCGTAAAAATAACGGTAACCGACCTGCGTTCACGCTGGGTTCTTAAAAAATCAATCCGGCAGTTGCGCAAATACCGCGGTATTCACTACGTTTTAGGCGGGCATCGCAAATCGGATTTTAAGATAACGGATTTTGTCTTAAAAAATCCCGGGGTTCCGCCGCATTCACTCTATCTTCGCTATGCCAAAGGTCTTGGAATCCCGATACTTACCGATATCGGGATATTTTTACGTTTCTGTCCCGCGCCGGTTATCGGAATCACCGGCACCCGAGGGAAATCAACTGCCGCCTATCTTATTTGGAAATTTCTTCAAAAGCGCGGACTAACGCGGACTAAACGAGAACAAACGCAGAATATTCAATATAAACGCGTTTTTTTAAGCGGAAATATCGGAAAATCGCCTCTCGGATATCTGCCGCTGCTTAAGAAAAATGATCTGGTCGTGCTTGAACTATCAAGTTTTCAGCTTGAAGATCTTGCTTCCGAACATAAAAGTCCGCAGATCGCAGTTGTAACCAATATCTATCGTGATCATTTAAATTGGCATAAAAACTTCAGGGAATATATCGCGGCCAAACGCTCAATTGTGCGGTATCAAACACCGGAAGATTATGCATTTGTTAATTCCGCTGACCTAGGGGTGCGAAAAATGACGCATGGTATAAATTCCCGCATTCGTTCGGTAAAACTGCCAAACAAGTTTCGCGCAATTGTTGATAAGAATATCGGAGTTCATTATCGTCAAATCGTCGCCTTGGCCGTGGCCGTTGGAACGCACCTGGGTGTTCCATTGCGCAGGATGCTTAAAATTTTAAAAGGTTTCCGCGGCCTCCCGGGACGGCAGGAAAAAATTGGAACTATAAGAGGAGTGCATTTTATAAATGATACAACCGCTACAATCCCGGACGCCACAGTCGCGGCGCTTAGGCGGTTTCATGCTTTGAAAAAGCCGGCTGAACGTATCATTCTTATCGCCGGAGGGTCTGATAAAAAACTGGACTTCTCTGTTTTAGCCAAAGAGATTTTGTATAAAGTTGATACGCTGATTTTACTTCCCGGAGATGCGACCGAAAAATTAAAGAAAATATTGTTGCTTGAGCACAATCAAGCCACTCGGGAAATAATTATAAAAGAAGTAAAAACCATGCATGATGCAGTAAAATCTGCATATCTATCAGCAAAAAATCGGGACTGGATATTGCTTTCTCCGGGTGCGGCAAGTTTTGGACTTTTTTTGAATGAGTTTGATAGAGGAAGACAATTTGTAGAAGAGGTTAAAAAAATGCAATAATACAATTTTTTATTTCTAGACACATCCAATGTTTTTCTCTAACGGGGCTCACACTTTAGACAAATCTTTATTTTATACAACCCTGGCCCTTTTTTTGGGAGGCCTTTTGACTCTGGCTTCCGCTTCCATGGTGCTATCGCAAAAATCGTTCGGTTTGAGCGGATATTATGTTTTGCGCCAGCTCTTGCTTGGAGGGGTCGGGGGCGCCATTGGACTGCTTGCCGCCTCGCGCATTTCCTATCGGTTATGGAAAAGATTAGCAATTCCTTTAATGCTTTTGTCGCTGGCCTTGCTCGTTTTTCTTTTTATTCCAGAGTTGAGTTATTCTTTCGGCGGAGCAAAACGATGGATTTCCATAGGCCCTTTAAGTTTTCAACCATCGGAGATCCTAAAATTTTCATTTTTGGTATATCTTGCCGGTTGGCTGGCCGCGCGCAAGGACGAGGTTAAAAGTATTTCACGCGGCATGATCCCTTTTACGCTTATGCTTTCGGTCGTTGGAATTTTTCTCCTGATGCAGCCGGACATCGGAACGCTGGGCGTTATTGCGATATCAGCCGGCATGCTTTATTTTTTAGGCGGGGGAAAAACTTCGCAGATTATCACTTTGTTCCTTTTCGGACTGGTTATGTTTTATTTTATTGTGCAACTTGCCCCGTATCGCCTAGACCGGATTACAACGTTTTTGAATCCGGCCGCAGATCCGCAAGGCATAGGATATCAGATTAATCAGGCCTTTATTGCCATTGGATCTGGAGGATTTTGGGGCAGGGGATTGGGAATGAGTTTGCAAAAATATCAATATCTTCCCGAACCCATGGGCGACTCAATTTTTGCGATTTTCGCCGAAGAAACGGGATTTTTGGGCGTTGTTGTTTTTATAGGACTTTTCGGCTTTTTTTTGTGGCGCGGTTTCGCAATCGCGTATAGAGCGCCCGATCTTTTCGGCCGGTTGCTGGCGGCCGGAATCACCATGGGAATTACCGTACAGGCCTTTATTAATATGGCGGCGATTTCCGGCCTTCTGCCATTAACCGGCATTCCGCTTCCTTTTGTAAGTTATGGCGGAACCTCACTGGTCGTGACATTAACTCAAATTGGAGTATTATTGAATATAGCGAAACATATTTGACTCGGTATCACTGTTTTGAAACACGATTCGGCGGCTCCTGCGGCCGCCCCACTAAGGGTCGGACGAAGTTTTCTCCGACGCAATGTCGGAGAAACCAAGCAACTTCGTCCTCCCATTGTTTCAAAATAGTGATACGCTCGCTTTAAGCATTTATTAAAATATATGAGGATTTTATTTACCGGCGGGGGTTCCGGCGGGCATCTTTATCCGATTATCGCGGTACTTCGGGAAATCCAGCACATTGCCGAAGAGGAGCGGATTCTCAATCTGGAATTTTTTTACCTCGGACCGGATGATTTCGGAACCGACTTTATGAATACGCTGCGGCAAGAAGGTGTTTTGCCGGTAAAAGTAAGATGCGGCAAATGGCGCAGGTATTTTTCGTTTGCTAATTTTTTAGATATATTCAATGTCGTTATCGGGGTCTTGCAAGCCGTCTGGAATATGTATCTTATCCTGCCGGATATTATTTTTTCTAAAGGCGGATACGGGGCTTTCCCGGCTATTTTTGCCGCAAAACTATTTCGAATTCCTATCATCATGCATGAATCCGATGCCATACCGGGGAAAGTCAGTTTGCACACGGCGCGGATTGCCAAACGCATTGGCATTGCTTTTCCCCATGCCGCCTCTTTCTTTCCAAAAGAGAAAACTGCCCTGGTCGGAGTGCCTATCCGCAAACGGCTTCTGGGCGGAAATCTTGCAGAATCCAAGGAGATTCTGAATATTTACTCTAATCTGCCGGTGGTTGGAATTATTGGGGCATCTCAAGGATCCGAAAAAATAAATGACGCCGTTACCGATGTATTAAAAGAGCTGGCTTCCGAATACGAAGTGGTGCATCAAACCGGCACTGCCAATCTTGAGGCCATTAAACAAGAATCACAGGTTATTTTGGAATTCGGGCATAGAGAACATTATCATGCTTTTGGTTTTTTGGATGAAGGGAAACTGCGGGAATTTTATACCGCTTCGGATTTGATTATTGCGCGCGCCGGGGCATCCACCATTTACGAAATTGCCGCCTGGGGCAAGCCGTCAATTCTTATACCTTTGGCTAATGCGGCCCAGGATCACCAGCGTAAAAACGCCTATGATTATGCGGCCACCGGCGCGGCAATTGTCATTGAAGAAACCAATTTATCACCGCACATTCTGCTTGCTGAAATTAAAAAAGTGCTCGGGGATGCTGAGCACATGAAAAAGATGAAAGAGGCGGCGCAGAAATTCGCGCGCATTGACGCAGCCGAACTCATTGCGCGCGAAATTTTGAAGTTGGGAATGCATGACGTTTTACCGCCGCCGGAAAATATTCCTGCGCCAACCGCACCAAAACCAAAATAAACCCTTTTTATATACCCTATTTCATGTCAAACATTCGTGTTCGTATCGCACCCAGTCCAACGGGACCTCTTCACGTAGGTACAGCCCGCACTGCTCTTTTTAATTATCTTTTTGCGCGGCATCACGACGGAAAGTTTATATTGCGAATTGAGGATACGGATCTTGAGCGTTCGGACAAAAAATATGAGGAGGATATTTTTGAGGGATTAAGGTGGTTAGGGATTGAAGCGGATGAGTCGCCGGAATGCAGCGGACCCCATGGTCCGTATCGCCAGAGTGAAAGGATAAAAATCTATAAAAAATATATTCAAAAACTTTTGGATGAAAGGCGTGCATTTTATTGTTTTCATTCCAAAAAAGAGCTTGAGGAGGAAAAGGAAAAATTGTTGGCCGCCAAGCATCCGCCGATCCACTTGTGCGAATATCGGACGCTCGATCCGGCCGAGGCCGCCATGTTTACCCAAGCCAAGTCCGATTATATTATACGTTTTAAAACTCCGTCTGGGCGAAAAATCGAGTTTCAAGATTTAATCCGCGGAGATGTCTCCTTTGATTCCGACTTATTAGGAGATTTTTCCATTGCCAAGCGCGTTGACGTGCCGCTTTATAACTTTGCGGTGATTATTGACGACGAGACCATGGAAATTTCGCATGTAATCCGGGGAGAGGACCATATTTCAAATACCCCAAAACAGTTATTGCTGATTGAGGCACTCGGATTCAAAATTCCGCAATATGCGCATCTTCCTCTTATTTTGGGCTCTGATCGCTCAAAACTATCAAAACGCCATGGCCCAGCGTCAGTCAACGAGTATCGCGCGGCAGGTTATCTTCCGGAGGCGTTATTTAATTTTTTGGCACTTCTGGGATGGAATTCGGGAAATGACCGCGAATTTTTTTCCAAGAAAGAATTAATAAAAGAATTTTCTCTGGAAAAAGTGCAAAAATCTGGGGCAATTTTTGATATAACAAAGTTGGATTGGATGAATGGGGAATATATACGTAAAAAATCGGCCAAAGAACTATTGGAACTTTGTCAACCGTTTTTGGCCGATTTTTTGCAAAATCAAAATTCAAAAATCAAAATTCAAAATGATTATTTGGAAAAAATAATTAAATTGGAGCAGCCACGGCTGAAGAAACTCGCTGAAATAGGGGAGAGGACGGAGTACTTTTTCTGGGCGCCCGAATACGACAAGGAATTACTGTGCTGGAAAAATATGAGTGATACGGAGTTGATTGCATCGTTGGAAGCAGCCGAAAAAATAATTTCCAATTTTCAAACTCCAATTTCCAAAGAAAAAATCGAAGAGGCATTTTTGAAAGAAATCGGGGAAGGGGATAAGGGACGAATTCTTTGGCCTTTACGGGTGGCTTTAACCGGCAAAAAAGCGTCCCCCGGCCCTTTTGAAATCATGGAGATTTTGGGAATTGAGGAATCACTCCGACGAATAGCTGCTGCAAAACAGAAAAAAATGTGATATAATTTAGTTGTGATGCGGCGAATTACACCCAAAATTTTGATAAGCGCGATTATTTTTGTAATCGCGTTTTTGGCTTTATTTCCCGGACAAAACTTGCAGGCGCAAATCCTTGATGATCTAAAAAACCAGATTGAAGCGCGTAGCGAAGAGATTAAAAAACTCGAGACGGAGGCGGTGGCGTTTCGTAAAGAGGTTGAGACGCGACAGGAACAGGGTAAAACGCTAAAGGGCGAAATTACCCGTTTAGATAGAACAGTTGCCAAACTTCGTACGGATATCGCGCTTACCGAGAAAAAAATCCAAAAAACTGAACTTGAAATAGAAAAATTGGCGCTTGAAATACACATGCGTGAATTTGAGATAAAAAAACTGCGCGGCGGTCTGGCCTCGTTAATTCAGGATTTTTTTGAGAGAAATCAGGAGCCGTTAGTGTTTGCATTTTTACGCTATCCGTTTCTTTCGGATTTTTTCCGGGATATTGATCACATGACCATGGTGGAGGGCCGCATGGTTTCGTCGCTTGATGCCCTGCATAAATTGCGTGAGGAGCTTGGAGAAAAAAGAAAGTCAGAGGAGATGAAGAAAAATGAGCTTTCTGATCTCCGTTCTTCTCTGCATGGGCAAAATAAAGTCCAGCAGGCGTTGCGCATTGAAAAAAATGAACTTTTGACCGTAACCAAAAATCAGGAAAAAGCATACGTTAAACTTTTGGCGGACAGCGAACGCAAGCGTGAAATACTTGAGGGTGAGATCCGGGAATTGGAAGAAAAAATACGCGTGACCATTGATCCGGCATCCCTTCCGGCCAAAGGATCAGGCGCTCTTGGGTTTCCTTTAGAAGGCATGCGTCTTGGAACATGTGCTACAAATAACCGAAAAACGGAAAAATATTGTATCACGCAATTTTTTGGCTATACATCTTTTGCGGCAGTCGGCGGATACGGAGGCAAAGGGCATAACGGCATTGATATCCGCGCCGAATCAGGTACGTCTGTATATTCGTCATCTGATGGAACAGTGACGGCAGTAGGGGATACGGATATAGCGTGTCGCCGGGCATCATACGGCAAATGGATTTTGATACGGCATCCGAATAATCTTTCTACGCTATATGCGCATTTATCCGCTGTCAGCGTAACGCAAGGGCAGGAGGTGAAAAGGGGCGATCGGATCGGTTTTTCCGGATCATCCGGATATGCTACGGGTCCGCATTTGCATTTCGGAGTATTCGCCGCGCAGGCCGTCAGGATTGAAACTATCCGCTCCCGCACCTGTGGACGTAATATGATTATACCGATTGCGCCTATAAATGGTTATTTGAATCCGATGGACTATTTGTAAAAATAATTTTTTATATGAAAACTATAACCGCTTCAAAAATTGCGGAAGATATTTCGTATCTGGAAAAGGAAAATCGGAAAAAGAGTCCACTTTTACTTCTTCAGCGGATGGAATTGTTTATGCGTTTTTTCCGCATAGCGGTCCGAGGCGTGAACATAGCGCGTGGTGGTCTGCAACGACTCATGTCCGAGTAAAATTTGGATTGCAGCCGGATTTGCTCCTGACTCCGCTAAATATGTGGCAAAACCATGCCGGAATGAGTGCGGAGATGTGGGAACATTAATACCGAGTTGCTCGCGGTATTTTTTTATTTTCATCTGCAGGTAATTGGGCGAAATTCTGGCTTTGGAAGTTCCGACATTGCGCCCGCGATAGGGGATAAAGAGGGCCGGGTTATCATCATTTCTCACCAACAAATAATTATTTATATGCTCTTTGGCGCGCTCGGTCAAATATACGAATCTCTCTTTTTTGCCTTTGCCGCGAATGAAAATCCGTCCGGATTTGTCTATCTGATCCCGGTTTAACGAGACCAATTCAGAAATACGCATGCCGGTGGAAAACAGCGTTTCCAGCATAGCGCGGTTCCGTAGTGCGATTTCTTTTATTTTTTCAATTTCAGTAGGGGATTCAATTAAATGCACTAAGGAGTCCAGCTCCGCCACCCTGGGGTGCTTATGAGGCATTTTAATCAGTTTAATGGCTTCAGGGGGTACCGGAACCTCATATTCCATATCAATTAGGTATTTTAAGTACCTGCGCAAGCTGGAAAGGGCTCGATTTATGGAGCCGGCGGAGAGTTTAGAGGTATTATGGGCTCCCAGGGCGGTTTTACGGTCTCTGGAAGCAAGATAGGCCTTATAGAGTTCAATTGTACGCCGATTCATCTTTGGGAATGTAGTTTTAACATCATTGGATAAGAAATCCTCAAAAACTTTAAGATCGCGCTCATAATTATAGAGTGTTTCATCCGAATAGTTATTTGTCCGTATATGCAGAAGAAAATCGTCTATATATGGAAGTGATGCCATCGTATTAGATGTTCTCGTATCCGTATTTATACGAGAACAAATTGAGTGTTAGGGATATTATACTCAATTTAGCATAAATAAATACAGCGGGCAAAACCCGTTTTTCCACAGCCCCCCTATCAAAAAGCCGACAAGATATTCTTATCGGCGTGATTTACTTTTTTTCCGTTTTTTGCGTGTCTTATTTCTCCTCTTTTTCTTAGCGGATAAACCCAGAAGAGATCTAACTGCTGGGTCTAAATCTAAATCATCAGCCCTGAATCCAGAATTTTTAAGAGTGGCTCTCATATGGGTTCGGGATGCTTTTATAAGCCCCGCAATGTTTTCTATCAAATCCTTAAAGGATTGTTCTTTTTCAGATTTTTTATTGTCGCATTCAATGCATACCGCAGAATCATGAAGAATATTTCCGCATTTAGAGCAAATAAATGCATGTCCGTGCCTATTCATATCTTGTCCAATCTTTTTTAATGAGCTATCATAAATAGTATCATGCGCACTTCATATTCCGCAATAGGTACTTATTTGCAGTGCCCGCAAAAATATGAGTTTCAAAATATTAACAGAATCCGTGTGCCAAAAAACCGGGAGGCGATTTTTGGCACCCTGATTCATAGTACGTTGAAATTCATGTTTACCTCCAATCCCCTTTTTCCCACCCTGGATGAAGTAATTGCCCATTTTCGCAAGAATTGGCCTTTGCGAGAGGTATTTGAAGCGGAATCAAAGCATGATCCAAGAAAGCTCGCTTTAAGTGGGGAAGGAGAAAAAGCGTATTTTGAAGAAGGAGTGAAAATGCTCAAAAAATTTTATGAGAAAAACGCGCCATGGAATTTTATAATTCTTGACCTTGAGTCGCGTTTTGAGGTCATGATTGCGGATGAGAAAACCGGCGAAACCCACATATTGGCTGGTATAATTGACAGGATTGATAAATTTGCGGATGGAAAATACGAGATTATTGATTATAAAACCGGAAAAAGGATGCCCTCGCAAGATGCCTTAAACAGCGATTTACAGCTTTCACTTTACTCTCTAGGCCTGCAAAAACGCTGGCCGCATATAAAACCGGGGGATATAACTTTGAGCTTGTATTTTTTAAAACACGGAGAAAAATTAAGCACCCAGCCCAGCGTGGAAACTACCGCCAAAACCAAAGAGCACATATTAAAAACCATTGCCGAAATTCAGGAAAAAATTAAAACAGGCAAAGAATTCGAGCCCATGCCCTCGGCTCTTTGCAATTGGTGCGGATATAGGCCCATGTGTCCGGCGTGGAAACACCTTTATCGAAAATCCGAAATCCGAAATCCGAAATCCGAAATTGAGAATGTAATAAAAGAATATTTTGAAATTAAAAAGGCGGATCAGAAAAATGACGCACGGCTTAAAGAACTGCAGGAGCAGATTAAAAAATATATGGAGCAGGAGGGGTTGACTCGGGTATTTGGGGATGGGGGCATGATTTCTAAAAAAATAATTCAGCGCTACGAATATGATATGGAAAAAATCAAAGCCCTCCTCTCCCCTATTGGCAAATGGGAAGACATTTTGGAGGCGGATGAAACAAAACTCAAAAAAATCATGAAAGAAATTCCCGAAGAAATCCGCACGCAGATTATGGATGTCCGAAAAGTCGCCAAAGAATACGCATCACTCACAACATCTTTTAATAAAATAACCCCGGATTAATCCGAGGCCTTGCTAATATAATCAAAATGCCACCATTCGCGCGGGTGCGGGGTGAATCCGGCGCTCTTCATGACTTCCCATAAAAGCATCCGGTTTTCGTGGAATTCGTGCTCACTATTTGACCGAGGGAAAATATCTTTGTAGTAAAGCGGATGCGCTTCTGCTGAAAGTTCATCCTGGTCCGTACCCATATCTAAAGGTTTCCCGACTTCATCTAGCAATGTCAGATCTATCGAAGTCCCCTGCCTATGCGATCCGGCTTTCAAATAGATTCGGCTTGTTGCGGAAGCGTATTTACGAATTTCCGCATTGATGAACTCATCAGATGCGCCTTTATGCATTTCGGCGATCCTTCGTCTGAAACTTTCCACCATTTTCTGATGAGTAAAGTAATCCCGATACGCGTCCCAGATAAGAAAATTATATCCCTTGAAACAATTCCAATGGCGAAGATATGTCCGCGCATTGGCAAGCGCGTTTACCACCGGCCTTTGTACGCGGCATTGGGGATCATCAGTCCAGCCATAATGGTAGTATCGCTTCTCAATCGGAAATCCATAGTCAGGAAGATTTACCCAGTCAATGCTTTTGCGCCATTCATTTTCCCAAATGCTTGTAGCTTTATCCAGTATTTCGGATGCCCCATTCTCTTTCCATAATTCCAGGGCGGAAATCGGCCGCGGAAACAAAGAATGCATATCGGTCATGGCGAACCTGCCATCCGGAGCCAAAAGATACACTGCCGGAAGCTGATCAAAATAATATAGCCGCGGAATAATGGATTTCGGATCATGCAGTATGGGAAAGATGGCTCCTGCCGCATATTTTTTAATATCTTCTACGGTTTTATGAAGATAGATCCAAATTACTGCAATGTCATCATGTTTTAGTAGATTTTCCAGGCGATACCTCTCCCCGGCTTCACTCTGGAAAAGCTCCACACAGCCAAAATGCAAAAATATGAATCGCTCACCTTTGCCGATAAGATCATAAAGGCGAAAATTTTTGTCGGAACCAATCACGGGAAGTTCAAAATCCGGCGCCCGAAATTCGGAAAAATACATATTAATCGACATAAAATCCCTAATTCAATGAACCAGGGAAATTATAGAACGATTCTGGCAAAGATTCAATAGTAGTAATGTTAGCAAGCCATTTTCAGAGTCCTTCGCAATTTCCGGCGGGTTTATATCCGGCTTTCTCCGCTTCTTCTTTTGTTTCAAACCAGATTTTGTTTTCCTCTTTTATGCGTAATGCCCCTGAACACCATGGAAAATGGTATGCGGCGCCGTTTTTGGATGCTACATACTTTTGGCTGGAATTAGGAATTATGAAGGATGAATTAGGCGATATTGAATTTAGCGTTTTTTCCGCAGTTTCATTATTCCTTATTCCTAATTCATGATTCTCAATTATGATGGGTTCTTTCTCCGGCCATAATATAGAAAGCCGTCCCAGGCCAAAACTGGCAACCGCGGTCAAAAAAATGATGCTTGCGATGTAAAGGTCGGATTTATTGGTACTAATCCATAATTTGACTTTTTGGAGATGGTTAGATAACATAGTTATTGGATATTAAAATTAATTAAGGAATGGCCTCCCGCACTATTTTTGCCATATAGCACATGTGCTCGTTGCTTCGCCCAAGAGGATTGGCCTATTCGGCCACGCAACTCGCATAAATTTACGTTGCTATTTAAATTGGCGGATCCTCTTGTTTACATGGCAAAAATAGTGCGGGATGCTCATAATTTCAGCGGAAATTTGTTCGCTGAAGCTCCAAATTTTCGGAAATTATGGCACATACCAAATCCGCTGGAGCTGGCAAATACGGCCGGGACTCCCAGCCCAAATATTTAGGCGTTAAGAAATACGACGGGGAACGGGTTAAAACCGGCGATATTTTGATTCGTCAAAGAGGATCCCGTTTCCTTGCGGGTAAAGGAGTTAAACGCGCCTCCGATGATACATTATTTGCGCTTCGCGCTGGCCTTGTCAAGTTTAGCGATCGCCGCAAAACCCGCTTTGACGGCACCACTAGATATGCTAAAGAAGTAAATATAGTACCGGCTTGATTGAGAGGGTTTTTTATACAACCTCGCGTTGATAACAATCCACGCAGGCAATTTTTTTATAACCCAGTTTCGAAGAATAATAATGCTCAATTTCCGTTTGGCAAATCATGCAAGTACCGCGCTGCGGATAAATCATAAGCGTCATGGAACGGAATCTATTTAGGGTGCGCAAATCAAAATGCCGACGTGGTAAAGGAATGCCATGTTCTTTGTAAAATGCAAGTTCATGCGGCGCAATATTATAACTAAGGCCGGTTTCCGCGCAAATAATGCGTTGCTTAACTATGTCATCTTTGACGTCATCAATTCTGCCCGGCAAATCTTCGCTATTTATGGTGTTAGCAAAGTTTTGAACCGGAAGAGTGTCCCATCGACCGCCAATTTCGGCAATCGTATCTTCTTTTTCGGGAAACATTATTTGGGCCAAAGATAAATTGTAGCCCGAATAGGCCATAGAAAGCGGCAAAAATCTTCCCCATTCATCACGCTTTTGCATATCGGCTTTGATCTTTTCCACAATCTTATGATACTCTTGCTCACTATATTGCTTATTCAAGATGCAAAAACTCTTTTTCCTTAATCCTATACAACCAAAGCAATATTCACATTCGTCACAAGAATCAAGATAAACGCTGTAGCGGCACTTCGTACCATAAAGCAGGCCGACATTTCCATATCCCAGCTGATCCAAAGAACTTACGGCCGAATGTTCGCTCATACACGATATCGTATCAATCGCATCTTTGGCTTCATAAGCGCGGAAAGAATGGCGTAAATTTTCCGAATTATTTACAAAATAGCAGTTATAGCAATTTTTGCATTCGGATAAGAAATTGCCCCGGCAGTTAACGGTCTGTGTATTAAAATTTTCCCGGTGAGTAGCGTCATTGGCAATATGACTGGCAAATTCTTCCTTAAATTTTTGAACAACTGAATAAGAATGTAGATCAAATTCTTTTAATTTTTTAAAATAATCGTCTTTAGAATAGGGCTTATTCAAAATATGATATTTCTTATTCCGTAAATTCCAACACATGAAGCAGTTTTGTACATTGCGGCAGTCATATAAAAACGCGCTTTCCAGACAATTGCGAGAATTAAATGCATGACGTAGTTTGTAGCTTTTGAAACAATACAGACAATCATAAGACTGTTCAAGGTCAAATGAATACGTAATATCCACGCAATCTTTTAGGCCGGAAACGCGATAAGCATAACTTGTTTTTTCGCAATAAATTCCGGAACGGCACAAATAGCATTCTTTTGAATACCACCAATCATCCGTCCAAGGACAGTCGGTATTGCCCAAACCAACCTGATGTGGATGCGGGACTTTGGCTTGAAGTTCGGCAAACTGCTTAAAAAAAGGCCGGTCAAAATCATAATTTTGTCCATAGACCATGGGGTCCCATTTATCAGAAATAAACTCTTTGTAATCATATACGGGAAAGGCGGTATTTTCCGGCAAAACAGTGATTATCCGCTTTCCGCTCAAGGCAGATTCTCCTATCCTAAATCGTCCAAAAACCCAAAATGATAGCAAATGTTTCCAGCGGCACACCGGACACTTATCGGACGGCGGAATACTCCGTTTTTCATACATCGCAAAATCTTCCGGTTCAATCCGGAATTCTTTTTTACAATTTTGGCATTGTTTGGATTCAGCCAACATACGAATTTCCCGATTCTAAAATATGTCAACTATTCCGCTATCGTTGAATAGTTGACATATTTGAATTTTTAAGTTTAGCTGGACTACTTTACGAATGGTGCGATATGGCCGCCTTTAAGAATTCGCGATACAAAGGATGCGGATGGAGCGGACGGGATTTGAATTCCGGATGAAACTGGGTACCGACAAAAAACGGGTGGTCTTTGAGCTCTCCAATCTCAATAAGATTTCGTTCAGAGTTGATGCCGGAAAATACTATGCCGCCCATTTCCAACGCCTCGCGGTAGTCGTTATTGACCTCGTAACGATGCCGGTGGCGCTCGGTGATAAGTTTTGTGCCATACGCCTTGAAGGCCGCAGTTCCGGGCTTCACATCGCACATATATGCGCCAAGCCGCATAGAGCCGCCAATCCGCTTCTCACGGATATTCGCAAGCTGTTCGGGCAGGGTATGAATAACCGGATATTTTGTTTTGGGGTTGACTTCGGTGGTATGCGCTCCGGGCATTTTGCATACGTTGCGGGCAAACTCAACAACCGCGAGTTGAAGCCCGTAGCAGAGTCCAAGAAACGGGATTTTTTGTTTCCGGCAAAATTCTATCGCCTTTATTTTTCCCTCCACTCCCCTACTGCCAAATCCACCCGGGACAATGATGCCATCATATTTTTTCAGCTCCCGAATTCTACGCGGATCTTTTTCATAAATTTCCGATCCTAACCACGAAATTTCCGGTTTTCGTTTAAAATGCCAGGCGGCATGTTTTACGGCTTCAATGACCGATATATAAGAATCGGATAAGATAAAATCTCCGGTCTGGAAATATTTTCCTACGATTGCGATTTTGACCGGACGCGTAACGCTTTTAGTCGTATGTACAAACGCAGTCCATTGGTTTAGATTTTTTCTTCGCGCCTTCACGTGAAAAGTGTTGAGGATCACTTCTGCCAATCCCTCTTTCTCAAAATTTAAAGGTATTTCATATATTGATTTCACGTCCGGAGCCGAAATTACATGTTTTTTGGGCACGTTGCAAAAAAGCGAAATTTTTTCTCTGCGTTTTTCATCTATCGGCCCCTCCGAACGCGCCAAAATGATATCGGGCTGAATGCCGGCTTCAAACAAAAACCGCGCCGCCTGCTGGGTGGGCTTGGTTTTCATCTCACCAATCATCGCCGGCACCGGCAAATAGGAGACAAGCGTAAAAAGCACATCCTGCGGCGCCTCAAAATGCATCATCCGCGCCGCTTCCAAAAATACCAGATTTTGGTATTCACCGACGGTCCCGCCGATCTCAATAAAGACAAAATCCGATTTGGTTTGGTGCGCGGCGCGTTTGATGCGCCGCACAATTTCCTCTGGAATATGCGGGATGACTTCCACGTCCTCGCCGTCATACTCAAAATTCCGCTCCTTTTGAATCACGGTTAGATAAATAGAGCCGGTCGTCATGTAATTTATCGAAAGGATATCTTGATCAAGGAACCGTTCATAATTACCAAGGTCTTGATCGGTCTCCATGCCGTCATCCGTCACAAATACCTCGCCATGTTCGGTCGGCCTGATAGTTCCCGCGTCAACATTAAGATATTGATCGATTTTGACAGCTGTCACGCGAAACCCGCGCGCTTTCAATAAAAGCGCCATCGAGGCGGTTGCCGTGCCCTTTCCTACTCCGGAGATTACTCCGCCACAAACAAATATATACTTTGACATAAGACAACTGACATTTGACAAATGACATGCGAACGAATTACAAATCAGATGTCAGGTGTTAAGTGTTAGGTGTTTTGATTACTCCGCTTCTACGAGTATCTTCACCTCACCCATAATTCCTTGCGGAAATTTTATACTCACTATTTTTTCACCTGTGGTTTTTATCGGCTCATCCAGCATTAACCAATCTTTTTCAATCGCTACTCCTTGTCTTTTCAACGCGTCGCGTATTTTTACGGCAGTAACCGAGCCAAAAGCTTTGCCCTTCTCCCCCAATTTAACCTTAAACGTCAGAACAAGCGACTTTATTTTTTCTACAAGTGCGGTGGATTTTTCATGCTCCGCCGATTTTTCTTTCTCGATACGAGTTTTTTCCGCTTCAGCCGATTTTAAAGCCGCATCGGTTGCGGGTTTTGCCAAATTCTTGGGAAACAAAAAATTCCGCGCATATCCGTCGGATACATTTTTAACCTCTCCCCTCCTGCCGATAGATGAATCTTTAAGAAAAATTACTTTCATCCCGTTAGAAGCAGATCGCGATCGATTTGAATGGATCTGCTGATATTATCATAGAAAAACAAAACTTTTTATTAATACTTGGATAATCCCGCAAGACGCGATCACGGCTTCTAACGAGATTCATATATCTTGAAAAAATACTAAATGCGAGCGTATCACTGTTTTGAAACAATGGGAGGATGAAATTGCTTGGTTTTCTTCGCCCGAGGCGAAGAAAAATTTCATCCGACCCTTAGTGAGCGAGCCGCTGGAGCGAGCGAATCGTGTTTCAAAACAGTGATACCGAGCTTACTACTTAATATCAAATTTTGAGAATTCCCCGCTTGCCTCTTCCCAATCGCAAAGCACTTCTTCAACTTCGGCTGTGGGCGTACCTCGTTTGCACCACTCAAGAAATTGATTTAGTGAATTCTTATTCCCCTCGGCTATAATTTGTACCGATCCGTCTGAATCGTTTTTTATCCATCCCAAAAGCCCCATACTTGCGGCTTTACGCCGCGCATTTTGACGATACATTACGCCCTGCACAATGCCTACTACTCTGATTGTTACACGTTTTTTGGGCATTTGACTTTTATATTAACTTATGCAATATATTAAAGCAAGCTATCTGGAGATTCACTGGCGAATTTCCGGCATGCAACGAGCTCCAAAAACAAAACGAACAGAGTTAGATGAGATAGAAGAACATTTCAGAGAATTATGCGGAGGTGTAGAAATCTACAAATCGCAAGACTGGTCTTATCACGATTGAATAATAATGCACACACTCTGTGTGCCTTTTTTATAGGCCTCTTAACACTTCTAGGGCTTTTTCCATAATTAGATCTTTTTTTGGATTTTGTTCGCTCTCCGGCGGCAGTTCTACCTTAATATCCGGTTCAAGGCCTGTGCCGTTGATTTCCGTACCTTTGGGAGTAAGCCATTTGGCAATAGTTAATTTAAGGGATGATCCATCCGGCAAGGGCTGAACTTCCTGCACTGATCCTTTACCGTATGTTTTTGTGCCAATTAGTTTAATTCCGCGAATATCGCGCAGGGCGCCGGCCACAATTTCCGAAGCCGAGGCCGAACCTTCATTTATCAAAACCACAGTTGGAACATCCTGCAAAAGTCGGTAGCCGCTGGAGCGATATTCTTCTTCGGACCCGTCAGCAAAACGTTCTCGCGCCACCACATCTCCGGCGGGCAAGAACCAGCTGGCAATGTCCACCGATATCACCAGAAAACCCCCGGGGTTATTGCGCATATCCAAAATCAATTTGTCAGACCCGCTACGGAAAAATTCCTGCACCGCATTTCTAAATTCATACGCCGCATTTTCCGTAAAATGATTTAATTTTATGACAAAGATGCCATTTTCTTTTTTTTCGGTAGTAAGTATGGATACGCGGATTTCATCCCGTATGATTTTAAATTCTTTGGGCTGATCAAAAGAATCGCGAAGTACCAAGAGCTTTACCTCGGTGCCGCGCGGGCCTCGGATAAGCCGTACTGCCTCATCCAGCATTAAATCCGCGGTTACCGTATCATCCACTTTAAAAATTTTATCTCCGGCTTTTAATCCGACGCGCTCAGCCGGGCTGTCTTTCAGGGGAGAAATAATAGTTAAGACCCCTTTGCGAATTCCGATTTCCGCGCCAATGCCGTCAAAAGAGCCCTTGATATCTTCCTGAAATTGTTTGGTTTGGGCCGGCGGCAAAAATTCGGTATAGGGATCTTTTAACGATTTAACTAGACCGGAAATTGCGCCGTATACAATATTTTTTCGCTCAATTTTATCCTTATCAACATATTTATCTTCCAACCGCGACCATACGTCCCAAAAAAGGTTAAAGTCAACTTCCGTGAATTGTTCCGGCGGTTTTTGGCCAAGCACATTGAGCACCTTTTCTATGGCTGGCCGGTTATTAAACCCGTAAAGCGCGCCCGCGGCAAAACTTACCGCCAAAATCAAAAAAGCGGCAATTATGACAAGAATTCGTATGGACTTTTTTACTCTGGTTTGTTCCATTAGAAAAGTTAAGCGGTTTCTTTTAGTTTACTATATTATTGCACAGCCACCAAATCTAACGCTAAACCGTAAATATCCCCAGCTCCCATAACAAGCACTACATCCCCTTGGCGGATGCCGGACTCTATAAAATTTTGCGCAGCCGCAAACGAATCAGAATATTCCGTATCTTTGCCGCGTTTTTTGAGTTCCGCGGCAAGTTTCTTGGAATTCACTTTTGTTTTGGCGTTTTGGGTTTCGCGTCCGGCCACGTCATACACCGGCACAAGCACTACGCGATCTGCCATGTCAAAAGCGCCTATAAAATCATCCCAAAGATATGCCAGCCGCTGATATTGATGCGGCTGGTATACGCACCATACCCGGCGCAGGGGAAATCGCTCCCGCGCGGCTTGTATGGTTGCGCGGATTTCTCGCGGATGATGGCCGTAATCAAGATAAATATTGGCTCCGTTTTTAATTCCCTTAAATTCAAATCGGCGCCAAGTACCATTGAACTGCGAAAGCGCCTGTAATATGTGGGTCTCCCGTATTCCTAAAAACCTTCCTAATTTTAAGGCAGCCAAGGCATTAGATATGTTATGCTTTCCGGGCAGACGGATTGTTTTGTGAACAATCCCCGCCTCGGCATCATCCAAAGAATACCAAATCACTTTTTTTCCGAATTTCTCGGTAACTAATTTCAAGGTTTCATCATCCGCATTGGCAATGATCTTTCCCTCCCCCGGAACCTTAGCCAAAAATTCGGCAAACGCGCGCTCCACGTTTTTTTTATTTTTATACGTATCAAGGTGCTCCGCGTCAATGTTGGTTACGATGGCAATCCAAGGCGAGTATTCCAAAAATGATTTGTTCCACTCATCCGCTTCCAAAACAAGATTTGGGCCGTAGCCGCGGCGAAAATTTGAATTCCCGAATTCTTTTACTTTTGTTCCGATAATAACCGTTGGATCGCGATGTCCCTCCTCAAGCACTAGGGCCGCCAGAGCCGTGGTGGTGCTTTTGCCGTGAGCTCCGGAAACCGTAATAGTTTTATATTGTTTGGTAAGCTCTCCAATAGCCTCAGCATAATTCTGCCTCTTTATCCGTCGTTTGACTGCCTCTTTCAATTCCGAATTGCTTTTGGGAGTTGCCGCTGTATAAATTACACGATTCACATCCTTAGGAAGATTACTTTTTTTGTGCGTCCCTATTATAATTTTTACGTCCATTTTTCCAAGCTCATCCGTGATTTCTGAAGACGCCAAATCCGAACCGCTTATCGCGGCCCCCTGCGAAAGATAATATTTGGCCAGCGCCGACATCCCAATCCCGCCAATGCCGATAAAATGGATGTGCATATTTCTATTATATATAAGAATTGCAGTTGTTTCAATAAAAAATCGGCTAGTTATGCGCCGATTTATTCTGTTTACGCTGCCGGACTAAAACCGTATTTTGCGGCCACTTTTTTGAAATCCCGCCTAAAGCTTTCCGTAATCATGTCATGGCTGTTTTCACGCTTTTTCATCCAAAGGAGGGTATTTTTAAGGAAGTACCGAACGTCTTCGGCGGCAACATTTCGCATTGAAGAGTCATATAAAAGTCGTGCTATGTTGGTTATTTTACACTTCACGCATACCCCGCATTGAAGGCGAGAGAGTAAGATCCGTCCGAATAGTTTGCGGGAGATACGGAGCGATTAAATGCATGGTCCCCGGCCATCCGAATAGGGCCTTTGAGTAGATATCATCTGGATACGGGCTATTAATACGAATTCGCTCTCGCATTCTCGGCCCCGACATGGATACTTCAAAACCATTCTGATTAACCTCAAGACGATCCATAATCATAGTTCTTAATTTTCAATTTGCTCTTATCGTATTAACACAATGGCTTAAAAAATAAAAGAGTTTTCAAATGTGCTTCTTAAACGCGATCGCGAATAAGTTGCACATTTTAAAACCGCGCGCTATGCTTGAATCATTATGAAAGGACTTGGTCCCACTGCTCAAAAAGTTTTATTACTCCTGCTCGGAGGTTTTGCGCTTGGTCTTTCAGGATCGCCATTGCGATACCGACGTACGCTGAAATCTATATCCAAAGAATGGCGCAATATTAACCGCAGGAATTTATACCACGCTATTGATCGGCTGTATGAATCAAAACTTGTTCATTATGCCGAAAATAAAGATGGCACAATCTTGGTAGTATTAAATCGCGATGGACGCCGTATCGCGCTTAAATATCAATCTGAAGATATTTCTATACCTAAACCCTCGCGTTGGGACCGTAGGTGGCGAGTTGTGATTTTTGATATACCCGAAACCATGAAAAATCTTCGCGATACGCTTCGGCGTCGCCTCAAACAGATGGGCCTTATAGAATTACAGAAAAGTGTTTTGGTGCATCCCTACGAGTGTCGAAATGAGATTGATTTTGTGATAGAATTGTATCAAGCAAGGAAATATGTCCGCTTTATTGAAGCAATCAGCATTGATAACGAACTCCATCTGAAGCACAAATTCCAGTTGTTATAAATGTGCCTCTTAAACGCGACCGTGGATAAGATGCATATTTAAACTTCGACATATAAAAATTCGTCAGTTATATGCGTTTTACACCGGACAGACATCTTCATTCCAAAGAACATCTCTTGGCGGATGATTTGGCCAAAATAATGCGGGAACCGAAAAAATTTGCCGCGTATCTTGGGATTGCGAAGCTTTATCACGAATCTGATCTACGGGCACTGGTACGATACGTATGTGATAAAGAAAATCTTCCAATGGAGGCCCGCGGCAAGTATTTTTTTGCGGCTCTCAAGGGTTTATCCAAAAAAATCGGTATAAAATTTAAAAGCCGCCAAAAGAAACCCAAGAAAAATGGCCAAACCAAAAGAAATCGTAAAACTTCCGGCTAAAGTTCTGCGAGGTCATGCTAAAGATGTTCCCGTGAATGAAATTTTATCCTCGCGCATTCAGGGGCTTATTTCTGATATGAAGGAGGCATTAAAAAATACGCCGGATGGCGTGGGACTGGCCGCACCTCAAGTAGGAGAGCCATTAAGAATTTTCATCGTATCGGAAGAGGCGGAGGAAATAGATCGTGTTGGAGGAAGGAGCCAAAAAGGAGAATTTTTACCGCCGCACGCTATAGCTGAAAAACCGGGGAAACTTTACGAGGAGCGCGCCTGGAAATATTATGTTTTTATCAACCCCGTACTTAAAAATAACTCTCGGAGAAAATTGGACGGACCCGAAGGGTGCCTTTCGGTGCCGGGAAAATTCGGCAATGTGGCGCGCCACGAAAAAATTACCGTCGTAGCATATGATGAATCGGGCAAAAAATTTATTCGCGGAGCGGCAAAATTTTTTGCCCGCGTTATGCAGCATGAATTGGACCATCTGGAGGGAACGCTTTTCATTGACAAAGCACATAATGTAATTGAGGTAAAACGGAATGACAATAAAAAATAGCAGCTGCAAAATCGTATTTTGGGGTACGCCGAAATTTGCGCTTCCTGCGCTGGAGGCGCTTTTTAAAGCCGGATACGAAATTGCAGCGGTCATAACTAATCCGGATAAGCCGGTAGGAAGAAAACAAATTATCACTCCCCCGCCAGTCAAAATACTTGCCCAGAAACACAAAATTCCGGTTTTCCAACCAATTAAATTAATCGAGGAATTTCAAAAAGAAATTCCGGAGGCAGATATTTATATCATCGCCGCCTACGGTAAGATTATTCCATCAAACATTCTGGGCATGCCTAAATTCGGAGCGCTGAATATTCACCCCTCACTCCTTCCCCGCTGGAGAGGCCCTTCTCCGATCCAATATGCGATTTTAAACGGAGACAGCGAGACGGGCGTTACCATAATGAAAACCGACGAAAGAATGGATCATGGGCCGGTTATCACAGCTTCCGGTTTTCAGCTCCCAGCCTCCGGCAGAATTACCTGCAAAGAATTACATGATAAATTAGCAAAACTTGGAATAGAATTGCTTATTGATACGCTTCCGAAATGGATTGCCGGGGAGATTGTGCCGATTCCCCAAGATGATGCTAAAGCAACATATTCTAATATCCTAAAAAAAGATGACGGCAGAATTGATTGGAAAAAACCAGCCGAGCAAATTGAACGTATGATACGGGCTTTTAATCCCTGGCCCGGGGTATGGACCCTTTGGCCTACGGATGATAAAATTTTGCGTCTGCGCATTGAGGAGGCAGAAACAAACTATTCCTTTCCGCCAGATGGTTCACCGGGTTTTATCTGGAAAGACGAAAACGAAAAAGTTTATGTAAAAACCGGCCACGGGAGCTTAGGCATTAAAAAAATTACGCCGGCGGGTAAAAAATCTATGGCACTTGACGCTTTTTGCCGCGGATACAAAAATTTTATCGGGAGCAACTTGATATAGACAGCAATAAAGTTTTCTGTTATATTTTTTTGCAGATCACCAAAATAAAGGTTTACACGAATGAAACAAGAAGATTTTAAGAAATGGCGGAAAAGGGTGATAATCCGACTGACGCTTCTCGTGGGTTTAATGTTCGGGACGCTTTTGCTATTTCAACTAGCATATTTTGTTGGATGGATTCACTAAGTAATATTGCCACTCTTAAAGGGGTGGACTTTTTTTGAGTTTTCACGTATAATACGCTAGGTACTTTAAATTAAAAGGATGCATAAATGCGCCCTAATTTATATCGCGGAAGACATCCGATTAATGCTGATGCATTTGGACCGGTAGAATTTTCTGAAGTTTTTAGAACCGCCGACGATATGAGAGAAAAATATCTTGATAGAAAAATACGCCCTCTCCTGAAATATTTTCTACTTCGCGATGGAGAACCGCTTTCATTCCAGCTAATAATGAGTCCCAGCACCAGAACTGCGATTTCATTTCAGACGTCAATTCGCGTTATGGGAGGGATATATGACTGGAAGCCCGACATCATGTCATCTCTTTCCAAGGGCGAATCGGCCAAATCCATGGCTACAATTCTGGGATATTTTGAATGCTGCGATTGCATAATTGTGCGTTATGACGAAGACGATTATGCCGCCCAAAAAATGGCAGATGCGATAGAAGACCGCGGGCTCTCCCCCATAGTGATTGATGCAGGTTCGGGCACGCGTTCGCATGTCACCCAGATGTTTCTTGACATGTATACGTATTATCGCTGGCGCCCAAAAGAATTTTATACAGGGGATATTACCTATGCATTCATCGGCGATCTTAGCCATTCACGCACGATCCACTCGGATTTGAAAGGGCTTGAAAACTTCGGGGGTACGGTGTATCTCGTTGGGCCTGAAGCGGAAAATGTTCCAAGCGAGTATCTCCCATCTTCTGAAAATACCAGGTTAAGAATATATAAAGTAACCGATCCGCTGGCAATAGCAGACAAAGTGGATGCTTGGTATTTTACGCGAAGCCAAGATAACCTTCGTAAAAAAAAGAAGACCACCGGAGATCGGAAAAGTTCTGCTTTCTCGGAAGCGTATTGGGCTACGAAAAAACTCCGTGACGCGATGAAAAAAGACGCAATTGTTCTGCATCCATTGCCTCACGGCCCTGAATTCGAAGAAGATATAGATTTAATTGATCATCGATTTCAACACTTTCCGCAAGCGCTAAACGGAATCTTTGTTCGTATGGCGCTTCTCAAAATGCTTTTTGCGCCGCACGTGGACATCAAACAGATTGCATCTGAATACGGAAAGGTGGAAATGTCGGGGTATTTCCACTCAATTCCGGTAAATACAAAAAACATCATTGGACTCTGCTGCACTGAAAATTGTCTATGCGTTGAATTACGTGGAAATGGATGGGAAGGTAAACTCCAAAGCAAACAGGAAAAACTAAAAGTGAAAGCCGAAAATCCCATAATTCCCTGGACTTTCTGTAATCACACTCACTGCCAGCAAGTTTCAGTAAAGTAAAAAGCCGATTTTCATCGGCTAATTTTTTTGTTGCGGCCGTGACCGTATTGCTCATTTAGCGGAACATCCTGTTTACAGAGGGGGCATACTCTTTTTTTCCAATCCGGAAGCATTAAAACAGCAAGTGAGACGATAAGAGGCGGCCTGTAAAAATCCAGCTCCGGAGCACGCGGTTCCCCCCTTTTCAATAAAACCCCGACTCCAAGAACTTTTCCTTCGATTTTCTGACAAAGATTATTGGCCAAACCAATGCTTTTACCTGAAGTAAGCACATCATCAACAATAAATATGCGTTTGCCGCGCACGTGCTGCTCAAAAGCCGGTGAAAGCGTGAAAGATTTTTTACCCTTCTTTTTAAGGCCGACTGCGTGTATATTTCCATCCGTAAAAGACCTAAGATGCCAGGCGGTCCATTGCGCAAGGTAAGCACCTCCGGTTTCCGGCCCTACAATAGTATCGGGTATCATAAGGTTGACATCCCGGATCCATTGCGCCAGGGCGAAACCTAATTCGGAAAGAACCTCTGGTTCGCTAAGAATCGGGTCAGGATTTACATACGCCGAGCTATGCAGGCCCGATGTAAGACAAAAATGATCATTTTCTAGAAGCGCTCCGTGATCCCGAAAAAGCTTCAAGACCCTATCTTGAGTAATCTTGGCTGTAATTTCTACGGACATATAAATTCCTTATATTTCAAAAAGCCAGAGTCATTGTAGCGTGGCAAATATTTTTTTTCAATGTCAGATAGGCTTGACCCCGTTAGAGAGAGACAAAGGATGCCAGAGTTTGTTTGATTTTGTAAGTTTTAGGACGGGCAACGTTTGGCTCTACATTCATCCCGCGCTTCTTTCTAACTGGGTTGACATATGCCAGTAAATTTGAAATGCTATTTTTAGTTCCCTAACAATGGGGCTGATAAATGGATACTTCTGACTATTCAAATCTGGAAGTAATGGATGACCTGGCTAAAGTGGTTCTAAAACGGCTTGACACCCCGCGAAGCAAGAGTGAAGACCCCATACCACCGCTTGTCGCAGAGGTGTGTGGTACGAATAAATCCGGCAAAAATACTTTGATTACCGAGTTAGATCGATGGTTTCGCCGTAGAAAATTTAATGTGCGCCTCCAGGAAGAAAGCGCGGAAGTTCCGTGGATCAGAGCCACGCCTAAGCATGATGTTTATACCCACCAAATGAGCCATTTCGCGTATGAATTCACGAATCTTCTGCAGGCAATTTCCGACCGCCACGCGCATCTTTTTCTTGCCAACCGAAATATTGTGGACAATCTATATTGGATGGAATCCTGGTTGCGCGAAGGAAAAGTTATCCAAGAGGAAGTTGACACGTTTAAATCGTTTATTCTTGGAGGTCCTTGGGTTAACGTCGTTGACGCGTTTATTTTTTTGATGTCAGATCCTAAAGTTGCGTTAGAACGTGAATACGGAAATACGCAAAACGTGATTTATGGCGCCAAAATGAATCCAGAGAAGCTGGAATTGCTCTATGAGTGCACGCAAAATGTGATTAAGGAACTTGGCACTAAATATCCCAATCTCCCGATTATCCGGATTGATACGTCATCTCTGTCCATTCCGGAGGTCAGGGATCAAGCGATTGCATTTCTTCTTCGTTCGGCTTCGAAGCGCCTTTTGCTCACCGAGGATGATGTGCTTCCTTGGAGCGTTGCGCTCATGCGCCAAAAAGCGTCTCTGGCCAGATTAGAAATAAAAATGCGTAGAGTGTGCTCTCACGCGACTTTACGCGATTGCGGCTGGCAGTTTGAAACCGCAGTCGCCCAACGCGATACCTATCTGTTGCCACCCGACAAAGAGGTTAAAGACAAAGAATATTTTCGCATTCGGGAAACCGGAGGACGCTGGTGCCATTATGATTATAAACGCAATGACCTTGATTTTAATCGCCGAATGCGCCTCAACATTCCCTTAGCCGCCGAGCGTATTGGGGAATTCTTGAGCGAGTTTCAAATAATTGCAGTTATTGAGAAAGAGCGCGAAATTTTTGTCAAAGACGGCACACTGCTTCATCGCGACAACGTAAAAGATCTGGGATTATTTACGGAATTTTACGGAAGCAAAGATGTTCAGGAAGCGGACCTAATTGATGTCGCAGGCGCGCTCGGATTTGATGTTACAGACATGGTACGCTCATCATATCTGAAATTATACCTTGAAAACGCGAAGAAAAAATAAGAGAACCGCGTAAGCAAAAATTCAACTGTACGAAAATTTCGTACAGTTTTATAATGCCTGCCAGAAATTACGGCGACGACAATGGATACAATTTGCCCGTGGATCTTTACAATTGCCCCATCGGGATTTAAACCCCGTTAGCGAGAAACATCAAATATTTTTTCCCCACATCACCGTGTATTCAATAAAATAACTTTTCCTTGTCATAGCAACCCGCGTTTCTCTCTAACGGGGCGAGCCCGAGTTACACGGATGACTTGCCCGCCGTACTTGCCCTCACGGGGAATTGAACCCCGGTTCCTAGGCTGACCCCGCACTAAAAATTCAATACTCGCTCCTGTCGGGATTTGAACCCGAGTTACCAGGATGAGAACCTGGCGTCCTAGACCAGACTAGACGACAGGAGCATGACTACAAAAATTGAATTTTAGTGCGGGGCAAGGAACCTAGTGCCTGCCCCGTCACCAAATTTCGACCTTCGTTTTGCTGCCACAGATAAGCTGGCGAGATGACCTTTGTATTACTGCTATTATGTCTATCCTAAATCGAGTGGCCACTGGAGCAGCAGTCGAAATTTTGGTGTGGGGTCCTAGGCCACTAGACGATGAGGGCATAGAAAATTGCATTTTTACTCAATTTCAATATACTAAAAATACCGTACTTTAACAAGGAAATTTTGATGTTAAATCCGCGTCTGAACGTCGCCTTTATTTTGCATGCTTATCAGCCGCCTACCCAGCCGCAAGAAATTATCAATCAGATTTTACGCCAATGTTATGAACCAATAATCGCTCTGGCCGAAAAACGAAAAGAGGTAAAATTTTCTTTGGATATAGCCCGAAGTCTGGAAGAAATGAAAAGATTTATACTATACGCATAGGTTATTTTGATAAGCCATTCCGCATTCCGGAAAGGCTTTTTTATAATCCCTGCCAGAAGACCATGGGCTTGCCCCATTAGAGAGAAACAGAGGATGTCGGAACTTGCATGATTTTGTCGGTTTTAAGATTGGCAACGTTTAGCCATATATTCAATCCCACGTTTCTCTCTAACGGGGCTTGCCCAGGGTTGAATGGCAGCCCGAAGCGAAGCGGAGGGGATTATATAGACCCAGTAATTTTGCAAAGCATATACGCATTTTGCAAAATTACTGGAAGGTACGGAGTACCACGGGCTTGCCCGTGGGTCTCTATTTGACAGACGTGAAAAATAGATGTATGAAATCTGTATTAAGAGGGTGGTCTTTAAAAAAAAGATATTGAAGGAGGCCCAAAATGGCCGATAAAACAGTATGTGTTGTCTCGGCAGAAGCAATGATTCCGGAGTTAGGGCCATTTGCCTGCGGCGCCAACCAAAGAGGCGGTCTTGGCGACCTGTTCGGCCACATGCTGGAAGGTTTCATAAAAAAGGGTATCCACGTAATTCCCATAACTTATTTTTATCCGCGCGATTGGCAAACAGGTGAGATGGTTGACTACAACAACACACCTGCACGCTGTCACTACGGCCTGGATGTTGATATCTATTGGCAAAGAAGAAGCGTTCCGATATTTACCATTGATCGGGCTGGCGCTAGAGTATATGGCATCAATGATCCCGAAGCCGGCATTATTTATCCAGATCTTCCGAAAAAAATACGCCAAGCCGCATTCTTTGGAAGAGCGGTGCATGCACTCCTTAAAAAACTTAATGAGAGACCAGAAATTGTATGGTGCCAAGAGTGGCCGACAATGCCGGTCATCCCGAATCTACGTGACGATCCATTTTTCAAGAATACAAAATATATCTTCACCCTTCATACCTCGGTGCATGACGCCCTCGATTCCATACCGAATGAATTGTACAACGATTTTGCGCTGGATGAAAAATATCGCTTTGCCTTTTTGCGAGATGGAGTTCTGGATCCAACCCTTGCCGGAGTGCGATTGGCCGATCTCGTGACAGGCGTTAGCGAAGAGCACGGCGGCGAGGTTCGCAAAATGTATCCAGAATACGCTGCAAACATAACTGGCCTTAGAAACGGAACCAGTCGCAGTTCACTACTTTCACCGCGAATCAAGGCGCTTCAGCACACTAACCCATATTCTTTATGGACAGCGCATCTCGGAGATCGAGCAGAACTCCATGAAGAAGTCCGCAAAGAAACGGGTATTTTGATGGATCCTGAACGTCCGGACATCGTACTATTCCGACGAGAAGCTGATTATAAAAACCGGCGCCCCATGTTTGAACCAAATATCCATGCCATCTGCGCTCCGCGCGGAAAACCGCTTAATGACGGCAGAAAAGGACTTGGCGCAAATGTGATATTTGGAGGTGTGGCTCATGAAAACTATAAAGCTGGCCAAGAGAATATGGAACTTTACCGTCAATGGATGCAAGACCAGAATTTGAAAGGAAAATTTGTTTATCTTCCGTTCTACAGCGCAGCGTGGCGAACCCTGACAGTAAGGGGATGCGACATTCATGTTGAGTGCCCGCAACCCCGATGCGAGGCTTGCGGCACCAGCTGGATGCTTGCCCAACTAAATGGCATATTGAATCTCGCCACCTTGGGCGGAGGGCATAAAGGACATAGCAAACTGGCTGATCCGCAAACCGGCGAAGGCGATACGCTTTTTATAGAGCCGTACAACCCGGAAACATTATATCTGCAACTAGATAAAGCGTGCGGATGGTTCTATGATTGGACATTGAACCAAAACGACTGGTGGCCGCGACTCAAAATGAATAACTATCTCCGTGGCGAAGAAGTGGACATTACTCACATGATTGAAAAATACGATGAACTCTGCTTTAAACCGCTTCTCGCTCAAGTAAATAAAGCGGCTTAATAACCGCTTATTTTTTATTTCTCCAATGAGCATCCTGCCTGACTAAAAGTTCAGCCGCTTTTTCAGGATGAGCCATTATTTCCTCAACCGCTTTCTCCATGCGCATGGACTGACTGCCTTTAACCAAAATCAAGTCACCCTCCCTAATCAAAGGATCAAGCGCCTGACCGGCGGATTCGGAATTATCAAACAGTAAAACTTTTTCATGCCCCATACCGCACATTCGTGCATCCTCGGCGATAAATTTAGCGCGCGGACCAATACAAAAAAGCAAATCAACGAATTTAGCCGCCTGGTCCCCCACTGCGCGGTGCGCTTGCTCGGAGTATATCCCGATTTCCAGCATATCACCCAAGACCGCGATCTTTCGTTCACCCGGCAGAGCGTTTAGCGTATCCAAGGCGAGTCGCATGGATTCGGGAGCGGCGTTATAGGTATCATCAAGAATTAATGAACTCTTTATTCCCTTAAGCAAACGCAGACGTCCGGGCGGCGGATTAAATTGCGCCAGTGCCTCGGAAATCTCAACTAAATTTAGTCCCAGCGCAATTCCTGCGGCAGCGGCGGCCGCAGCCGCATATACTTGCGGCGTACCGAAAGTATCATGCAGCCGCACCGGAACCACATTTCCTTTATGTTCAATCTTGAACGATATGCCGTTTGGTACATTATTTCCATTCTCATCTTTCTTGCTTCTTAATTCTTGATTCATAATTTTTACGTCCGCATGCTCTTCCGTGCCAAAGGCAATGACTCGCGCTTTGGTTTTATCTTTCATGCCATACACCGCAAAATCATCATGGCTCAAAATTGTGGTTCCGTCGCCTGGAAGCGCTCGAACCAATTTTGCTTTTTCCGCAATCAGCTCTTGCGGATCCTTAAAAAACTCCACATGCACCGGAATATCGCCGATGGCAGTTACAATCGCAATATGCGGTTTGGCAATGGAAAGAAGGTAATCCATATCGCCCGGTCTATCAATGCCATATTCGAGCACGAGTATTTCTGGATAGGGTTGATTTCTAAATATCATGCGAATTAATGTGCGAATCAATACGAATATCCATGCGAATACGTTGCGACCGTGATGAGAGATACCGAGTGTAGCAAGTGGAAATCCGATTTCATTATTATAGTTCTTTTCGGCCTGCCGCACGCGGTATTTTTTGGAAAGCACCGCAAAAACCGCCTCCCGCGTAGAGGTCTTTCCTACCGATCCGGTAATGCCAATAATTATCGGCTTATATCGCCGAATCGTCTCCCTCGCCAATGTTGCCAGAATTTTTTGCAGAATTGACTTCATAATTTCTTTATGCTATATACAATATCCCACAGTAGAATCGGCGTAAGCTTTTTCAACGATAAATTAATTTTCCCTAATTACCACGGCAACTAACTACAGCGTCTCCGACACTGATTTTTTATACACCGCAGGTGGATACATTAAAAGAAATAATTTAATTCAGGGATCGCGGATCCCTGTAGTCAATATTCATCTGGAGGCACCTGGTAATAATTCAAAATGTATTCCGCTAAATCATGAAACGCTGGCGTCAGGGTATTGGCTGCAAAACGGTTGCCCGTAGGCGCGTTTAACTGCAAAAAAACGAGAAATCTAGGGTTAAACGCCGGCGCATACCCCACAAAAGAATGAATAACTTGATCAGAGTATCCCCGGCCGTCCTTGCGTGGAATCTGGGCAGTGCCGGTTTTCCCGGCCACAAAATATCCCTTGACTCCGGCCCTATTTTCATACCCGACCCGCACTACGGAAATAAGCATTTTAGTTAAGGTCTCGGCAGTTTCTTTGGAAATTACTTGCCGCACTTCTTGCGGCTCTTTTTTTATCTCGTTCCCCGAATCATCCACAATTTTTTCAACCACATACGGCCTCATCAATTTCCCTTCATTGGCGATAGCGCCCACGGCCATTGCCATTTGCAAAGGCGTTACCGCAATCCCCTGCCCGAACGCAGCTGTTGCAAATTCAATTTCCCGTTCCGCGGAAAGATTGGAAAGATTCCCCGAAACCTCGCCCGGCAAATCCACGCCGGTTTTTTCGCCAAATCCGAACTTACGCAAATATTCCCACTGACGATCGCGACCCAATAGCCGCGCCACATGTACCGCCCCGGTATTTAACGATTTTTCCAGAACCTGGGTCATAGTTTGCGTTTTATATGATTTGCCGTCAAAATTTTTAATTGTATAACCTTTTATCTTGATTTCCCCTGGATCGTAATAAGTTGAATCAGCGCGAACCAATCCATCTTCTAGACCGCCGGCCATGGTAATTGGCTTCATAACCGATCCCAACTCATACATTGATTCTACCGTTGGATTTAAAAAAACAGAAAGGTCCTTTTCTTTGGAAAAAGCGCCGGGATCAAATTGGGGGGCAGCGGAAAGCGCCAGTATTCTTCCGGTTTCAGGATCAAGCACAATCGCGAATCCTTCGTTCGCGCCCCATTTTTCTTTGGAGGCCTTTAACACTGATTCAACTTTTTGCTGAATGTTATAGTCAATCGTCAAAAAAAGTTTTGCGCCTTCTTTCGGAGGACGGATAATCCTGCGCCCGAGCGCAACCCAAAAACCTGCCGCATCTTTCACCCCTTCCAAAATGCCTTTATTTCCTGCCAAGTCCTGTTCATAATATCGCTCCAGCCCGTATCGGCCTTCGGCTTCCGCCTGAATTTTACTCACAAAGCCCAAAAGATGCGCGGCCAGCGTTCCGTGAGGATAAGTGCGCACTTTTTCCTCCTCTACATATATTCCGGGGAAGCGGCGCGCCGTGATACGTTCGGCCGACTCACGACTAATATCTTTGGCAATCACCTCATAGTAATCGCCTTTTTTTTCGAGTTTAGCCAGAATTTCTTTCTCCGGAACAGATAACTCCGCACTAAGATTTACGGCAAGTTCACTGGGATTTTCAATATCTCCCGGAGAAGCGACGACTAGGCGAGAGGATCGGCTTAATGCCAAGGGTATTGCATTACCGGACTTGTCACGCGCAAAAATCGGTCCGCGTTCGGCCAAAAGTTCCACAACCTGCCTGTGCTGACGGGAAGCGGCTTTAATAAATTCTTTATGGTCAATAATTTGCAGTTGAAAAAGCCGGCCCAGAAGCGCTAACCCGGCTCCGAAAAAAAAGAGGAGGATCCAATTCATCCGCCTCTTTAAATTTGCGTCAAAATGTGGAGTACGCGGCATAAATATTATGGTATCTGTCCGGAAAATTGAGAGGCGACAAAACTTGATGGAACTATAAAATTCATGGCTGATACTTTCTCCATTGATTCTAATACAATTTTATGTTCGGATGCAAACGAGGAAAGCAGTGATTGAACTTCCAGTTCATTTTCTTCAAGTCCGAGTTTCGCCGCACTAAGATCCACGGAATTTTTTCTTATTTGAAACCCAAGATCAAATGTAGCGTAAAGCGCTACGGCATAAATTAACATGGAAATAATAATAAGTCCGACAAGAATTGATGAAAATATGCCCGTTCGTATTATTTCGTATATGGGCTTATGACGGAAAAAGCGTTCCTGGATAAAAGGAAAGGTTAAAATTTTTTGTTGTGCTAAAATTAAATAGGTCATAGCTTTTTCTCCACTACTCTTAACTTGGCTGACCGCGCGCGGGGGTTTTCCCTAATTTCTTCTAAAGACGCCTGAATTGGCTTTGGGGTTAAGATCCCAAGCGTACCTGTCTTTGATTCTTGTCTGAAAAATTCTTTAACGATCCTGTCTTCCAGCGAATGAAAAGAAATAATTGCGATCTTGCCTCCTGTTTTTATAATATCGCGCGCTATCGGCAGAACTTTCTCTAAATTTTCAAGTTCATGGTTTACTGCTATACGGAGCGCTTGGAAAGTTCTGGTTGCAAAATGAATCCGTCCATGGCGGTACTTGGGATGGACGCTTCGCGAAATAACCGTGACAAGTTCAGTTGTCGACTGAATCCTGGCCAGATGGCGGGCTCGTTCAATTCCCTCCGCAATTCGATTGGCAAAGCGTTCTTCTCCGTAGCGGCGAAGGATATCCTCAATTGCCGCGCCGTCCCAGGTATTAACGATTTTTTCCGCAGTAAGCTCATTTGATTTTGCATCATACCTCATGTCCAGGGGCTCAAATTTCAGGAACGAAAACCCCCGGCCAGATTCTTCAAGCTGATGCGAACTAAAACCAAGATCAAAAAGGATTCCACCAGGCGCATCCAAATTATGTTTTCGTATAATATCTCTAAGATCTGCATAATTTCCGCACTCAAGTTTTATGTTAGTAATTCCTAATTCTTTATTCCTTATTCCTAATTCCTTTATAAGTTCGCAGTCCCAATCAATCCCAAACACCAATCCTTTTTCTCCCATCCTCTCGGCAATCGCCCTTGCATGTCCCCCACCGTTTATGGTGGCATCAATGTAAATTTCACCAGGTTGAGGATTAAATATTTTTAAAACCTCGTTCAGTAAAACCGGCTTATGCATATCTTTACGAAATACGAATTTTTGCGAATGTACGAATTAGTATATTCGTACTAATTCGTAATTCGTAATTCGTAAAGTTAATACAGTCCCAATTCGCCCAATTTCTCCGCTATCATATCCGCCTTCTTCTCAACTTCTTTTTTATAATTTTCCCAGCGTTCGGTATCCCAAATCTCAAGCCGATTTTGCACTCCCACTATGGTTACTTTCTGCGCAAGCCCGGCATATTCTTTCAAATAATCCGGAACAAGTATCCGTCCTAGCTGGTCAAGCTCAACTTCTACGGCCCCGGAAAATTGCAGACGCAGGAAACTTCGCGCATCCGCTTGTCCGGTTGAGAGTTGTTCAAGTCTCTCGCTGACTTTTGCCCACTGCGTAGCGGGATAAAGCACCAGACAGTTATTCAAACCCCGCGTTAAAATCGCTTTCTCTCCTATTTCCTTGCGCAATTTAGCCGGCACCGCTAGGCGTTTCTTTGCGTCAATATTATGAAGATATTCACCAATGAGCATTTTGACTCGTTATAGCGGTTCGACAACATGATTTTGAAACACTGATCCTCGCTTATGCGGATTTCGTATATTGTAATTTCAGACACGCCTCGTCCCGTCCAGCGCGGGACTCGCTAAGGGTCGGACGCGAAATTTCGCTTTGCCGCGTCTAACGCGGCTTCGCAAAAACCGA